>Ga0214543_1000041_pt1 | contig 173387 bp, 56 predicted proteins | sample CNSS2metaG_FD_160094 | JGI IMG/M metagenome (GOLD analysis project Ga0214543, IMG submission 160094) | Root nodule microbial communities from cowpea collected in UCLA plant growth center, Los Angeles, California, USA - CNSS2 | ecosystem: Host-associated > Plants > Roots > Nodule | place: USA... | reverse complement strand
TGGTTAATGTATATTCTATGTTTCTTTCTAACTACCATTTTTTAACGAAGACGTTATTCTCATTTATTTTTAATTTTTAATTATCGTTTTGAATCGAGAAATATATAACTAATTATCATATTTTTAAAGTATTGTTCAACTTTTAAACGATATAAGAGATATTTAAATTATTTTTAATCTCGATTTGATAATGTATGATTGTTGAGTGTAATAAGAACATGAGTCTCTAATCAAAATCTTACTCAATTAAATAATTGAAAAAATATAATTTCGTAACAAAATTTTATTTTTGATTTAATAGTGAAATGATGTAAAATTATTGTGTGTGTGATACGAAGAATTATATCTCGTTATGAAAGAAAAATAATTCTAATCAAAGATAAGTTGATATATATTAAAATAAGAACATTAAAATAATTATAATAGTTCATTAACTTAAAACTTTATTTAAATTATATATATATATATATATATATATATATATATATATATGTATTATTGATTTGAATAAAAAACCTTAAATTAAAATTATAAAGGATGGTAAAAATATTCAAAATGTTCCTCTACACGTAAAAAAATTATAAGACACGTAAATTTGGCAGACTAGATATGTAGAAAATATTCGATAAATTCTTTTAAAGAAAAATGTCGTTCTCGGGGCATATCTGACTTAGAAATATTATTTATATCATCCAAAATATCGTTTTTCTATTATCTACTGCACGTTCCATCTAACAATAAGTACTGATGTACTCAATTTTTGTCCCACCCATTTGCATAATTTTGTTGGTTTTCTCGGCTCTTATAAGATTATTAAAGTGGCTTTTTACGGAGGAAATAAATATGAGATATGAATAAATAAACAGTGTAATAATACATAAATAAAAAGTGAGAATGAAATATATATTCTCGGAAAAAAAAGGGAAAATACAAAAATAAAGATAAAATATAAATAGTTAAATATTTTGTAAAAATTTTCTCTCCTTTTCTCATTCTGCTTAATATTACACATTTTATACTTCTTTTCTCTTCTTTCAAAATAAAAAATAAACAAAAAATATTAATTATAATTATTCAATAAGGCGACTTAGATTGAGTTTAACATATCCACTTTAGTATAATTTAAAATTTTATTATAAATTAATGTTGACAGATAATTTATTCAAGTTTAACTTATACTAGATCAATTTTTTTTAATGAATTAAATAGAAACTATATAAAAGAAAACACATGTTTGATTTTTGATGTGAATTATTTCTTTTTATAGTTTAGTAGGACTTTATTATGCCTGGCATCAACCAGCCGTTTTTTTGTCTGATATTAATTCCTCTCATCAAAATGCGTGCAACTTGTACTAACCGACATGTTATTATTCTCATCGAAAAATAATGATGCGGTACTTAATCACATGCAATGTCAGTAAAAAAATACTTACATCAAATATCTATAAAGATAATAATATTTTATTCCATGTTTTTATTTATTTTTAATTTACTATTTTCATCGTCTTTAATAATCTATTTTGATTATTTTTAATAATATGATAATATAAAGATGATTTAAATAATGAATTAAAAATAAAAAAAAAAAATATATATATATATATATATATATATATATATATATATAATTTTACAATTTACGATTACAATATCAAATATCAATTTCAAATAAAAAACATGAAGAGATATGTTATAATTTAGTACAAAACTAATGAAACGGAATTATACATAGGATATATATTATAGATTACGAGTACATTTTAGCACAGTTATTATAGTTGAATTATGTTAAAGAGTTAAGTTAAATTTGTAATTGCCTGATTAAATTGATGCAAGGGTTACATCGGTGAGTTAATCATATATTTGTGAATGATTTTAGAATGTTGGATGATGTTCATTCAATAATGTATAGGAAGTGATGTTTAATAGTTGTAGTTGAGATTTTTAACTTATTAAAGACATTAAAAGTTATGTAATAGACTTTTTTTTATTTGGGCTTAGATATACTTTGCATAAAGTATTTTTATGATATATTTTTTCTGAGACAAAATATTCTTATTTAAGTAAACGAGAAAAATGACAAAAATGTGTAACGAGAATACACAAATCAAGTCTCTTTGAAATTGATAAAAATGAAAGAAAAATAACAGAAATAAAAGTCGATAAAAAATAAAATATGAAATATATATGTTTGATTAAAAAAGGGGAAAAATGTTAATAAAAATCATTTTATTAGACGACGGTTATTATAACATATATAATAGCAATATTATTCTTTAATTGGATTTAAATTTCTACTGGAGTAAAATTTTTAATAAATTATTTATTGAATGTCTCGTATATTGTGGAAGTAAAAATTTTAAATTTATTTTAAAAGTAACATTAAATTAACAAAGTTATATTTAAATTTTCTTGCAACTTATTTTAATTTTATTTTTCTTAATATAGACAATCAACACAAGGTTTGTCCTCATTGTTTGTATTCATTTTCGAGATTTCATTTTATCAAGCGTAAACACAGACGCTATTACATCTGTGTGTTTAAGATTTAGGGTTTAGGATTTAAAAAAAAATCATCACTGAAAATTAAAGAAAAAAAAAAAAGTAGAAATATCCAATTTTATAAAATGCTTATTACAAATAACGGTCAATTTTTTAAAATTTAATAAATTATTATATTTAAAAAATGAAATTGATATTTTAAAATGTGGATAAAAAAAATTCATTTATATATTGTTATAAATATAGAAAACCAACATTACGGTATACAACATAAATGTTTCCCTCTTCTTAAGTTTGGAGAAGATAATTTAGGAAAAAAAAGAAAAAAAAAGACTCACTAACAAAGCTAACATACTAAAAGCGCAAAGACATATAGACAAAATATTATTATATTAATTATATTTTTACATTGGAATTTATCTTAACATTATATTTTTTATATATTTTAATTTTAAAATTAAAAAATAAATAAAATATTTTAAGTGTCGGTCTAAAACCTCATTTTATACATAAAAAATGTTAATTAGATTAATTAAATTTATTATATCAATTTAATTTTTAAATTTAAAAATCAAAGTATATTATTTAGAATAAAAATTAATTTTAATTAAAAAAAATTAGATGAAAATAAAAACATTACTTTAAAATTAGTAAAAGTTGGTCTTGCACAAGCTTTTTCTGAAAAATCTCTTTCTTTAGAAAATATCTTTCTTCATTCTTAAGAAAATGAAAATAATAAAGCTTAATAATTACACCAACTGCTACTATATCTATCAACTGTTACGCATCACATCACTCACTGATTTCACGACTAGCTAACAAATATTATATGAGGCTTTCATGTTGACATTTTAGTGACGAGCATGATGCAATAAAAAATATGAAGAATTTTTTTAGTTTTCATCCGAATATTTGCTTCACGTGAAAAAATAAATTTGTTAATACACTGGTAATAGAATATACCAAATAGGAAAAGAGAAAAATAATTTAAATGCTGTAACGAAACGGTTTTTAAATATCAAATAAATTTTAAAAAATAGTTAAAATAATTAAATTCATATACTTTTAAAATTATAAAACTAATCCTAATTTTTTTCTGATTTCTCGATCTAAAAGTCGGTTTTATAAAAAAAGAAGATGAGAATAAACATGCAAAAGCATTTAGTGTCTCATTTTGGTTTTCCCTTCTGTTAACCCTATTGTTTGTTTATATTTTGGTAGTCACAAACTTCAAATTTATTTGTATTTGCTTTCTTCTATTGTTCACTTCAGGTGATGTATAAGTTTTTTTATGTCAACTTACATTAAAAGATATTAATATTATTTTCAATCTAAAATTTTAATGGAATAAATTTATAAGTTTTTATTTTTATACAGTATTGTACTTTCTCATATTTAATCAATATGAGATTTATATTTATATTTAAATTTTCAACTGCTTCTAAGACAATTAAGGATGAAACAACGTCTAGCTTGATTTCTCGCAAATGAGAGGCTAAGTTGAAAATTTAAATTTGTTAATTCATTTTTGCTAAACTAAAATTGAAATTGAAATCATTTTTTAAATTATTTGTTTATATAATATATAATAATATTAGGTTTAAATACTTAATTTAACATTCGTTCGGTTTTTTCAATTTCTTTAAAATATTTTTTTAATTTGGTTATAACATTCATCAATCTTGTTTAATCTTGATTTTTTTACTTAACACCGTTTAAATTATTAATAGATGATAAACCGTAACTGTCATATGTCATTTTGTGATTTTTTTAATTTTTAATTTTAAAAAAAAATATTCACGTATCAAGTCAATATCGTATCACATGTCAATGTAAGATTTTTATATTCAATTTGCTTCTAATATTCACTATTTTTTGTTCAATTGAGTTCCACTTTTTTTTTAATTGAACAATTTTATCTCTTTCCAAATTGAAACTAATTTTATTTTTTATATAAATGTTGTACTACTATTTTTGTTAAAATTCACATTTTTGTTAAACATTTTTCATTGACAGTTAAAATTGGTTTAAAATTGGAACAATTTTAAAAGTAGGGAAATAAAATCATTTATTTAAAACTATAAGAGGAAAGTCAAACAAAATATTAAAAATCACATAAAAATGTTGTATAATATTATATTAATCGATTATATTTCTTTATTTAATTTTAACTTGTTAAAATTTTAAACTAATAGTGTTATTCTTACTTTAAAAAATTTCATTTTAATTTTAAATAATTTTTAACTCTAAATTAAAAGTATTTAACAAAAATGTGAATTTTAATGAAAATATCAGTATAATATTTATAAAAAAAGTTAAATTAAATTTTGTCTCAATTTTGAGAGATAAGATTGCTCATTTTTTTTAAAATGAACTGAATTAAACAAAAATAACAAATATCATAACTATATAAAAATCTAACCATGACAGATTTGCACATGATATTTTTAAAATAAAATAAATAAATAACTATAAAAAAACTTGACAAGTGACTGTCACGGGTCAAAATCTCTAACAATTTACACGGTGTTAGCTAAAATTAGATTTTTAATTTTGATTTTAATGAAAATATTTAACAAAAGTGTGAATTTTAATGAAAATATCAGTATAACATTTATACAAAAAATTAAATTTGGTCTCAATTTGAAAAGAAATAATATTGTTCAATTTTTTTCTTTAAAAAAGTATTGAATTGAATAAAAATAACCAAAATCATAACCATATTAAATATAAAAACCGATCTTAACACTAACCTTAACATGTGAACAAAATTTAAAAAATTGAACAAAAATTAGAATCAAATCAATATTTAGACCATAATATTATAATTTGGTAATATTATAATTTGATTTACTTATATTTATAAATTAATTATTAATTATTAATTATAATTAATTATTTTTAATTTTTAATTTTTTTATATGAAAAAATATCATATATATATATATATATATATATATATATATATATATATATATATATATATAACAAATCTTAAAATTTTAAAATTAAAAAAACAAGTTAACCAGTTCATGAATCTGTTCTTTAATTAATCATGTTATGATGTTCAGTTCAACTCTCAACCAATCTGTGTCATTTCATTTATCGATAATCGCTTTTTGTAGTTATCCTTTTATTTCATGCACCCGATTGCGTGAGAAAATGCATATTTTAGAATATATTTCTAAATTTGAAAATACTTGTTGGAATGTATATTTTGAAAATGTATAGTTTTAAAATATATTTTGAATTATATAATTTGGAAATCCTAGTGCACAATCCAAAATACATTTTTGGAATCCAGTCTCAAACATATTTTCTGATCAAGAAATATCTTTCAAAATGTAATTTTGTTAAATACATTATGAATTGTAAAGTTGCTGGTAGATTGAATTTTTAAAGATTTAATCTAGATCATTTTAGATCTAAATAATTGAATCATATTTTATAAATAAAACATTTTTTTTATGCATAACTAATTTGAATTTTTTCAAAATTCGATCAAAATATTTGGATAAAGTTTAAAATTCATAATCCATTTAAAAAAAATAAATTAAATTTTCTAAAAGTTGTATCATCATATCCGATTCGATCGAATTCAGTCAAATTTCGGTTGAGGCTGATTCGGTTAAATTTTGGTTGGAACCAACTCAGCTGAATTACGTTAGTGTCGACTTGACAAAAGTCAATCAAATTTTGGTTAGAACTAGGAATGGCAATTAGGACCTGGCCCGCGGGCCCGCAGAAAAAACGTGGGGCGGGCCAGGATAATGAGCCCACAGGCCCACGCGGGCTCGACCTGCATAGGCCCGCGACCGGCACGGGCTAGCCCACGCGGGCCGGCCCGCAAGCCCGCATAAAATTAAAAAAAAAAAAAGAACTTGCACTTGTGTATATTAATTACTTCTTTTATGAACTATTGCATTAACATTTCAAATTCTTGTATAACTGAAAAAGACAAGTATTATGTAATTTTTAATGTGCTAAAATTTAAAGAATACATTGTGTATGTCATAGTATGAATATGATGAAAATGTTGAATTATCAATTTATCATCTAATTCCCCAAAGTCTTTACTTAATTTTGTGAACTTCTTAAAATTTCATAATTTTTAAACATTGAAAGTTTTATCATAAAAAAAATATAAATAAAAAAATTTTAAAAAAAGCGGGCCGGCCCGCGGTCCCGTGGGCCAACATATATGCGGGGCGGACCAGAGTATGCGGCCTGCATAAAATGTGTGGGGCGGGGCGGGCCGGCTCGCGGTGTGCGGGCCTTATGCGGGGCGGGCCGGCCCGCATTGCCATCCCTAGTTAAGACAGACTCAAGCAAATCTGGTCAAATTTCTACCAAGGTCGACTCAGTTGAATTAAGTTAGGAAGACTCAATTGAATTAGGTCGGGACTGACTTAATCGAGTTTTAGTTGGGTCAAATTTTAATCAACCTCCAACCATGACCGACCCGTCTTGACTTTGAGTCTAGTTTGGTTCGACTTAACTTTCGTCCTAGCAAACCTAATTTTACCTTTCGTCCAAGTCGTCCCGTGTTGACCTTTAGCTTGGATTGATCCGTGTCGACCTTCGATCTAGGACAACTCATCTTGATCTTTGGTCCAACTTAACTAAAATTTTAGATTAACAAAATTGTATCGAATATTTTTTATTTTTCATATTTGAAAATCTTGATTCAAAAATATCCAATGTAAAAAAAATTATAAAATTTATATCAAATTAAAATTGAAATTTGATAAATAGATTGAATTAGAGTAAAAGTATATCAAATAAAGAAAATTATATTTTTTCCCGATTGTGGAATTTAAAATATATTTTCAGTTTCATAAAGAAATTTAAGCCGAAATATATTTAAAAATTTGGGGTGTAAGGATAAATATTACCTTTTTTATTATAATTTTAGTGATAGATAGTATGAGGTTTATAAATTTATGGGACTGCGAAAAGAAAAAAAAAAGTACAAGAAGAAACAAAGTCGTTTATCACTGTCCGAATTGAACCAGTCGGACTGACCCATTTTAATATTTTAAAGATATTAGGTTTGCGTGGAGAAAAAGAAAAAAAAGTGGTAAAAGGCAATGTTGGAAGGGAAAGGAGAAGATGATGTACAAAATTATTGTCACCTAGAAAAACAAACTGGATTCTGTTATTGTTGAATGAAAAAATTTAATTCCTTTTTGAAAGTAAAAAAAAAAATTTGTTAATTACGGAGCAGTGAATCTGAAATTGAAAAAGTTAATTCAGATTGTTTAATCTATGTTGTACTTATAAATTTTGTGTAATTCATAACGTATTCAAAATGTGTTTCTAGATTTCGACATTTGAAAATACATTTTAGATTATATAATTCACTGTGTATTTTCAAAATATACTACAACTAATGTTAAATAATATTAAAAAGAGCCTTATTTATTTCGTATGAGTTTAACATGGGCTGATATATTGGGCTAACACCTTCTCTCGTAGCTCCTGTCTAAATTATACAAGCTGTTGATATTTTTTCTACGAAAGTATAGACTAAATTTCTTCTATTTTTAATGTTATGTTTTTTCATTGACACAAATTACACATAGATTTTGATAATAAATATTTCTATATTTCAGAATCTAGGATAAATATGTGTATATTACCATCTAAATAGAGTAAAGATGTGACCAACTTGACATATGTTACAATTGTTTATTTATCAGAGTTAGAGATAACGGTATTATTCAGTTTTCATAACTACAAAGTTTATATAAAAAAACTTTTTAAAGCAGTGTATTCTGCATCGATTTTTTTAAAGATTAAGTTGGATTGGTGTTTTGCCTCCATAATTTTAACGTGTACTTGTATAATTTTTTTTTGTGTGTTTTGGAATATACAATTTTATTTTCTATTTAACTTGAACAGACACTTTTTTTTATATATAATTCACATTTTTATCTACTTTTTTTTCTCTCTATCATTTATTAAGAGGAATAATCAAACTACATTTTATTGTTCTTTAAAAATACGGCCCCGTTATGAAGTATTAATTTAAGTTGTACTTTAGGATTCAATATATATTCAGAGGATTTAAGCTTATGACACGTGGATATATATGTTGATATTATTGAATAGTACATTTTAAAAAATTTCAACATAAATAAATTTCATTAACAATAAAAATAGTGATGAATTATGAAAGCATCTCTGAATACCATTCTTTTCAACAACTTTTTTTTTTCTACAACTTGTAGTCCAATTACTAACTTTAAAAGCTCTTGGAAAATAAAAAAAATTCTATATTTTCTTCACTAAAAAAATCTCTGTTTTTAATAAACATTAAGTTAAACTCGTACAAAACATTGTTCTTTTAATAAAAAAAAAGGAACATATGTTTTCAAGCAAGAAAAAGAAGAAGAAAAGGAGTGTAAAATTTAACGATCACAGGAATCGTAAAATCAAAAATATGTTTCCAATGTTTGGAAGTAAGCGTAACGATTTAAATCGAAGAAAAACAAGTAAAATATTATATAAATGAGAATAACGGTTAAATTTAAGACGTAATGTAACGTAAAGTTTACTAGTAATAATTTCTTAGTTCATTGATTAGAAGTTATTGGTAATTTTCCCTTTAATATTATATCATTAAGTAACATAAGTGCTCTATGAAACCGAAGTCTTTGTATCATCTCATACAAAAGAACTCTATTTTTAAACCGAAAGTTTCCAACCATTCCAAAAGAGAAAGGATTAAAATTCTTCTTCTAATGTTAGCACTAAGTAATACGTGAACTCCATAACACACACAAAAGTCTTAAAATTTGACATTGATTAAATATAAAATAAGAATATAATAATGTATAACTAGAGACAAATCCCATTGTACTAAATCAAGACAAATATCTCTTTATTAAACCGGTCTTTATTAAACCAGTGTGATGAAGTTGAGTTAGATTAAATTAGACTAAACAAAGATTTGAATTCTAATTTTGTATTAAGACGTACCGTTTAAAACAAGATGATTAATTTGGAAGATTTTGTACAAAAGAATTATAGTTTTTGTGTATGTAAAATGATTTTTTCACAACTATATTTTGATAACTTTCTCTTATAATCTTAGTTGTTATTTTTCGAATAATTTTTCAAATTTTCATTTTCTCATTCTCAATATTCTAAAATCATTTAAAAAATGATACCTCATATTATAAAATAAAAAAGTTATCAAAATTTAGTAGTTAAAATATCGTATACGAAAGAGAAAGAAATGAAGTATATTGCGGCAGAAGAAGACAAAGCACAAGCATAAAGGTTGGCAGAAACTTTGATGATAAGTCTCGCGGTTGAAGATATAAAAGTGACCGATGAGAAATAATAAAAAGAGCACCATTGTTTCAATGCTTCTCTACTAGTTATCATGGGACTGAAAGAAGGGACAAAGGCTCAAAGGAAAAGCAGTGTCGAAGAAGATGACAACAATGCACGTGATCGACTTGGAATCTAACCTAATCTTCTTACTTTATCACTACACAGTTGCACCTCCACTATTCAAGCCTCCACCTTTAACCATGCAACCTTACAAAACAAATTCACCATCATTATCGTTCATGTTATTCCTCCTCAAACCCCAAAACTTCATTAATCATTATTTAATGTCCATCACACACAACATTTACGTAAACAATCCACCTTCATATGTTTCTCCAAAAATATTTTCATTTAATTAACTTCTTTTTATCTCAAACACTATAATTAATTTACTTTCGTTTACCTTATTTCCATACCATGTTAATCATCAGTTCGATACAACTATAATTTGACAGTATAGGATCGGGTTAACCAATAAATATGTCGTTTTTTAAAATGTATTTACTATAACACTCTCACTTTTTCAATAAAAATATAATTTTAATTAATATATAAAAGGCATTTTTTTTTTTAAAAAAGTCTTCTGTTTTTACAATATCAATTAATATTTTTATATAAAAAAATGAAGTCATTTTAGAATGGAAAGAGTGATTAACTTTACAAAGTAAATTAAAACTCTTACCGATTGATAAGAAATAAATAAAAAAAAAGTAAATAATGTTTAATCCATGATTTAGTTAATTGTGAACTTCACTTCTACAAATAATAAATATAATTAAGATAAAGTTTCAAATGATTTTGATATTATTTTAAAAAATGAATTTAATCCTAATTTAATCTTAAAAATTAATTTGTAAGAAAAAAAAAATTACCACTACCTATATTTATAAATTTATCTTAGTTCTTACGATATCTCAAATAATACTTTATTATATTCTAAAGTGAAATGATCCCTTTATTTGCATGTGGCAGTGATGAAGTTCGAAATATGTGATGAAGTTTCATTTTGTAACTGCTGATGAACAATAATGTCCTAAATGTATTTATTGGTTATGAGCTCCTTGCTAATAAACCAAAACTAAACACATAACCCCATTACTTTATGCTGCTATGATTTTGTTTACTTTAAAAAAAAAAATTGAGAGCTTTGTTTGTTCTATATTCAAACCTATGATTAAAAATAAGCAGAGTATAGTGATGAGCTTCACCAGACAGGAAGACATCCAAAGGATTTACTTTACAGCGTCCAACCACTTTAAAACCTTATTCCGACCACCACCAACTTCATTAAGCGTTGCCTCTGTTTATATTCAATTAACTTAAAAAAGCTATCATTTTCTCACATTTTTTTGCCTCACTTTCGCACAACCTATGTTTTCCCCGATTAAGAGTGAGACAAGATAGCTTAAAAAAAAGGGTTACATTACTTTTATTCATATTTAGTATATTGTCTTTTTATAATTTATTGCTTAATTTCTTTTCATTATATCATTTTACATTTTCGTTTTTTTTTTGTATTTTCTCATTTATATTAAAACAAATTAGAAAATGTGTAACAGTAGTGTTTCTCTTAAAAAAACCTACACTTTTTACTAGTGTATTTCATTCGTCTTTGTTCAACTAAACAAATCTTACATGAGGCCATCTTGTTAGGTTTATAAAGGAGGAGTGTGCCAATGTGGTTAGGAATGTCAACGGGACGGATAGGGTACAGGTAGTAGCTCCCCCGTATCTTACCCGCTGAATAAATATCTGTCCCGTATTCGTATCCATATCCGTTGGGTATCCATTGATACAAGTCCAAATAATTATAAAAATAAATATAAAATGATGTTCAACACAATGGAAATTTTTTAATTAGTGTTTTGATCAACAAACTCACTTTCTCCTATTGGTTCCTGAAAAATAAATAAAATAAGTAAATAATAAACTTCAATTGCCAGATGCCAAGTATTCTTATTTTGATTTCATCATTTGACAATAAACATATCATAAACGTCATTGTCTATAGAAAGTTTGATTTATATGCCTAATCTCAAAGAAAGGAAATAGGAGAATGTCAAGATGTGTAAGTTTAGCGGGTACGGGTATCCACGGGTACAGATACGTATCCGCCCCATTAATATGCGGGTATCAAAAATACCCGTACCCGCGGGTAGTGGGTATCCATTTTTAATATCCGTTTTCTATCCGTTGCGGGTTTTATCCGCGGATACTCGCGGGTACGGATTTTTTTGACATCCCTAAATGTGGTTGAAGAGACTCACCATTAAGGAGGAGATTGTTAAGAATCTAAGTGTCAGTCTAAGTTCCTAATTGGCTAGAAATGAGAAAGTGGAACACTATATAAGGATAAAGACCAATAAATCCATTGATTTAAGGTTTTGAATTGAGAGTGGTATCAATGTCTTATGTGATTAGACTCATATCTCATTGATGTTTCTATCTTTTGAGTAAAATCTCAACCTAATACTTTACGGTTAAAACTAATAGAATATAATCTACCCATAGTATATAAAATGCAAATTCTGTAGATATGTTAATAACTGTGTGTGAGTGTGAAACGTATTGGCAAAAGTCAAGTGTCGTCTCTCAAGAATATTTAGTGCGATGATTAGATATTTTGATTTGATTAGTGATATTAAATTTGAGTTACAGATATATAATCATGTTTAAATATTCAGATAAGAAAAATGGAAACATAACTAAAGTTATGTGCTCCCTCAACCTCAACTTAAAGCCACCAAGCTAAACGGAAGTCTTAATTTGCCTTCAACTATAGTGTTCAAAGTCTTAATTTGCCTTCACACTTGTCATATAAACGAGACATGCATCTCAAAGGTCTTTAGTAATATAATATTATTTCTCTTCAACTATATTCAAACTTCAAATCATATCACATACCAAACTAACATCCACACTTTGTTTTATTTTTTACTTTTCCACAACCCTCTATGCTGAAAGTAATTAACTATGTAGACAAATTGATAGGGTTGTTAATTCCGATTAGTTCGATCCATTGTTTCTCAAATTAAGAGAAATTTACTTTAGTGAGATTAAAAATGGTTTTAAAATATTTTTTAATTTCTCAAATTTAATTCTGGAATTTTGGATGTTGGTGACTAAAATTATAACTATCTTAAATTTTAAAACAATAGTCAATATGGATAAACACTATTAATCTTTAAAAATGCATCAACAATATATGTAATATAAATTTTAATTATGATTTTATTAATTAAAATAAAAAAAAATTAGGCTGAATAACTTACTCAATTATCTCGAACCAGTAAAAATTTGGGTTCTTTGTTTAAATTTTCATAATTCAATCTAAATCACTTATCAAACAAACGAACCAACCAACCCACATGCGAACCCATTTGACCATTCCACACCCTTACCAAAACCGATCCCAACATATAGACAACCTTGGAATATTCGATTAATACTAATACACTTTCATGTAGGTGAAAGGAAACAAGTACAAAAATACCAACTCTTGGAATAACATTATTTAATATTAACGTCACAGTATTTGGTGATAAGTATAAAAAAATAGCTGAAGTGTGATCTCATGCATCACATTTTTCACTATTTTGGTTGAAGCTTCCTCTGACTTGAATCGATGAGTCTTTGCACCCCTCTCCATAGTCAGAATTATTTCTGAAATAACTAAATCTCCACTCAAGATTTTAATATTTAAATATAGTTATTCTTTTATTCCCTCCTCTTTTAGTTGCTTTAATGGGCATATTCATTCAAGTACAACATTGAATCATATAACTGCCACTTTGGAAGCAATATTCACAGTAACACAAGTTGTTGTGTAAGTCAAATACGTTAAGGACGGTCAAATATGTTAACTAACCATCGAAATGCAAAGACAACTTTTTCAGGAATTTTATATTCTTGTCTTCATTTTTAAAGCACACATATTCCGTTTGGAAATTCAAATTCCGTAGAACGCATAAATGGAGTGCGTTCCACCTTCCTTTGTTTACCCTTCTTCAATCAGATGAGATGGGGTGAAGATAGTCAAAGATGTTAGTTAGAAAGGCTACCAAATTTAATCTCAAAAGTAATTAAATATTAATTGAAAATTATGGAATGTGTTTTATATTTAGGGCTGTCGATTGTGACAGACAGTAAGTAATATAAGGTCCCTCACGCAGCCACGCACTAAATCGTTCGCATCAGTGCGGTATAAAGGGTCTTCCGATGCTTCCAACAACATAATGCCTCAATAAAACATTTTTATTTATTAAATAAAAACCAGGGTTGCACTCGACACATTTCACAATCTACCTGCGAATTATAAACCAACCTAGTGTCGCGGACAGAATATGTAGCACGTGCACAAAAGTACATCCGCATAGTGCCTATTGAAAGAGATAATAACTTCAACCTATTATCACTCATCACATCACAACCTCAATTCTTACCAAATCAACCTACCCTAAACAAAAATCAACTGTTTCCATCACTCACCTTTCCACGTCTTTCCAAATCCTCCAAGTACAAGGTGAAACTCAAACACATGGTTTCTTTGCACGATTAATTACACGGCGCACCCTTTTGAAGAAATTTATCTTATATTTCATCACAGACAAGAAAAGTTAAAAAGCGCATCACTGTTTAACAAAGCCTCGGCCAGAAAGAAAGAAGAGAAAAACAACTACTTTGGAAATATCAAATCAACAAATACAAACAGTTTTGGGTTTGGCAAATGATGACAACAACAACAATGAACAACCCTTTTCTGTCATCCATCTTGTTTTTTTTTTTTCTTCTCCTTATTAAAAGATCCTATGCATGACGACGACTGCATGCTACGTTATACAATTTCATCAACTACGACGTTCTGGGGTCCAGTGCGGTGCAGCGGGGCTAAAATGAGAAGAAACCACCCTGGAATCGAGTAGTTCCATTATGGGTGCGAAGTTCACGCATCTTGGCACTTTGTACTGGTTAATCGACGCTCCACGCGAGATGGCGTAGTCCATCAACTCCTCAAAGGTTCCATTTTTCACCACTCGTATTTCCAACGGACCAATAGAGTTGTCCGCAACCCTCCCTTGTCGGTAGACTGTATTCAGCGACTCTTCCATCGCCAAGCAGCACTGGTTCAGCACTTCGCTCGTGGGAGAGTGAGGCGAGTCCTTCATGAACAGCTCCCAATAAATCACGTAATGCCCCGGAATGGATTTGGTGTCAGCGAAGCTCGTGTACTCCACCACGCTGGTGTTAAACTCCTTCAACAGCTCCGAGGCATTCTCGATGGCCTTCTGCAGCTCCGCCTCGTCAGTTTTGTCAGAGTCAATGCTCAGCAAAACGTTCTTACGCCTCACGAAGCGGAATTGCGGGTCCGAATTATGGAACCCGGTTACTTGAAGGATGTCACCCACTCTGTAACGGCAAAGACCTGAATAGGTGGTGATAATGAGTTCATAGAACTTACCAAGTTCCACGTCTGCTAGATCCACCAAGCGAGGAGGCGAGTCCCTGGAGAGGGTCACAGGAGAGTCATCATCATGGGGTAAGAACTCGAAGTAACCCATGTTTGGCAGTATGGTGTAGGAGACATCGGAGGGTTCGGACATGGGTTTGAGGTTAAGGCCGAAAAAACACTCGGAGGAGGCGTACATGGTACAAGGTTTGGGTAGGCCTCCACTGTAGTAATCGAGAGTTGGAATGTACTGAGCCATGGCACCCGTGACTATGACGTCAAGGTACTTGGTGTTGGGCCAAATCCTCACGATTATACGTTCCCAGTTTTCGCCGGAGCACTCGTTTTTGATGAAAGTGGCGAGTTCGGGGTCGGGGTTTAAGATCTTGGACATGCATTCCCTGATGGAAGGGTCTGTGACCTTGGGGTTTAGGGTTCCGGTGTGGATATCATGGGCCAATTGGTCCCAATTGAGCTGAAGGAATCTTATGGCCCGGAGAAGGCCAGAGGCGAAAACAGCTCCGACACGGAGAACCTCATGGCGCATGATAAGGCCACACAGCATCTGAGTGTACATGCTCTGGAAGGAATCGGGGCAAAGGATGGCCTCGTTGGGGCTGGTGAGGACGTTGTAAGGGTCAAATGGTCTTTTCCTGAATTGCTCGCTCTTGTAGTAGCTGGTCAGCACCGGCCGAGCCAGTAACCCGCCGGGTGTCTTACTCTCTGCCTTGATGAACAGAAAGTGAAGGGCCTTCCCTTTGTCCAAATCGGACACGTATCTTCAACAAACAAACAAAACAACATAATTACTCAATAAATTAGAGGTAGTGGTAACAGTAATTATCATAACTGCAATGCAATGAATATGTCATTTAGCAATCAATGAAGAAAATACGTTAAACATTAACGTTAACAGCTAACTTACTGGTTCATCACCGGCATCTGCAAGCTGTACAGAAACTGACGGCGGTCCATGTCTTCATCGATGGTGGGCATCAACTTTCTCTCGCCAGCAGACGTTCCAGAACTGTAAACAGATTTTCATGTCTCATCAAAAAGCACGATCCACATGATACAAACCATGAATATTCTCATACGACAGATATTAAAGCATCCTTGAATTACGAAAGGGAGAGATAATAGGCGTGTACCTTGTGAGAAACTCAGAGATGGGGTGAGCGCACAAAATGGGCGTGCGGTCTCCGTTGGCAATGCGTTCTATATCAGGGCGCAGATCCTCGTATGAGACGACGGGAACCTTGGACTTGAAGGTGTCACGGTCGGTGGCACCGTTGAGTCCGAAGCGTCTGAGGTATTCCGTGTCGGCGTTTTGGTGGAGAATCTGGCGAAGGACTTGGTTCTGGATAGGATCAGTGTTTTGGGTTAAGTGTTGGATGAGCTGAAGAGCATCTTGGCCGTTCTGGTCACGAGGTAAGGAGAGGGAATCGGATTGAACGGCCATGGTGAGTTTTGAGGAGTAATAAAGACGGAAAGAAAGAGAAAGAGAGAGAGAAGAAGGTTTTGGGTAAGGTTCAAGGGTGAGAGACGGTGCAGGGAAAGGAGAGGGATAGGGTATTTATAGGGGGTTGAGTGACGTCATGTTCAGGTAAGGGTTGGCCACGTAGGCAAGGCGGGCGAAATAGTTTTGTTGGAGGGGCTGATGCCGGAGGCGGGGGACAAAAGACGAAACCAAGTTTTGTTGTACACCTGGCTGGTGGACATGTGGGCCAGGGCACACGTAGGAATGAGGGGTTCATGGCCGACATGTTTGGCCACGTCATCAGAAAAAGTTGGGCGAGCTTACGCGTCAGCCAAACCACGCGGCCATTTCCTTGCAGGGTTTGTTGGGTCCGAAAGCGATGGGTGCCGGCTTCAACCCTGCTCTAGCCCATTTCTTTCGCTAAGAGACGGCCCAAACTCAACACTAAATTACTATTTACAGCATCGGAATTTGGATTAAATCTCAATGTTTTAATTTCTGCTCATAGTTTGAATAGGACCAAATATAGTTTTGGAATCGATGAGGTTCATTTACAGTGTAGGAGTGAGGAAGGTTTAGGATTCTATGGATAACGACGTAAACAATATTAGATAGCCTTCGTTTTATATCCATCGTCATTGTAACATATAAGTCATATATAATACTATGCTGTTTAATTAATGATTCCCCAGAGATGGCGAAGAGAACAACGTCATCACGTGTCATTGTATTTGAAAAACGGAAATAATCCAAACTATTCACCTAACCTCTGTTTCAACTTATCATGTTAAAATATAAATCTTCTCCCATGATTGATTTATAAATAATTACATTTTTATCATTTCTGTAAACTTTGTTTACTAATGTCATATTTATCATGCCTTTTAAGATTAGAAGTGAAATATCTAATAATAAAATTAACAACATTTGAAACTATTGAAAGTAAAAATAATATTGATATTAAATGGTTAATATCATGTGAGTAATCCATATTTTTATTATGCAATTTAATGAGTCATGTGAGTAAGGTAATATTGATATATTGTGAAAAAAAAAAAAACATTGTTTTCCTTGATGAGATACAAATTGACTTCAAATTCTTTACTTTTCATCAATGTTCCATTCTAAAAATGTAATTCCAATTTTAAAAATATTTTCAAATGCCTTAACTAGGATTTTAAAGTTGAATAATACAAATTTCTAATCCCAATTCATTAACCACTGCATTAAACAAACAATTGTGGTAACGGAAAGATGACCTCATAATCAATTAATTTTTATGCGTTACAAATAATTTCAAAATAAATAGTAAATATTGATCTTTTTAATTATTATTTTCATATATTTTCTTCTTAATTGTTATGCTTTGGTAATTATTTTTATTATTTTTATTTATCAAAACAAAGTATGGACATATAGAACTTTTGTTTTAACTGGTAATAAATAATGTTTTCACCAATCATAAATGATTTTTCAGTTTTTCTTTATATTTCCATTTTTCATTTCCCCCAATGCTTCTGATTTGTCTCTCAAAATCTCTCTTTTACACATCACTATCCACCACCAAACTTTGCTTCCCGAGCTTTCTGTTTTATTTTTAGATTCTCTGAGTCTGTAACACTATCAGTACTGGCAAGTCTATGTATGAATTAAACTTTGTGGAACTCACTTATAATGTAATTAATTAATAATTAGTGAGTGAGTTAACAATGATATTGAGTGCAATTATTAGTAATCCTATCAGATATTTTTGTCAGCATGAATAAGCTTTCAATTTGACCAAAGCTGTTTAATCAAAATCTGAAAAATAGACATTTGAATGCATTGTGTAATGTCACATATAAATAATATCTTTTACGAATAAACTTAAAATACTATTTGGTTCAGTAGTAAAACAATACGATCTGCTAATGATTAATATATAACGAATTTTATAAAAGTTTATAATTAAATATAATATTAAATAATTTTTTATTTTATAATTATTAATACAATTTTATTTCATTTAAATGATAAAAAGTTCGTAAATATTATATAACTATGTTTAATATTTTATTTAGTATTTATTAATAAAAAAATAAAAAAACAAAAAAATATTTTAATATTATTAAAAATTAAAGTATAACTAAATGTAAAAAAAATTTAAATTAACATAAAAAAAGCGTATAAAAATTTTATCAAAATAAAAATAATTAAAATATGAATTTGAGACTTCGAATTTTTTTTTCGATTTTTTTGATAATGTTTTCAACCTTTATATTAATTTAACAAAGTCTACTGGATTAAAAAAATAGATAATATTTTAATATTTAAAATTATTAATTATAAATATATAAATTTGGTAATATAAAAATTTAATTATCTAAATTTTTAAGTAGAACAATGAATTTAAATTTACATTTTCAAGTATTTAGAAACATGTTTTCTCTTGTATTTTAATACAAACTTTAAGAATTTTAAAATACTTATTTTATGTCATACAAATTTTATGTCAGAAAAATATATTTATCTCTATAAAATATATTATATAAATTTATACTATTTTATTTAATAAAATTATTTATTCTAATTTTTAATATAAAAAAGATAAAATTAGTGACCATTAATTATATCTTAACGTGTATTTTAAGAATAATACGTATTAACATTCTCAAACAACTAACATACACACAGACGTTTGTGTATACGTATTTTTAAATATATGTGATATTATATTAGTAGATGATGAAAATATAATGTTATTAAGTTATAATATATAAAATAAAATTATTTATTAAAAATAAAATAAAATATATTAGAAAAGATGAGAGAATAACTGTTAATAAATAGAGAAAAAGAAAAAAAACAGAAATAAATAATTTTATAAAAAAAATTTCAATTTTTTTTTTAAATTTTTAAAAATAATTATATTTTAAAAGATAAAATTGATATTTTATATATTGTTTTAGATATTTCTTTTCGACAAAATAAATAAACAATCAATTTTATTAATTATAACCAATTAAATGATGTTGACCTACTCAAGTCATTGGATTAAATTTCAAATTTTAATATATTTATTTAATTTGGTAAACGCGGTCTAATAGAATATTTAATAAGTCACTAATGGAAATAATTTAAAATGAAAGTAATTTTATAAAATTTAATATATATAAATTTTTATATATAGATGAAAGTATTCAATTCAACATGAAGCAGCAAGTTGAATATATACAAAATTTAAATTTATCTATTTTTTCTACAAAATCAATGTTATTTTTCATTTTTAAAATTCAAATTTAATAAATTAGTTATAAAATCAATTATCTGGCTAGTGTTGGAATAGTTCAGTTTATTGTCAATCCTTTGTCGATTTATTCTTTCAAACATGATCATTTGCTTAGTTTGAAAACTTACATTGAATAACGTCCTTTTAAGATTCTAAAAGAAAAAAATAACACTGACCGACAAACTAGTGAGACTAAGAGTACTTTTAAATAAATAAGTAAGTTTTAATCCTTTGTGAACAAGTACACGAAGAAAAAACGTCTAAAAACGTCTAAACTATTATTTTGTCTCACATTAATAGTAGAATAATTATTCCCCGTCTCTAATTATTATAATTTTAAGATTTAATTATGTTTTAAGTTTTTTTATGAATGTAAAATTTTTTAATTGAGTTCCAGATAAGTTTTTGTGATATATTGAATTTTTTTTTCAATTGAATATTCTCTATTAATGTTTTGGGTTAATCGAGTAATATGAATTTTAAATAATTAATATAATTATTATTTTGTTATGTGACTCTACTAAGTTGTTGTCATATATTATTCTATTATTTTATATTTTTATAATTTATATTTTTATTATTTTATAATTTTAAAATTATCTATTCAAAAAAAATATAAATTTTTAAAAATCATATATAAAATTAAGACATATTTTAAATTTTTTATTCACACAATGAAATCATAATTTAATAATTTTAAATTTTAAAAAATCATATATAAAATTATGATATATTTTAAATTTTTATTCAAATCATAAAATCATAATTTTGTAATTATACAATTATAAATTAAAATAATAAAAATATAAAATTATAAAATTATAAAATTATAAAATTATATAATTTTAAAATAATAAAATAACATATAACATATGACTAGAACTAAACAAGACTGACATGAGAAGATAGTAATAATGTCAATTACCTAAAATTTTACGCAGATTTAAAATATAATTAAGTCTTATTTTAAAATTAAAAAAAAAATCATATTATATACCAATTAATTTTTCAATTTTGGTATTTTTTCTTTAATTTTATCTTGATTACTGACTTTTCATACACAATTCCACCCTAAGTTACAAAATGAAAAAGAAAAAAAATTAATAATATAGTAATACAAATGTTATATTTAAGTAGTTAATGGTAGGATTAGTTTAATTAATAAATATAAATGTTTACATCACATATAATAAAATATTTACGTAAAAAACATTGTAGTATCTAAATTGTAAAATGTTATATTTATATTTGTCAAAAACTTTTTTTTTTCATTTAATAATATGATCCCTCCAAATGTACGATTAACATGTTTCTATTATATATATAACCAAAGAAAAAGTATTTATTGAAGTATTGATGTTTGATATATTTGCAGATAGATGGTTTCGTGTAGAAACTGGAGTGAAGAAAAGGTAGAGTTTAGATTATGCTGGTTTATTGGTGTTATTCTTTCTGTTATATTTAAAATATATCTATTATGATATATGTAAAAAGTTTTCAAATACTTTAAATTATTAAAAACTAATATATTGAATGCATATAATAGAAGATAAACACCAAAAATTAAAATTGGATTCAAAATCTAAAAGAATATTTTATGAAATTTAGATTTTTTGTTGAGTTTTTTGACTATTTTTTTATTGTGCCTTCAAATAACTGGATAATTATTGATTTAAAAATTTAAAAATATATTAAAAAAGATTTAAAATATTAATGCTCATCAAAATAGAGCACGAAGTGAGTAAGTGATACTGAAATGGACGCTTCTGTGTTGGCAATTAATGGCTACACGACATTGTAAATTAAGTGGGGTCACCACCATGTAAGATCACCCACAATTCCTTGTCTTCTCTTCATTAACCTGAATGAGACAATACCATGGCTTATAAAAAAAAAATGACAAAATTTTAAAACACTGGATATGCATTGTTTTTATTTCGATTATTATTTTTTAGATAAATATTTGGGTTAGACAAAATTTTGCCTTTTATGCAGAGATCACGGGTCTTTCCAAACTATATTATGTTCAAGATTATAAGGATACCACCACTACGATTATTCCAAACATGGCTTATAATTTCTCATACCTTTAAGAGTGAACAATGTTACATTTTCTGATTAAAAAAATCTCCTAGTGCGTGTCTCAATGATTAGTCATTAAGAGGAAGAAAAGTTCTACGACATTGACCACACTAATACTTTGCATTCTTACATGTTTGAATCTTTGCACACAGAATAACAAATATCACTTAAATTACATCTCATACCCCTCACTTAAACCAAAGTCAGTCACAACAACTTTCAGTTCTGTGGGAAACTTCGCGGAAATTTTTTCATGGGAATAAAAATGAATGCACTTTTTTCTGCTGCATTTTTTCTAACTTTTATTTCTAAAGTTTCTTAAAATATCACTTAGCATAACGTAATCATTCTCATTATCATAAAAAACATATTACGTGTAATGGTGCGCAGTCACAATAGGAGAAATTTTGAGCTGCAATGTTACAAAAAAAAAAATCAACCAGAAACAACTGATATATAATAAATAATTAACTAATTGATTAATTAATGCTACCAAGTTTCCACCCGGGGAAACCTCATGTCCAAGAATGTCACAACAGTAATCTGGCTTAACTTCCCTTTTGTGCAACAAAAGAAACATGGTTCAATATATTAAAAAAATGGTCAAACCCAAATGGCTCTATTATATTGTTAACTGCATTTTTTGCAAGCAACATTGCGTAGTACTATAGAGTGTGGTGCCGTCAAGAAACCTAGTTTGAATATGGTTCGTAAAATACATTAAATGGACCAGTTCTTCCACACGACCATTTCCGTAACCTCGTTGTGTCTCTCTGTGACATACGATGATGAGTTGTTAGGTTCCTTGAAACTTCATTCACACACTTTCAACTATTGTTGCAGACCCATTTTCGGAGTCCAGTCTCCAGACTTTGGAAGCGAATCTGATGTGGCTAAATGTCGTTACAGTATTGCTCATGCAATTAAAAAAGCCGAAAAAAATGCAAACCGAGGGTTCAGCATTGCAAGTGCGTGGAAGAAACGTGCATGAATAGTATTAAATATATGCCACATGAAGAAAAATGATGAGGGTACGATGGAATGAATCACCGATGAAGAATAGGTGAGTCATGTAATTGACTTTAAGATGCTAAATGGTTCAGAGTTTCATCTCTTGGATTCTTTAAGGACTGTTCATGATTACAAAAAATACTAAATATTAATACGTGATTAGATAGTTGTTCAATAAAGAATGATACGATAAATTACAAATTACAGAATCACCAAATCTTTTTAGATTAAGTTATAATTCCTGACTTTGATAATATGTTAATAAGTGAATTTTACGTTTAACTAAAATTTACCAAATTGATTTATAAATTAAGTTTGTACCAACTTATATATCGTAAAATTGATCTTATATTCGATCGATACAAAATTTTATATTTGATCTATATGAAATTTTCAACGTAATATAATAATATTCATAGTGAGAGTTTGAGGCAAGTTGATGGAAGTACGCGTGTTAAATGTGATAGTGGGGTGTGGTCCTGCGTTAAAGTGGTGAGAGTGGAAAGCAGCAACACGTCTTTATGTGGCGGTGACAACTAATGTATGTTTTTCCAAAGTTGTCAATCTATACGAGCCTTACATCTAGGTTAAAAGACTAGGGTTTGAATTAGTGAAGCAAAAGACTTGGCCAAAATAGAGTCAAGCATAGATTTCACGCGTGATGATGGTGGAGCCACTTTTCTTTTTAGTTAAGAATTGACAGAAAAGATACTTGGTTGTTTCTGCGATCCCAACTTCTGTATGTTAACCTCAGGAATTGGCTTTTCACAACTTTCTTCTACTCATTCAAAGAACATTTTTGTTAGTACATTCTCCTTCACTTCTACCGGATACCACTCATTAGGTTTAGAAAGAGGTTTTATTGGAAAGATACAAACACCAATAAGACCTGAGTTCAATCATATAAAGCATTGTAATATCCCGGCGCGCCCGAGCTTAATCCGACCTACGGGCCTAAGTGGAATGCAGATCGGCCCAAATAAAGAGCCGAATGGCCCACTTCCTGCACGTTAGCATAGTCAAACCGTAACAATAGGACCCCCTCAGCACGGAAATTGGCCACGATGTCAGTTAATCCCCCACGATACGGAACCAACTCGGCTAGTTGGCGTGCTTGTAGGTACACAGGGAAAAGACGATATAAGACGAGAGGGGGGAAAAGGGAAGAAGATACTGTTTTTGAGTGGCTCTTGCTGGATTGAGTTCGACATCAAATCAGAACGAATTTGACAAGAACAAACATTAACATCTATCTTAACCTAAAACCTTAAAACAATAAATTTATGAATTTTTATCCTTATATAACTCAATTTTCTCATTTCTAACCAATGTAAAACTTAGATTCACATTTGAATGCTTAACTGTATTTATGTACACATAATATTTGTCTTTATTATATCTGATATACGGTAAATGCCAAATAATTAATACTCAATATGTATTCCGTATTGCAGCAAGCAAGAGAAAATATATAACAGATAAAAGAAATGTTAACAGTGCATGCAATGTTTTGAGCATGATTGGTGGTTAAATAAAGAAAAAAAGAAGTGAACGTCAATGTCATTAGTTTTAATTTAAGTGAATAAGAAGTAATTATGGTCACTTTCAATAAGAGAATTTAAAGTATTATAGGCGTTGGTTTAATCAAATATCCATAAGAAATTCCGTGAAGAATCAAATCCATGTGGTTAGTTCAGGTCAGCAAAACAATTGGTAAAAGTAATAAAAAATGGAGCACGAGAAATGTAGGTTGAGGAGATAAAGCACTTGTGAAAGTATGATGATGCGTGAAACATGAGTGTAGAATTTTCTCCTCTTAGTCACTTCGCATAATCATTTATGTTTTTTAATTGGAGGCGCAGTTACTTCATTCTTTCCTACAAGTGCTACACACTCCGAATCACTTTTCACTATTTTCAAATCTTAAGCCATGTTTCCATATTCCTTCTTACCAAATGCCTTTGCTTCTCTTTATTTTACTCCTTATTCTCACCACAAAATATTTTAACTTAACTTATCACTGGATTTAAATGGTTGCATTTAAGCTGAGTTAAAAATTTCAAACTAAATAAAAAAATATCATTTTTATATAAATAGAAGAACTTATGTATCCGTAGTCTTATACTTTTGAATTAGAAGTGATATTGTAGTCTTTCTTATATGAATTTATTCATGATTTATTGGTTTCAAATCTTTTTTATATTTTTTCTCGAAAAAAAATTTAAATAGTAGTAGAGTCGGTGTTTTATTTTGGTGACCGTTAATATGAGTTTGAATGAGAATATCTCAATGGAAAAAACTAAAACTTGAGGATGTCTTATATATATATATATATATATATATATATATATATATATATAAAATTCATAAATTTATTATTTTAAGATTTTAAATTAAAAATTATAGTTTAATATTTTATATGAATTTATTTATAATTTATTAGTGTCAAATCTCGTCTAGAAAAAAAAACGTCACATCAAATTAATTTAAATTCACGTTTGAAATATCTTTAATAATTCAAAATTAATGCGTCCCTCAACTCTTAAACTATTAGTATAGATGCGTCACATGCAGCACAACACAACACACACTTAAATTAAATGAAATGGCTTGTTATACCCGTGATGTCTGTTAGGTTTTACTTGCACAATAGGCTAAGTATATATATCTAAAAAAGTATTGTTGAGATAAATGAGTAGGGTATAAATATGTTTTATTTTGAGCAGAGACAATTAGAAATTTAAATATGAATTGAAATTTTCATATTAAACTAAAATAAAAAAACTGGATGAAAAAAATTTACATTTAAGATTTTTTTATAAAAAGTAATATCATATCTCTTACATAATCCACCATACTACTTGATAGTAAATCTAAACCGAAAGGAATATATATAAGACATAATATAAAGAAACAAACAACCTACTATTAATGTAATTGTCTCTTTCATTTAAATTAAGTATAGAGTTATAGTTTTATAATGCAATAGATCTAAAGGAGTTTTCGAAATCTTAGGTGATTTGGATACGAGAGCTTATCCGGAATCACAATTTAATAGTAATTAGAAAAATCAATGATTAGAAGCCGCTAAAACTTAAAATATTTAGCATACATGTTATCCCAGTATTGTGGACTAGTACAACAAAACAAAACAAAACATTATTAATATTATTTTGATTCCAAAGCATTTTAGTATCTCATCATGTGTTTAGACATTAATAATAAACTAAGAGAAAAAGAAGGTATTGCTCCATAAACAGTTCCTTCTAGGGGTCCAACAGGCAGAATTGATTTATGAAAAAACAATCTACTATCATACAATGAATCATAAATTAAAACAATGTACTATCATATATAATCAATCTAGTTACTAAAATATTAGCTTTATGTGTTTTATTTTTTTTTTTGTGTACTTACAATTGAAAAGTGGGAAAACTACTTCTTGATGGTACACTAAAGAGGCACTTAAAAATCAATACAAAAGATGTTAGAGTGATGACTTCGGGAAATAGTGAGAACTTTAATTGATTGATGCCAACAAGTAAAAAAGTTCTACATCATCCATTGTGTTTTATTTCCATTTTGGAAAGTTCGTGAATTTGGGGAAAAAATTGTCGTTGAAAACTTTTCGAATCAAACCATGTTTTAAGATTTGAAAAGAACAGAAATCCTATATTACTCCACAATTGGTTCAAACTTCCAATTTCAAATCAAAGATTCAAACCCGTCGGCGAACCTAACAAGTCATGAGGACTAATAGTAATCAAACACGTACAAGCAACATTAACCACTTCTGAATAAAAACTTACCATTGTATTCCACAGTTAAATATATGTTTTTTCCTTCTGAAACAATGATAAAGAATTTACGGATTAAGAAAATAAAGGCATATAGTGGTAGCAAGTTTAAAAAGAAAATGATATTTTGGTCATTTTAGAAAATATTTTAATTATTTAAAATTATAAAATTTTAGATCTAAGAAGTAAACATCTGAAACTCTTTATACTCTGTTTCTTCTACTATTCTTCACCCCTCTCTTTGTTTAAAAAACCATTGGAAGATTTTTGGCTCTCGTTGCGGTGCAGTGAACAGCTGTTCAGTTCAATCTTAAATTTTTTTAACAGCTCTTATTACAGGCGACATCCTAATGCACAGCAAGTAACAGAAAAAAAAAATGTATGGAAAGTCCAACACAATTTAACAATTTCAGTTATTTTGGGATTCAGAAATACTGAATCAGTCATTTCTGAAATTTTATTTATATTCCAGAATTACTTCTCTGAAATATATTTCTAAATTTAAAAACATCAAAGACATTTTCTGAATTTAGAAATACTTTCAAAAGCACTCTATCTGAAAAGTATAAATAATAAAGTGTAAAATTTTTATTATAATTTTAATAAAGGGTAGTTTAAGAATTACAACTTTTATGTGGGGGTGCAGGAAGAAAAAAGGGAGTGGAAGAAAAGACCCTGAAGCTAAATCAAACTTCGGTACATTTTACACAAAACCTACTAAGTTTCACCAGTATTCAAAAATTAATGCCACTCATGAGTCTTGATGACGCCAATGGACTTTAATAAAAGACAAGACCAAATTGAGAAAATGTCACCAAGCAAAGGGAGCACCGGAAACCAAAAACCAAAATTGTCTTGACTTTGTATCCAAAGTTCAAGACTTCAATTTGCTGTAATATACTTATCCAATTCTAATAATCGGTTGTGCAAAATGTGCTTATCCAAAACCGATAACCAGTTATCCCATGCCAATACTTCAATATACTTATCCATATCTATGAACTACTACCTAGACCTATAAGAAAATTGTAAAAACCCCTCTAATACATAGAAGAAGTAAAATCCTATATAGCTGCTACTATGAAACAGTCAACATCTATCTATCTATAATATAAAGCATAGAAGCATTGTCCTCCGGTAAACCCAAAACGGAAATTACCCTCTTCAGGAATGGCTCCAACAAAGGAACGAAATTGATACAATTCTATAATATACTTACTGTTTTATGTATCTTACGAGACATATAACTACAGTTAATTTTGTATCATATCTAATACATGGATAGTTAGTATTGAAGTATAGCTAACTATGTAGTCATTCAGACAAAGCACCGAAAATACCCTGAACTAGGTGATGAGAAATTGTCTCCAACTATGCGATCATTTAGATAAACCTAAACCAAAAATAATAGCTCGAGCACAAATTGAGATTAGTCCTATCATCCAATGAAGATGATGACTAGGTGCTGCATAAAATGAGGAAAAGATGTAGCAGTTAAGTATGCATTGCATTAAACCCTGCCTGGGGAAACCATGTAGTTATAGCAAAGGTGAAACCACCACTAGCCATGCATGTATTGCTGCGAATTCTTAGTCACGTTCTCTATTATCTGCCTGACAATAATATTAAGCAGAAATACAAATTTAACCAACAGTATAAAACTTTCTAATTTTATGCAAGGCACAAAGTAAAACCGTTGCAAGTACTTTATCCGGTAATGAGAAGCCAATCTATTGATTAACATCTACACAACACTTAATTTCAGCATAACCTCATTCCCAAAGAATGTCGATGCCGATCAATGCATGAAAAGTTTCAATTAGAAGGATACGCTGTGTGCTTTATTCATACAAATGATAATATTTCTCAATTGAACAACCCAAACCTCCAACAGGCTTCCTGCCTCAAAGCATTAGCCACCATTTCACATCCAGTCAAACGTATAATCACCACTGATACATTTTCCAAAGTCTGTTCAAGTACCTGTTGGAAACAAAGACATTTAAATAAACACGATATTGAATTTTGTTCGCAAGCATTTCAAATTAGTTTTTATTCCTAATAATTTCAGATGTACACTTTTAATAAACTTTTTTTCTAAAATCAACAAGAAACCGTAGTGTGGAATATACAGAGAAATTAATAGCACATTACACAGAAAGAAGCATGACACATTAAAATAAGAAATACGACTTCGGAAAGAACAAGTACCCTGGGACAATTCGCAGCAAGCGCGCGATTCGACTGAGATGTGAGAAGTCAGACGAGCGGCGGCATCAGCGCTGTGCAGAGGCATCAACGATTGCGTGCACCCGAGAATTCCAATTGTCCTGCAGAGATAAAATTACATTTTAGAAGAAAAAAATATTGAATAATTATGCAAAAATAGGTTATAAGGAAAATAACCACAAGTTACCTTACCTGGGAAGTGTAAAGAGGGGGCGGCGAGGGTGAAGAAGGTGAGAGCGAAGGGAAGGGGAAGAAGAACGTTGGAGGCGAGAAGCGGAGGAACGAGTTGGTATGGTTCTTGCGGCGGAGAGTAACGACCTCGAGAGAGATCCACCGCGCCACGCCATTTCTTTGATTTTGCTCTGTGCGGAAATGGGACCCGAGATTAGGGGTTCAGGCAGCGCGCGAGGAAGAAGCTAAACCCTGGTGTGGTTGTTGTGAGAGAACCAAGCCCACATTTAACTGGACTGTGGCCCAGAAAGATTGAACAATGGCCCTTTTGATACTAATCTCGGCAATTTGGGCTTTCGATAAATTAATTAATTAACTAATATTTATAGAAGAAGAACAATTACAAAATGATAATTAAATTTTAAAAAAATACTATTTAAATATTTCATAATTAAGTGTATAATATTTCAGAAAAAAAAAAACATTTAGTAAACAATGAGAAGTGAATAAAAAAGTGCATGATAAATTCTCAATTAAAAATGTTTCCCCAAAAATTATCATAGCCTCAATATTTTTTTTTCCAACATTCGTGTCTGTGCTTTCTCTCACATATTTCTACTTTAAAAGAAATTTGTTACCTTTCAGAAAGAAACAAAAATTTTGTTAGTAAATTCTCTTATTCATCAGCTAGATACATAATGTCCATTTTTGTAAACCTTTTTCTCCTTTTATTTATTTGATTTTGTGGCTTTTTTCCTATCAAGGAACGACATTTAGAATAAACGTAAATGAATATGAATAAATATCGACATATGAGACTTTCACCTGTTCATTTCTTCTCAGTATGAGCTCCAATATTTTTTTAAAATTAATATATTTATGAGTTATTTTATTTTACTCAGTTTTATTTAAAATAGAACTTTCAATTCACATTAAATTTGACATTAGCTTTCCATGGACTTTTATGATCATGATTATAGTCATCATCATGATTTTTAAATATAAGTTAAAATATTTATAATTATTTAGACATTTCAAAGTATTTTCACTTCTTATTTTGATAAAAAAAAATTTACAAGTATTCTTCAAAGTAAAGTTTAGTCAACACGATTTCTATGTGAGTTTGTTTAACCCGTTTTCATTGTTTTAGAAACACTTCAAAAGTGTTTTTTTTTTCGAAACTATTATTGCAAAAACAGATACTGAAGTGTGAGAATTAAAAAGAGTGAGAGTAACGAAGTCCCAGCATAAACCCTCTGGTTGAACTAAAGAGGGCACAAAATAGGCTCCAATGTAAATTAATCACATTGTTAATAAGACTTCTCTTAATTTTTTTTCCTTAGATAAAATTCATGAAATTCTATTAATAAGTCTAATTCATCATTTTACACAACCTTAATTAGTGAGACTATAAGACCTATATAAATTTCAACTAATGTGATATACAGTTTATTGGTGACTCGTATAACCTGTAATGCTTTTTTGCCAAAGGCTGAAGAACATTGACATCATTACAAAATTATATGTGCGACACATGATTGTAGACTAAATAAATATTTATTCAATAATAATTATCATAAAAGCCAAACTTTTGTAAATTTATGTTGATAAATTTTACCATGAAATTTATAGAAATATTTGAGAAAATACGAAAGTCAAACTCCTTTATCGTGTTTAACGAATACTTCCCGGTGTAACTCAAATATCTGTAGTATGGTTTTAACTTTGAATTGCACACGAAGTACTATGATAAAACACGATGTCTCAAACTCAATCTGTACATGTTTTGATCGAGAGTACGCTCCTACACGTTACTTCTTACTGACGATCTATAGAAAAATACAGTTACAGGATCTCAGAACCATAAGCTATGCCTACAACTATGGTTAAGACGGGCAACCTATCTACACTTCCATAGATCTCTTCAAAAGTAAGGAGAGAGAAAAAGTTAACTAGGCAAGTTAACTTGGTGCTTCGCAGGATCTTACATTCTGAAATCCAAAACGCATACTGTATTATTGGCAAAACATGCAGCGATCTTGTCACCCTCCTTATTCCAAGACACCTCGAAAATGCCTCCATCACCAGTGTAGGTTTTAACTATCTTGCCTTCCTTCAAGGACCATATCAGCATCGATTTGTCAGGAGACCCACTGGCTAAATACTCACCATTGGGACTGAATGCAATAGAATATACACGATCTCTGTAGAAACAAATAAATAAAGTTGGAATCAAAGGGATTGTAATATTCAAAGAGGCTGGGAGGAGGAGTTTAATGGAAGAGGTAATATTCTCTGTACTAAATTTGAAACTTTTTTACCAAAAGAATCTATTTTGAAGGACCACGGGTATACAATTATCACCAGATAAACAACAAGTTTGGATTGTAAGAAAATTCAATTGAGCTCGGTGGAAACTAAAATGGAAGCTGCAAGCTTCAAGTTGTTGAGTCCGCATACCAAATTCATCACTTTCAAACAAAAGGAAATATAGGCTGGGAGGAGGAATTTAATGGTTTATCCCATACATAAATAAAGCAAAGCTAAAGAAACTATACCTGTGTCCATTCAAGCTGTAGACAAGTTTCCCAAGTTCCACATCCCAAAGCTTTACCGTTGAATCAAATGATGCACTGCACATAAAGATGACTAGATCGCTTAAAATAAAGAAACAAACTTTTCGTTTAGTATTGAGAAAAATTAAAAAAACGCTAGCGAACATGATTGCATGTACATATGCCCTGCACATTCATTGATCAACATAAGCAAACTACAAGACAACAACATTTTAGGAAAAACAAACAGCGTCAATTTATTAGAAACTTTGCCACATACAGTATGCAAAGTGGGTTTAACTCTTCAAACAGTTAAACATGTTCGAGGAACAATAACTGGCCTCCAGTCCTAGGCCCAAACAAACCCACCTGTATCACAGGTTGTTGTATCAATTCAACTCCGTTGGAGTTGTAATTATTGATTCTTAAAATTAAGCAATTGAAATTACCATTGGAACAAATGGGTTCTTAGAGTTATTATAAAAGCTGTTTATATAAGCAACTGTAGCCTAACACTAAAGATGCCTAACTAATAAATACATTTTAAAATGAGAATTATTATGGGAGTAACGAGATGAAACGAGACATACAGAAAATAGTTAGTGGTCTTAAATCTTATTTGTCGAGAATTAAAAACTCAAATCAATTCTTGCGTTGAAGATAGATGCTCTATGAACAAAATCTGCCATATAGCAGTTATAGGAGTAGGCAATTATGTATTTAAAAAATAATGTGTTTTGTAGATGTTGAAGGAGTAGGCAGTTACGTATGGTGTATACAGAATATAACGTGTAACTTGTGTGAGTGACAGCAAATGCAATCATCATCTGTGTGAGATTACGAAGAACATCACTGGGGCCACTAAGTTGTTCAACCCTTCCAATCTGATACTCATAGCCAGAGGATCGATCTCCACCAAGACCGTCCTTGGCCATCAGATCTTGATTTAGTCCAAACTCTGATGTCAATTTTGGATTTAGTGGAAGATTGTTTCAGGAATGTATGACTCAAAGCACGCAGAGATTTGATAATAAACCAGAAGATTGTCTCAATTAATTACACCTCAGGCTTTAAATAGAATGCATCAAAGTAAGGAAACTAAGAAACTAACTTGAAAAAGGAAATTAGGGAACTCGTTAGAAACAGAATCAAAACATAAACTAAATATAGGAAAGTAGGAAATTAGTGGTCACATGCTGCATCACAATCTTCTGCAGGAGTTTCCGAAACTGGCACAGCAAGATAAAAATGCTATATTTTGTGTGATCTAATGCAATATTATATATATTCAGATAAATCACAAGTGTCCCGTCATCAAACAACAATAAGCATTATGCACACATCAACAGGAATCAGAACATGCTAAAGGTGGCATAAGATTCTATAGTAAGCACCGAACAAGGCTATTTAGAGCACCAAAGATGATGTTGCTAACCAATGCATTTTAAAAGCTCAAAAGAAATGAATCTAACTTCAAGCAACTAACATACCTAGCCAACACCAAATTTTTATTAGGGTTATTGGTACCAGGACCAGTTGGGCTCCATCTGATAGTATATATCTCCTGCAAAATAATTATTCAGTTGTTCCAACTATCTGCATAGTACATGAAAAATTCAAAAGGAAATATAAATACACTAACATAAAGAAATATTCATAAATGGTACCTTGGAATGCTCCCTAAAATCATGAAGATATTTATCGTGTTTCATACTCCATATCTACAAAACAATAAATGGCAAACATACCGCGCACAAAGACAAGAATTTTACAATTAGTTCAGCAAGAATACATGTTTACCTGATAAAAAAAATTCCATAAAAGGTCTGATTGCAAAATCCAGTACCACCAAAAAAGGCTATTATGTAATGATAAATTAAACCATAACAGTGAGTGATGTTACCTTTGCAGTCATATCATCGGAACAAGAGGCCAATAATGAACCAGTGGGATCCCATTTGATACAATTAACTTCACTCTGAAATAATGAAAGGCCGTCATTAGCCCGCAAAAGCTTATCCAAGCACCATATTGCATTTTAATGAAATATGTCAACTTAATGCAGGACCTATAAAGCTAGTTACACAGAATTCAACAATCAAACAGGTCATTAACTACTTTGCTGTCCAAATAATTCAGGTAGAGCTGCAGACTTTTATAAGAAGACCACCTAGGTAATGTGACAACTTTGAAAATCAGGATTTGTTAGCACTACAATATATTAGAATCAGACTGGGGTTCTCCCAGTCCACCATGTCGAGCCATATTCAATATGCCCAGGTTTACCCAAAATATATTCGAGAAGCTACAAGCTAGAGAAGGCCTCACACTAGTCAGCTGGAAGAAGGGTGTGCAGGGAATACTTATACGTGTGAAAATAGATCCCATTCATTGCACTTTCTTAGATTTATATAAGACAGTCCTTGTTTTCTATCAGGATTCATCTTCAAAACACCACCCCAAGGGTGTACATAGATTCATTGGTTAACCAGGCCAGGCCTTTTTAACTTCTTATTAATAAAGTAGGGAATGGATTAATTGTCAAAGCACTATCCTGGGATCATCCATCAATCGGTACAATTAACCATACTTTACACTTTTAACCTCTAGCGTAATCTGAAAAAAAAACAGAGAGGAGAGGTGCACGAACCTGATGCCCAACAAAAGTTTTAATTGGGAGGTTTTCACCAATCTTGCACACATGTATTTTAGTGTCAGTTGAGCTTGTTGCAAATGACACATTGTTGCGCCAGTCAACATCAAGTGTCCAACCTAAACAGCATAGAAAGCCCAAATTTTAAAACTTATCTATAGAAAAAGTTAAAAATATTATTGCAAAGAGTTCTTTTAAAACTATACAATTCCACCTTGTAAGGAAAGTTGTATTTAATAGTTTACCCGAATGAAATTCAAATTGTTGTTTCCATCTCACAGCTTTCACATCCCAGACAATTGCAGATTGGTCACAACTTCCCGTTAGAAGATAATCACCTTTCTTATTCCACTTCAAAGAGAATATGGGTCCCTTGTGTTTGCTTAATATACTCTTCAGTTCACCTGGTAAAAAAATCAGTGCATGATCAAAATTCAAAATAATAATTGATGTTAAGAAATGGACTTTAAGCTTAACTCAATCCCACAAAACCGACTTGTAAGATGAGGTTTGCACCCACTTATTTATTGTGAATTGGACTTATCTCTAGTTGATGTAGGACTTTCAACACACCCTCTCACACTGATGCTTATACATCTTGGGACTAGACATTAATGGGTGGTCCAACAACGACTCGGTAGCGGTGAAACAATAGATCCAACAAATAACAAACGACACTAGGATAGGTTTGAACTACGACTCCGATACCATGTTAAGAAATGAAGTTTAAGGCTAACTCAACCCTACAAAACCGGTTTATAAGGTTAAGTTTGCACCCACTAATATATTGTGAATTGACTTTATTTCCACTCAACTAGGGACTTCCAACAATTGAGTGTTTAGTTTTCTGTTGCAAAGAATCCCAGTGGAAGTTTGGCCCAACTCAAAATTAAATTCACATTTCCTCCCTAATAATATATGTAATAGCTTTCCAACATGTAAAGCAAACAATCACAAAAATTATGATTTTACATACAGATAAAAGAAAAAAAAAATCTAAGATATCAACACTTGCGACAAACGACAACAGTATCCACACAATAGTTATTAAAGTATAATATTCCTCATCATTTGAATCATTTAGTTTGAGATTCGTTAAATAAACTCTAAAAGAAAAACATTATATTGAAGCAATACTCAAAAACCTTTTGTTTAGAAAAACCACAGCTGTGTCTGTACCAGCTCGGGGCGGTGATATTAATCATTTACAATAAAGAATAAAACGTTGGGTCTCAAGCTAATGCAAGTGTGGCTATCCCTAGGTCAAAAAATCTTTGAGTTATTTTCATCTTAATCGTGTATATCTCACAAAAGGCTTAACTGAAAGTCAATGTTTATGAGAAATGACCTACCATTGGTGGTCCAAATTCTTGCTTGCCCATCATATGAGCCAGTTGCAAGTAGTGTCCCCTCCCCCTGCATAACGGCAACTAGAGGTCAAGGTTTTCGTAAAATAAAAAACAATTATTGCTTAACATATTAAAGATACAAAGATTACACTCACAGAAATAAATACCTAAGCATACCAAGAGAGAGGAAAATAAACATGCTTCAAATATTCAGTTACAAGTTGAAGAAAAGAATTAAAAAGAAGATGCTAATCTCCTATCTATTTTCTTAACTTTCACACAACAGACCTACACAAACCTCCCTTGAAAATGTAACATATAAAACATGACCTCTTGTACAATTTCCTTCTCACAGACTTACCCGGCTTTAGTGAGGCTGGTATAGGTTTGAAAAACATAGAGATGTACGTAAAAAATGAGTAAAAGAACACGAGAGGGGTAAGACACAATCAGTAACAATCGTTTGTTCAAACTAGAATAAGCAATCAAACTCACATTCCAATCAAGTGTAGTGACATCATTACTCTTCTCATTTGGTTTAGCCCTAACATGCTTCAACACAAACACATTTGGAGGGTCATTCAGCGAAGCAGATTTGCATCTCCCTTCTGGTATTGACCACATACGAGCTGTTGAATCCCCAGACCTAAGTTGAAATGATGATAGAGAAGTTAAAAGATATTGTAAGAAGCCATTCATCAGGTCCCTATTTCTGAAACAATTTACCGTCTCGAAAGTTGTTTGAGAAAACAATAAAAGCATTCTTTAAAACATATTTCAGAAAAAAATAAATAAATAAAAGACTAGTGCCGTACGTAAATCTTTTCACTTATCATTTTCTATAGATATAGATAACAAGGACATGTAGAATCAGAATTCAATATCTTAGAATATATGTCATGTCCTCCAACTAACATGACATATCTTTTGAAATTTACTGTGAACAAAATTTAAGGTCCTTTGATAATATTCCATGTCTTTATAAAAAAAAAAAGTTTAAAGTTAGAGCAAAACAAACATCTACACAATTAAATAACTTTCAAAAGAGTTTTACAGAATAAAGGAATGGATCAGCTTAGCAAAATGGAATGAAGATATCATTACGAAAATCAGAAAGCAATCAATTCAATTAAGGGGAAAAATGTGATTCCATCTATTGTAAGTTTCCAATATTTCATTTTACTCAGGAAACTCAATTGTCATGATTCAACTAAAGCCACACATAACCTATGTGTAAGTGGAGATAGACAAGCACACAAAGAGTTCAAGCCTGCTTTTGTATCTAATAAACTACTAAAGCAAATGATCAATTGGCAAGAAAAGAGGCTAGAAAAGAAAATTTGAAAAAAGATGGAGATCTTCTAAAAGAAACACCCTTTACTGTTAGTTTAAAAAAGACCACGGAAGAAAAAAAGGAATTTGAATGCCAGTTAAGATGGGTGAAATGTCTCCCATGCCATTTAAACCCAAATCATTCAAAGATACCTCTCCAAAGTTCCAGCAAATGAGGAAGATAACTTATGTGGATAGTATCTTATCTAACTGCTATCTATGACATAAATACCTTAATGACACCATGAATGCAGTTGCAGATGATTCAAAGTGTCTTATCCGCAAGATGCGATCTATGCACATGCTATTTATGATATAACTGACTCAATGACTCCTTGAATGCAGTTGTTTATATAACACAAAATTCTAAAGAACATTTGAAATTGCTAGGATTTTCTGTTTTTATAGATAAAAAACCAATGTTAAAGTTGCATAAACTGAATAAAAGACATTTTCAAACTTTTAATTTAAAAAAAAAAAATACAACTGCTTTTGAAAACAGGAATCTAGTAGTCCTTAAATTCCCTAATTTAGCCAGTGATACAAGTATACAACTGATGAAGAATTCTGACAAGATTTGCAACCGCTCTTGCCAATATACTTGTATTAAAGATGAACAAGCCCAAAATCCCCAATACAGTTGGCATCTCTTCATCAAAAAGGAAGTATAACAAATGAAAATCCAAATTGAGCAATATAGTGCCCAACTATAAAAAACACACTCATAAATACATATTTATGCAAAAATTAAGTCAAACACAAAGAAGATACCTACCCAGATGCTATAAGAGATCCTGTAGGACTCCATGCACAGGCACACACCTAGGTGTACAGTAAACAGGCCCGTTAATAGAGTTTTACAATAAAAACAGCATATGAAAGCAAATGTTAAAAGTTAACAAAACAAAAACATATTGATGAAATATTTCACCTCAGAAGTATGACCTTCCAAAACCATCACGTCTGAACTATGGATTTCACATGGTTGCAATCTTGATACTGTAGAAATGTCCATCGGCTCCAGTCCTACAAAAACGAATGAAAACATTTAATTTATTTGTTGAAGAGAAAATATTAATTGGACAGAAAATTAATTTGAATTTTTGCATATTCTAACCGAGAGCAGGCAGGTTCCAGTGTCGTAAAAACATGCAACTAAATTAGAAATTTCATTGGGGTATTCCCAAAGAAAAATAAAGAAAACAAATAAAAGATTAAGAATCTTCTGCTAGAAATAATCACAAAATAGTATAAGGACATAAGGGTAGAAATACATGATATCAAAGAGAACATTTATAATCCTAAATCCCACAAAATTGGCTAATAATAAACTAATAATTCAATGAAACTCATTACAACAGCAACCCAGATGCGTAATTTTTTAGTGGATTTATAAAACAAGCCAGATAGCCAATATTTTAGAAGTACGACTGATACAGACAGAATAATAATAATAATAAAGCACTGGATGACAATACGCTGAGAGTTACTAGCTCTCTACAATATCTGTAGCTCATTATTATATCGTCAGTCCTTACTCCATTGATCAACTGATCACAACAAGGGACACAGAGCATGAGGCTACCACTAGATGGGGTATAAGGAGGGAAGATGCGTGCAGCATTTCCCCTGCCCTATGCAGAGAGGCAGCTTTCAGGATTTGAATCTGTCACCTTCAGGTCACAGAGCAGTAACATTAACATGGCACCAAGGTCCAACATCATTCATTAGTTGATCGATTAATCACAACATGCAAAACAATATACTACAATTGTACAAATTTTACAAGGAGAACCTTAATAATAGCAAAAAAATGTTTAGATGAACAGCAAACGGTTAAAAATAACAGAAGAACATAGGATTATAAGGAAAATTTACACTTGGGAGATTAGTAATAAAAATAACGTAGTTACACCGCATGAAATGCTAAACATACAGCAAAGAATAATAGGTGAGTACCTTCCAAAGCTTTATTCTTTTCATGCATTACAGAAACCATGTGTTCTTGATCTGTGACCAGTTCTTTACCAGTCTGATTGCCATGCTTCTGTTCTAGCTCTTTAACATCTTCTGCCTGATCTCTATCCTTTTCACATTCTTTAGCCCTTTCATGTCTTTCTTTTTCTTTTACCCATCCTCGCCCACCTTCATGCTCCTTTTCAGATTCCTTATTTCTATCCTTATGTAGTTTTTTCCTTTTCTTATTAACCATTTTCCCAAGTTCGTGCACATCTTTCGTGATAAGATCCAAAGGTTGTAAGAATGAAAAATCTTCATCCAGGTTCATATCACTCTGACAAACGAACATCGATCAGTATGCATCCTAGGGTACAAAAAGCTTAAATACTATTCAAACACGTGGATGTGCTGGCAGTAAAAACTAGAGTTAAAATAAAGAATACTAACATTACTCAAGTTGGCTTCCATCTCCAAGTACTGTAGCCCCTTCTGAACAAGTCTAATAAGAGCACCTACTGGTACAAGCGTTCCATCAATGGAGCTTTTGCTAATACCTGCCTCATTTCCAAACGCAAAAGCAGTGTGTATGAAACCTGCAGTTATGACAACAGTAACCAAAATCCAATTCAGTTTCTTTGCACATTATGCCCCTAACATCAATATAGAAAGCTTCATTAAAATTAAAAGAAACATTTTGTTTGTTAAGTAAGAAAATTTATAACATTAATTTCAGAACTTCTCCCACCTTAATGGATGCCCTAGTCCATTTTATTCCACTGACTCTATTGCAACAATGGAGTATTCCTCATAGTTATCTTTCTAAAGTCATTAAAAAAATTTAATTTACAAATGAAAAATTGCCAATAGCATTTATTTCATAAATGTATATATAATGTATATACATATAAACGGGATTCACTAACGTATGCAAGACAAGGTAAAGATTTTCCCTAAATACACACGGAGATATTGACAAACTTTCATCTTCAGTGTATTTTAAGAAAATAGAAGTTATAACTTATGAAAATATACCTTATAAAAACTAAATGCAAAAATATTAACAAACCCCTACACACATACAAAGAACAATTCTTCTAATGAGTTTTATATATTATGTTTCTAGGTTGAAATAAATTTTAACTATCAAAGCAGCTGACAGTTTCCTTTGTTGCTAGAGGTTCAATTACTCGTACTTAATGAATATATTGTATTATTTAACTAGTGTGCTATGGCATATTTAACTTGGTTTTAATATTAATTTTGAATATTGTATGTTATGAGAGTAAAGGCTTTGTAGGCAAAATTTATTTTTCAATAAAATAAAGTCACAAGAAGTTATGAGGATTAGTCCGATGAAACTGTAAACTTGCCCTTTGTTACCTATTGGTCACACAGGTTTAGATCTGGAAAAATAATGAATAGTATGTTTTATTTAGTTTGGTTCAATATTGTTTGATACATTATATTAACGATTAAAATACCATTTGTTATTTATTACCAGTTCCTCCATCATAACTTAGATCAGTAAACCTTGCTCTTGCAAGTAATTCAAGGGACTAGAGTGATATTTTGCAAGCATTTTAGTAGATAACAATCGTGACTGAAAACCTAGCAATGTCTGATTGCAGTGCAATCTCAAGATGAAATTGGGTTGCAAATGACGGTTTGATCACCTCTAAGGAAAAGGTCTTAACCCAACTCCTACTCTCACCCTAGAATTGGGTGAGCATTATTTGATAATACCAAAAAAAATTGTGACTATAAAAAATAAAACAGAATTCCACTTCAGAGCTACATTGTAGTCTCAAAACCAGCGAACAATCTTTCAGCAACACAACAAACAATGTTCACTCCTTCTGTCTTAAACCAAAATAAAATTAAAAGGTCAATTTTCGAACCACAACTGCCGCCAACCCTAACCAATTAGCCACCCACAAACATTTTCAGCGCTTGGTCAAACCAACCAGTCAAAACAGTAAGAATTCCAAAAATCGAAATTCGCCCAAAATCTGTACCGTCAATGTTTCAGTAACCGCACAGGAGCAAAATAAGAGCGGGCGAGCAAGCAAAACGAAAGGCATGTTATATAATAAGGAAATTCACAACAGTAGAAAGAAAAAGAATACGAAGGATGAAGGAAAACAAAGAAACCTGATTCGTGAAGGTAGCGAAAGATGATATAATTGAGTTCAACGGAGGTGATGGTGGACATGTTGCTTCCTCTGAGCAAACGGATTCAGCAACCTTCGGAAAGAAATGGTTACGCAAACAGCAAGGAAGCGTGTGCGGAAGCATAAACAAGAGAAAGAGGAAGAGAGTATACCGAACGGCAAAGGAAGGAGTAGCTTCTGAATTACAAATGCCGAGGTGGTACTCGCCGGCAAGGTGACAGCTGCAACCACAGACCTGCCACTGGAACGTTACTCTCTGCACGACAATGCAGAACCTTCGGTGTCTGTGTAGTTGGTAGCTTTTTTCTTTTCTTTTAATTTTCTTTTCTGCAATTTGTCTATGTATATATACATATACTCCTCTCCGTACCCTCGTTTTACTTAAAAATTAAGAAATGCAAATTTTATTATATACAAAATTATATTTATTTTTATGGAGTCTCATGTTTATCGTATAATTTCCTTAAAATAGATTTGAGCATCAGAAAAGTTTCAACTTCAAAAATAATATCAATTTCTAGAAAGAGTAATAAATAATAACTAGTAAAATTTTAAAAATTTTACATATAATTAAAATTTTATAAAAGTTAAATACTCATTATACGTTAACATTATATACATTAATACGCCAGCTCCTATTATCATTTCTGTACACAAAACGACTAATTACATAAATATGAATTGAATTAAAAACATTTATTACTCATAAATACTACAATAACTAGCTTAAGACACTAACATCCGCGAATCGAGAAGGAAAAGGACTTGAAGTGACATGGGTATGACTTGATTTTTGTTTTGTTTGAGTTAGATGCCTTGTGATTATTTTTATTTTGCAAATTCAGTAAAATATAACCATTGCCAATATCATTTTTAAAAGTTAAATGTATAAAGGACTACATATTTCTATTTTTATCTCATACTCCTTCCAAAATTACATATTATCTTAAAAAGATAAGTGGCAATCAATTATACATTGTAATAATTTGGAAAAAAAAAATTGTCGGTACATGTCCTTTCAAAATTGTATTATTATTTATAAATCTTTTAAAAATATATAATTATATATATATATATATATATATATATATATATATATATATATATATAATTCGATGAGAATAAAATAAGTACATTGAAATGGTGAAAAATATAATTTTTTTGAATAAATGTGTTATAGATAGAAAATAGTGTGAAAAAAATTATTATGTTTGTGCCAGAAGAAATAAAAAAATGAAAAAATTTTCTCAATATATACAAGGTAGAAATGTTCTATTAAAGAAAAATAAAGAATACTCCACTTGAACTAGAGAACCAACATGCAAGATGTCAAGCTAGAAGAAAATAGGATTGTAGAATCAGACTTTTACCTCTTAACAATCATTCTATATGAATTTTTAATTCCTTTTATAATTTGTAATTTGAAAATAACTAAAATTTGATATGAAAACGTAACCTCTTTCTTATTTTCTCTATATGTAATTAGTTTGTTGTGTTGAAAATATTCAAGTTGTATTTTCGAATTTGCTTTTTCTAAATGTGATATAATTCTAAGTATTTCTGCTAGAGCATTTTTATTTTTTATTTATTTTTTGATAATTTGCTTGTGCAAAATTTCCTGAAACTAAATAAAGTAAGGATATTTTCTTGGACTAATATCAATAGTTCATAATAACTGTGCATATGATTTTTTATCTCTTGGTGTGAAAAATGCTTCAAAGAAATCATATTTATTTATTTGTTTATTTCTTTAAACAATTAATTTATTCAATGTTTTTTTTATTTTAAATTTCTTAACATGTTTAGTTAACTAGAGTCAAATATTTTGTAAGTGAGTTATAAGTTTGTGTCAACTCATAGTTTTCTTTTAGTTATATTTAGAGACTTGTATTGTATAATGAGATATTGTTTAAATGTCTATCCACCATAACCATGTTGACATATACAAACTTATTTTACCTATGAATTGTCAAAATAGCCTAAATTTATAGATTCTGATTAAATTATTTTCTCTTAATAGAACCAAAAAAAAAACTTTTACATTTCCTAATTGATAATTTGTTACATGATAATTTGTTACAGTATAATTTGTTACAGTATCTACTTCAGTGAAGTTATAATTCTCTCATGCTATGATATCTTATATTCCCAAGTTTAATCCACTAGTTATTATCTCACTATGTTGTAAAGTTTTAGAGATTAAGGCATTTATTTGGTTTGAATTTGTTAATAATAATGTAGTCCTTAGGAGACGTAAATACAACACTATGACTAATTGATTTTCTATGAACTTGACTAATCAATTCCTATTTTTATTATCTGTAGACTAATAACAAGAATAGATTTTTTTATCAATAATTATGATGATAAAGAAAAAGATAACCAACGATGAAGATAGAGTAATTATTTTTAAAATGAATTTTTAAGTAACAAAAAAAAACTTACATACAACAAATAATTAATTTAGATGTATTTAAAGTCTTATTTTATCTATAAAACATTAATTTTTTTTTTTATAAAAGTCCACTTACTAAATAACTTAAATGCATCGGAAAAAATTCTTACACGAAAAAATTTAATATTTTAGATATCACTTTGGATATTTACTTATTGAAATATCTCGTTTCAATTAAACAATACAGTACGGTTTAGGGTTTCCCTTCGTTTTCATTTTTAGAGACTTCGTTTTCATTTTTAAAAAAATTAAACAAACATGAGGACATGCCATCACACTTTTGGTGAGGAGTTGGAGAGAAGATGAAAGAGTAACATGGCTTTCGAATTATACAGAGTAGTTTTTGGTTTCGCATTACATAATCCGTGAGTTAATTTTTAAATCTGAAAGTTTTTTCTAAAATAATTTTCAGATAATTTAATCTGAAAAGTTTTAAATGTATAATTGGGGAGATACTTTTAACTTTCCGATTAAACTGAAAAGGGTAAAATAGGAAACTTCATATTCATGGGGGTGCAGAAGAAAATAATGGAGGTGAAGGAAAAATTAGCCCGATCTAATACTATCACAATGTTAACCCATTCTAACGGTGATGGTAATTGAATTTATTTGAAGTGCAGAATATGCAATTATCCCGTTGGTGAAGTGTCTTGCTTTCGTTGTAATAAACTGAAATCAAATTGAAAGCTTCATTACAGAAGAGTGTGGTAAACCATTTAATTTGACTGAGATTTTTCTGTCAATTTTCCACGTAGCAAAAGCCTCATTGCATCCTTCGAGATTAGGCTTACATTCTCACCGATATTTCATAAACCTACGCATCAAACAAAGTACCTTTGAGGACTTGAATTGTCTGAAGTTGAAATTTCAAAATGTCCCCGCATCTTATATCATGTGATTCACCACAACTATTGTAAGTACCTTTTTGAATAAATTTCTTCATAAATATTTCAAAATCAACGATAAAAAAAATGTAAGTCTGACTTAAGAAAAGTATTATAACGTTCTCATTGACACAAAAACTTCATCTCCTAGGAAGATTAAAGATGCAATTGAAAATAAAATAAATCATAAATTGTAAGTAAAATATATTTATTTTAAATAAAAATTAAATATTAACATTAAATTATTGGATAAGAAGAAAAATAATATATAAAATTTCAAATAATAATAATTATATTATTTAATTAAGTTATGTGTGAAATATTTATCAATTTAGTCATTCTTATTAATATCTTTTATCCTCAGTTTTAAATTAATAAAAGCGGGAAATTAAAATGATTAACAAATATTTTTGCAAATATTAAAAAATATATATGATTAGACTAAAACATATTTATAATTTAATACTATTACTTTACTCGATTTTTTTTATCAGCATTACTTTACTTTAAATATTATATATATATATATATATATATATATATATATTTATTTATTTATATTAAGATATTGTTGGAGAGAGACTCCGCTACGGTTTGATTTTTAAGAAAAAAAAATATTTAAATTCACTTAGGTCTCGATTACTAATCAAATATTATTATTTGAATTTATAAAATAACCATGATTTTGTAAATTTTAAAAAAATATATTTAAAAATTAGTAACATATGCAAAAGAACGTGTCACTGATTATTTTAATATTATTTTTGACTTTTCCATGTATAATTTTAAGGTGTCTTAGTTGTGAAAAATTGAAAGTGGTGGTATTGTTTTCTTATTATGCCGAGTGCTATCTGTTTACCTTTCTGAGTTGGAATAGTATTGCAGCCATGGAGGAAAGTCTAGAAGAAGACTACTATGGGATTGAAAATTTGAAAAGTATACTGAAAAGAGTCTATAAAGACAAGGAATGGCCACAAGATTGTATCGAATTAACCGATTCGTCGAAAGTTGCTAAACATGGAATACAACCTCATCAACGTCTTTTACTTTCTCATTTTTGTCATCACTTTAAAACTGTTTTTCAGGAGGTTGAAAAATCCACCACCGGCTCCACCGTCTCTTCCGATAATCGGCAACCTATATCAGCTGAAGAAACAGCCACTCCACCGCGCCTTCCACGGCCTCTCACAGAAATACGGTCCTGTCCTCTCTCTCCGGTTCGGATCTCAACCCATCCTTGTCGTTTCATCAGCATCTGCTGCGGAAGAATGTTTCACCAAAAACGACATCGTTTTCGCTAACCGTTTTCACTCTACCACGACCAAGTATCTCGGCTACAACAACACCATCATCACGGCATCGTCGTACGGCGACCACTGGCGCAACTTGCGTCGTATCAGCTCCCTAGAAATCCTCTCCAATCACCGTCTTAACTCGTTTTTGGGAGTACGAAAGGACGAGACCATGAAACTGCTTCGAAAGATGGTTAAAATCTCTGGTAAAGAAGAATCAGCGAAAGTGGAGCTGAGACCCATGTTTGCAGAACTCACGTTCAACATAGTCATTAGAATGGTGTGTGGAAAACGCTACTACGGTGAGGAATACGACGGCACCACCGCTGAGGAGGCTAAGAAGTTCAGAGAGCTCATGAATGAGATATCGCAATTTGGATTGGGGTCCAACCTCGGAGATTTTGTGCCGCTTTTCAGAATTTTTCGGAGTCACAAAAAGTTACGAAAGGTTGGAGAGAAGCTAGATGCGTTCTTCCAAGGACTCATTGATGAGCATCGGAATAAGAAGGAAAGTTCAAACACCATGATCGAGCATTTGCTTTCCTCACAGAAATCACAACCTGACTATTACACTGACCAGATCATCAAGGGACTTATTATGGTACCTCGTTAATTTACTTTGTACCATGTTATGTTGATTCATTTTTCTGGAACATGACTGTAGTAATGTTGTTTTTAATTTGTTAGGCATTATATGTGGCTGGAACAGAGACTTCCGCTGTAGCATTAGAGTGGGCGATGTCTAATTTGTTGAATCATCCAGAGATATTGGAGAAATTAAGAATTGAAATCGACACGGAAGTTGGAGAAGAGCGTTTGATAGAGGAATCAGACGTTACCAAATTACCATACCTTCAGAATGTTATATCTGAGACGTTACGATTGCATCCACCACTGCCCCTGTTATTGCCCCATTTATCCTCTGAAGATTGCAACGTGGGAGGTTACGACGTGCCACGTAACACCATGTTAATGGTGAATGCGTGGGCCATACATAGGGACCCCAAGCTGTGGGCTGACCCAACAAGCTTTAAGCCTGAGAGGTTTCAGAATGACCCAGTGGCTGCACACAAGTTAATGCCTTTTGGGATGGGAAGGAGGGCATGTCCTGGGGTAGGCATGGCCCAAAGAACTATGGGCTTGACTTTGGGCCTGTTGATTCAATGCTTTGAGTGGAAAAGAGTTGGTGAGGAAGAAATTGACCTGACTGAAGGACGAGGAACTATTGTAGCCAAGGCAATTCCATTGGAGGCCCAATGCAAAGCACGTCCAATTGTTAGCAAGATCTTCTAAATTTGTCTAAAATTTAAGTTGTGGTGAATGTTCAAATTATCGATAACATATTTTTTGTTTCTACAATGTGGAAGTTAAATTCAGTATGTTTTTTAATAAAAAAGGATAAATAAAGAAAATGAGGAATTCTAGGATGCACCATTAGGTAGTGGTGTTTTTTTTTTTTTTTTTTTTTTTTTCTTGCTTTTCTTCTTCTTCGTGTAATGATTAAGGAAAGGAACAATCTATTCAAAATTCTGTCTATGCTTTGCTCGTGTTTTTCTTTACGCTCAAAATCTCTTTATGTAGTTAAAACTTAAAATAGTGTTAAAAATAAACCCTGTTAGTTTTTTATTTTAAAGGATAACCCATCTCATTTGGAGTTATACTGGTTCATTTGGGTTAAATTAAATTTACACATTAAATTTTGAGGTCCAATATTTGATTCATTGTTTCAATATCTAAGTTTAAGGACATCTATATTCTAACAAATAAATGTAAGACTCTAAGATCATGACTATTACAAATAAAAATCTACTTTTACCTTAAATAGTTTTCTTCTTCCAACTTAAAAATTTATAAGTTAAACTTAAAATATTGTCGACGTAAAAATTAAAATAAAATCTTAAAAAAGGAGTTTGTCAGCTCCGTTGCATTAAATCTCAAATAACTGGGAAAACAAAAATGAATTAAAACTGTTGAAATATCCAAAGTTTCATAAAGTTTTTTTTAGAGTTGTTGGATAACATGTTTATTAAAATGGATGATAAAAAAACAAAGATTATATGAATAATATAGTACAACATACTCATTGTTCAGAATAAGGTCTTATGCTTCCATCACATTAACACTATAGGTGTTGTGTGGTATTAGGTCTCACGGCGATTAGATAATAAACTCAAACACTGATTGAAACTTTGAAATGTTGATCACACGCCTGGAATCAAATTAGTAACATTCGAGGAAGAAAGAAAAAAAATCACCCAACAACTAAGAGATATTTAAGACATGTTATTAGAATTAATGTGAATGTTTCTTTTTATAATAAAGATCAGATGAATCCAGAAGGCTACGAGAAAATAACAATAAAAGGATCTTGGACAAAGAAAGAAAAGACATAATTGTTTTAGTTAATGAATCCATATCCTTTGGCTAGAATAATAATTTTGGTGATTTTTAATTGGATTAAATATGTTTTCTTTATTTAAATTTTAATAAAAATTGAAATTAATTTTTTTAAAAATTTATATTAAACTAGTCTCTTAATTATGTAAATATATAGATTTAATTATTTTAATAAAATTTTATTAAATCTATTTAATGTTTCAAACACATCTCATCATAGTATTATAGTTTGTTTATACTGTTTGACATCTACTTAATGTGTTTCAAACTACAACTAAACTTAAAAAATTTGGTTTAAAAATTTAAATTTATGCACTTTTAAAGACAAAAATCTAAATTGATTCAAAATTTTAGTATTAATTATAATTTTTATTCAAAATTAAAGAAAAAAACATTTTATTTATTTATTTATATGAAGTGCATAATTTTCAATCTCATTCATCTGTCTGTGAATTGTCTTGCTTTCTTCGCAAGAAACTTTGAAATCAAATTGAAAACTCGTTCTATAAGTATGTGGAAACAATTTACTTTTCTGAGTTAGAATAATATTATTACTGGCATGAAAATTTGAATAAGACTATTATGAGGTATTGATAACTTGAAAAGTACACTGAAAACAGTGTATAAAGATTAGGAACAACGACAACATTTGTATCGAATTCACTCTTCTGTCGAACTTTGCTAAACATGGAATACAACCTTATGAACATGTTTTACCTTTTCATATTTGTCATCACTTTTAAACTGTTGTTCTTCAGAAAAGGGTTGAAAAATTTACCACCATCTCCACCTTCTCTTCCTCTGATAGGCCACCTCCACATGCTGAAACACCCAATCCATCGCACCTTCCACACGCTCTCACACAAATACGGTCCTATCTTCGCTCTTCGCTTTGGGTATCAACCCGTTCTTGTAGTTTCATCCGCATCCGCAGCAGAAGAATGTTTCACCAAAAACGACATCATCTTTGCAAATCGTTTCAACTCTTCTAAGACCAAATATCTCGCCTTTAACAACACCCTCATCACAGTCTCATCTTACGGCGATCACTGGCGGAACCTACGCCGCATCAGCTCCTTGGAGATCCTCTCCAATCACCGCCTTAATTCCTTTCTGGGAATTCGAAGGGACGAGACCATCAGGCTGCTGCAAAAGCTTGTTAGAGTTTGTAATAAAAGCGATTTCACGAAAGTGGAACTAAGACCAATGTTTGCAGACCTAACTTTCAACACTGTGATGAGAATGGTGTGTGGAAAACGTTACTACGGCGTGGAAGAACACGATGGGACTAACGCTGAAGAGGCTAGGAAATTCAGAGAAGTTATGGATGAGCTGACGCAGTTCGGATTGGGATCCAACCTCGGCGATTTTGTGCCTTTTTTTAGATTGTTCAATTTTAGCGGTGACAAGAAGTTACGAAAGTTCGGGGACAAGCTAAACGCGCTTTTTCAAGGTCTCATAGATGAACATCGGAAGAAGAAAGAAAGTTCGAATACCATGCTAGACCATCTACTTTCCTCACAGCAGTCACAGCCTGAGTATTACACCGATCAAATCATCAAGGGTCTTATTATGGTGAGTGGTTAATTTCAACATCTAACATATACTTGATTTTAACGAGTTATTCGTGAACACGATCTTCAAAAATTTCTGCATATTTTATTGGTTTTGCAGGCGTTAATTGTGGCTGGAACAGAGACTTCTGCTGCAGCGTTGGAGTGGGCAATGTCCCATTTGGCAAACCATCCAGAGGTGTTGGAGAAAGCAAGGATTGAATTGGAAAAGCACGTTGGAGAAGCGCGTTTGGTGGAGGAAATGGATGTTCCCAAATTACAGTACCTTCAGAATATAGTATCAGAAACTCTGCGATTGAATCCACCGGTTCCTATGTTATTACCTCATTTATCCTCGGAAGACTGCACCGTGGGAGGTTACGACGTGCCACGTAATACCGTGTTGATGGTGAACGCCTGGGCCATACACAGGGACCCGGAGTTGTGGGCTGACCCAACGAGTTTTAAGCCCGAGAGGTTTGAGAATGGGCCTGTGAATGGTCACAAGCTGATCCCGTTTGGGTTGGGAAGAAGGGCGTGTCCTGGCGCAGCCATGGCCCAAAAAACTTTGGGCTTAACTTTAAGCTCATTGATTCAATGCTTTGAATGGAAGAGAATCGGCGAAGAAGAAGTTGACCTGAGTGAAGGAGAAGGAACAGTAGTGCGGAAGGCCGTTCCTCTGAAGCTGCAATGCAAACCTCGTTCAATCATGACCAACAATTTCCTATTTTCTCTCAAATCCCCTTAAATTACATTAACCTAATCAGTTATCACGTCTTTATTTTTTTTATATTAGTGTATAAATAAAAAACTCTTTTGTAGTGCTACTATGTGAAGTCTATAAAGAAAAAGTAAATTAAGGGAGGGGAAAGAAAAGATTTCGCTAAGTATGAAAACATTGATAATGCATTTCTAAACGGGATGGAAAATGGGTCAGGCCCGTCGGGCCAGCCCGCCAAAAAAGGCGGGTCGGGTTGAAATTTCCAACCCGTCAAATCCACTGCAATTCGGCTCGTCTGGTCCGTCAGTTTAGCGGGCCAAAACAGGTCAGTCCGCATGGCGGTCTGCCAACCTGTTTTTGTTTTTTGTTTTTAATTTTTTTATGTTTAAAATAAAAAATAATTAAAAAATAATTATTTTTATATTATATAAATAAATTTATATATAAACAAAATTTTAATAAAAAGTTAAAAAAAGAAAAAAAAAGTAAAAGAAGTAAAAAAAAAGATGGGCCAGACCGTCGGCCCACCAGCCCGCCCGAAAATGGGACGAATTACAATTTTTGGTCCGTTTATTGATGGCGGACCAGTCCGGCCCAACCCACTTTTGACGGGCCACAGGCAGACCGGACTGACTCGTTTTGATATTCCTACTTCTATGGCATTGAAGGTATAATGAAATAAATTTAAATTTGATCGTTTACGTAATTTTATAAATTACTTAAAAATAACAATCATCTTTTAAGATTAAAAATAATACATGTGTATTAGAAAAACTTAGATATTGAAAATTTTGAGTCTTATATTTATATGTTTGAAAACTCAGAATATATTTATATGTTATAACATAGGTTTAATTCTAACACATACTCAAAATTTTCTCTTTCTTTTATTGTTTTATTAAACTCGTCGTCAAACTTAAATACATCTCCTTATTGTTTAGACTCCTTACATTCTTTATCATAACATTAAGAAGATAACAAAATACAGACTAACATTTAAAAATAAATTTGATGATCTCATGAAAAATTAACCTAAAAAACCAAATAAGATTAAATTTAATGATCCAATCAACATTCATTTGAATTGTCACCACATAATCTATTAAATTAATTAATAGTTAATTTTAACATATATAAATATTATTTATTTATAGTTTTTTTAAAATACTTATACTTCAATTATTTTTATAAGTTGTGTTGATTTCTAATGTGAGTAAATAATCTCCCATTCAATAGAGTATTCTCATAATATTCTTCGATTAAGAATAATCGGTGAGACACCAAATAAAAAAATATACATAGACTTTTTCATTGACTGTGTGATTAAATTTGTATTTTAGTTAATTTGGTCAGTGGTTATTAGTAAAATAAGTAAAGATATAAATAAGCATTCCGTCCGTACTTCTTACGTGTATTTGTTTTGTCATTTTTTTTTTTAAGTAGGTTTTGGTATTACTCGTTATTGACGAGGATCATCTTGGTATTGGTTACCAAAATGATATTTTAACTTGTAGTACTTCATTTTTTATTTGAACCCTACCTGGTCTCAAATGTTGTTACTTAAATATGGAGAATTTTTTATAGTGAACTCTAATTATGATGTTTGGATCTAAACAAAGGTTCATTTGCACCGTTAATTAGGTGTGCAAGAACACAAATATTAGTAATATGAAAGAGACAAAAAATGATAATATTTTCTTTCACAAAAACTTACCTTTACAATTACAATTCCTTAGGACATTCCTAAATTAAATTATACAACAAAAAATTATTCTGGTTTCTTATCTCAACAAATGATTGAATTGCTGCTTATTACATTTGGTTTTTGGTTTCGGTAGCAAGATAGTTAGATAATATTTCTTTTACGAAAAAAATCCCAACTGGAAATTTTTTTTAAAAAATATAATTTTCTACATTGATTGTCAGCATTATTTATAACCATCATAACTTTATATTCACATATTGTATTGCAACGGGCTCAATCATTACTGATATAGGTATTATTTGAACATTTTAATTCTGCTAATTATATATATATATATATATTACAATTAAATAAAATTATTTTTATTAAAATGAGTTGCTAATGTACTTGAAACATCAAAATGGTGGCAACCAACAACCCCTCCATGTGTATTGATGCTTGCATTTTATACTTCAGAAAAAAATAGACACTTACTTATATTTGTGAATAAAGTTTATAAGGAATAATAAATAAATAAATAAATAAATATATTTATTTAATAGATATTTAAAAATAATGGAGTACAGTTTTTAATGATTCACTTGTTTGGGGCTAATGTTATAGTATGAACTTGATATTACTCGTTAGTAGTTGTAAGTAAATTTTATTTTAGTATGTTTAACAAAATTTAATGATAAATAATATAGTTTCTGATATAAAAAATTAATCATTGAAATTTTGTTTAATATTTGAATTTATTTATTTAAATATATGAAATTAAAGTTATTTTAATAAAATTAAATTTTCTAAATTTATATTTCAATATATAATTTTTTAAAAGATGAAATTTATCATTATTAGTATTTTAATATATAATTTTATTGAAAATTTATTTTAAAATTATTTATTATCTGAATTTATATTTTAATAACTTACTTTTAGATAATTTAATTGAAAATCCGCAGATTGGTTTAAATGTAGTTGGACGTAAACGTAATGCAGCGATTTTTTCTTTTCTATAGGACGGTGGTTGCATTGCCATTTATATCTTGCCAACCTTTCTTTTTCTCACATCTACATCACAAAACAATTCTGATTACTATTATTTTATCGTTTTTGTAACATTTGATCTGAAATATACTCTTGTCTCTCATTTTTATTGTTAAAATAATTAAATCGAGGATTTAATTATCTCTATATACACACATATACTGTTACTGTTACAGACTCTGCTAAAGAAGCCGGACATGGAAGAGCACCTTACCAAGATTATTTCCTTTCTTGTTATCTTGGTAAGCATAAAACTAGTATTCTTCAGAAAAAGACAAAAAAACCCACCACCAAGTCCACCATCTCTTCCGGTAATAGGCAACCTTCACCAGCTGAAACTGCCAGTACACCGCACCTTCCATGTCCTCTCACAGAAATACGGTTCTATTTTCTCTTTCCGGTTCGGCTCACAACCGGTCCTCGTCGTTTCATCTGCATCCGCCGCCGAAGAATGTTTCACCACAAACGACATCATATTCGCGAATCGTTTCCGTTCTATCAAGACCAAGTTCCTCGGCTACGACAACACCATTCTTTTAGCAGCATCCTACGGCGACCACTGGCGGAACCTGCGACGCATCAGCTCCCTCGAGATCCTCTCCTCTCATCGTCTTAACTCCTTTTCGGGAATCCGAATCGACGAGACTCTCAAGATGCTCCAAATTCTGGCTCGACATTCCAACAAAGAAGAGTTCACGAGAGTGGAGTTGAGGTCCATGTTCGCGGATCTCACATTCAACACTATCATGAGGATGGTGTGTGGAAAACGCTACTACGGCTCCGAATACGATGGGACCAACGCTGAGGAGGCTATGAAGTTCAGAGACCTCATGAATGAGATGGCCCAGTTCGGGTTGGGATCGCACCTCGGAGATTTTGTGCCTGTCTTCAGATGGTTCGATTTTAGCCGTAGCCACACGAAGTTACGAAAAGTTGGAGAGAAGATGGACGCGCTGTTTCAAGAACTCATTGACGAACATCGCAACAAAGAGCAACATTCAAACACCATGATAGGACGTCTGCTGCATTTACAAGAGTCGCAGCCTGAGTATTACACCGACCAAATTATCAAAGGCCTTATAATGGTACTTTTCTAACTCTTAGATTTTTGCAGGATTCGTAGTTTACAGACTCTTTTTTTGCAGGTGTTGATTGTGGCTGGAACAGAGACTTCCGCTATAGCATTAGAGTGGGCCATGTCAAATTTGTTGAACAATCCAGAAGTGTTGGAAAAAGCAAGGATTGAATTGGACACCCTGATTGGAGAAGAGTGTTTGATGAAGGAAGAGGATGTAAGCAAATTACAGTACCTTCAGAATATAATCTCTGAGACTCTGCGATTGCATCCTCCAGCGCCAATGCTATTGCCCCATTTCTCCTACGAAGATTGCACGGTGGGAGGGTATGATGTACCAGGCAACACCATGTTAATGGTGAATGCATGGGCCATACATAGGGATCCGGAGCTGTGGGTTGACCCAACAAGCTTCAAGCCGGAGAGGTTTGAGGATGGTCCCACAGACATATTGAAGCTAATGCCTTTTGGGTTGGGGAGGAGAGCGTGTCCCGGTGCAGCCATGGCACAAAAAACTTTGAACTTGACTCTGGGTTCGTTGATTCAATGCTTTGAATGGGAAAGGATCGGAGATGAGGAAGTTGACATGACAGAAGGACGGGGAACTCTGGTGCCCAAGGCCATTCCATTGGAGGCCAAATGCAAACCGCGTCCAATCATTAGCAAGAATTCTGATTTTTCCCTTGATTGTTCATTAATGCACAATCACATCATCGCGTTGAATTATGCATTGGTGTGTATTTATTCATTTGGAAAAATATCCAGAATGCGTGTATAATTAGTATGTGTGTACTTTCAATAAATGGGACTTGAGAGTAAACTTTAAATGTGTATTCAAGTGTAAGAACAAATTTCACTGGTGCAATTAGACTAATTGTCTATTTGAACTGAGTAGACAAAGTGTGCACTTGAACTACTTCAATTATTTTCATAATCTTTAATCATGTGAGTGATATTTCTCTCTTACAACAACAGTTGTACCCCACACCTCATCTCTTATAAAGAAACAGACATATATAATGAGAAAAAGTCGGTAGAAAATACACCATTTTCACCTAGAAATAGCAGATCAAGTGCACTCGCTTCTATTTGGCTTTGTGGAGACGAAAACCTGTTACAACTTACAATATAAAAAAAACATCAGGTTATTTATTCAATTCAACATCAAACATACATAATACAAATTACATGTTTATATAATAAACACTCTATTTCTCTGTACCTGATAATCATCACAGCTAGGAACCCAGTCGTTGGTGGCAGGGTTGCTTCTATATCCTCTGGGTTGGATTTCTGTTTCAACTGCATTAACATGGCTATCGAGCAACTCAATCTTATACCCACCTTCCTCTCCTTCTCTTACAACCTTTATGAATCCACTCCCAGTCTGTTCAACAACGAAAAAAGAGAAACTGAATCGCATAGTAATTTTTTTTTTTTAAATCACAAAAATTAAACTCAGAAGCTTCAATTTGATTTAATTAATTGTGGATCCAGAAAGGGATTGATCACGAACCGTGTGATGCTCTTTGTCAACGGACGCCAATTCTTTATAGTACTGCGTCTCCACAAATTCATCCTGTGCATTCGCCACCCCCTCTGTTGAAATTATATCCTGTCAATTTTAGCAGTTATCAGAAAAACACACACCAAAAACTCTTCTTATTCTTTGATAATCGATTGAGAGAGAGAGGTTATAGAGACGTGAGAGCTAGACTGAAGAGATTGAAATTTATGAAGCTCCGGAATATCGTTGTTAGAGAGGGAGTGGTTAACGGCGTGTGGCGATCCGGGTTCGCTTCTGTTGGGTTTGACGGGTCGGCCGGGTTGCAAGGCATCGAAATGGGCTCTGATCTCATAAGCGATCCTCAATTGCTCCTCCGCATCCAAAACCTCGTCGCTCCGGCTGGGCTTCGTCGTCGTCAATTGCGACATCGTCGCTATTTTTTCTCTACCAAACCGAACACCGAATCGGGTGGTGAATGCTATATACGTGTGAAGAGAGGGTGTAGGGGTAGAGAGGACAATGAAAATGGTAAACGTAGATAGATAGTGACAAAACAATATTATATGATATCGACAGCACCAAAATGAAACCATGGGCCTTCAAACTTCAAACCACCGTTTTCGTAGGCATGCTTTGAATGGGCTTAAAAAAAAAAAAAACTCCCAATGGAGGACACGTAAGTCTTGTCATATTAAATAATACTATAGTAAATAACTCTAATTTTATTTAACTAGTCGTGTATATTTCTATTAATCAGATTAACATAAATATATGCAATGGAATACTGGTACGATTTTCATATTTACTGTAAAATATTTCAAAATGTTTAATTAAACTAAAAACAGTATCATACGCTTAAATCACGTACTACATGCATTCGGCACGATCACATATTGATTTGGTCCATTTACGTACTCAATTTTAGTTTCTGCATTACGGCCATGGATGGTGCTATAAGTTAAAAGAATGTTCAAGTTGTTATTTCATGTGCAGAACAAGAACATATATATTTTTGTTCTGAGAATATAAATATACACGAACATGTCTAAATATGATATTAACAATGTTTACACATTTTTCATATATGTACAACTGATATCTATTACACAAACGGGTAAAGAAAATAATTGACGGCAGCGATCATGAAGTGAAACATGGTGTTAATGACCTGAACCTCTCGTGCTTGGCCCTGAAGACATGGTGTTGACTTGACTCTCAATCAAAAGACGGGTTCTTATGGCCTTGGCTTTCGTCACTGAAAGTGTAAACTGTGGTTGATTCTTGATAGGTTTATGGTGAGTGAGGTTTTGTTGTGGTGCAAGGACTCTAGAATTTACAAGGGTTGGCATTGTGACAAGCAACAGTGTGAGAACTGCCATAAGTGAAATGGAGAGTCTCATTATTCTTCTTGTGTTGGCTGAATTGTTGGCTTCAAAACTCTTTGAAAGTGGCAGGAGTGTTTATACCCTAATAAAGAGACGTGAGGGGACAGAAAATATTACTTTTGGCATCTTGAACGACCAAGCCAAACCAATGGTGTTTACTTTTGAAGTAAATGAACGGTGGAGGGCTTTGATGGGGTGGGACCCGTTAAGGGATGTTTGGGTGGATGAAGAGTTTCTGAATACAAAATGAATCACTGTTCATGGACATTCAAGGGGTGTAGACATTCCTAAAGACATGGGAAAAGAAGAAAAATAAAATAAAGGGTTTCAGATGAATATTTCACTATTTCAAATATCAGCCGGCACTCATTAGATCTTAAAACGGTTTAGAAATGGGATAAATATATTTATTTATTTATTTAAAGTGTTATTGTCCTGTGTTGGATATTTCATATTCATCATACACAAATTCGGTTTATAATATATAAGGGAGTGTAAATTTTATCTTACAATCCAATTTTGTAGAGTTAAATTATGCTTAAAGTTTATTTCTTAACATAGCATAAAAATCATGAGTTTGAACTCATCTTAACAAAATTTGTTATTTGTTCAATTTATCGTCTCATCCGCTATCGAAAGATTTGTTTTTGTTTATTAACTTATCGTATCACTCATTATCGAACCACTACCGAATCACCCATTAATATTTAATCTCATAGTAGTTATATATATAACTTGGTGTGCATAGAGGGTTGAAGATCATTTTACATTGATTAGAAAATAGGTAAGTTTATAATATATAAAGGGTGCAAACTTCACTTTATAAGTTTTGTATGATTGAATTGAATTAGACTTAGAATCCAGTTCTTATCATCACTCTTCCGCCACACCAAATAAGCCTCAGGCTTAGGAGTCGAGGCCAAGTATAATTTAAATATATTTTTCTCTCTTCACCCTCTAAGACGTTTTTTAAGAACAAAATTGTGATGGAACTTCACGCTACAAAATAAACAATACCTTGGAAACACAATTATTATTATTAACGATGGTTGTCGGACGTACTTGGGTCGGATCGGAAGAGTCTAAAATTAAACCTTTGAGAGTATAAAATCTGAGTAGAGAATATTTCTACTTGGTAGTGAAACAAAGAGGATCTTTGGTTCCAAGATTTGAGTGCAAATGTTTGAATGTATAGGGTGGAAAAGTGAGTAGCAGATGCAAAAGTAACGGTGGAATCAATGTGGAAGGGTCATTAGCGACTAGTAAACTCAGTATTTGTACTTGGGTTCACATTCCCCTAACAATCAAAAAGATTGCAAGATTCTCAATTATTTTTCTCACGTGGATGCCAAGTTTTAGATCAAATTTCACTGGTTCTCCTGCCTTTTAATATTTAATCATTATCAACGACACCAATTTTTTTAGTATTTAACTTTTCATTTTCTTTACCATTATATTTTCCATCTCAAGACTCTTCTTCTGGTAGAGTTCCAAACGTTAGTTTATTGCATTTTTTAGAAACCGTAGGTGCAATAAAGCAGAATAATGTTTTGTGGTGGGTATGTTAAAAATAAATTGAGATATTTCGTCCACTTAGAATAAATGAGTTCATCATTTTAATATACTATTTGTTTACTGCTAAATGGGTATAAATAAAATCGTTTCATAATTTACAAAAATGAAAAAGAGTAAGATTCTAATTTACCAACATTAAGACAAATAGTTAATTTAATATATTAATAGTAATAAATTTGTTTTAATTTTTTTTCAGAATTTTATTGACCACTATTTCTTGTATACAATAGGTGATATATATTACAACCACAACTTTACCTATAATACAATATTAATTACGTAATTTTAAACATCAAAATTTAAAATAAATATATATATATATATATATATATATATATATATATATACACGTAAAAGTCTACAAAAATACATATATTAATTTATATAGTTCTTTGGTCAACATGATTAAAGGATTATCAATTACATCAAATAAAATAGTGTAATTAGCCATCTACACTTAGAATATTTGTATTGAATACATACTATATTTTAATAATAACTTTTTGGTAATTATTGACATTCGTAAAAATTAAACTAACATTACACGTATTCTCAAATTTATATTTATGCAGTTCTTTGGTCAACATGATTAAAGAATTATCAAATACATCTAATGAAATAGTGTAACTAGCTATCCACACTTTAGAATATTTGTATTGAATAATATATACTACATTTTAATAGTAACTTTTTGGTCATTATTGACATTCGAAAAAATTAAACTAATATTACACGTATTCTGATTCACAACATATTATTAATCACAGTTCACATTTTGTCATCAACCTCCGTTATTTATTTGTAAATATTTTATTTACTTATGTACATTATACAAACATTTTAATCATTTTTAGTTCAAACAATTATACTAAAGATATTATCTTTGAAACATATTCCATTGATCTAGTAAAATTTAATCCATCAAGGGAATTAATTATAAAATATCTCAAATGTTTTTGGATCTTGCTAGTCGAATTCTGACAAATTAATTTAGATTGTTTTCAATTTATATTTTGAGACAATTGATGGATGACAAAATGGTGTATCCAATTTCGGGACAAGCAGAATCCTCATTCGTGGTCTCAATCGTATTTCAAAAATTAAAGGAAAGGGCCTCACCTTTACGAATCTGCCTTTTCTTCACCGAAAGTTACATTTATTTTTCCCGAACACCTTATATTGCTCCAAATAAAGAACTCGAAAACTGTTTATTTAATTAATTATTGTTGTTATTATTATTATTAAATCACAAATTGTCTTTTGTCGTTCCCTCGGTTCATATCAACCACGATGTCAATAATGTTCAATAGAATGAATGATCGCGTTTCTTAAGTATTATCTGTTCTGAAATGTATAGTTTCATCGTAGAATTTTATTTTTAAAAAGCGTTTCGGAGGATGATAAAAAGAAAAATATTTAAATTATATTTAATTTAAACTTTTAAAATGATATGAAATTATTGAATGTACCGAACATATTTGGAAAAAATAATTAAGCTTGTATAACCAAAAAACAACATATGAGTCCTCTTCTGTAAAATAACGTTGAGCCTCAAATAGGTGTTTTTATATTTATATTGTTCCAAAATAGGCCTTCTCTTATAATACGGGCCAGCGCTGCTTAAAAGAAACAAACCCATACGATTTTATCTTTCTGCATCCCATAGTTTATAACGGCACTCCGACGAAGTTCAAAAACAAGAGGAATTTTTGAAAAAATGATTTCCGAAATAAAAATGCTGGAATGGAATTTTTTAAACAAACTGAACATAAATAATAGGTTAAAATACTAATTTACAAAAATAAAAACCTAATTAAAACTAATAAAAATACGAGAACCAAATTGAAATTCTGCGACAAAAACGAGGATAAACGGAATATTTTAACCTAAATAATACATTTCATTTCCGAAACATGGCTTTTGAAATATGAAATATATTTTGGAAGAGACTTTTTAAAATATAAATGAGAGATTTTAAAACGAGACTTTTCTTAGAATTTATTTCTTTAACGAAAATGAAAATGTAACAACTATACCGGCACAACAACAACACAGCAGCATCATAATACCGAAAGAGATGATTTTTTTTTTTCTTATTTGTATGGCGTGGAGTTAGTAACAAGGAGAGTGCAAGAAGAAAAACTACTAATAGAACATTAAATCAACCCAATCTTGTCTAACTACTGAGTACCAAATATCACTCTTCATTCACTTTCTTCTTCCTTTAATAGTATTTTCCGACATTTCTTAAACGGGTGGATAAATTTTTCATATGCTTCTTAAAAAAAAAGACACTAAAATAATCATTTTACACACATACTTTAGTTTAGAACGAATTTTATTTTTCTCCTGAAAATGATTACCTTAAAGTTGATCTAAATTTTCTTTTTATTTTGTTAGGTATTTGGGTATCATGAAAGCAAAATTTTAATCCGAGCCATCTTTTCCTATTAGTTTGTTATGATCGTTTTAAAAATACTCGTTTGAAAATTTAAATAAAGATGCAAAGTAGGAATAAGAAATGAACCGATTTCTATAGATAGTTTTTTAGCTTATTTCTACTTTGTTTTTTAAATATGATGTAAAAATGAGATGAACACACACTCTTAATTATTTTGTTTGTTTTATATTTATAAACATCACTCAAATTTTTAAAGTATTTATTCTCTAAACACAATATCGGTTAAATTTGATTATTTCTACTCTCTTTAATTATTGTTTATCACTTTTTCATATAAAAATATTTAACATTCAATTTCAAATACTTAATCACATAAACTTTATAACATAAAACAACTTGTGTTATGTGTTTTCTTTGATCCTTTGTTTTTCTCTTTACTTCGATATTTTACAAGTTTTTCTACCTTGTACAATTTTACTGCAAATCTCATTTAATACTATGTCATATCATTTATAGAGAACACACTTTTAATTTTTTTTAATATTTTTTTTTTACTTTATCATGTAGAATAATAGTACTGTTTTTTTAAATAATTATTTCTATGCTCTACTTGTTTTGATAAGTGTACACTATAAAAAGAAATAGTTATTAAATTTTGATAACATGTTTGTCATTAAATTTTGTTGTCGTGCAAAAAAAATAGTTATTCATCGATTATCACTCATGAATTTTTATATTTAATAAATATCGTGATTTAATTATTCATTAATTTATAATAAATATTTTATCATATTTGACAATGAATTTGTCACCCATTTTGTTAAAGATAATAAAAAATTTCATTAACAACAAAATTAATGATGAATTTTAAAAAAATAAATTATCAGTGAATTTAAAAAAGAAAGGATAATGCATCACCGATGATTAAAAAAACATATTAATGAATTTAATAACGGGTTTCATCAAAAAATGTTTAAGATTCAAAATAGTAACTTGAACGTTTATTTTATCCACAGCTGTCAATAATACAAATTATAAATTAATGATAGATTTATCACCCATGAAATTATTCATTCACAATAAAAATTATAATTTACAAAGATTTATCTTTATTAATAATTAAAATTATAAAATTCATCGATAAATTCTATTTTGTTGACAATTTTTTTTCCTGTGGTACAACTTTGTTAATAATTTAACATTTTTTTAATGGTAAGTTTATCACTGCTTTTTAAAAATTAGATTTGATTTACTATAATATAAAAATTTGTTTTCGTAAATTTTTTTTATCAAATATTTAACATACATTAAAGTTCACAATACGAGTTTCTTTTGTGTTTTTATTAGTTTAATTTATTTTGTGTGATTTTCTTTAAATGATGTACTATAATTTTTCTAATTTCTTGTATTTAACTTTTAACTTTATATCACTTATGTTTCCCGATTTACAAGTACCAATCTCTTAATCTTATCAACATTTTAATATTGATATATAAAACCTATGTTAATTATATTTTTGAAACAATAATAAAGCGGATATAATTGCAGATACGTGTATACAGTTATCGGAACGGAGATCGAATAAAAATTGTATACTTATTAAATATATGAAAGATAAATTTTACTTAAAGACAGGATGAAATAAATAAAATTTACATCCTCCCCATTTTTTGTCCTTATTGATAGCTTAAATTAATCAATGGTACTGTGTTTATCTATTTACACAACATCTTTTTATAGTTTTAAACAAAATTTTATTTTCTGAACATTTTCTGTGTGAAAGTTTTTCATTGGGTAAGCAAAGTGTAATATGAATTAATCCACTTCAATTTCAAACTTTTTAATTTTAAATAACTGTTTATGCTCATATTCGTGATTTTTGAAGATGTTTGAAGGGGTTCACATTATTGTTGCATCGTTGCAATTCTATGAACTTGGAATGCGTAAAAAAGTGGTATTATTGCTGGAAATGGGTTTGAATTTTCATAGCACTTTACTTTTCATTTGTCGATTACTATAATTTTGACTTTGTAGATGAATGAATTTTGTTTTTTTAGTAAATAAAAAAATTAGGAAGTTAAAAATAGATATTAATAATAATGATAAATATGATTTAAAATAGGAATATCGACTAGGCACATAACAAAAAATGTTCACGGATTCGGTATAAGTCACTCGCTAAAAAATTAGGAACCTAAACTTAAGGAAAAAACTGTCGTTGAGTTAACTTAGAGCTTCACTGTCACAAAATTAGCAGATATTAAAATTTTATTTCATTATATTGTTTCAGGTGACAAAATAAATGTTACACGTTGTTTTTCTTAATTGAAGTCATTATTTGATTAAAAACATTATTTTTTTTAACTAAAGTAACACAATATTGTAGAAGTAATCCAAAAGAAAATGTAGAAAGAGATACGACATTGATTGATTAGAATAATCATATACCATATCCCAAAACTAACACTTCAATAAAAACAAACGAGATTTTATTAATTTGGTCTATTTCTGATCTAAACTAAACATATAATTAATTCTTCTTGGCTTGTGTCTTAATCCAACTAAAAAAAAAATCTCCTGTCCAAGAGTTCGGCACGTGAACATCAAAGAAGAAATATTTAATCATTTGTATCCAAGTTAATAATTTCCTCATGTGAAAAATCGAAATTTTACTATCGGATAAAAATCACATTATAAAGACATTTGATAAGTTCCTATTCAGTGTCTATGATACATTGAATTTTGATAGGCTTTAGATATTATTATTGTACTGTAAATGATGAGCGAAATTCCACTACTTACCGAAAGTGGTTTGTTACATAACTGCATAATTAGTTTTTTTTTTTTTTTTTATCTTTTCTCACAAACCATGGTTTGGATGTTGGTCTTCCTCTTTCTTCTGTTCTCTATCAACTGGCCAACATTTTGGACTGTTGCCAACATCATCATCGAATCTAGGACAGTTACCTAATTATTACGAAAATCTATAAACCAATTCCTAATTCAGTTTTCCAGCCTTTCAAAGTAATTGTTTTTCCAATGTTGTAATGTAATGTCTTCATTAATTGCCTGCTGTAAACGTAATCAGAGACCGAAAGCTTGGTCCTACCTCCTCATATTTATAACCTAATTTAAAAAATTCTAAGTAATTTATTTTTTTAATAAATCACACTTGTATATTTCAAGACATAATTATTTTTAGCATTGATAATTCAATTACATTTAATTTTGACTTTAAATAAACACTAGCACACCTTTGGATTAGTGGTTAATTAACTGCCACCGCAACAACGTTGAACAATCAGATATTTTATCTGCTAATCCGTTAGTTGCCAACTAAACTACCAATGGTTATATCAGGCACAGTATTCTTTGCTCACCGTTGGCAGAGTCAACGTCACTCTTTTCTTTTCCTACATCAAGATCATTTTTGACGGGTGAATAATAAAATTGAATATACCCATTTAAGCTAAAGATCAAAAGAAAAAAAAAACATGAAATACAAGAATTTTTTGTTAGTAATGCTTCTATTTTTATATATTTTATTAATTATTACTAGTATAATAATAAAAAAAATGGAAAATAAAGTCATATTCAATTATGAGAGTCATGAGAAAAATATACGGTGGCTTCAACTGGCTATCAGTGTCATTGATGTGTTTTTTTGATACGAAAATATAATAATAGAAATGAAAGAAAGTAGTGGCTTAGAATCAGGTGAGGAATTGTTTATACCTGGAATATAGTGTGGATATACTGGTTCAGCATTTACATTCTTTGAAACCGTTATAACGAGATGCATTAACGCATCTTCGGTTATTAAATTATTTGTTTCTGCAATTCTACAACACTCCTCTTTCAACTAGTGCAATACATTTCAAAGTGGAACATTTCAACGCTTGATGCTTGAGAAAGGTTCCTTCTCTGTTTCTTCTTCCTCTTGTGGTGTTCTATGTATTCACTGTAGCAGCTACTACTCAATCTTATCTCTCAGAACACATGGGGGCCACGCTCTACTAAACTGTTCCTTTAAGATCTCATCACTTTTTATCTTTAATCAGCATGCCAATGGATTACTCACTATTCTTGTCTTCTCCCAGTTTTATATATTTGTTCAAATTTGCTCCTTCAATTCAACCAATAAAGCCCCAACTCATCCATACATAAAAACCATAAAAATTTATCTGTCTATTTTAGGTCCCGACACAGAAACTGCACACACACTGAAACCAGCATCAATTCAGTAATATTCCCTTCGCTAAACTAATTTAACTACTTCAAAGTTCGGCAACTCCAGTTTCCCCTGTTGCGTGTGAAACACCCCATGCCTAACTTCTTTTAATCGGAACCCAACAAAACCCAGATTCAAATTTATGTTTGGCAAGCAAGGAAATAAATTTGAAGGATTTTTTTTTTTTTTATTCTAAGCTTGTTTTTTGTTTTTGTTTCACTGGAGAACAGGACCAAGAGAAGATAAAAACAGTTACAGAAATTTCTCAGACTCATTTAGAATCTATGTATCTCCATCGTCTTCGTTGCTTCCGCTTCTTGGAAATTGAATCCATCTCTCTTTGGATCGAGTTCTCTTACTGTACATTGACCAAAATTATTTCCTAGAAACTTTGATGATAATAAAAGACAGGAAAAAAAATTAAAAGCTGCTTCTTCTTTTTCCCATTCGGAGAGGAGCAAACCAGCATTTTCTCTCATCGCAACTATTCTCTGACTATATTTACGAGTCCACCCTGCTAATCCCAATTCGCTTGACGGAAGTATTCCTAAACCCATCATCGGCTGCCTGAAAACACATCCCATTCGGGTTCTGATTCTGCCGCTCCATATAACTCCTCACCTCCTTCCTTATCATATCCTGCATCACCGCCAAAAACTCCGCACTCAGATTGAAAGCCCCCAATCCCGGTGGCTTCAACTGCGGCACAACCGGCATCGGAGCGGCCATCATTGGCAGCAGAGGGATGGTGTTCGAGGGCTGTGGCGGTGGCGGTGGTGGTGGCTCGGTTACCCGATTGGAGACCTCGGAAGAGTCGACGCCGGGGAGGGACAGGGAAAGGGAAGTGGGAGGGTCATTGGAGGAGGAGGTGGTTTCTACCGGCGGTAGAACCGCGGCGGTTCTAGGCACGGGGCGGAAGACGTGTGAGGGGGATGCGAGCGGCACGCTGGACTCGCTGACATCGGATCCGGAGGGGCTACCGGGTGTGGGAGGGTTGATGTAGAGTCCGGTGGAGACGGGGATGGCCGCGCCGGCGCTGACGGAGCGCTTAAGCGGTGGGGGGTGGTCGTCCATGATGGATGAGGCGCACTTGCGCTTCAAGGTGGAGTTCCAGTGGTTCTTGATGGCGTTGTCGGTTCTGCCCTGGAGCAAGCGGGCTATGGTGGCCCATTTGTTGCCGAAGCGGGCATGGGCCCTGACTATGGTGTCGTCTTCCTCGGGCGTGAAGGCCCGGTGCTCGACCTGGGGAGAGAGCTGATTGCACCAGCGGAGCCGGCAGGACTTGCCGGAGCGGCCAGGGATGGACTTGCTGATGAGGGACCAGTTCCTGGGTCCGTGCTTCTCGACGAGCTTCTGCAGAGCGTCGTCTTCCTCGGGGCTCCATGGGCCTTTGATCCGGTCCATGTCCTTTCTGGACAGAACAACTCCTGGGTTCATAAATATGTTTGAGGAAAAAGAAAAAGAGAGAGAGATGAAAGAGGAGGGTCCTGTGGCGTGGAGTATTTGCTTGCTCCGGTTCCTTATATGTGAGAGGGAGAGGGTGAAAGGACACCGGTTTGGCAAGTTAGGTTTTGGAGTTGTGAGCGAGCGTTATGGGCAATCGGTACCGCTTCTTCCAGGGAAGCGGTTGGGTTGGGATTTGGGATACAGCTGTGATGGGACACGCGTCCCCTTCTGAGGTGTGTTGAAATAACATAAAAGCACAGACGCAAATAATTTGGCCATGCAAGAGGAGTAGCGCGTGTGTTACACTTTAGTTTTAGAAGTTAATAATAATGAATGAATGGGTTTGGGAGTTTGACTGAGTAGTCCAGGCTGTAGAGCATTTGGTGTGGGATTTTGAGGTTTCGTCCTGTTGTGGGGAAAAGAGTGAGTTGGGTGAGGTGGCGAAAAACGACAAGATTGATCGCCGAATCAGAAGGCGAATCATTACTGCTTTTGTGTCAGTCCAGGCTGTATTCTATACCTGCCACCCCACCACCATATCATCCTATAACGGCCTATTCTATTTCCCTACACACTCACTCTCACTCCCTCACACGTGCCTCTCACTCCCATGTACGGACTTTCCTCTCTTCTTCCTCCCTTCTAATAAGCATTAATTAAGTGGTAATGTGGGAATGGGAGAGATTATAGAAAGGCATGGGGAAAGGGCGAGGGAGAAGATTGTCGGATAGGTTCAGCTATTCCAAATATATTATATTCTTTTTATTACCCTTCAACACTTCCGTATACATTTCTGTTGTACTCTCTCTCCATAAACAAACAAATACTCTTTCCTCATCCCATCAATTCTTCATATGGAGGAATAATGCAACACCAGTACCAGTGTATTTCTCTCTTTATAAATCATTTAACCTTAATTTATCCCCCATTTTTTCAAATCTTTACTTATCTCTGTTCAAATGCTCAAGAAAGAAATCAAAATTACATCACTCAAAATCGGATTTGGTTAAGAAACCCAACAAAAAATATATATAACTATTTATAATTGGAAAATAATATTTTAATTCACTTTTTTGACCCATTTTTAACCCATTTTTTTATTCTTTTTAGTGATGTAATGTGATGATTTAATGGTGATTGAAGTGATGAGTTAAAAATGGATCAGAAAAAGTGGATTAAAGTATCATTCTCCTTTATAGTTCGTGTACACGTTTTATTATTAAATTTATCTTTATTAATGTAAATAATTTAATTTTTTTATCTTATAATTTTTTTATTTCAATAACCACTCTATGGGAAATTAAATACTTATAATAAAATAATAAAAATTATTTATTCCACATTTATTATTTATTTTATATTTTTCAATAATCATTTATTTATTTCATACTATTTTCTACATTTGTCTTTTATTTTATTTTTTAATAAGGAAATTATTTAACATTAAAATAATATCTAACTAATTTTATTCATTAAGTAATTTGTTTATAATTTATTTTTCAATTTTTTTATAAGGTTTATCTAAATGTAAATTAACCACTTTAAAAAGGTAATAATATATAAAAAAAAAATACATCATTATTGTTTTAGGTAAAGCTAAAATGGAAACTTAAATCTTAACACTTATTATAATACTTTTTCTTGCGTTCTTTAATCTCTATTCTAGACCAATCTCTCACATGAATTATGCTTGTTTATAAAAAGTTAATTTCTCCTTTATTTACACTAGTTATACACTTACTCGATCCATGATCAAGCCATTATAATAATTGTCTTCGTACCTTGCTCTGCATTCAACATCTTAACAATTCATATGACCGAAAATTGTGACATAAAATCACCACCTCGCACAATTGAAGCTAACTAGTCTCACTTATAGTGTCGATCACTTCGTATGTGACAATTCGTCATCTCAATATCGTACCTTAACGATATATGAATCAAGTTATCCTAGCCTTTAACTTCTCTAAACGACATAATCACATAACTAAAGAACATGAACGACTAATATCGTCTTCAGATTGAAGTACACACTGATTATCAATGAAATATTTCTAATAAAACATATATAATATAAATATTCTTCATTATATAAGATTAATTTCTCACTTACATTAGAACTGTATCGTAATGACGGTAGAGTAAAAATAAAACTTTGTAAACTAGATATTATAATAAAGTAGGTGGTAGATCTATAAATACATAATTTCACAATTGTGTCAATAATTTATAAATGCAACTCATTTCATTTACTTAAATTTGAAGAGGTAAATTTTAAGTTCAATTTAACTTTAAAAAATTAGTTGAAAATGTGAAGTTTAAATATACATATCGTAACCTAGCCTTATTTTCAAACAATGTGATTTGTTCAACATCAAACTCACTAAAATATCTTTTACATAACTCTTTTCAACTCAACACCTCAATGGTACTTGATTGATGAATAAGGTCTCATAACAAGTTAACCAAAATATCCATTAGGTTTATGAAAACGAGTTCAACCTAGATAGCTTATAATTCAAGCAAAATATGACCTAAAAACATTTTTTCAATGTAGTGCAATGCTAATAAGGGTCAATGTACGCATTTATTATTTTGCATTAGATTTTTTTTCTTAATTTTTGTACACTGCTTCACACCTGGCTTTAAGAACATACAAAGCGTGTGATCAACATTTTTGTTGTGTTTTTACATTAAAGATACGATCAACATTATCAACAAGTACGTTTATTTGAAAAATATTATGAGTTTTTGAACATATAGCTCACATTAGGATTGTGTTTTCTTCTTATTTTGTTAATATTCATTCTCATTTCTAAAATTTCCAATAAAAACTCTTGTAATTTTATTTTCCTCACTTCTTCATACCTTTGAAATTTTATTTTTCATTTTTGTTTGGTTGGAATGTTTTCATTTTATTTGTTATGTGATGTTAGTTTCTTTTTATGGAGACAAAAGTACATAATTCTTGTTAGAAAAAAAACTAGAAAGTTGAAGTGAGAGTGCACCATATTTTGATTAGACTGATTTTTTTGTGTTTTCTTGTTGTTGTGAAAACTTGGTTTGTTAATAATTTGAAAGTGGAATTGGTTTTGCATTATATTTGGTCAGAAATAACTTGAAAATCAAATCTTAACTTACTATTTGTAGCAAATATCAATTTTATTTTACTCATCTCAACTTATGTATTTGTAATTTATACTTGGATCAAACAATATGCAGTAAATAAACTTTTAGGTTTTTGTATTTGAATAATTTATTTAGAGTAATTATACTGTTTTGAAATGTTTCAATTCAATTATAATTTCACTTAAAATGAGTGAATGTAATTTATTTTAGTAAATTCATGTAACTTGGTTGAGAGAACGAGAATATGATTTAGTAAATCTAACGTTAATTATTTTTATTTTATGAGTATATTTCAAAAAAATGAAACTACTAAAACTCTTTATTAAAAATAATCAATTTAACTAGTTTTTTTCATTATTTCATAAATAGCCTTTTTTGTTATTAAGTAAAGAAAACGTGGAAGATATACTTACCGAGATAATAACATATTTTTTATTTTTATATTTTAATACTAAAAGGAATTCATAATAAAATAGATTCTGGAAGGTTAGAAAATTGGTGTTTAAAGTGAAATACGACTTTTGATTTGAATGACAATGAACGAATATATTAATGGTTCAAGACCACATTTTCGAACGTATGTCACGAAAGCGTAATCTAATAAAACTTTAATGAAAACTAGCGTAAAAACACATGCACTATCGTGTTTGTGTATATGATTTTTTAAATATGCATGTTATTATATTAGTAGGTGATAATATTATAATGTTATTAAGTTAATATATAAATTAAAATTATATTTATTAAAATTGAAGTGAAATATATGATAACATATGAAAGAATATCCATTAATAAATAAAGACGAAGAGAAGAAGCATAGACATCCGATTTTATAAAAATCTTGTAAAAGTAACGGTCAATTTTTAAAAATTTAATAAATTATCATATTTAAATGGTAAAATAAATATTTTGAAATGTGGACACAAAAAGGATAATCCCTTCGTATATTGTTATAGATTAAAAATGAAGTGAAACATATGATAACAGATGAAAGAATATCCATTAGTAAATAAAGACGAAGAGAAAAAGTATAGACGTCCGATTTTATAAAAATCTTATAAAAGTAACGGTCAATTTTAAAAATTTAATAAATTATTATATTTAAAAGATAAAATGAGTATTTTGAAATGTGGACAAAAAAAGAGAATTCTCTTTATATATTATTATAGATAAATACAAAAATTTTAAATTAAAAGGATTATAATCTATAGATGATTGTACATAAATAGTCTTCCGATAGAAGAAATTTGAACAATAATAATAAAAACAAGTTGAAAAAAGTGATTAGCCACAGTAAAAATTTCAACACGCAATATCCATTTTTGAGATTATTTTTGAACTCAACATTTTTGTTTTAATCGGTTTTTCTTCGAAAAAAAAAAACAAATTTATTTATCGGTATATGAGGAAAAAGTAAATACATTTTATTTAGAGACATTTTATTTTTATGATAAATCTTTAATCATTATCTTTGCGTTAGATTTTAACAAATTAAATATTTATAAATATCTTTAAAAATAAATATATTACAAACTTAACAAAAATTATGTACATTATAAAAGAAATTACATTTATTATTGAAAACATTCATGAGTGATCAATAATTACTCACGATTTATTGACGACGCAAGTTATGTAGGTAATGTGGATAAACAAATTTATGAAATTTTTGTCTATAGAAAATACAAATCCGTGAGTACTATATACAGAACATTCGTGCAAAATTTACCACAACAATAAATTCATAGGTAAAGTTATCTCTAACTTGTCATTTGTCACTAATTTTGCACAACTAAATCTTTAAAATCATTAAAAGCATGATTAATTAATATGCATTTTGTCAAAATTTATATTGTCATCATTATATCTTAAAATAGATTAAGAGTTACGATCATTTTAATATTCAAACACCATTTAATACAATCTTATTTAATCAAACATGATTCAAAATTAATTTCAAAATTATCCAAACTAAACATAATGAAAAATCAAATTAAAATATAACATATGACAAAATGCAATCAAACTAAAATACCATATAAGTTTCGAAAATTAACACAAGGGATTTAAATATAATGCAAACAAATTTAGGCATAATAAAAATTAAGTCAAAATTGTAATATTCATAATAATTAACATAATCATATTTTTCACTTTCGTGTTGTGCATGCTCATTTTATTCTTTATTGATTAATTATTGTTGTTATTGCCGTTGTCCAAAATATTATTGTTGTTTTTCAAATACTTCGAACATCAATGAGAAAAAGAGATAGTACAACATTAAATAATAATTGTATTGTTTGTCTAAGTTTTTCATTATTTTTTCTTCTTCTATATTTTAGACTTATTATTTGAGCTTAGCAATTTGATGTGAATTAGAAACACACAAACAACAAATAATAATTTAGTTTTACAACCAAAAGAAAATTACATACATTTCTCTTTAATTTGAGGAAGAAAACAAAAATACACTCTTTTTTTTTTTAAATAACAACAAAGATAATCTTAAAAGGGAGAAATTAATTTTCTCTAAAGTATAAACTATATCACCATTCTTCTCAATGAGACATGCTTATCTGTTTATCTGATCCAGTGTCAGGAAACTTTTGATACATGGTCTCGTCTAGGTCAGTCACTACATGAACCAGGTTATGATATCACAATTAAGTCTTTCGAGAGAAAATCATATGAGAGATTTAACACCGATGAAACATGAACTCAACCCATATATAAGGAATGACATCACTTGTGAAAGAAATAAAAGAGAAAAGGATATAGATTCACAATGATGAAAGAAACTGTATTATTCACACATTAATGTTTCGGTATCATCCCATTATATAGATGGACTTAAGGTAACCAACCAAAAAACAGCTGTAAATATAACAGAATGTCACGTACTAAAACAGAATTACTAAAAGCAGAACAGAATAACCAAAAGCTAAATATTATGCACGCTGACATCATTCTTAACTCAAAACCTTAAGAAGATGAGTTTATGGGTCTTCATCATTACATGGTGCTCAACTTTCTCATTTATACTCAATGTGAGACTTAAATTCACATTTGAATTCCCAACAAAATATTATTCAACAAATTTGATGCAGAGGTTATGGGTAAACATTGGCTAGTGATCAAATTTAAAATTCTTTAACTAGTAGAGACGTTAAGTTTATTTATGTTATTTGATTAAATTTAATTATATTAATAAATGGAGTTATAAGTTTAAAATTCTTTCAATAACATTCTTATACGGCACACTAGATTTAACATTAATTTTCCAAAAAAAAAAAAATTAAATATGTTACTATATGGGAAAATAATATATTGTTTGCTATATTTTTTTTTCTTAGGATAAGTCTTTTTTATGTACGTTAAAATATGTTGTAGAATGTCTCAGATTTTCTACGTTTTTCTGCGTTGACGACTTCTACATCAATCTTATAATTAATATAAAATGTTAATATCCTTTTATTTATCAAAATAATTGTATTTCAATTTCAAAATTGTTAAGATATTGTCCATCTCATCTTAAGCATTCTCTATTTTAGAATTCTATATTTTTATTACCTTTTCATTTTTAAATTTCTTAATAAGTTGTTTTCATCTTTTAAAGTCCTCGAAACATACCAAAGAATTTGTTAAAATCAGATAAATTGTTCATTCTAAAAATATCTAATACAATTAATTAAATAAATTATGGTATAGTTAATAATACGGTCTATTAATTTTTTGCGTAAATATTAGTTATGAGTTAATAATTTTAACTTTATTACAAATTCTTATTTTATTTAATAAAACTTATCTTATTTTATTTTGTTGTACTTATAAATATTACCAATTTGTATAAAAGAAGGTATAATAAAAGAAACAACACTTTATATAAAACTGTTTTTCATCTTTTGTTATATATCATTTTTTAAATTATTCTTATTCATAACATAAGGTTCAAAATTATTTGTTGCATTTAATGTTGATCTGACAAGAATTGTTATATTTTGAGGAAAAACATATAATTTTTTTTATCCTGTGCAAAAGAGGATTTTTTTTTTTCTAAAAATAAGGTTGAACGATCCTCAACTCAATTTTCTTTTTAATTATTTATTTATTTATAATTTCATCTTATGTTCTTATTTATTTATAAAAGATGTGTGATTTTATCGATCTTCATTTATATTTTATTATGATTATTTATATTCGATTATTTTTCAAACAGTTCCCTCCTTTACATTTGTTTAGCAAAAGAATTATAGTTTTGATTGGAAGTGAGTGATTTAATTTTGCAGATGCAGGAAGATATTTAGTTGACTTAAAAAGTGAGCGCACCGGCAAGGTGATTGATTAGGAGCCTGAATCTGAGGAAGTGGTTATGGTTTGTGTGTCTACAATTATTTGTTGAGGTTGTCTGTGTGTATGAGAGAGGTTTGGTTTGTCTGGTGGAAACTGGAAACTGTTCTTGTGTCCGGTTTGGAACCGTCATTGATATTAAGCGCTCAGGAGGCAACGTCATGGGCCACACTGCCAGCTATATCGCATTGCAATAACTTGTTTTCTTCTGCTGCACTTTTTTTTAATAATAATCTATACAACCTACAAATTTCTTAATTATTTTTAATCTACATATTTTTTGTACTTTTATCAGCTTTAAATTACATCATAGTTTTTTTTTATGATTATAATTAATAAGTGAATTTTAATTTTATTTTTGTGTACTTGGACCATCACATTTATTTTTGTAATCGGAAAAAGATACCGTGTTTTAAAAAATATTAATATTTTAGTGTTATGTTTGGGATTTGCAGAGAGTAGAATAGTGTGATGATAAGTGAGACTGACACCCTCGTATTCATATCCCACGATTCCCGCTATCTATCGTAAAGCCTACTGCCCCCATGCGGCATCGTTTTGTTGTAGTATCGCCTTCATTCTCGATATCCGCAATCTCCTTTTTTTTTTTCTTCTTATATTTTAGTCTAACACGTTTCCCCTTTTCCACTTTTCTCCGCTCATTAACCACAGAATGCAACAATCTTATCAATTTTCTTCTGTAAGATATCGAAAATATATATATTTTCTTTTTTTTTATTTGTGTTCCAAAATTTAACACCCAAAAAAGTAATTATCGAAATGTTTATTTTACTCTTAAGATCTCGTGTAGTACCTTTTTTTTTAGATTTTTACTACACTTAATATTGAGATACGTGTTTTAAATTTAAGACGCTCCTTGGAATCTTTAGATCGGAGATATTTTAAACTCCTATATTTTAGTTCACTGTTTTATTAAATTTGTTCATGTTAAAGTTAAAGTGAAAGTAATAGCTAATGTGTATATTTTTTAGGGTGTGTTCTTATGAGTAGAAAGATTTGTGGAAAATGAAAATTTGAGTGGATTTGAAGGTGAAATTTGTGTTATTTTTTTAAAGGATTTGGAGGTGATAATAGAGTGAATTTGAGAGTGAATTTTGTAAAAGTTTATGTAGGATTTGAGTAATGTGACTAATAAAAAATAAAATTTAACTTATGAAAAAATTAAATTATCAAAATGTTTTTGGTGTTAAATATAGTATAAAATGATAATTAAATATTTTGTAATTATTTTTTTTTACATAATTAAAATATTAAAGATATTTATTAATTGAAAGAAAAAACATATCCGGATACAAAATAGCACCAACTTCCTGCCACAATGTAACAACAATCAAAATATCAAAAACTAGAAACTGCTGGAATTGAATATAAGCACTACGTATCCAAATACAAAATTGAAGCACTTGGAACCAGATACATCAACAATAAAATCGGGTAAGTGGAGAAAAAGGAAACAAGTTGGAATCAGATACAAGTAGAGTGTATTTGTTCCATTACTTCTTCATATCTCAATGGAAATTCTACAAAGCTTGGGTGTGGTATGGAGAATCAATCGACCAACATAGAAGGGAAGGAGAGTAGAGTCAATGAAAACATCTTGTTCTTTATGCAGATCTCGAGTCCATGAGTACAGTTTCAACAACAAAGATGTTATATTTTTCAATATAATAACAAGGGGTATAGTGATAAATCGACAAATTTATTTTGCAAATCTCCTTAAAACAATGAGATCGAAATTATGTCTTTAATGACCGTGTAGAAATTTATTTATAGAGTAAAAATATTAATATCCATTCTATTTCGTATGAGTTGTATCCTAGGATAGTGGATATTGTTTTTGTAAAATGGAATAGAATTATGATTTTTGTCTAAGGTTCTTAAATTCAATATCTAAAGTCAAATATAACAAATCTCTTGCAGGCGTTCTAAAATTGAAACTCATTATTATCTAAACAAAATAAAAATGAAATTATTTTCTTGAGTTTCTTCCTTAGAATTTGTCAATTTTGCATAAATTATTCAAGTAAAATATTATTTTTTATCTTCACAGTAGTATTTAATTTTTCAAAATAAATTAATATACAAACTCATTAATTTATTATGTTCTGATTATTTAGTTTAATTTTAATATTTAAATATATGAAATTACTACTATTTATATATTAATTTTTTTTAATATTTAAATTACATATCTATTACGAATTTTATAAAATAGTATCATTATAAATTTTTGGATAATAATGTTATGTTTTCATATTATTATCACAAATGCAAATACTGCCTTTGAGCCCCCCCACAAACACCTAAAAACACCAGGAAAACGCAATATCAACTAATTTCATTTTTGGATGTACAGGTGAAATAAAGAGAGGTAGAAGAAAAAAGGAAAGGAAAAGGTTATTAATATGCCAGATAATATAATGAAAACAAGAATAAAAATGAAAAGAAAAAACAAGACATGAAGGTAGGAATATAAAAACCATCATTAATTTCCCAGTAAACTAGTATTTCATAAATTTATAATTTTGAACTAAGGGGAACATTGTATTTATAGTATTATTTTTAGTTGCAAGACTGAAATTTTATTTTAATAGCATTATAATAACATATGTGGAAACTTAATATCAGTTATGACAATTTAATTTAAAATAAAAAGCATTAGGAGCAGCTAAGTCTATGTTCGCTCACTAATTTATTCTATTAAGTTCATCACTAGCGAAATTAATTAGTATGATTGATATAATGCACTTTGCATAGATAATACAGTACATCGACACTGCATAACATTCCGTGGTTACTTTTGCAAATTACAAGCACTTTATCTTTTTTCTTTCATCAATTTTTTTTTTTTTAAAAAAAAGAGTTAAATTTTATTTTATAGAAAGAGAATTTTTATGCTAAATTGAAACATATTTACAGATTTAAGCACTAACCATGCAATCCGATGCAGGGGATGAAAACCCTAGAAATACAATGATTGTTGAAAGAAGAGGGGCCATCATAGACACAACATCGAACTAAAACGGTGGATATTAAAATGAAGATATCATTTTTGATACGTCACACATGTTAGTGGGTGTGGAGCTAATTATAGACGCATGGCCAAAGAAAACAAAAATAAAGAACAACCCCTAAATTTAGGTTATAAAAGTAAAAATATGCATTAAATGCCATCCTTAATATAGTTCAAAAAATTGACACTGGCTCAAGTGAAAATGGAAGGTTCCGTTGCAGTATGCAAAAAATGCTAACATGATCCAGCATTTACCGAGTTAAGTGTCACGATTCTATTATGATCTAGTTTATTTTGGTATCTGTCATCACATATGTAATAATTTTTCTCTTGGTAATCGTCTTATTAAAAATTCACTTTGACAATAATTTAGTTGGTTCACTTGACCTCTCTCACGAGACAATTGCGCAACTCGTAAGAATATCTCACAAAACTCTCGGTTCGGTTTTAAAACATTTAAATTTTAATCGAAAAAAAATATTCATAATATTTTTATGTAATAATAAGCATTTTTATCGTAAAACTGTTACCGAAACATTTGGGATGGTCCTCCAATAATATGGGTGTTTTGTCAAAGAGTGGAGCCCAGTGTCCCCTATCTTAGGTGGTGTGGTTTGGTGAAGGGTCACCATCCTTTCAATTCTGGGATTATTATTCGGTTTTATCTTAAACTGTTAACAGAAGCATTGCCCAGCCTCATACACTAACAAAAAGTAGCGTGATAAGAGTATGAAGGACAGTTTTATAAGTTGGAATACTATGATTACCATGGCTGTTGTTTTGGAAACCAAGCATATCCAAAAACTCTTGTGAAATATGACCATGTTGTTAAGTTTCGACCTATTTAGTTCATTCAAAAGTTGCAATCAATGAACCAAGTACTAACTCAATTCAAGTTTCGTTTCCCGTTTAATCGTGTCTTCTATCGTATCCATATTATGCAGTTAGAAGGATATTCAATTGCGCGCCGACAAGTTCTTCCACCTTCGATGATTACCAAATGTCACATTAACAAACAACACTAATATTTCATCTTATTATATTATCATGGGATATTATTTAAATATACGATATTGTCGTTGATTAACGCTCTCTTCATTAACATTTAATGTAAGTAGAAGACTTTTTTTTCTCTTATTTATAAACCAGCGTGTTATTGTTTTCTCTTTTAGAATTTAAAAAGAAAAATACATAATTTACTTTTATATTAATAAAATTATTTTTTTATGTGTTACTTATTTCATTTTTTATTCTAGTTGTGATTTTTTTTTCCTTTTACTGTGGTAACCAACAATAAAGCTGAACAGCAGGGGTGTAAAATTTCAACTTTGGTTTGGTCGTGTGGGACATGCGAAGCCCAGTGTGAATGGAAAGATAAAGTGTAGGCTCTTAGGCATCTACGCAATCAATTTTTAAGTGGGTTTTGTTAGTTGATTTTTTGTTGTGTTGCCATGATAAATCTTTAGACAATTTTGTTCTGTGATTTTTATTAAGAAATTCACTCTTTCAACGTTTTTTTATTTTCTGTTAATTGTTGTTTAAATAAAGTATTATGCCGATTTCCATATTATTTTGTCTAATAATACTAAAACAATTAAATTAATGCAAAAATTATTTTATTATTTTTTTCACGATAAATTTTAAAAATGTAGAAGTTCACAAAACTTAACAATAAATAATTAAAGTTAATAAATAATTGAAGTTGATGAAGTTTTTCTTTATCCTTAACCCTTAACTTCGGTGTTGAAATATTTAAAATTGATGAAAATTCAAACTATTAATTTAAAAAAAAAATTAAAAATAAGTTATAAAAAATTAATAGTATATAATGAAATAATTAAATTTATAAAAAATAAATAAAGTTATATAAAATGTTTAATTATATTTTACGTCCTTAATAAATTTTTATAATCCGATCAGTAGTCAACAAATTTAAAATTTTTTAATTGAATCGTACTTGTTTGAGTTAACTCAGTAGTGATGTAGTGGGTAAAGTTATTAACATGATCATTTTTTTGCCATTGCTAAGTTGTCAATTTTATTGCTTTTTAAATTTTATAAATTATAATCTTATAATTTTATCATTATATTGCCATATGAATATTTGTCATGTCTTTATATTATTATATCATTATATCTTCATATCGTCACATCATTATATCGTCATACTCTTATATCGTAATATTGTCATATTGTCACATCGTTATATTGTTACATTATCATATCGTTATATTGTCGTATTGTTATATCGTCATATTGTTATATCACCATATCATTATATTTTTGGCTAAATATGTTTTTTGACCTCTTAACTTTTAATAAATTTTGAAATTATTCCATTTTGAAACTTTTGACCCATTCGTCGTTCATCTTTCGAAATATGTGAATTTAGTAATTTTAATTAAATTTTGTTAGGTTTATTTGATGTTTCGTACACATTTCAGAATTATATTTGAGTTGTTTATATTGTTGACACATTTTTACTTTAATATTAAGTCAAATACTATTAGAAAACGCGCTTCAATTTTATCACAAAGTAAAAACATAATTAAATCTACATTAAATAATTGTTTTTCCGTTTTGATAGATAATCTTGAATTGATAATGTGTATTTGTAATACTCGATTTTCTTAATTAGGTTTGAGAATTCATGAGTTTGTACTGTTATGTTTTTGTCTCCATACTCTCCCTAAAACACATCCCTTTATCTATGCTATCATTTAAATTGTTAAAATAATTTTATATACTATTCATTTAGTATTTAGTTTCTTTATTTTCTCCTTTCTTTCGTCATACATTTTTTCTTCTTTTTTAATTATTTGTCGTACATTATATTTACAAAATTTACTCAAATTTTCAAATTATATTATCTCTTATCACGATGTTAATTATATGTTTTTCCTTTGTATAACAGTTAAGTTAAAGTCTATATTATTAATTTTAAATCACACATCCAATTATTTTAATATTTTAATTTATTTATAAGCCTAAGTAAAAAAGGGAAGCCCAACCCAAATAGTTTTGTCAGACGAAACATGCAACTATTTCTGGTTAAGATAACATTTAGATCTTCATAAAAGAGTTTTAATAGTGATGACTATCTCAATAATAGAACAGAGTAATACAAATATTCATAATATGGCTGGTTTTTCTGATTGGGATCCAAAATAAAAACAAAATAAAAATAGAAAATATCATAAGAACTACGTTTGAAATCACTTTGACAATGATTAATATTTTTTGAAAATTTAAAATTGACAGATAAAATTTTCTAATAATTGTTGTTCTTATCACTATTTAAACACTTTTTTTATATATAGAAATACCAAACCGTTAGAGTTGTCAAAATAGGTCGTCCGGTCCGGCCTATCATGGGTTGGTCATTTAGTGGGCTAACCCAACCTGACTCACTTATTAGTGAGTCGAAAAAATTTGAATTCGGTCTGACCCACCACGGGTTGGTTGGTTAAACGGGTTAGCTCACTAACCCACTTAATTAAAAAAATATACTTTTTTTTTCTTAAGTTGAAAATTATATTTCAGATTAAAATTTAAATAAACTTGAATACAGTCTCAATATAATATAGAATGATGTTAAACTCCAATACAAACCAAAAGAAATAAATAAAAATACAAATCACTATCTAAGATCAAAACATTATTGTGACTTATCCAACAATAATACCAGAAGAATGAAAAAAAAATCAAGTCAACAACGAGCGAGGGATGCAAATTTATCTGCTTATTGAGTCGCAGTTGATGTTGGTCCTTGAGTTGAGATGCAACGTCAATCTCCTTAGTATTTGTAGGTGAAGTTAGGTCTCTATTTGCCAACCCACCAATGTGTTTAGTTAAAAAACACTTCAACATAATGTGTGTCACCATGCGGGTTGGTGGGCCGGGTCAAAAATTGACCCGTACTGAAATCTGTAAAAGAATTTCAACCCAACCCGGTCCGAACCCGTAGTGGACTGGGTTGGGCCACGGGTTCTGATCTACTTTGACGGTTCTACATGCCGTTATTTTATTCTTAATTTTCATTAGTAAAATGATGTTGCATCCAATTTACTCGACAAAAAACTGTATGAGACTAATAAACCTAACTAGTGTACACATGAGTTGTTGCGCTTGTTTGTACGCATTTTTTAAATACGTGATATTATATTAGTAGGTGATGATAATTATAAAATAATATATAATATATAAAATATTATATTTATTAAAAATAAAGTGAAATATATAAGAAAAGATGAGAGAATAATTATTGATAAACAGAGAAAAAGAAAAGAATAGAGATAAATAATTTTATAAAAAAATTTATAAAAATAATAATTAATTTTAAAAATTTTAATAAATAATTAAATTTTAAAAAGTAAAATTGATATTTTGAAATATAATTTATATATCGGTATAGATTAAAATGATGCTGATTCCAAATTTCGCCAATGTATCAGTTGTTTCCAAGCCTAATCAAGTAATAAACAGTTAAAGAAATTCGTTAAAAGGTAAAAGAAAAATAATGACGAAAAACTAAAATATATTTCTTATGAATTTAGTTTTCATGTGGTAGTATCTTCATTTGTGTATAAAAGACCTTTTGATTAATCCATAAGAATGAAAAATAATTTAGTTAATTTAATTAGCAACAACAAATATGTGCACAACTAGTATTTTTTATTTATTTTTTAATTATTGTCTTATTATCTAACCCTTTTCACCTTACAACTTTTTACTTGAGTAATTAATTATGTGTGGCTGGCTAGTCATCTTTTAACAAATTAAGAGATAGAAAAATAATATATCTTGTTAATGTGGAGTATTTATTATTTATTGACTAGAAAGCTATAAAAAAAGTTATAATATTTGGTAAAGATCACTAGTATTTATGATTTCAAAGGGAAGTTATAAATAATTATAAAGTCTTGGAGGAATTAAGGATAGAAGGAAAGCCACCTATTCTAATAATTATACTCACATCAAGAAAGTGCTAGATACTACCCAAATAACAATAAAACATTTTTATTTGTAAGTAAACACTATTAAAAATATAAAATTTTCCTTTAATTGTCATATTTTTTTCACTTTTATATATTTTTTCTCAATAACTTTAGGTTTGTTTATTTGTTAACTACAGTCTCGCACCGACTAATGGTCAAATAGTAGTAATTATTTAAGGTCTATGCTAGAAATTGTTCTAGGCCCAAATACTGAAATTAAAGCCCAACTCAAAGAGTTCGGTCCACACCCAATTCAGCTTAGACGAACGTTGAGTGGATTCCTTATTAAGACAGCTTTGAGACGTTAATCACCTATCAGAGGATTTTGAATTTGAAAAACTCCCGCTCCAGTCTCCATATATATGCCACCTCTGTTTCTTTGCGAAAAGAGCCGTTAGCAGAACACAAAGAGCATATAGAAGGAGAAGAAGAAACGAGAGAGAGAGAAATGGCGACCAACATTGGAATTATGGATGCGGCTTACTTCGTTGGCAGATCTGAGATTCTTGCTTGGATCAACTCGACTCTGCAACTCAGTCTCTCCAAAGTCGAAGAGGTTCTGATCCAATTCTTTTTATACTTTGTTTAGGTTTTCTTCCACAGTTTCTTACTCTGTCTATTTCGTTGGATCGTAAAATTTTCAGGCATGTTCCGGCGCGGTTCACTGCCAGCTTCTCGATGCGGCTCATCCAGGGATCGTGCCGATGCACAAAGTCAATTTCGATGCCAAGAACGAGTACGAGATGATTCAGAACTACAAGGTCCTTCAAGATGTCTTCAACAAACTCAAAATCACCAAGGTAACAACACTCTTCCTTCCTCCTCTTTCAATCTGGTCTCTGTTTTTGCTTTATTTTTTTGGACAATCTTTAATTCGGTCACTGAATTGCTTGCTCATTGTGTCTGTCAGCACATCGAAGTCAGCAAGCTTGTGAAGGGAAGACCACTGGATAACCTCGAGTTCATGCAGTGGATGAAAAGATACTGCGATTCTGTCAATTCCGGACAGATCAAGTACTACAATCTTTATTTGATTCTCTTGCGTATATATTTGTTTTTGGATTCATAATTAGGGTTTAGGATTGAAATTCAAACCTGACCAGGCGGAGAGAATATTGCGAACTTTGGATTCTGTATTGCAATGTTTTTGGTATTGGGGATATAAATAAATTATTTAAATTTAAAATTAAAAACACTATTTGCTGTTTGTAGTTACAATGCTTCGGAGAGGAGAGAGGTTTGCCGAGGAGGAAGAGAAACGAGTAAGAAATCTGCAAACTCCCATGCCTCTACCAAGGGTTCTACTTCGCAGAGACCTCAGTCTTCCCATGGTTCTCGAAGAACCGAGGTTTCCAATGCAAACCCTACAAATCAGGCTGTTAAGGTCGCGAGAGCACCTAGTGCAGGTGGCCCTGCCTATGAGGAAAAGGTTTGTCTGTTTTCACATAAAAATAAATTATCAAACGAACGATGCAAATACATGTCTTTAACTTTCAAGTTGATGCAGTTAACGGAGTTGAAGTTGTCCATCGATAGTCTTGAGAAAGAACGGGACTTCTACTTTGCAAAACTGAGAGATATTGAGATACTGTGCCAGACTCCTGAGATAGAACACTCACCGGTACCGTGTTTCATTGTTTTTAGTTATTGACTGGTGAAATCGAATAAATGGTGTTGCTATTAGGTAATGATCATGTGTGCTCTGATTGTTGTTTATGGTGATTCAGATCGTTGGGGCGATTCAGAAGATATTATATGCTGCAGATGATGATGGAACGGCTGTGGCTGAAGCTCAAGCCATGCTTTCTGTTGGTGATAAGGAATTGAGCCCAATCGCTGAGGTTTCGGAGGAGAAAGGCAGTTCAGAAACTCACAAGAGAAAGAATATTGCCAATATTGATTTTGATGCTGCTGGCATCGCAACCTTGTCGCCCAGACAGAGGCTTTCTGATATTTCGGATGTTCACTGTAGTGGGTCACCTCTTATGACTTGTTAAGGAAGGAGGGATGCGTCCTTTAGTTGTTAATCTCAATTAGCAACTTGTTCACCTGTTTTGGTTGTTTCATGTGTGAAATTGACAGGGATATTATAATGATTAGAGGTTCTAGGATAGCTCTGTTATCAAGTTATGAACCTAGAAAAATATAGCCAGATATATTTTTCCTTGTAGATTTTGCTGTTGTCATCAACAAATTGTTGTTTCTGATCCTAGTCAAGTAATTTTTGGCTTGTTTCCCCTATTCCATTTTCAGCTTTTCTTTTTCATTTTGTGACGATCGAATACCATTTTCATATCGGGTCAAATTACATTTGTAATCAATTCCTGAAGTGTAGATACGCTATCAATAATCACCTCTCTAAACAAAAAAAAAAAAATTTATTCACGCCACCTTCCAAAAGTGTAATTGTTAATTGGTTAATTCAATTATCGGATGTGGGGTGCATAGTTATTTAGGCTCTTTTACTCCGCATTCGTTGTCCGTATTTTTTGATAGTCTTGATTTGGCTTCCTCCTCTTAAAAGCCCAAATTCAATTATAAATCACCCAAGAGGTAGTGATCTATAGTTTTTATTTTAATTGGTTAACATGAATGAAGAATCCAAGGTTAGTGTAAGTCCAGAAAATATTTTTTTTACGCATTTTTCAGTTCTAATGTTAAATGAATGAATCTGTATGAATTCTTCTGTCAGAATGAGACTGTGAACGCAGAAAATTGCATGGAGAAAAAGGTGGCATGTGTGGATTATCGATCTTCAGCAGGGCAAGGTCAAGAAATTAGGAAGGTTGATGTAATTCACGAGCTCCATACAACGAACAACACCACTGGTGGAATACTTGCTGGTGCTACTGCTGCTGTTACATCCACCCTACAGTCTGCCAAGGATGCCATGGCAAAAAAATAATGTTATCAATTTGTTTAGCCAAGGAAATAGGTTTGGCAATGTGTAAATTTATTCTTTTATTGCTATTGCTAACTTGTCCTTTAGTCACGAAGCAGACATGGACAAAGTAGTGCCAATGATGTATTCAGTATTGTATCAGAATTAATCCTACTGTAACTATTGTAAGGCTAATTAGCCAAAGCCGCTATATCATTTTTCAGTATTTTCACCGTAAAAGAATTCACATCAACAAAAACATGTTTTTTTAGAAAATCAAGGTTTGTTGCTTTTGCATGAATCCTTGCTTTGGTTTGACGCTGATGTAACTTCTGTAGTGTGTGTCATCCGAATCTCACTTCTGGATGGGACTACAAAATTCATATCACAAGATCATAACAAGTCGCTTTTTATTTTACCCATGGTTTCAAATGGCATGCCCATCATTCACTTTATTCTTGCAGCTATGAATCCTATTCCCTCTTTCTACTAGTGCAGTATTGATTCCTGGTGCTATTTTCTGGTCACATGGTTATAAAATATACGAGCAACAGAGTCATTTTTAAGTTTCCTTTGCTTGTAAAAAAAGTACATCTTTTTGAGGTAGCACCTTCCTCTTCTTTCATCACAGTTTGCAAGAGAAAAAAAAAAAAAGAAAAAGAAAAAGAAGTTCAAGGGTCTTATTTTGATTTTTGCTATGAAAAGAATTCTGTTATTATAATTTTGATTTTCATTTTGCACGGTTTACTTTTTAGGTTTTTTTTTCAGCCAAAATCTTGATTGAACCAGAGGCAACAATGGGTTTGACGGTGTCACGGCTAATGAGATTGTTTTATGCGAAGAAAGAAATGAGGATCCTGATGGTGGGTCTTGATGCAGCTGGGAAAACAACAATACTCTATAAACTTAAACTGGGAGAAATCGTCACTACCATACCCACAATAGGTTCATACCAGTCACAGTACTTTTTTCCCTCTGTTCTTAGACAAATCTTCTGAATTCGTACTATATATATAGTGTACTCAACTAAGTGTGATTGATCCACCTTATTTCTGAATGAATATTAAGTAATAGATATCTCAAGAACTTCAAACTGAGAGAAATAAAAAATAAAAATAAAAACTACACTTTTAAATTATCAAAATTGAAAGATACAATTTTTACGACAAATGAAATGATTCAAATGGGGTATATATGTTTAATGGATTAGGCTTCAATGTGGAGACTGTTGAGTACAAAAATGTGAGCTTCACCGTCTGGGATGTTGGAGGACAGGACAAGGTATTTTGGTTTTTCTGCACACATTAATTTATTAAAAAACAAACCTTCATTTGAAATCCTGCGCTTACAGATTTGTCTGTCAAAATATAATTTTTATGGGATCATGAGTATATGGTAACATTCCATGCACATGTTACAAAAACTACTCTAAATCGATTCCATGCCAAATCCTATGTAGATTCGACCATTGTGGAGACACTACTTTCAGAACACACAAGGTCTGATCTTTGTGGTAGACAGTAACGATAGAGAGAGAATTTTGGAAGCCAGGGACGAATTGCATAGAATGCTAAGTGAGGTCAGTAATTTTAATTACCATGGTTAAATTTTATCAGAAGATTCCCCAAATGAAAATGTGCAAGCTTTGTCTTTCGACAATTAAATGATGTAATAATCTTGTTAATGAGCATTGCAGGATGAACTTCGCGATGCTACAGTTCTGGTGTTTGCCAATAAGCAAGACCTTCCCAATGCTTTAAGTGTCGCAGAAATTACAGACAAACTTGGATTACATTCACTTCGCCTGCGTCGCTGGTATGTCACATAGTTACAAAAAACAACTTCGTGAGAATTAATAATGTTTAATGAATAACTTATTGTAGCTGTTTTTTGTTATTTATTTATGAAGGTTCATCCAACCAACATGTGCTACATCAGGGCAAGGACTCTATGAAGGGCTAGATTGGTTATCTAGTCACATATCTAACAAGACAAGATGAATCTGATCTTCCATGATATGAATGTTCAGACTCTATTATATATCGTTTGATATCATAGGCATAAATGAGTTTTATTTTATCTGTTATTTGTTGAACTTCGAACTACTTATGATGTCAACCACTGTCATTGACGTGATTTAACCTAATGTATCTGTCATTATCTTAATAAAAAACTTTAATATCAGCGCATGATGAAAGGACATGTGCATTATTTATGCTTGAAAGCTAGAGAGGGGTGATAGGGCATGTTAAAGATGCAATAAAGCATTCATGGTCTGTGTTCGTTTAACTTAAGCTTTTGGTGGTCCCTGAAAAAGGGTTTAGAGAATGATTACTCTTTTAGCCTATTTCACGTAGTGAAACTTACAACATAAGCTCTGATGTGAAGAGCTTGTTAATTTAAGTCATTTTTTCAAACATTATTAGACAGCGATGACTCTACTGGGTTTGAAAATTTCAATTTAAAAGTGAAGAATTTGTTTGATTTAAAGAATAGAGTAAGCAAGATTGTTCAGGTTGGTGGGAAAAAAAAGTGTTTGTTTGTGGTGATAGTCATGTCCTTTGCATTTAACTTATGTGGCCTCATAATGAAGCTGCTAGACCAAACATCTACACCAATATTTGCATGGTAGCTAAAAGAGGTAGATTATGCGGAAACAAAATTGGCTTACATAAATTTGGCACTTTTAACCAAAACCATAACGCACCTAATATTACGTGCATGTGGAGAATGCTGGCTCCTTATTAGCTTTTGATGCTATATTTATAGGTAACAAGTTTAGTGTATAGATAGATATCACATTGTGCACATCTTCTTCTGTCTCTTGGTTGTACATCAGAAGAACCCTTTTAATTTGGTCATAATCGTGGTCCCTGGCTACACCTTATCGAAATTATAACACTATCCTACTCCCAAATAGACTTCAATCATGTCACAATCTTTTTGTTTCTGGTATGATAGAAAATCTGAAGCACACTTGTTTTTGCCAAACAATTTAAGTTGTAACACCTATTGGTCAACAACACAACCTAAGTTTTTGGTTTTCCTAAGGCTAAACAGAGCATGCAAAAGTTCAATCTGAAGGAGAATCATCATGTCACATAGAATTATTGTTGGGCACATTGAAAATCTTTCATCATAACTATGGAAAAATACATAGCTGACCATAACTCAGTTAAAAATGGGAAAGGAACAGAGACACCCAATTTCAAAACTTTTTCAAATATTTCGTCCTATGATGACTGGTCTTCTTGCCTTTGATCATTTTGCCTCTTTTGCGTGCCTATTTTTCTCTTCTTCTGTGTAATTAATAGCTATATTATGAGCATGGCTCTATCACTTTCCAAACATAAAAGTCAGACAAAACTCGTAAAAGTTCAGAGAGAACTCATCATTCCGAAAAACTTGTCGATCACCCATCACCTACATCCAATTTTCAAGTTCGTAGCAGCTAGAGCGCATCTTTATCATTATTTAGCTATCGTGCAAAATGCATTTTCTATTTTCGCATCTTTACTTTATAATCACAAGAGTAGCTTCAATTAGAAATGTTCAGAAGTTGCCTTAGGTTGCTTCCAGGAACTTGTCTATTAAAAAAGTTTTATGCAACACTCACAAGATGCTTAAAAGGTTGTTTTTATTATTTCCTTCAGCATCTCAACCTTAAAAGTAAAATATATATTACTTTATCAATTAAAATAATAAACATTATTATCTAAAATTGTAAATTGTTTAAAGCTTCTTAAAATTTCTTTCGTTTGAGCAAAATCAGGAATATCTTTCTTAACAACAGTATGACTTAATAGAAATCACATACTGCATTTTTAATACATGAAAGTTGCTTCTGTCAGAGATGTTCTAAGTGCTCAAATGGTGAAATTTCAATTCCCAGTTTTCAGTTAACCGAAAGAAGTCTCTTTTACCATGACAACAATCACAGTGTTCGTGATTGTGTTGCATCTTCAATTATAAGTCATAGTGTTCATAATATGAACTGGCATTTTCAATTATAATATGGTAGTTAGTGACAACAAACTCTGCATTAAATTTGCAACCACAGACACCGAATTGCTTAAAGTCCCAAGTTCATACTTAATGTCAAACAGGAAAAAGAAAAGTTTGATCCGACTATACGACCATTGAATTGAAAAACTCATACACTTTTAATTGCAATATTTTCCTCCAAAAACTGACAAGAAAGGAGTTATTATATATTCATGAAATGTGTTTGTTAACTAACTTGTTTTCGGGTTTTGTTTAACCACGTATTATAATTTCATTTATTCATATAATGCATTGCAGAAGACATTCCAGCCATCTTTGTTTACACGTTAATCTTAATGTGGAGTTCCTGTTCTGTACTAAGAGGGAGAGATTTGGAAGATAACAAAGAAACAAAGGAAACCCCTTGAATGTTGCTTAATGGGAAACATCATGCGTAATTGAACTTGCACATGTAAGACTACAATTCATGTAATGTTGCTACTCAGTATAAGATCCTTGTTGGATAACAGTGAAGGAATAGAGTCTCTCTCTGCCTCCTTCATTTTCAAGTGTTGAGCCATCAATCTAGAAACTGACAACAAAAGTTCTCCTCCTCCATAACATGACTGCCAGATATTTTCTCTTGCGGTTTCTAATAAAACTACCATGATTCTAAGTTATTAACGAGGAATATTTAGAACATCAATAGACACTCGATTCACTGGGACCTCATCTTTTCTCCTCTTTAACTCTGGCTCCACAGAAAGTGATGACACTGACCATGAATCATTTGAACTTTCACAGCAGAAAGATGCATCAATGACCCCATCAGGGCTACTTGGCTCAGAGACACGTTTGCGCCTCTGACCAGGATTGTGAATCCCTTTACAGCAAACTAATAGTCCCAGCATCAGTTTGTAGCACTCATTCACGTCCTCCTGTAACATACCCACCAATTTTTTCCAATCAGTCACTCAAAAATGTAGCAGATTTGAACAATTAAAGATAAAGTGACACACCTCGTTACTTTTGAGTAAACCTAGAAGTTGATTTCGGTACTCCGTAGCATTTAATGGTTCAATCTCTTCAATAACGTGGATCATTATAGCAGCAGACAATGTAGAAGGAAGATAACTCATAACCCTTGAATCTGAAAATAAAAAATTATAGATATTAATATGAATGTACTGGGCGATACCATATATGTATCATATTTATCAACATTATTACATCTTACCGGCAATGACAGAGAGAAGAAGATGTTGGCACCCACACATAAATTCCCAGTGCAGGTGACGCTTTAAAGCAAGCCTTGTGAGAAAGTGTTGAAAGAAACAGATTGGAGTGACAGGGTTCATTTTCCATTCGAGAGTGGACAACACGAGGAGCTCCATCGTATGTATGGTCTTCGCTTCAAACACAAATTCCGATTCCTCCACCTAAAAGAAATCGAAAATCACTTCCACGTTTAACATTAGAAGAAGAAGGAAAACTCGGAACTTTAGCGAACAAACAGCGATGTTGGAAAATGTACTTGCAACTCCAAAAGAAGTGGCACCCGAGTTTCCTCCACTTTTGCTGCGAGAGAGACGCAAGCAACGGCTACCAGTTGAGTCTTCCATGGTTTATCTTCGGTCTGAAAGCTCCTTCTGTTAACGAACCTGTTGAAGTAGTTAACGGCGAGAACGGTGGTAAGAGGAGCGAAACCGTGGAAGTGGGAAAGTGTAGAAATCCAGCGTACGACGTGGTGGGAAGGGGAGGGAGTGACATGCGTTGCGGGCTCTTTGGAGAGTAGAGAGAGAAGGTGGTCGTGTTGGGAGAAGAGGTGGTGGTCGGAAAAAATGGAAGGTGAAGATGGGGTGGTGATGATGAGAGTTGGAGAATGTTGTTGGAAAGAGGAGTATTGTTCGTGACAGAGGAGGAAAGAGGGTGAGGGAGGGTGAGGCATGGTGATGGAAGAAGAAGAAGAAGAAGAAGAAGAGAAGAAGAAGAAGATAGAAATTTGTTTGGCTATGGTGTGAGAAAGGGGAAGAAGAAGCCATTTAACATTTCATTTCATAACGTTACTTACTGACGCAGATAATAGTCAGAGTTGGGAGTAGGAGTGAGTTACGTTTGCCAAAACCAAAACTAATAAAAAATAATATTCTTTTTCTGTCGTTTTTTATTCCCCGCTCTTTTTGCTGTCTGTCACATTGTTCCGACATTCCTAAAATACTTTAAAAAAATGGAAGCAAGAAAATAAATAAATTTTGCTCTTACATTTTGAAAACAATAATATGGGTACATGTTATATTTAAATAATTTTTCTTTTACATAGAACAGTTTAAGTGGTTGAATTTTACTAAGCATTTAAACTTTTTTGTGACATAGAAGAAAAAAATGAAAACACCATTATAATTATGTATGTGATTATTGTTTTGGTAATGAGAGAGATGTGAATATTGTTGGAAGTGACAATATTTACTGACAAAAACAACGTGATTGGTTTTATAGGGTGGCAGTGATAAGTTTTGTACTAACGGTAATATAACATATAATGGTAATATGAATGTTAAATAATCACGGTTGCAGTAATTAATAACAGTTATAGCAAGATGTGCTAACATCAAGACAAACCAATAAAATGGGTTACTTCTGTACCATAAATAATAATTATACATGTAACTATTGTTCTCTTTAACAAACAATGAAACTTTGACAGTGACAATATTTACTGAACAAAATAATAACAATGTGATTGGTGTTAGTTAGTGGTTGTGGCATCTTCTTCTTACTAAGGGTAATGTAAATCTTAAGTAATCACTAGTAACGATGTGCTGTGCTTACAATATTAATGACAAACCATTAAACTGGGTTTCTTGAGTACCTTTTATGTTTGTATCAGATCACAATTTTCTTATAAACATATGTTGTTGATATTATGAGGGATCATGAATGCATGAGTACTTCCTCTTCAACATAATTTATTTCATATCTAAAGTAAGACACGTTACTAAGATTCAATCTTACATTGCTTAATAAAAAGAAACACTTTTTATAATACTGATAATAAAAGTTGTTCACTGATAGTCACGATCACGAATCTGTTGCCAAACATGTTCATGAACCACTCATAGGAAGTAAAGTAATGTTGCTGGTAATTAACACAACTTGGTTTTTCTTTTGAAAAAAAGAGGTTGTTCTAACTAAAGTGATTTCCCTCAGAATCATTTCATAGTATATAATAATCCAGACTTATAAAGGAATCTCCACTCCATTATTGGAGCACAACATAGCACAACATATTTAGGGTTTAGAAACGATGTAAATTAGAATTGGGGGAGTGTAAATGATGGTGTGAAGTGACCAAAAGAGCTTAAAAGGTTGTTGTGGTGTGTTGGATGCAAATGAAAGAATAATAAGTGAACATTATTTTGGTTCCACTCCGTAATAGCTATTTGAAGATGTTGCAGTATAGAACAGTAAAAAGAACTTCGAAAACAATCCCCGCCAATAATAATGCTTGCTTTTCCCATCCAACCCAAGTAATCTTCAATTATAACTTTGACTCAAAGGAAACAGCACAAGTGCAGGGATGACACAGACACGTGTACAACTTAATTAATACTTTTAACAATTCAAATAACATATTTAAATTAAACATAATTTTTAATGTTTAATATTTATGTAAAATTATTAGAATTAAATTTTACCTGTTTTAAAATAGTGTGAACGACTTTGGCCCAATCTATTCCCACCTCTTATAAACTCCATTCCTACGTAAAGTGATATATACATTCATCAATCAAAATTAGATGTAACGTATTTGTGTATACATAAAAAAAAAATTATGAAACTAATGTTAATGGCGAGGCAGAGGTTTGAAACAGTCATTGTAAAAAAATGTTTAAGAAACTTCTTGTAAATATTTGTAGAAAAAATAAAAATGATAAATTAAATAAACTTTTTGATATATTAACAAATTTATAAACGTTATTTCATATTAACTTTTCTAAAAACTGGTTCTCTAACTTATACCTAAATTAATTTCACACTTGTGGTGAAAAACAGAATTATAGGAATTTTCTCTCTTTTGTCATGTTTACCAAATATTTTATTCTAAACCAGCCTTAATGTTGTTTATGTGACAACATACAATTTACACTATAAATAAATAATTGAGGTAAATTAACATTAGATAATTTTTTCTTAATATTATAAATAGTTTAGGGTTTGATTATTTTATACGAATAATCAATCCCCTACACCTCTCTCTCTTCTCCCTTCTTTAACCATTAAAAATCACTCTACCTTCCTTTAAACAAACTAGTAATAAATGAGTGGCTCTTGTAGTTTTAATACAAAGTAGTCAAAACCATCAACTAGTGTTGAATTATGGGTTTGTGAAGGAGAAAGTAATGACACCGTTCTTAAAGAGATATTTTTATATAAATAATTTTCTTCAATTTGAAAATATTTTGCATCCATAAAATTTATATGAATAAAAAACCCATTGGATACACGCTAATACACGAGACGATGAAGACGACCATTTCAGCATTTCAGGATAATTTTGCACAATTTAATAACGTAATTGGCTTTAAATTCTTCATATTCAAGACTATTCAAATGACCTTTTCAATTTTCCTTAAAATATAGCATTCAAATAACTAATAAATTGGAAAATCTCCGTATATTTTAGAAGTTCAAATATTGGCAATAAGAAAAGTTTTAGAGAAAACAATAGTATTGTGAGAAAATGTTAAGTCAAATAAAGAAAAATAGGTAAACTAATGTGCGCGTTTTCTGGAAGGAGAGAGGTGTTGTTAGTAAGTAGTCAATGATATTGAAACAAACTTTAACTGAATTTTACCTGTACTAGATACTACCCTTTCATTTTCCTATGTTTACGATCGTTTTAATAATGTGTAAAAATATGAAGAAAACAAAATAAAGGCCATAGAAAATAATTAATAAAAGAAGATAATAAAAATAAAAAAAGTGGAAAGATGAAAAAGAAAGGTGAAAGGCCAGGTCCAAGATGACAGAGACACGCAAGCCCACTATCGCGTACCTGGGCTGACTCTGATGCATGAACCCACACGCAAATCTCGCCCACTTCCAGGTGGTTGCGCGAGTACCACACGCGCCTCCTCCCTTAAGTTCTATGCCTTGTCTTTGTAATAAATCCTTCAATACCTCTCCGCCGCTTCCCGCACACATATCCATGGGACAGTCACCATCTACCGCCGCCGCGCCAACGCCGGACCTCAACCGCCAACAAATTTCTCAGTTACATTCAAGCAGCGATCCCGATTTCGATGCCGACCACACAATCCGTCTTTCCGACGATTGCTTGGCCGTGATTTTCCATTTCCTCAACAACACCGACCGGAAAGAGTGCTCTCAGGTCTGCCGCCGATGGCGCCGCGTGGACGGCGAGAGACGGCACCGCCTCTCGCTTGTCGCTCGGCCTGAATTGCAAGAGCTGATTTCTCCCCTATTTGACCGCTTCGAGTCGGTCACAAAACTCACTTTACGAATCGACCGGAAGTACGCGAGCTTAAACGACGACACTTTGATTATGATCTCGATGCGGTGCAGGAACCTCACGCGTCTGAAGTTGCGCGGGTGCCGTGACGTAACGGAAATTGGAATGGCCGGCGTAGGCGATAACTGCAAGGCCTTGAAGAAGCTATCGTGCGCGTCGTGCATGTTCGGCACGAAGGGAATCGCGGCGCTGCTCGATCGATGCGTCACGTTAGAAGATCTAACGCTGAAGCGGCTCCGCGGGGTCCACCAAATCACCGAGGTGGAGGTTGGTGCCGCGGCTTCGTTGAAATCTGTATGCCTAAAGGAGCTGGTGAACGGTCAAAGCTTTGCGCCACTTTTGATTGGTTCGAAGAAGCTTCGAACTTTGAAGGTGATTGGGTGTACGGGGGATTGGGATGATAGTCTGGTTAGGGTTGGGTGTTTAAACGGTGGTCTGATTGAGATTCACTTGGAGAAGGTTCAAGTTAGCGATGTGGGACTTGTGGGGGTGGCGAGGTGTTTGAGGTTGGAGACTCTGCACGTTGTGAAAACCGCGGAGTGCTCCAATGTAGGGCTTTCGATGGTTGCTGAGAGGTGTAAGTTGTTGAGGAAGGTTCACATAGATGGATGGAGAACTAATAGGATTGGTGATGATGGTTTGGCTGCGATTGCCAAACACTGTCCTGATTTGCAGGAGCTTGTGTTGATTGGTGTTTACCCTACTTTTTCGAGCTTGGCGGCGATTGCAAGCAATTGCAGGAATTTGGAGAGGTTGGCTCTTTGTGGGATTGGAACCGTTGGTGATGCGGAGATTGAGTGTATTGCTAGTAAGTGTGTTGCACTCAAGAAGCTATGCATTAAAGGGTGTCCTGTATCCAATGCTGGGATCGGAGCTCTAGCTTCGGGGTGTCCCAATTTGGTTAAGGTTAAGGTGAAGAAGTGCAGAAAGATTACTGGTAGAGGGGTAGAGTGGGTGCGAGAACAGAGGGTTTCTTTGGCGTTTAATTATGATGATAGTGAAGTTGAAGCTTTGGATGGGAGTGGAAGTGATGGTGTTGGAGCAACTCAGGATGGTGTGGCAGAGGCTGAGGCGGAGGTTGAGGCTGAGGCTCCTTCAAGTAATAACAACACCCGATTGACAATGTTGCGAACAAGGTTGAGCCTTTTGGCTGGTAGAAATTTATTATCATGTGCCTTCAGAAGGCTGTCTAACATTGATAATGTCCCCAGTAGCAACTTTTTATGATATGTTAGTAAGAAAGTAGCGAACATGTTCTTTCCATGTTGGCATTCCCCAATATGTGAGATGAGTGTTCATGTTGATTGCCTGTCTTTGCGGTGTTGGTTATGTGATTTTTTGTTTTCTTATGAACAGCTGGTAGCAGCATCTCTATTGTTAACTAGATATGTCAATTACCCTCGTTGATTGTCTCTTTTCTATCTATTGTAGGTTATTTCCCGTTTGTCAGTTTTGATAAAATCTGCATATTTCACCAAAAAGAAATTGTACAAATTGTGATAAATCTCACTTTCTCTTAATATACTTGCTAGGAGTTATGTTGTTAACTGTGTATTATATGGTTGAGGATGAGAACTCAAAGTGTATTCATTATGGTTGGAAATGACAATCACTTTTTTGAGTTTTGACCGAATGAACATTATTCATTAACTAACATGGTAGAGAAAACAGGCCATATATATTCAGTCCCCTAACATTCCACAATTTAGATAGATACAAAAGTTAGGTGCAGTATTTGGAGTGGTATTCATTAATTAATGTTTAGACTTTCATCTCTCAATATCAGTTGATTTAAAAGATTGGAAACTGGGGAGCCTCAGACACAGTGTAAAATAGCGTAAACACAGACAATCTTTCAATTACAAAAATATAAAATGTAATATAAGATCAGTAACATTTTTAAGCTTGTTTCTATAAGATATAACTAATTATTTCAAATATATACATGAATTCTTAATTAAGGTTAAAATTCGTCATGTTGATTATATATATCATCGATGTGGTCATGTCTTATATTTTGGATATTGACTGTATGATATCAGTTATATGCATATCAGTATTACGTCCTACGTTAGTGTATTTGCTTCGATGGTTGATCTCATGAAACTCTAATTTTGATTAAAATTACATCTACTCTTAGATGGTGAAAAGCTGATAATAGCGTGGGAATATTTAAATCTTCAACATACACTATCAGTTACTTAAACAGAGTTTCCTTTCATCAACCCAGAGATTGAAATGTGCTATTTAGTCCTTTTATATTAGCAAACTGCTTCCCAAGCTATATTTTATTTATTACATGTCATTTAAGATCTTCACAAAAAATAATATTTACATAAATTCTTGAATGTGAATCTTAAAGAATATTATACTGCAAGTTTGACAAATGATTATGGTTGAAAAATAACTTTCTTTCAAACATTTTATCAGGCAATTAATAAGAAAAAGACCATGATTTCTTTAAATTAAGTAAAGATTATACACAAGCACTAGATTTGTCACCCATTATCAATTTTGGAAAGAAATATTGGTATCATGTATTTGTTACCTTTCTTCTTATTTCAACTCACATTACACTAATATGATTTGTTTTTGTTACCTTTTGTGGAATTCTCCAGAGGACAAGCACATAACGTAGAAAACATGAAATAATCACATAAATGTATAACGTAAAAATATACAAGGAATAAATAAACAAATACAGGAAAGTTCATTTGACAACAAATTGGGAGAAACCAATGAATTCCTGTAATGCCTAATTCCTTTCCTTAATAGTATTGAAATGGATCAGCGGTTCATCCCACCTCCTTTCAATCACTTTCAAAGTCTTCATCCCCAAAGGAAAAAACTGAAGCATCTGCTGCAATTGCCTTGATGTCACTTGCCCCTACAGATTCCACGTTTGTGCTGTGAACTTTATGATGTTCATCTGCAGTTGATTTTTCAGAAGAATTATTCTGCATGCCAGCCTCATGCTGCAGTGACAAACGATCCGTTGAGTTTGTCAACATCCCTACATGATCTGTTGTCCCCTCAGATGCTTGATGAGGTGCCATAAATTTGTACTCAGTTGCAGCTTTCTTGCTTTGTGTATCTCGACTCTCCTCTTCATCACTGTCTGAGAATACATCATCTTCATTTCTTGGGGGTTTACTCTCAGTTGAATTAGATGTAGAAGGCTTTGGACCAGGTACGGCATTGATTGTGTTTCCATCAGATCCTTTGCTGGTGGGATTTGCTTTTGTAATTGAAGGTAGGGTTTCATTATAGTCTATCATGACAACTTCCACCCGGAATCCTGGAGTGGGGATCTTCCTCTGAAGGATGCAACGGTAAGGTTTAAATTATCGTCAGGTTCAGAGAATAAACCAATAACGTAAGTAGGGACTGCAGCAAGATATTGAGGTTAAAGCTGGCATACAAAATAAAAATTGAATATTTTACCTTGTCGAAACCATCAAAATCTGAACCATCTAAAACTTTTCGATTTTCTATCATTGTTGTATTCATCCAACTGCCAAGAAGAAATTGTTACATCAAGAAAACTGTTAATTTGTGTAAGCAAACAAGTTGTTTCATATTATATACATCTTTTAAGAGAACAAATCTATAATATAAATAGGAGAATAAATGAAAATAATTATCATGATACAATGTTACGTCATCATGTTAAAAATGTAAGATCCTGATAAAAAAAATTATATATTAAAATCACCCTAAATGTCACAATATAATCATAATGGTTCTGTTAAGTGAGCGAAAAATATAAATAAGGACAATAATATTATGATTTCTATTTTTCGACTTTCATCATTTATTCCTTAACGTGACTTAATGTGGATCATTAATGAATATATTATTATTTTTTGTTTTGAAAGAATCAATGTTCCACACTAAGCTACATTAGAAAATAAAGGATAAGAGTAAAAAAATGAATATCATAGTACAATTTTCCTATAAATAAAAGGACCGAAAGAAACAGGTTTCTGAACAAACCAGTAGAAATCTCCTTGTCTATCATTAAAATGAATTTTGAAGTCTCCTTCCAACTCTGCTAGACCAGGTTCTCCTGGTAGAGCAAAAACCACAATTCCTTTCTTCGGTGCACTGATCCAGAAATCTTCTGGCTGAGTGTAGAAAGTAAATTCAGTAATCAAATTCAAATCCATACAATATCAAAACTCGAAAGCAGGGATAAAAAATAGTGTGTACCAATAGATCTTTGGTTTTGGGATGGTTTCTTGTGGCAAACAAAACTCCTGGGAATAAGTTAAAATGTCAGTCGTAAGAACAACTTGACTATTTGCATGAGAAAGTACGGCACAAACTAGAGCCTTGTATAGGTAGAAATACGAATCAATTACTTTGGTTTATACTCAATTGGGAAAAGATACAGAGGTAAACATCTGAAGTTCAGAACCAGACCCCGAGATGAATAGTTTAATTTCTTGAGCTATACTGATATGAGATAGGACAATGATACTTTAATCCATTTTTTTTATCCACTTTTAACCCACCACTTCAATCACCATTAGATCATTACATCACATCACTAAAAAGAATCAAAATAAATGATCAAAATATTGAGAACTTATTTTTAGTCTCATCTCATTTATGTCCATTCGTGCATTTACTCCTTTACCAAACAAGTACAGCACTAGTTGACTCCACACAATTTGTCTTTTTTACAATCGTACCATTACATTTGCCCTTTCTCTTCATGCAAAACTTGGAATCTAACACTTTGTTGGGTAGATGGAGAGAAATAGGTTGGATGGAAATAAGTAGCTAAAATGGAAATAGATGAATAATACAGGTATTTGGTTGAAGAGAAATAGGGATAAGATGAGGGGAGAGATAAAGAGATGAGTAGAAATAGGTAATGGTACAACGAATTCCACTATTTTTTTAATTATTTCTCTTCTCTTTCACACCGAATATAGCACATTACTTGCATCTTCACCCATCCTCTCAACCAAACAGTGTTTTTATGATTTTAGCTTTGCTAAAAAATGTTGAAATTCACACTATAGTATTACTGGAATGACATGAAGAGAAAAGAATGAACTTTGGTACTCACCCTTATGATCAGAAATTGTAATAGATGGTCTAACCCAATAAGGGCACCTTTGAAGCCGGAACCCTCTTAGTATGCACCTGTCAAAGTCCAAATTAAGAGGAACCTTCTTCGATTCTGGGACAATGTGACAAAATTACATCATACCTTCGTCCAGGCTGGACTTCTCCATTGAATTGTGTTAAAGTCCGTTCAAAGTATTTTACATATCTCTAAAAAATTACAGAAATAAATGATTTTAGAAGAATATGTCCAGAATGGCAGAATATATTCCATATTTAATAAAACAATAAACCAAAATTATTGACTGACTATTTGACTAGGGAGGACTAGAGCCTTTCCATCTACACATCTTTTATGGTTAAAGTAATCAATGGCTTCCTCTGCAGTTGGGAAGAACTGCAAAATAATATTGACAGTCAAAAGATTGAAAATTTCAGATAGAAGAGCACAACTAAAATTCCAAAGTCTTTGGAGTTGATTATCATGACTTGCCTTAAGAGACAAAAGAAGACAACATATCATCAGTCCAGTCCTCCCCATACCAGCTTTACAATGAACAACCACCACATTTTGAATATCCTCCTTCAACCATGAATATGCACTTTGACAGAATGATGTTATAAGTTGAATAGGGGGGCAATTATGATCACTAAATGGGAAAGTCGCAACCTGAAAACAATCCCAGTACGTTAACAGGACAAACAAAAATATTACGCTAATTTAATTTGATATCAGAAATTGTGGTCCATTCTTTAATTCTTTTTCTGACATCTGCAAAACCAAACAGCAACAAAAAAGTCAAATAATTATTTTCTCTATGTTTATATCCAATTTTTTAATGTTCCTATGTGATGTTTTCAGACACTCCAAATGGCATGGCAATTGGCTGCATTTGAGTGTAAGAAAGCTTTGTCAATAGGATCTTCTAAATATTTCTGTCGAGGATATGCAACGTACTGTCAAACTATACCCAATATCAACCACCAAAGTTAGACAACAAAGAAACAAGCAGATTTTTTCTTTTTCATTCCTGTTTTATTTTACATTAATCCATTATTCCCTAGTCATATCTCCAAGTTTTTCCCATCAAAAGGAGGTGGCTGTTCGTAATGTAGTAACATATAGTTTGAGGCATAGGAGAGGAAGGGGGGTCCAACAAGAGGGACGACTAACATACCCTCATGGTTTTGTTTTGTTTTTAATCATTTCATAAAGTTCCTTTAAAAGTATTTTACTGATTTCTTTCAATTATTGAATGCTTAGTATTCAAAATACATATTAAAGGTTAGCAGAAAGATATATTAATTTACTACAAATTGCGACTAAATTAAAGTTTAGAACGTGCATTCGTAAAAAGGATACAATTTACCAATTACAAATTACCAAACTCTAGATAGCTACATCAACGATCAGAAGCTCTCGGCAAGTTGACTCAAATTTTCAACTTTAAGTAGAACATAAAGAACAAATGCACTTAAAGAGCAGGTGGACCAGACTAGACAGGTAAATAATGATAGGTAACAGTCAAAATTATTACGCATCAATACCAGTACCTCAATTTGATTACTAAAATAAAGATAAAGATGAAAATCATACCTTCCCCTGGAATAATGATCCATCATATAACCTTTCTGAACAAAGATTGTATACTTTGTATTTACCCTGCACATCAAGGTTTCAAAAGAATAAAGTTGTGATATCAACACTCGGTGCACAAAGATACTTGGAGAAATTAGTTATTGTAGCATACCATGTAATGCACAAGAAAAATGAGTAAGAGTAATTGCTCAAATTTGTAGAGGAAGTTGGAGCATGGCAGAATCTTTAGGACTTTAGGTACTCAACGCATCTATTTACAAGCAATATAAGGGTTCAAGAGATATAGCAGTGTTTTTATACTTTGGGCTTATTTATATTTTTTCTCCACATTATCAGTTCCTTAACTGTTCAAAGCAACTCAGCTAAAAAAGTTATCCAATGATTAATAGTTATGAAATAAAGGTGTGGGATATAATTAATTTGTATAAATTAGCAAAGAAAAAATATGTATAGAATATGTAAATAATAAAGAATGTATCAAATAAAATAAATATATTTTATTTAATTATTTTATATTTTTTCCTTTGTGAATCTATACATATCAATGATAGATTAGACCTCAGCAAAAATTCTGTTACTTAATGGATGAAATTTGAGGTGGGGGAATTAATTTGAACAATTAGGAAAATATGATTACTAAATGCAAGACTCTAAACCAAGAGGACTAAAATCTAAACATAGCAATGATAGATGACCACCTATGTAAAGATTCTGTTAATTAATGGATGAAATTTTGGGTGGGGGAATCAATTTGAACAATTAGGAAAATATGATGACCTAATGCAAAAAAGCTAAAACTAAGAGGACTAAAACTGCACATAGACTCAAGTACACAGCTAAAAAAACAACCAAGCTTATGACTTACGAATGTTTTTCAGATTCTATTGATTTTAGGTTAGATAGATAGGATATTATTCATTCGAAGGTTTAGGATTTGTTTATCTAATGATTCTGTGCAATATGAACAATGAAGGGATTTAATGGCTTTAACAGAGGATATAGTTCACATTTTCCAATAAAATGTGTTCTTCTATATTGGTGGGATGTTAACTAGAAGAAAAGTACTATTTGGTTCTGTTCTAGATATCTTTTACATACTTATTTATAAGAAAGAAGGAGATCTGAAACACAAATTAGCCACTGCAATTAGAGAGCGAAAGTCTTATAAATCCTATACAAGAATCCCATACTTCCAAAGTGTGACTCAAGTATCATGCCAGCAATTAGATTTCAATGCTCTGCAAAATTCTGAGTGCGAATGGATGAGCAGATAATAGGAACCCAGGTAGATAATATGTTACCTTATGATGTGTTTCAAAAAACTTGATCACCTCTTCCATGTGATTGCGATAGAACCCCTGAAACACAGCTACCCCTTAAAACAAAATTGAATGATAACTGAGCTTGGCTTGAACATGAGAAACAAGAACTGACAGTCAACAAGTATACCTCAATGTATCCAACAATTCCAGAGCTAATATCACCACCCGGAAATCCCATAGCAATTATATTTTCAGTGATGTATGTCATATCCAAATCAAATCCATCTTCCTGTTTCAAAGAATAAGAGCTGAAATATTAAAGTACAACAAAATGAAAGCAACATAGAAGTTAACTCATTTCTTAAGAAAAAAACAATTGTTTCTGTCCAAAATTCATTAAGTATGGTAGAAAAATGTAAATTTGTATCAGAGAAATATCATATACACAATATGATACATTTCCCAAGAAGTCGATACCAATTTGATTCTTTAATAAATAAAGCAAGATAGTGACCATTTCCCTCGTGATGCTTTATAAATAGTGGGAAAATCAACATTTGTGTTATTAAGAATGTTAGAAGACAAAGCAAATCTTTAATAGGAAGCAATAAACCAAAGATTGGAAAATACATTTTGAGATCATGCTCTTCTTGCAACTATAGTTTGTAGCGAATATCAAAATCTCCTATAACATGTTTTATAGACTTTGTTTCTTTTACATATGTAAAGCAGAGCATGCAACATTAATTGTATCATTCAGGTGGTGTGTCTATTCTTATAATAAATTTTGAACGGAGGTTGCTGCCAGTGCAGATAAATAATTACATAATCCTGAGGCAAAAATATATCAACAGAAAATATGTAAATATAAGGCTCCAGTTTTTATATCCACAATTTGAAGAGGTAGAGATGACAAAAACAAATCATGCTGCAGTGTGTTAACACAAATGCAAGTGACTCAACCAGCAGATTTGGACACAATAACATGAATCAGCCATATGATTTAATCCATCTAATGCACGTCATAGAGATAAAACCAGACTAGGTGCGAAATTTCGTTGTCAACTAACCTGGTATCTACGTTTATTCTGAGAGACAATATGGCGTGCTTTGACCTGGACAGCTTTTACTGCACTCTTGGAAGAGTCCATCAACCCTTTGGCGAAGGATTCAATTAAATTAGATTGATCAGGTCCTGAATTGACTGGACCAGCAGATTCTTTCGACTGCGTTAGCAATCCAAGCCCACCAGTCAGGCGAGCAAAAGCTGATACGCTTGTGTTTTCGGTCTGTGAATCCTGTTGTGCTTGTCCAAGGCCAAGGCCTGGAATTTTCAGATGTCTTGTCCATAATGACATGCCAGAAGCAGGTAACGTTGATGATGGTGAATCATGTGCATTGTTGATCTGTCCTGTCACTTTGGGTTGGTGTTGTTCTTCAGCACTAGAAACTGGAGGAGTAGGTTGAGATGAAGAATAAGCAGGAGCTGGTTCCATGAGTCACTCAAATGCAGTTCTGCAAAGTGTAAAACCAATAGTTAAGAGCAGATTACCTTTAACCAGCTAACAGCAAACTAAGTAATAAATAAATTAACACACATCATACAATGTTGGTGGGGAAATTACAATATAATAATACCCAAAGAAAAACACCTACTTCACACAAGCTAATTAGTCTCATAATCTAAGCGGTTGTCCGATAAATTAACTGGATGCGAGCATAAATTGAACAAAAGCAGGGCCAAAACGTCGGCGTCGGGAATATAAACAGAGGGATCTGAAAATGGAGGGTTCGGTAATACAGATTGAGCAGATTTGCGATTGAAAAAAGCAATAATTATAGTAATTTGTAAATATGGCAGATACTCATTCACATCACAGATTCAACAATGGATCGCTTACGGTGAGTCGATGGTGATGCACACTATTCGATCTGTTTTGCAGAGAACAATGGGTCTGTTGAGGGGAAACACACGATTTGCGAGCTTGGGAATTGGATCAATGCAGTTTGATTGAAGTCATCAGCGATTACACATCGGAGATCAAAGGGAAAAAAGAAAAGAAATGAACAGCTGCGGACCGTTGCTTATTTCACAATCCACCGTGGAACCATTTTATCATAATAAATAATTAAAAATTAGAGTAGCTACAATGGTGAATTCAAATCACCCTCATCCATTTTTGTTTCTTCTTTCCGATCGCTTCAATAATTTCTTTCCTCATCACGTTTGATAAAGTTTAATATTAAAAAAGTATTGATAAAATAGAGTAGAGTCATTAAATGCAATAGGATAATCCTAATCCAATTATGATAAAATGGGAAAGTTCTGTGGACTGGTTTAATATAATATAATATTTGTTTTCAATCACTTCAACAAATACTTTTGAACTTTTTGAAATATTTTCATTGGATGCTTGAAAAAAAAAACAATAGTTAGCACATGTAAATTAAATGAATGGACGGTATAACTAATTGGTTCCCCTATAAATTAGGGCTTGATCTTGTTTTCCTTTTTATAATTTTAAAGGTTAAACTAATCAATCATATATATTGATACTTTTGATTTACTCAAATATAAAAGAACATTTATACTTATTCTTTCATCTTCTTATAATATATAAAACATAAGTATTCATTTAATTACTAAGTTACGCACATAATTTTATTGATGACCTTATTTAAAAATAATTTTGAAAAAACTCTAACTTAAAATAATTTAATATGTGGAATTCTATTAACACTAAGGATGGCAACGTGGGTCGGACTGACCCATTAGGCCCATAAGACTCGCACATTATGGGTTGGCCTGTCTCGTCTTGCATAATTTATGTAAGTTGTAATCACTGGCCTGCCTTGCATATTACTTGGTTTGCGGACTTGCGGGCTGACCCACTTTTTTTTTCTTTTATATTTTTTTTATTTTTATGATAAAGCTTTCAATGTTTAAAAATTGAAAAACTTTAAGAAGTTCAAAAAATTAAGTAAAGACTTTAGAGAGTTGGATGATAAATTGATAATTCAACATTTTCATCATATTCATATTCATACTATGACATACATAATGTATTTTTTTTTTATTTTAGCACATTAAAAAACATATAATACTTGTCTTTTCCAGTTATACAAAAATTTGTAACATTAATGCAAGAGTCCATAAAAAAAGTAACTAATATACACAAGTGCAAGGTTTTTTTTTGTGCGAGCTTGCAGGTCGCAGACTTATACAGGTCAGGCTACTGCGGGCCTATGGGTTCACTATACTGGCCCATCCCACTTTTTTTTTTCAGACCTGCGAACTGGCCCGACTGGCCAGACCTATATTGTCATCCCTAACTAACACTTATATTACTTCAAATTAAGATAATATAAACATACTATTTGTATTAAGATTTATAAAGTTTTTAATATATATATATATATATATATATATAAAATCTTTATAGGAAATGATATTGTATTTTTACAATTTCAAAATAAAATTATAAATAAAACATAAATATATATATTGTTTTATATTTCCTCTCATGAGATCACATACATGTAATATCATCTACTTACCTATAACATTACCATCAAAGAGGTTGATAAATAATACACTAAGTACACAAACACTAGATAAGTTACATTTGAAAGCATTAAATTAGGGTTGAGATATATACATGTGACACTAAAAATTATCATCACAAGAAAGTCATATAATAAAAACTTGGTTAACTTATATGACAAAACTTTTTCACGACGCATCAGACACACCAATACATCTCAACCTAGTATTCTCTACTTATAAATAATTGTGTTCACCACACACATATCATAGATTTTCATTCATACATATACAAATTTAAATGATAATAAATTAGAGTTAATTATCAATTACAACTTAATAATATTCAAGTACAACATATTAAACAAATATAACAATACAATAAAAGTAAACACTTTGCCCAACAAATTAAGAACATTTGCGATTGCAATTTATTGAGCGAAAAGTGTTAGCATGCCTAGTTAATTTTCAGAAATAGAGTTTAGTTTGTCCAATGATCAAAGTTTCCAATTTTTAATTAATTGAATTTTGTCAAAAGAAAATTTTGTTTGCTTTGTGACTCTTCATGATTCATAAATATTGCAAAATATTACAAGAAAATAAGTAGTTCAAATTGAGAAATTTATCCTAAAATAACAATTTCAACTAATTTCACTCAATTAAAATACAAAACACATCACCAAACATCATATCAAGATTTAAACAATTTAAATAGATTCAAACAACACTCAATTTTTGCATAAAATTAAACATTGTAACCCCAGTTATTTTTACATATAGATAATTTATTCTAAGATACAATCAAAACTTAACAAATTTTTCTTAAATGCTAAAACTCATTTCCTCAAGCTCAAATTTAAACTTCTAACTCTACTATTTTCACAGTTAGAATTTTTTGCATGTCATAAAATTTACATTAATAATTTAAAAAATACGCAACCTTCTACTATTTAGCACTTATTTTCTGTAAAACTAGATTATATCCCTAATAAGATCAAATAATGTCTTTGTTAAGAGTTTAGTGTTAAAATCTGCATATAATTCAATTCAAGGTCATCAAGTAGGTCGAAATTGAATTTAAATTTGATATATTAAAGAAATAAGTTTGAATGACATGCAAGTATACTTTTGTTGGTGTCCATTTTTCATTTTCATATTTATAATGATTATGAAATTAAATCAGGTAAAATACACTTGAAAAAATAATTTCTGTCAAATAATAATTTTTATATTGTTTATTAATATATATTTAAATAGGTTATGCTTAATTATGTATATTTTAGTTATTTTTACGATCTATCTTAACAATTTTTGGTCGACCAGATTCTCTTTGGCAGTATCTTTTGTAAAGTCCATTAGCTATAAATAATTTATGTTAATAAAATACATTTTAATATAAATTAAAGTTTGTATATAGAATGAATAACACGATCGTGATAATGGAAGTCTCAATATTTTGTTGGTAGCAACCATTGCCAAAAGAAATACCTCTCATTTCTCAAAAAAAGGAAATCTGTGTTAAAGTCTTCGCAAAATACAGTATTTATTATGCTAAAGTCAAAGGTGTATGGTCTTATAAAATAGAGACTTTCCATTAGGTACTAATGTTAAATCCGTTAATCCGGTTCAGTAACATGTGAACCGGAGAGAGATCTTGAGGCAAGTACAAGCGAACCGGGAAGAGGGTCCATTAGGCCGTTTCTACATCTCATCTCATTTGCTTTGGTTTGTTTGCTGCCACCATCGCAAGCACCCTTTGCACATTTCTCCTACGCCAAACAAATCCAAAAGTCAAAACTACCCCCAACCCACCATGGACGTAGGAGTCGCCGACGATCATTCCCCGGAAGCCACAATATCGCGGTGGAAATTTGCGATGTCGCGGCAGTACCAGCACATGCTCGACAAAACGACGCCGCACGTCCTCCGCCGCTGGATCGGGTGTCTGGTGGTGGCTGCCGTCTACGTCCTCCGCGTGTACTTGGTCCAAGGCTTTTACATCGTCTCCTACGCCCTTGGCATTTACATCCTCAACCTCCTCATCGGCTTCCTCTCCCCTCAGGTCGATCCCGAGATTCACGACGGCCCCACCCTCCCCACCCGAGGATCCGATGAGTTCCGCCCCTTCGTTCGCCGCCTCCCAGAGTTCAAGTTCTGGTACTATTCCCTTCCCCTATTTCCCCTTCCTCCTAGGGTTTCGTACTCCACCACCTACTTCTGTTGTAATATTATCTTGTTAGCGTCTTCGCTTCTAACTCCAAGATTTGATTTCGAATTGTCGTTTCAGAACTCCTAATCAGCTCGCCTAAGAAATTACAGATTAATTAAATAAAGGGAATTTAATCAAACTTCTTGCACTGCATTTACCACAAACACAAACAATTTAACCTGGACTTATGGAGAAGTTACATGAGGTCCTGGGGGACTAACCTTATGAAAAAAAGCTGAGGAAAATTTTCATCTATTTTATCCAAATTTATGCTTACTATTGTTTTGTTTTTAAAATTCAAATTGTAGAGTATTTTTATGCTTGATCTGTCCGTCACTGTACTCAAAATTGTCTAGATTTTCGTTCAGCGAATTATGGATATTCAAAATGCCACATTCTGATGACCATACTGGCTTGCATGTTATCCTTGATGAGATGAGTAGGAGGGTATAACTATCTTGTGTTGGATTTTGTTACATTTCCGTGTTTAATTATTAGTCTATGGTTTCCCTTCCGAGGAGATCAATCTTCATTCACGAGCATTAATATTGTTCTTTGTTGTAATTGTCACTTGTGGGGTAGCTAATGTTTTGTTAATTTACGGTTTGGATTTAACGTGCAGATGGTTGTTTTTACTGAAAGCTTCTGAACTTTTTGTTCGTGGGCAGGTACTCGATCACAAAGGCGTTTTGCATTGCATTTGTGATGACTTTCTTTAGTGCCTTTGATGTTCCAGTATTCTGGCCGATACTCCTTTTCTACTGGGTGGTCCTATTCACACTTACAATGAGGAGACAGATATCACACATGATCAAATATAAATATGTTCCATTCTCATTTGGGAAACAGGTAGATTCAGTATAATTTTTTCCCATTCAAAATTGTTGTGGCAAGCAAATATTATTCATTCATTAATGGTGTTATCAGGATTGCATCCTTGTTGCTAATAATAAGCATTTTGTCTATTTTACTTTTAGCGCTATGATGGAAAGAGAACACCAACAGATAGCACAAGCCCAACAACCGCGGACTGAATTTTTCAGTTTAATTGAACTTTATTTGCTACATTTAAGTCACAATCCCAAATGTGGCTTGATACCATCTACAGTATTTGCTACAATTAACAGCTGGAGCAACCTGAGGATTTGGTGGCTGGGGAAGATTGCTTTGAGGTCTAGCATGGACGTATGACATCTGGATGTTCAACTCCCTATTGAGCAACTGTTTGGACATCTTCAATGTTTCTACTCCCTGGTAGATGCTTTAGTCTTGGGGAGATGTTTGGGGGCTCTCTCTTTCATCTCCCTTCTAGTGAAATCCTTTTTCTTTTTTTTTTCTTTATAGGTAGTCAAATGCCAAACTCTTATTGCTGAATTCTAGTTAAATAACGAGAATTTAAGACGCCTGTGCTAAAGGAATCCCCTTCATTATTTGCAATGGGGTGTTAACTCTTTTGCCATTGTATTTTTTTTTTCTTCTAATCATGAGATTTTCAGGAACTCATTTTCTTCTATAAATGTGCCCATGATGCAATATTATTACTCCCTCCTGGCTTTCTTGGCATTATTGTGATGTGTGTATCTTTCTTATATATATATATATGTTATGCATGAGCTTGTCCACACATTTGGCTGTAAGACTGATATCCCCTGGAGGTGCTAAAGTTGCTCTTCACAAGGCTTTTCACATGGGTCAAACCTCCCTCTATCATTGTAGAATGTCCTCAAGCACAAATATTTTTTTTAAAGCCGAGTACTTGTTCATGAATCAGTAATGAAATATTTTTATAACTCTTTTTATTTGGTGTTTCTGTAACCGAGTTGAATAGCGTTGTATGCTTCATACGGTTTGATTATATCTAATGGAACAAGGTCCACCATATTTGGTGGGATAATGTGCTTGCACAAATGGCAATTTTAATTTTTTATGTTGATGGAATCACTTGGTCGGGGTTGGTCATGGTATGGTACTTCTTTCCTTTGCAAAGGGTTTCTTGCCACACCATCGGTTCAGAAAAACTTCCCAATGATCTTGATGTGCATCTCTCATCAGAAACATATTATTATGTACCACTACAGTTTTATGTACTGATTACTTTTATTACATATATGTTCTTTTCGTTGTCTTGACCTTTCTTTGTATCTGACTGTCTCAGTGCTCACTAACATACTTTTTTTCCCAATTGTAATGGTATCTGCTACTCCTTCGTTCCAGTAGGCCAAGTGAGCTTAAAGTCACCATTATAAAGCCCCCGTTGCCATGGTCATAGAAAACACCAGTTATTGATCTTTGCACCACAAGAATTTTGTGCTACTATTGTAAACTGAAAAACGTAATGGTCCATATCACTAGCCTTCGATTTATTCCAACATTTTCTGTGGAAAATAGACGCTCATGTTAGAACAGAGGTGCTCTTTTATGAGGGTACAACACAGGCTACAATGATCCATGAAGGAAGTTTGGAACTATTATGGGAAATACTGTTGCAGAAATCGAGTTTGTGCGTGTTTGAGAGAGAGATGGTGCTTGGTTTCAAAAAGCAGGTTGTGGGTTCAAATGATAAAGGTAAAAAAATGTTCAATCATGAGTTTCAATGTTTTAATCTCAACCCTGTATTTGCTTATGAATATACGAATGATTTAAACCCGTGCACCAAGTCTCAGGTCATGTGGTACACGGTAAGATAATTCCTTGCCATGGTTATCACAGAAATGAAATTCCTATTTGAAGGTATCGTTTTTGTTTTTTCTATAAAATAAAACTTTCTAGTATTTTATTTTATGACATTTATAACTGAAGCTTAAATCAACGCCAAGGCTTGTATTTTGCGCATCACTTATATTTTTTACAAAATATTTCAAATATGTACACATCGTGGTTCAAAAGCAATTACTCGGTCCTAATATTAAGAGGTTCTCGCATTTTAATTCTCCTTCAGAATATGAAATGAAAGTTTATTAAAGCAATCAACCCAAGATTGGTGAGCAAGCATTTGCATTACATAAGAAAGTCCTATTGCAGCACTGGCATCTAGCCAAGACAATGCCTCTGTGCCAAAATAAATGAATTAATGATATTCCAACCTTTGAAGATCTTTTCTAGGCTTCTAGGCTTGGTTATTGAAATCAAAGCAAACACATTAAAATCTCAAGACTTGACAAGGGTCAACACTAAAAAGTATGTCGATTGTAGAAAATGAAAGACCCTGCAGGGGTGTGCTTACCTTACCTGGCTGGTCTGTAATATCCATAAATACTGTAGTAGGTTTGTGCAAGAGTAAGCAGCAACAAAACAACAGCTGCAACCAAAGATATAATGGCCCAAGGATTACTGAAGTAATTGTGTCTCAAGCTTGCACACCAAGTGTTCCATCTATGGTTGTAATACCGATTCACATCCTCAGACAATGGGGAAAGGTAACTGTTATTGATGTCAAACACAACCTCTTGGCATAAGCGGTTGAAAAGGTCTGCAACTTCAGCATCACTACCAAGCCAGTGCTCAATTATGCCACGGTAATGAAGATATCCCACATCCTCTGGGGAGTTAATCAAGTTGTCCATGAAGATAATATAGGATGTGATGTCATTTCTGCAATCAAGATGACACTGCTCAAAGGCAATGAGATTGAGGAACAAAGACTTGGTGCCATCATGGATCAAGAGCCGAGGTATTCTCAGAATACCATCCTTAAATTTGATGTCCCAGAAGCGATCAGTCTTCCTCTTCTTGAACTTGATTCCAGCCTCTTTAAGCTCTGTGACACAGTGTATCAGTTGCTGCCTCCGTTTATCAGCCACTCTTTGAGCATTTGACCTGCGTCTGATCCATATTCTAGGCACTGGTTGAGGTCCTGCGCGCAAAAGACTTCTCCTGAACACTTCCAAGCAGTGAAGACCTTCTTGATCGGATAAAGGGTCAAAGGTAATAGCGCTTCCAAGTGATAATTCCAATTTGTTTCTGTCACTTTCTGTCATTGGTTCATCCGTCGGCATCAAAGGGTCGAAGAACCTGAGTGCTAGAGCTGTAACAAGTCCTTTCAAGTCTGGGTTTCCCAATTGAATTCCCAGAAGTCTGTCCAGTACAAAGAGTGGAAGCTGGTTTTCCAGCATGATCATATCCCTCTGAATGGAGTGCATTGATCCACGCATTGCGAAAACAGGATCATTCCTGGAATATCCAAGTTGCTTGAACCCTTCTGTGGCTCCTCTGAATAGCTCCAGCACAAAACAGCCATCAAGGACAAGCATTTCCACGAACTCATTGCTGCTTAAACTAATTGATCCTTCATAACAGGAGCGAGCTCTTTCTTCTATCTCCTTCATGGAATCGAGGTATATCCTAATGTCATGCTTGGTACGCTTAAACACATGGTTAAGGGAACGCCATTTATGGCGATCCATCGGGCGAAGGCGCTTCTTGCCATGATGGTAAGGACCTATAGACACAATCTGCGGAGCAAAAGCTTTATCCTCACCAGTACTGTCTCTAAGGTAATGGGGGATTCTGTAGATTGATAGTTTGGACCATGAACTTGCCACATCATCTTGACCTGCCTGCTCTAGTTTTTCCTTGATCATCACCACCCATTCAGATCCTGGTGAGTTTGGTTCCTCTCGTGATTTTTCACCATCTTCACCACTGATCACAACTTGCAATGATTCTGTAGGTTCCTGCTGAAATTTGTCCTCCTCCTCCTGCTGCTGCTGCTGGGGAAACTCTGTTGATCGGTTCCCTGAATTAGGTGAAGATGGAATCCCGGATTCCAAGGTTTCTTTGAGTTTTAGAGTGATGAGATACCAGCTCAAGAGCTCTTTGTTGAATACAGCCACCATTTCTTCAAGCAACTGGTGTTCTGTTTCTTGTCAATGGCCTCCGTGTTGCTTCCAATTCATAAAGAAACAGAATTGAAACAGTGTTTGATGAAGGGTAAAGAGTCAATTGCGATTATGATCCGAAATGACCTTGACATTTTAAATAGAATGTTGTAATTGACTTGAACAAACTGTGCAGCTCATATGGGACCCCTTTCGACCTCATTAGAACCCTTTCTGGAAAGCCAAATTATATTGGAAAATGACCCTTCCCCTAAAATATGCACATGGGTAACTGTGGTAGTTTCAGATGCACTTGTAAATGCATTGATCTTGCATATCGATAGAAAAAATGGAAGCAATGAATTCATTACTAAATTTGTTCTTGGAAAGTCGTTAAAAAAACTATAGTATATGCCATTTATGTCGCCGACGGTAGTTATTCATTTTTATATATCTTAGACTTTCTCGTTAATATAAGATTGAAAAATATGAAAACCAAACAACTAACCTTACGGAGAAAAATCATGTCTGAAACAAAGTTTAATGAAAGAAGTAAGGTGGGTGTGGTGCAGGCACAAAAAATGGGGAAAACGTGGAAGAATTCAGAATCTGCTATGTCTCTCATTGTTCATGAGGCATTGGAGCATATCCCAGTCTTTAAGTTCTAAATTATTCAGCTAAATAACTTTTCAACCGAAACAATGAATATATAATTGCAAACTTTTATACCAAAACTTCTTACCAATCTCGTACTCACTAAATTATTTAAAAAGTGAAGAATGTTTTTGTTATGGACAATAACTAAGAATTTTTTTATTTATAATTTATATGTATAATTGGTCAGTATAGAATTGGTCGATTAAGAGTTGATACAATTTTCTCTAATTTTTAACAGATGGATTATTTTAATTATTATATTAATTTGAAAGTTGGGTGCAAGACAATAACTCTTATAGTTATAATGATTAGATTCTTTCTCTAATTGACATTTATTAGTAAATAATGATATGCTTGATTATAGGAGAAGTTATAACATTGACAATCTTCATATTTCTCATTCTTTTTTTTTTCTGTGATTATTGCCTAAGCTGGGTCATACGAACATGTCATAAGAGTAAAATTAACAATGTATTTAACTATATAAATTTTGAGTGCAGATGAATAAACTATATCAATTAGATTAACCTTGTAATTTTAAGTTTAAGAAAGAAACAATCTCATCATGAAAATTGCTAGTAGTACAATTTTTATTTCACTAATTAAAAGAAACTACCTCAGCATATGCTTTCTGATTTTCTATGCGTAAATGAGAAGAAAGGATACAAATATTAAATTGGTACCCCATATACCTTAAACTATTTATAGCTTCAAATAAGTACCTAAACTTTTGACCTTTATATCACCTTTACAACAAAAAAGAAAAAAACTTGTACATTTAAATATGAGAAAATTATCCATGTTGACAAGAGAAAATGATCTCATTCCTCACACTTGAAATTGTGTGTTCTTTTATGTATTCAAGCTCTTTATTTCTGTTCTAATATTTAGATATATATAATTATTCTTTTTACAATTTAAGTATAAATCTAAGTCACTTATTAAAATAATAAAAAAGTCAAACATCATATAAAATAAAAAATTTATAAATTTATCATATTAAAATTTTGAATTGAACATAATTAATCTCATATATAAATAGAAGTCAAATCATATTTATGTATTTTTTACTTAATAAATGTTTCTTAAAAGATTCATCAATTTTTCAATAAAAAAAAAATGTTAGTAGATAGCTAAACTAACAATCCTCTGCGTGAATTATAAGTGAAGAAAATACCTAATGGTCATGGCTGGAAGTAGAAGCCTACGATCACCAAATAACAAGTTAGAACATTTATTCATGATAGGGTTAGACAAAAATATTAGCATGCTTATTTCTTCTTCTTTTCTTTTCAATTTCTTAGAGATCCTAAACTAAACATTCAATGTATATAGTTTTATCTTTGAAATATACAAACATTCTTATTTATATTTATTTTATAATAATTATATAATTTTACCTCTATTTTTTTTCTCTCTCTCATAATTAAGCTATTGATCGTGTCGTGAGAGATTCTGTTATATATTGATGACAGTGTGAATGAAGTTTGATTGATAGTGTAGATTCAAATATTATTTATATTTATTAAAAGATTTTTTTAATTGGCTAATCAATGGAGTTGAATTTGTTATTGAAGAAAGAAAGTATATAAAAAAGAAAAAATAAATAAATAGAACCACTTATAACAATTAAATTAAATAATAATTTAGTTGACTTCTCTTTAAAATATAGAAATGCTCAAGAAAAAATCATTATTTTTGTGTAGTATTAATAGTAATGTTCAACTCAACGTTGAATAGGATCTATAATAATAAATGTTTTTGTTTTAAATGAAAGAGCTAAATATTGATGTGACTTTTTATTTAAAAATAAATAGTAAATTATTTTTGTTAATAAACTTAAAATTTGAATTGTAATGGTGTTATATTTAGATCTTAACTCTTTAGGTAATACTTTGAAATTATTTTCTACTCATAACTCTTGCTTCTATGTTTCTTCTTCTTTATTTTTTTAGGGGATTGTCTTATTATTTGAATTAAGAAATAAATAATTTGAGAAGAATAAATTTGAGATGAAAGTTTATAAAACTTTGTGTATGAAAAAATAAGTATGATAAATTAAAAATAATATTTAATACATAAAATTAGATAATTACCATTTTACTCTTGAAGATAAATGTGATATAATTTTAAACATAAATAGCATAAATGATACTAAAATTAAATTGAAGTTGTTATTTATAATTAAAACGAAGAGATTGATTTAAGTAAGAGAAATCATGTTAATTTTCTACATGAGTTGACCGAGCATGTTGTAGATATGGGTGGATTTGGAAAGATAATAATATTAATGTTTATACTATCAAATCAGCCTATAGTAAATTCATAACAAGATTAATAGATTTTGAAGATGATCTATTTGTACAACTTTAGAATATTAAATCATTACTAATTATCTTATACTTTGCATGGATAGTAATCTTAAACAAAGTCGCAATGTGTGATAATATGATCAAGAGATGGACGAGCATGAGTGTCAATGTGCGTGTCATGTGTGGAAAGTGTAAAGAGTCACCAATTCTTTAGTTTTCCTTTTGCTCAGAGTATATGGAATTTGGGTGATAATTGGGTGGATATTGTTATGGTACATCACATTTTGGCAAAAAATCATTTCCATCAATTTTGTATAGTGGGGTTAAGTAAAAAGGTAATTCTATTTGGAAGTATATGTGGGTTGCTATTGTATGGATCATCTAGATGCATAGGAATATAATCATTTTTAGGAGTAAGGTGAAGGATGGTGAAGAAGTATTCAACTTAGCCCAAGCCAAGGATGGGATGTGGATAACTAATAAAGTTTCTAATGCGAGATTCACATACTCGGACAGGTGTTTGTGTCCAGATTTATACATTCAACCAATAGTGGATTAAGAGTCTAGTTTTCTTTTTGTTAGTTCGGGGTACTTTTTTAGTTACCTAGGGTGCAGTCTTTTTCACACGCATCATATGATGTTTTTTCTGCTATGTGCTTTGAGGTATATTCTGTTTGCATCTCTTTTTGAAGATACATCCATCCACAACTCTTTATTTGTTCTCATGTAATGTGTCATCTAGACTTAGGCTATATCCCTTAGACATTCTTTTTTGCAAAACACAAAGTATGGACTTATGTACCATATGAACATGCATAGAAAACAAAAGAGAAATCTTATCAGAAAGTTGGTTGAGAGAGTGGTTGTTTTCCTTTGTGAAATCCTTGACATTCTTTTGTCTCTTTGTCCTTACAAATATGCTCTCTTTTGCTTGTAGAATAGTTATTATAAACATTTATATTCTCCTTATGGTAGGTTATAGGTGTTACTTCCTCTCTTAGTTTTACGCAGTTTTTATCTTTACATTTTTGTATGTTAAAGAATTGGAAAACTCTAAATACTTTTCTATTTATGTATTTTTTATTGTTTTTTAATAAAAAAAACAAAGTGAACAATATAGTTCATTCCGGTAAGTTACCTAAGTGGCATAAGTTTGAAAAAAAAAAGGTTTAATGCATAAAAATAAAAGTATGTTACCTTTCTTCACTAAGATTGTGGTATGGTTTATTTTTTTCGTTAAAAGGCAAAGTATGTAAATGGATAAAAATAAAGTAAAAGAGGAAGTTTGAATTTTACTTTCTATGTAAACATCTTGTTGATAAATAATTTATAAATACTTTTGCTGGATTTCTTTACATTAAAAAAAATACAAGATTCTCAAATATTGTAATCTCACATTCTATAAAACATTCACTTTATTTTAAAATACATTATATTAGCAAACTTATTTAAGAGTTTCTATGTGAAATAAATGCACCCAATCTTCATATTCATGGCATTTTAATAGAACTACCAACCCATCTCTCTCCCTCCGTAGTCAAAGAAGCAGAAGAAGAATCTCTATTATTCATATGTTTTTTCATGACTTTTCTTTCTCAAATTTAAAATTATTTACAATTTTGCAAATTTTTTTTTTTTCTCCAAATGAGGATATTAATCCCCATTCTCTTTCTCGAAATTTTATTACCACGGCACTTAACATGTCTTTTTCTTTTCTTATTTTTGGTTGTTTACCGTCATTTCACATAACTTTACCTTATGCAATGCATCCAACAATTACATAATATTCCAACACAAGCTCCATCTTTACCATAACAACGTCATCAAGCAAATGCTACTTGTATGAATTCATTTTAGTAAACGATTTTCGAATTATTTAATTAGTATTTTAGTCTAAATATTTGTAGAATTAATTTAATGTATTTTTTTTAGTTTTTTATTTATTGATAATTGATATTATCATTTTTTCATTATTTTTATTTTTATTATTGTATTTTTAATTATTTATTAATAAATTTCAGAAAAGATAAATATTTTATCTTTTATTATTATTATATTTTAAATTAAGATTTTATTAGATGTTTTTGAGAAAATAAGTAAAAAAGATTTGAATCGACATATTGTCCTTTTTAAATGGTATTAACATCAATTTAATAAAGCTAAAATCTAGATTCAGAACAAACAAAAAATAAATTTCATTGAATAAACTTCACGATGTTGAGACAAAAATAATACTAAAGTCATTTTCCAATAAAGTATACAGTTCTTATGGTCAATAAACTCGGCCTGCATCACTGAAATTCATTGGGCCAGTATAAACCTGGTCCAGAATATGTTCCCAATGTGGACCATTTCTTCCTACACCCCTTCTTTTTCTCACACGTCCATAAAATAAAGTATTCCTATTTTACTCTTGAATTAAACATATTAAAAACGTCACCATTCTGTAAAAGAAAATACTACATTTTATGGGGGTGAGAGAAGAAATGCCGCCCAATATGATAATCATTGGACCTTGGCCATTCTGTCTCACTAGAGTTGGCCGGAAATCATGACACCAAACAGGATAACAACGCTACAAAAATATATTGATTTTAAAAATGAAAATTTTAAGATGTGTTTATTTTTGTTAAATCACCTTAGCTTACACACATACGCATTATATCTAAAATTAGTACAAGAGAACACAAAATTACAGTCGAAGATTCAAAAAATTGTAATGATTTCATTTCTTTATTTTTTTTATTAATTATTGCAATATTTAATTTATATAAAAATTGATGGGATTCTTTTGCATCCTACAAATTCATGAAATTCTTTATAATTTACAGTCTAAGTATATTAAGACACAAACTACAATATTGTAATCAGTTTTTTTTTTAATGAAAAAGTTTCACGTCGTATTTCTACCTAGGGCAAGAATTTTTTTGTACCAAATTATTATAGTCTTTCATAGATGGGTGTGGGATTAGAACTTCCAAAGATGGTTTAAAAAAACAGGTAAAAAGTTTGGTATTATTAAATCAAAACTTTGGAATAATATATATATATATATATATATATATATATAAACATTTTGTATGAATCTTACTGTTTTTCAATCCCAAATTTATAATTTTTTGTTATTTTTGACAAACTCTTGTAGTGTTGAATATTTTCTAAAAACTTAAATTCTTTTAAATCTAAAAACAAAAAACATGAAATAAGTCTCTTAAAATTCTAAATTCTTAATATACGAATACGTTAAAATGTAAACTACACAAACCTTAACCATAAAACAATCTTTTAAAAAAATCAATAACTCCGAATATTTATAAGGAGTATTTTAAAATTTGAAAGAAAAAAAAACTATTGTCAGAATAATCTTTTAAAATCTTAATCAATGCACCACCTTATATTCAATCCGATACAACCCTACAATTGAATACAGGCTTCCAGCAAGGCAGCATAACAAGTTGACATTACCTTTCAAACTTTCATTCCGACGAACTCCAATAAAAAAAAAGAGATAAAAATGAATATAAAAAATGGGTGAAAAATCAGACTCGGATGCACATATGCGGGTCGGGCCTCCATAAAAGCTACGCCACCAACGTATGCAGCAGCAGCTTTCTCCATTGATGAATCCAAATTCTTGTTGCTGAAGGCCAGCAGCAGTTACTGCGCAGTAAATTCCTCTGATGTACAATACAATGGTTAACATCATCCCTGTTTAGTTTTGCTCCGAATGTGTAGACACTTGCACACCTATCACTTTGCTCTCATGCTTTCTCTTACTTCTACTGCGCCGGGATCTAGGACTTTTAGTCCTTGTAGAGGGCTTGTTTATCTGCTCTTGGCCACCAATTAACACTTTCTCATTATTAGATGGCAGCTCAGGAGGAGTATCTGGCCATGGAGTGCGTTTTGATGGAATAGTGATGTCCAAAGGAGGGTCAATGATCCATCTGCAGAAAATACAATCATATACTCAGTTTAGGGATACATAAATACATGCACTATTATTTGTTGGATGCCACATCATAGATTACAAGCACAAAAATCTGCATGATATGTGCCGAAATAAACAACTCCATGATTTGCGGAGAAATTTTTGGGTCAAACAGGTTTTGGAATACATTTTCAGTTTATGTTTCTTAATTCTACAAAAACCTACACAGGTCATATTGTTTATGCAGTACTTTCTGCGATGGTCAAACAAGAATGGTATTTCTGTAATTGTCCGTGAAAACAGTAAATTCATATACAATGATATTACACATATTTGACGAATAGCTTTGGTTGATCCTGGGAAGAACAAATTTTCAGAAGCCAGAAAATTTGCAATCAAGAAAAAATGACAGGAAATACGGCGCAGCCTTAAACAACGCACGTTATTATTTGCGTGTGATGTTCTGAAATGTTTTAAGTTTTAAGATTGCGCTAATGGTGGAACTAAAGTCTCAATGTTCCTTTTTTCAGTTATTAACTACGTAACCTTTGGACAGTTCTTAAATGTAAAAAAAAAATTACAGAGAAGGATACAGAGATCCCAATCGAGGCATTCACAAGAAATGCTTGGATGTCATTGACGAGAAGGAATTGGACTAACAGACGTTAACCAACGATTACAATCTAACAAACAAGCATGCTTAGGTTGTTGTTATTTGGCTTTTCGTCTACCAAGACTATCTAAAGACCGTAACTTGCATATGTAACTGCATGACTTTCAGACAGATACTAACGACTTGATAGAAAACCTGCAATTCTACACTTAGTCCAGATAATTAAACAACCAAGATGCCTGTAATGGAAACTATCCCTCAACCATGCTTCCCTGTTTCAACACTTATATATTTATTACCCCCCCTGAAGACAACCAACACTGGAAGTGTATACCCAGTGAGATATTTTTCAAATCAGGATGAAAAATCATAACAAATATGATAATATAGAACGTCAATTAAAATTCAGCACCAACTTGACAGCAGTTTACTTCCAAAGCTACATTCTTGTTACCTCAGTCTTACCTGTATCATCTTAGCTGGTAATTGAGTAGAATTGAATTAAACTATAAAATTACAGATCATCCTAGAAAATAAGTCTACACTCTACATAAATGGATACCCAAATATCAATGAACGATGCAGCTATTCCTAATAGGATGGCTCTATTATGCATATCAACATAGGTTCTCATTAAGCACAGAACTGGTAATAGGTGTGTATTCCTTGGGCTTGACATCCTACCAAACACATTTAAATCTTGCAAATATTCAAAATTGTTCATATGCCAGATATCATGCAGAAAATTATAAAAAGAATGGAAATTTCAACTTAAGAACATAACAAATGAAAACTCCAAAATGAAGGAGAGGACTCACTGTGAAGGAAATTTGCTGTCTGTGCGGGCTTCAACCCGTAGCCACCAAAGCAAAACTTGACGTCCACAGTTCCCAAGCGGCTCTACCACAGAGGTGGTCTTGAGCAAGGAGAGTGGACTCTCTATCCCTTCATCAACCCCATCCAATTCATCAAGATCCTTAACCCACTCTGGCTTATCATCAACATCCTTCCAAACCAACCTTGAATTCAACACAAACCCAGACCACTCGAGCTTTGTGGGCAGAACAGGTGCCTTATCATCAATATAAACGGCACTCCTCCCTGTATAACGCAGTGAATTGAAGGTGTGCCACCCAACCAACTTATCGGTGGCATTACAAGCAGGGCCCTGCACAGGCATAACCGCACCTTCCTCCTCCGTTTGAACCATGGATGAAGAATCATCCGAATGAAGCAGTATTCCAACCGAAACAGCTCCAATCCATTTCACATTTTGTGCTTCATCAAACAACTCCATACTGTGCATATTACTATCATCAGCAAACACCACAACTCCATCCAGCTTCTCTTTTCTCACAACTCTGTTCAAAATCAATCCAACGTAAGTAAGTCTTCATGATGCATTTTCACTGTATTCTGTGATTATGCCTCGCGCACTAACGAAAGTAGTACTTAATAAAGTTTCTACACTCAGCATAACAATAATAACATCAATCGAGTAAAAGGAGGTGGCAAAAGTTAACCTCAAAGCATGAAGTCGCATCCGAGACTCGAGTTTATGCCTTCCATCCCACGAATTCGGCATTCGCTGAGAAACGCCAACGTGGATTGTTCTGAGGCCGGACTTGGCAATAATCGAAGCGGTTTCGTTGGTGACTCCGCCAGCCTCCACCACGATCCACACCAGATCGTACGGCACCAGCATCAGCGCGTGCATCACACCGGTCAAGTGCAGCGTCTGGAACGTGCGAACATAAGTTGGCGTCACCGCGATCACCGTCCTAGGGTTCTTCACTCCGAACAGAGACCTCTGCTCCCTCTGCACCCTCTCGATTATGCGGTGCGCCTTCATCACCTCCACGGGATCCGGGTGAGGCCACGGCCGGATTCGGATCCCGTGCCGCCCGACCACCACGCGGCTCGCGGTGCTCACCGCCGCCGTTCTGTTCGCCGCCGGAGGAACGTTCAGCGGCGCCGCGATATCCGCTCCGCCACGGAACGGAGCGGTGTAGAGGCTGGTGGAGAACAGGAAGAAGAAGACCAGGCGGGAGAAGCGGAAGCCAAGGACGAGACTGATGAGGCAGCAGAGACCGTGGATTACCAGCCAGAAAATCGTCGCCGGCGACTTCACCGCGCCGTCGCCGGACGAATCCAGCTGCGCGGATCCTCTGAAGCTGTTGGCCCGGCGCGTGAGGTAACTCTGCTGCAACGCCGAGAGCTTCATTTTGTCCCTGTCAGTAGTCAAAGAAAGAATGTTGTTGGCGACTTGAAGTGGTAACACACTTACGCTATTATATGTTTGGATTCAATTTTAAGATTGATGTTCGAAGCACAAAAGATAAGGGAGAGGGTTGTCGGTTGGAGATGGTGGTTGGTTTTAGGTTGCTGGTGGCTTTAGGTTGGTGCCCCTATCATTTAATCATTCATCATTTCTTTGGGTTTAAGGATAAACCGTTTTCTTTTTCTTCTTTTTTTTATTTCATTTTAATTATTCCAACACACACTTAATTCTACATAATTGAAAACACAAATACTACAACACAAGCAAGTCTTTAAGGTTATTTTCAAAACTCTGTTGAGGACATTCCAAGCAACTCAAAAATATTCTGAAAAAAAAATAATAATAATAACATGTGGCGACACTGAAATTAATCAGTCATTTTTGTTTTCGTTTCCGTTTCTTATGGAACCAAATGTTTGGAACTTTTTGTCTTTTATGTGATCTCATTTGTTTTTGTGCTATAATTTGTATCCAACACCAAACGCTTCCCTGCACTTTTACTCAATTTCCATTTCTTACAATTACAGGTTGTGAAAATTTCCGTATTTTTTTGTCTTTCCAGATTCACGATATTCATGTAAATCGTAACCTTTTATCTAAAGTTAGGAGTGGTAGTGCTAAATGGTTAATTAGGAGCAGTGAAGTGTCAAAATCTGCTAGAGCTATAACGTTAGATATCTAAATTGAAACGATTATGTTTTTCCATGTTGGTATGTGAAACCTAACTAGGTATAGTTGCCACTGTTTCAGTTTGTTCAAACTTTGTGTAAAAAAACATGAACAACGTCTGAGACTTTTAGAAACTTCACTTTGTGATTTACACATTCACTCTTTTGATTGGGTTTCAAAATTGGAAGATGAAAATAACAGATGTGGTTGGTAAGTTGTGATATGTCAAAATCATTGGTAGCCAGAACAATATGCTTGCAAACTAAGAAATTTTTCTCACATCACAATAACTCCTTCCTCATATAAATAAAATACCTCTTTTTATTAGGTGCTTCACCTGATTACTACACTTCACCATTAATTCATGCATATAACATGTTTTTATAAGCCTTTGAATGAGAATAATATAGGTCAAAATGTTTTACTACATTTTGAAGAAAGTCGTGCTTCTAGGGAGAGGATATAATCTCAAAAACAATTATTTAAAACGTCCTATATCGTATAATCTAACTAAAAGTCTCTACGTTTTTTTTTTCAATTTGAGTCAATTCAATCTATTTAATTTTTCCTATTATCTGATAAACTAAACGTATTAATAGGTTCTGTTAATTTAAAAACAATTATTACTACAACAAAATGTTTACTGATTCTATGACCAGTCTTTTGTCATAAATATTATTAATCACTTTACTAAGATCTTCTTTCAGTCTTGTATTTTGTTATTCTAACTATTCAGATTTAATACGTTATTTAAGAGAATCAGCATAGTTTTCAAGAGTTGATAGTTTTAAATACAAACAATATTAACCTGAGTTACCTAATATAAAATAAAATAATGAATTTTTATCTTTACTGCAAGCTAACAAATATATATAATAAACGAAGTGGAAGGACTGTATTGATGGTAAAAGTAAATAAGGGTTGAAAAAAAAGGAAATAAAAAACTGGTATGCATAGATTATTAAACTTTGACTAGACATTAAAAATGGATGCTGTGTTAAATTTAGCATTAAAAACAAATATTATGTTATATTTAACATTAAAAACATATATTATGTTGAATTAACGTTCACAAACACTAGATAGGACCTACGCGCTTCTCAAATCCATCACAAACTACACGTTTGGTATTAGTGAAATTTTGAATCTGAATTAAATAGGGTCAAAATAAACTTAAGTTTAACTGGTAAAAAATTAATTTAAAAACATCTTATTCTTAACATGTATCATTCCCATTTCAAGGATTAAATTTAACTATAACCGGTTGCTAAAAGACACTACAAAAAGCCAGTTATTCACGCCGTTTAAAAGTAAATAGATAAATGATGTCATTTATTCAATTATTTATATTTATTTAAATTATTTTTTACTTCGTTTCACTTTTTCCCTTTATTTTTATTTTTTATTTTTTATTTTTTACTCAAAGCATGGGCTATTAAGATTTTTCAAAATGAAACATTCAATTTTTATTTACATTTGAATATGCTTTTTACCATATAAAATTATTAAGTTTTGATTTTGATTATTATTAATATATATATATATATATATATATATATATATATTTTATAAAATTAGTCTGTATGTATTTTTAAACATATTATTTATAGTCAATGCACAAATACGATACGTGTATTGGATACGACACGTATCCGTTACGTTGATATGTTCATGTCTAAAATAATGGGATACAATATGTAATGGATACCTTATATATGAATATCAAAAAGTATACAATAAACTTTTTTAAAAATATAATAATTATATAATTGTTATTGTGTGAATCTAAATTTTCGTAATAGAAACAAACTATTTTGATAATCAAAACATGATAATATTAGTTACCAATTTAGAAACCAATTCATAATTAAAATTATTTTAATTATCAATTTAAAGATCAATTATAATTTTTTGAAACTATTTTAGTTGTTAATTCGGTCACTATATAGTGACTAATTATTTTTTGTCACTAAATTATTATTCAAAAATTCTTACAACTTCTTTTTGTTAGATAATTATATAATAAACCTAATTAAACATACATAAAACTGTGGGCTATTGTAAACATTTATATACTCTGTTGGACCCAACCATTTATTTATTTATTTATTTATTTAATATATTTAAGTAAATTTTTTTTTAAGGTGATGGCCGAGACAACCAATTGAAAATTAGTCCAAATCAGACAAAAACACCGTGTAAGAATCTGGTTTTTGAACTTATCTTTCGAAAAAAGGTTTTTGTATTTTTATTTTATTTTAACGTGATTTTATCCAAAACAAACGTTTGCTTACGAAATGTAAATTGTTGAGGTAATATACACGATATTTTCAGTTTTTTTTTTTTTCTGAATGGTACCCTATCTTTTATTATTGTCTATTAATAACGCATAACGTACTATTTATTACAAAAAAGGACGACTCTATTTATTTGTTTGTTGTGGACTTTTTTTAATGGTCTTACATGAAAAATACTCTATGTGAGACTTGATTTTTTTATGTGGTAGCATATATGATAAGAGAGATTAACTTTGTTCAATATATAAATTTGGCAGAACAATTTGTGATGTAGAATTAATGGTCTTTTAAGGAGATTCGTCCGCGACACATGAATATTTTAATGGTGATATTCTAATATCAGTGATGATTTTTCTGAAAATATTTATCAAAGAAACACTACACATCATCAGATAAATATAATATTAACAAGATATAAGTTTAAATTGAGAATCGATACTAAAAATCAGTATATTTACAGTTATTATATTTAACGGTACTCAAACTTTTGAATGTATATTTAAATTAGGAATGACGATATGACCTGGTTTGTCGGGCTGGTCCACAGGTTCATGAAAAAAATATGGTACGAGTCAGGATAGTGAACCCGCAGGTCCGCGTGAGTTGTTCCGCAAGTCTGCATAAAACAAAATTTGTACTTGTGTATATTAGTTACTTATTGTATGCACTCTTGTATCAATATTTCAAATTCTTGTATAACTGGAAAAGACAAGTATTATATATTTTTTTAATGTGCTAAAATTTAAAGAATACATTGTGTAGGTCATAGTATGAATATGATGAAAATGTTGAATTATCAATTTATCATTCAACTCCCAAAATCTTTACTTAATTTTATAAATTTCTTAAAGTTTCATAATTTTTAAACATTAAAAGTTCTATTATAAAAAAAAAAAACAGATCAGCCTAGAAATCTGCGACCAAAAAATGTGCAAAATGGACCAACCCGCGATGTGCGAACTTTATGCGGACCAGACTTAAATGGGCCCGTCGGCCCGCATTACCATCCTTGTTTAAATCTGCTTAATGCAAATCTATTTACATTCTAAAAACTAATTTTTGAAAAGCGCACTCTTTGTAAAAGAGAATAAAAAAATGGAGTAAATAAGAAAAGAAAAATAGATGGAAATAGAATCCTTTACGATGGGCCTCTCTTCCAGTTTGGCCCGACAAAAAAAAAAAACTTCTATAGTTTTCCTCACTCAAAGGACATGGGCCACTAATATTTGTAAATTTATTTATTAAAATTTTATTTATTTATATTCAAAATTTTAAAGGAGTAATTTTTTTATTTTATTAATAAAAATATATTTTTGTAGTCATAAAAACCCTAGCTTGTTGAACATTAAAATTAAAATAATTTTCAAATAGTTTCTCAAAAGCTATAATTTACATTATTAAAAGTTCTATAACAATTTATGGGTAAACCTTAAATATTATTGAGTTTTCAACTTTTAAGAATAAGGGGCTTCTTCCTGTACCCAAAATTTTCAAAATGACTAAATTAACATTTTGACTTTGACTACAATTAAAACTCTGTTTGATAAGTAAGCCCAGTTATAATAGATACACATCCTTGTGGGCTAATTGAGTGACGTACATATCCTTTCGATGGTTGGACCCAAATCAGAACACGCGCATAAGTTTAAGTACAAATAGAATGTGTTTTTTGTTTTTCTTATTTGTTTTTTTAAACCCAAGTTTGCATCTTTTTCACATAAACATGGTTCTGGAATATGGTTTTGAACTTGCCTTTTAGAGTTAATTTTTTTGTATATTTATTCCAACGTGATTTTACCAAAAAAAAAAATCTTATATAAATTATTATGATTTAATTATTTATTGTACTTTTATCTCCCTGTATATGATTTAATACGATTCATTGATACTGATTTAAAATATATTGTTTTATATTAGTTAATTATTTAATAGATTGTATAATTCAGTAAACGGAGATATATTTGCTTCATTAGTATATTTATAATTTGAACTACCCATTTAGGTTTAGAAACATTAGCCGATATTAAATATATTATTGTTTAGTGAAGGTAAGATCTTAATGTTGTTTATTGATGTTTTGGAATTATTAACCATTACTTAATATTTCATTTTCTTTATATTTGATTATAATTGAAACTTCTTATTTAAGAAATATTAAAATTTAATAAATTAGAACTGTCTTACTAAATTAAATATTAGGAAATGAAATAAATAAAAAAATGTGGTTATAATATCAGGTGAGTTTTATAGAAATAGGTAGCATTAATAAATAGGAAGGGTACGTGGCTGGTTCATCTTGCTACAGTGTCATATTCATTTAAAGATTTTTCATATAATTTAATAATTCTTCATAGTTATCAGTTTTCTCTTTCAAACGTGTTTTCTCGTCTCATTATTCATACAAAAGTGGGTCAATCAACTATCGCATTGAATATTGTCTCTTCGTTCATGCAGCTATCCAACGTTTGCATCCTCATAATTGTGAAAAAAAAATGTATATTTTATATATTTAAATATTAATTTTATAGTTTTTTGTCCTCAATTTTGGAAGTTTGAATGAAGCCACGGAGGTCTAAATCTATGGTCATGAGTTTGGAAGTTGGATTATAAATTTTTAAAAAAATATTTTATGATTTAATGAGAAAAAGCTATGATGAAAATGGCACGTGATTGTCATATTCCTTTGGTCAGTGATGTGAAAATGTCAAAATTTTCGTCTGTTGACTTTGGCAGACTCTTGTTTCACAGAGGCACACATGTGGTGTTTTTTGTGTGACCCTCTAATTTCGAAATCATAATTTTCTTTGGATTTGTTATTTTTTAAACAATAATAACGACAACCTTTAATCACGGATAGATATACAATGATTCAATCTGCTGTAAGCGCAGAGTGACTACGATACACGATTCACGTACCACTCAAGTCAACTACCTCGTGTGCTTCATTCATGTTTTTTCTTCTCAATTTTTCTAAGCTATAATGTTACATATGATAAGCAAATTAATAATCGACTAAATTATATTATCTATTTCAACTTTTTAAGTGGAATTACATTATTTTTTATCCACACACAACTATTTTTAATTGTTGACAAATATTTTATATATTTAAATATTTGCAATATTTAAATTTAATTTGTTATCTACTCTGAATTGGAAGTTTTAAAACTAAGCAATGTACTGAATATCCAAATTTTCTTCAAGTAAACAATGATTTTATTTTGATATCTTTTACATAAAAATACTTTATATATGATATATTTACATAAAATATGTCACTTGAAATAATATTTTTTTTATCGCTAGATACAATATAAATAAAAAGTAATAACAGCAAATTTATCCATTATGGGAATAGAATTTAAGAGTGTGTTCACACCTGTTAATTTGTTTTTTTTTTTTAGAATATTAACATATTTTATGTCGAGAATTTGTTCGGACGATCATAGTGTGACTGTAATTGTAATTCTCAAACAAATTATCAGTGACTAAGAAACTGAGAAAGGTGTTGGTGAACATGCGATTTCTTATAATTGATTAAAGGTATACTCTAATTAACGAGTTAATTATATTTCTAAAAGCTTTCTTAAAAGTAATTCCCTCTATCAGTTCCTATTAATGTTACAGGCCAATCACCGATCGACTATACACTAAAAATTATAATAGATTTTTTAATTTTATTTCTTTCTCTTAATTATCCTATAAAATACTTTTTTTTTATCAAATTTTCATCTAAATCCATCAATACTTAAAGTAAATCGTAAATTTTCGTACTACTAATAATAATATTAATAGATTGTGTAAAATGTATAAAAATGTTTGAACCAAATTATGTTAGAATTATTTTCATAAATTTGAAATTATTATGATATTATATATGTGATTGGTTGCACCATTCTTTTGATAACTACATGTTATTTCGTACCAATGTTATATATATATATATATATATATATATATATATATATATATATATATATATATATTTGTAAAAATATCAGTATTTGTAAGATATTTTTTTGACCTTAATAGTTATCAGTAATTTGACGTCCTTCAAAATATAACAAACTCTGTATTTCTATATACATTCATGAAAAAAACGTAAAGTATAATGTTATATGAGAAAAAAATATAAATTACATGTTATACTTATTTTTGTGTGTATGGGAGAATCATAAACCTCTTATTTAAATTTATCGTAATAATAAAATTATTTGTCATTTATATTATAATACATTGATGAAAAATAAAATCTTAGTTATGTTGCCAGTCTTTATAAATTTAGAAACGTCCAATTAAGTCTCTATTAAATTATTATGATCTATAGTTAATTGATGTTTTGTTAATTTTATGATCTGATAATTATCTTGCACTATCCTCGTGTTACATGACATTCAGTTACAATAGACCGTGATGATAAAATCTTTCTCAAACATATGGATTGCATTTAATGATTTAAATTTTTTTAATTATAATTATACAATTAAAAATAAGAAAAGGCAAAAATACAAAATTATAAAATTACAAAAGTTAACAAATCAAAAAATTACAAAAAATATATAATTTCATAATTATAAAATATAAAATTATATAAATATAAAATTATAAAATTATAAAATTATAAAAATACAGAATTATGAAATTGTAAATTTTATAATTTTAAAATTTTAAAATTTAAAATTTTATAGTTATATATTTAAAATTTTAGTGATTTATTTATTTTTTGTTTTGAAATTTATAATTTTAGTTAAAGTTAAAAACAAATTTCGCTAAATACAATCGATATTTGGAAAAGATTTCGTCAATTTTATGAAAATGTGATAGTTGTAACATTCAAAAAAGATAAAAGTGTGAGATAACTGACACATAATAATATTAACAAAAGTATTTAATAATTATTACTCAATTGAAAATTTTTAAATATTAAAATTTTAATAAATCACAAAAAATATTAGAAATAAAATTAAAAAAATTTAAATTTATTAAAGACTCAGAATATAATTAAACCAAGATAAAAATTGATATCACATGCTATAACAAAATTTCCATATTTGCTAAAAAGGTTGATATTCAATATTAACTCCAAAAAATAACAATTTTAGATTAGATCAATTTTTAAATAACAAACTTATTTACTCTCTCACTCTCTATATATTATAAACTCAATGTTCAAACCTAACATTAATAGTACTTGTAAGATCATTGATTTATACAGGTAGTAACTAAATGACAGAAAGTACGATGGATACTTTTGACTGTTCTTCTATTTTGGTGATAATGGAGTACGTAACTGTTCACTCAGATCAATATATTTATTAAATTTATGTGTTCGTTAACTGGTAATCAGTACATTGATTGCAGAATAAATGTTAAACAATTTTATTCAAATTTAAGCTGTTAAAAATGTATTCAATTTTTTTTTTTAAAAGTACATTAAATTAACATCATTCAAACACAAATACGAAAATAACAATGTGACGTCCCATTTTTAATAGATTAATCTACCAAATAAAGCGTCATAAAATTTTGATAACGAGAGCCAATCGAATAAACATGAAACGTAAGAAGGGTAATTATTACAGTCATCCGGAGTCACTTAAAAGAAACTTAGGCATACCACATAGTCCTAAGCAAAAGGAAATTTAAAAGTTCAACGGTCTTGCAAAAGGGTTGCCCTCAAGGCAACTAATACAAAAGGCCTCATGGCCATGAAACTAAGCTGCACCGCTGTGTCTCCCGGATCCATCTCTAATCTCCCTCTCATCTGCTCCCACCAGAAGGTGATCATCGCAAGAGAGAAAACATAACGGAAAACAAACACAAACATGCAAGGGTAAGCTAGTGTAATATAAGACTTATCATGGTATAAAGGAATAAGTGCGTAAACATTCCCAGACATACAACACAGAGGCACATAATTCATGTTATGACAAGCAAGCAAACACTATGACTCGATTATCCGGATACATATATTAAGATCGGATTCACTGGATGCTTGCACTTGTGGTGGCCTCTACTGCTCTGCAGAGCCATTGCCAATGGGTTTCACCCTACCACTCACAAGGTTAGCCTTTAAGTGTCTAAGGCCATTATCCTGCCAAAGACTAGGGCCTCCCGCTACTCTCACCACTTGGGTCAGTTTGCTCTACTTGAGACTCACTGACCCTTTAGAGTTTCGGGATGCGATCCTTACTTGAATCCTTATCTTAATATATACACTACACGCCACCATAAAGTCTCCCCATGGGACTCATGGAATTACGCCTACCTCATCATCACAATCATGTTTCTCATACAATTCCCACCTCTTTTTGGTCATTCATCCAATTTTCATGTTAAAGCATCGCGAAACCACAACCCATGATAAATCCCATACCAAGCATGCAAATTTCGTTCATAAAATCTAAACACCCAAGTATATTCACTCATATCAGATTTAAGAGGAACAATCAAAACAATGCATGCAATAAATCATTTAACAGCCAAGAAAACATAGCACCCACTCGCACACTCGCTCAAGCGAGACGCTGACCTTCCTGGTGCAGCGGATTCTCGCCCAAGTGAGATAAGCTAAAGGGGTCTCCACGAAATCTCGCTCAGGCGAGATGCTGTCCTCACAGAACACAGCGGATTCTCGCTTAGGCGAGACGCGCGACATGGGGGCCTCACGATATCTCGCTCAGGCGAGGCCTTCTCGCCCGAGCGAGACTATGCGTCGCTCAAAACGGGAAAGGGCCGCCTAAGCGAGTTCTCGTGGCAGTGAGCTCTCTGGTACTCTCGCCTAGGCGAGACGAGCTCGCTTGGGCGAAAATAGCAGAGGTCACCACTGTCCACCCACATGCAATGGCGGAAACCGCCCAGATCCACTCCCAAACACACATGCAAGGTAGAAAAACGACACAGAGCAACATACAGAATATAGCCAACCATTTATTTCACGATTTCAACATCATTCAAGCACCCACAACATAGAACAGAATATAAGCATGCCACAATAACTTTAAACTTGAAAACCTAGCTCCCCTTACCTTGTTAAACGCTAGCAGAAAAGAGTAGCAGCCCAAGAAAGGTAGTGGAGTACAGGGGCAGGGTACGGAGCTGAAAACAGATCCACACAGAGTTGAGAAAGGGGTGCTAGGGAGAACCCAAAACAAGACTACTAGCCTTTGAACTGGAGAAGGAGAAGGACAAGGTCAGAGTTCGACTTACCGGAAGGCACTAGATGAGTTTCGTTAGCTCGAAGGTGGATGAAGGTCGTGCCCTAGCAGAGGACTTCTGCTTTCGTAGAGAGGTTGAGGGAAAGGCTGTTTTTCTGAAAACAGAAGTGAGGTGAAACTGTAAGGGGACTGGTAGGGTAGGGAGTCCTTCAGAAGGGCTGCCCTTGGGCCTACGAAGGGTCAGGCCCAAAACTCTTATACACTGAAAAAGGGGCTTACAACAACATTGTAGAATTAAAAACAAAAAACAAATCTTAACTCGTTTTGTGATGAATTTACTTTGTGGTCGAAATAATTTTTTGAGAATCAACTAAAAATTTCAAAGATCTTAGATAGCACCGATAATTGTTATTCTTCTAAATAATATTGCGAGTAAAATAATTATACAAATAACCATTCCAATATTAGACAACATGTTAAATAGCTTTTCAGTTTCTGAAAAATACTTTAAATTAGTGTACCAATGTTAATAAAATGTGTCAAAATGTATTTATACAGTTATTATTACCTTGGGTATTGTTCGAGAGAAAAATAATGTCTGGTATCAATAACAATATATAAAAAGAGAATTTTTTTTATATATTTATATTTTAAAATATTAATTTTATTTTTAAAATATAATTATTTATTAATTTTTTGAAAATTAATTATTATTTTTACAAACTTTTTTATTTTTATTTATTTATCAATAGTTATTTTTTTATATTTTTTAATATATTTTATTTTATTTTATATATTGATTTAATAATATTATATTATCATCACTTATTAATATAATATCACATATATTTTTTAATGTCACGCCTACTGGATGTTAGTATTCAATTCAATGATTTATTTATTCCTTAACTAAATGACTTATTTTTCATCGTATTATTATACTAGTAATGACTGTTATTTAGAAATAAGATTTGTTTCCACAAGTTTGTTACAAATAGCTACAGGAATAGAAAAATTAAATAAGTTTATTTACGTACAAATTGAAAATAAAAACTTAAATAATTATGTTAGATATAAATAATTTTAGGATTAAATATGTTTTAGTCTTCAATTTTTAATTAAAATTAGAATTAGTTTATTTTAAAAAATTTTAATTAATTTAATCCATTATCTTTATAAATGTATAGATTTAATTTTTTAAATCAAATTTTTTAAAAGGTTTATTTGATGTTTCAAAAACATTTTATTATAGTATTTTAGTTTATTTTTTATACTATTTTATATATGTCCACTTCAATGTTAGTTAAAAAATATGCTTGAAACGTCAAATAAACTTAAAAATAATTGATTTAAAAGACTAAATTCACGTATCTATAAAGATAAAAGACTATATTAGTTCAAGATTTTTAAGAGAAACTAATTCCAATTTTTACTAAAAAAATTGAAAGATAAATATATATATTTAATCCATGATTTTATTATAGAATAATTGTAGTGTATATAAAAAATCTTGAAAATCTACGAGAAAAAAAACTGTTAAAAATTGGCGGGTTAAGTATGTTTTTAGTCTCTGAACTTTGACTTAAAATTGAAATTTATTCTTGGTCAAAATTTTGATAAATTTTGGTCCCTAAACTTTAAGAATGAATGAATATAATTTTTTTAACCCAATTTTTTTAACTTTTTTTAGGTTTCGAAAGTATTTCTCAATAAATATTGAGCCGAGAATGTGTCAAACAGTGTAAACAATTTTAATATTAACATGAAACACATTCTATATATTGAAAAAAGTCAACATAATTAGGTTCAAAAGACTATATTCATTTATTTTTAAAATTTAAAAACTAAAATTTATTAAAATTTCGACTAAAAACGATTTTCAATTTTTAACCAAAATTCAGAAACTAAAATCATAATTAACCAAAAATTATCGAATACCGTTAGAAGAAAAATACATGTTGTAAAACGTAGAAGACAGAGAGGAATGAGAGTGAGAGAGGCGGAGAGAAAGGACAAGATGAGAGAAAAAAATATAAAAACAAAGACGACAAAAACAAGCATTAAGAATCCACGGCAAGGAAGGTCGTCTATCCAAGTCAACTACAACCTAAGCTGGCAACCAACGGATCCTCAAACTTTTCTCAAAGATCAGACGGCTAAAACAATGCCTTTGACCTGATTTTAAAGCCCCAATGTCGCTGGGATCAATAATAACCCTCTGGTGGGACCCAGGGGCCATAAAAAGTCAATATCTCCCCACTACTCACACTTCCTTCAGATGCTTTTTCTCATTGAAAAAATAAAATTTATAAAAAAAAAAGTGTTTTCTTTTCTTTTTCTGAGTCCGCAGAGACCAAAATACCCTGTTTGTTTCAGCGTTTGGATCTTACATACATATCCATACATATTTTAGTACATTAAACAGATGCAAGCAATGTCACCCAAATTTTGACGGAAACAGGGACGAGACGAGTAGGGTTAGCTAGCTAGCGTGACAGTACAGTGACCTAGTGGACCAAACAAGCCACTATCGTTTTTTTTAATTTTTTTAATTTTTTATTTAATATTTAAATTTTGTTTTGGCATGACTTGACCAGGGTACCCTATGACCCTCTTTTATCTTGGTTTGGTCTTCACCATCTCCTTCCGAACCCTTTCTCTCTCTCTTTGATGCAACTATGCCTGTGGAGCTGATGATGGGTTATAGGAACGACACTTTCGCGGAAGAGGATGCGGTTCGTGAAGCCGCGTCAGGGCTAGAGAGCGTGGAGAAGCTCATCAGGTTGCTGTCACACGCTCAGCTCCAACAACTTCAACAACAATCGCACGCGACCAATTCAAAGTCTTCCATGGAAATTGAATCCGATTACGGAGCTGTCGCTGACGTGGCGGTTTCCAAGTTCAAGAAGGTCATTTCGCTTCTCGGCCGAACAAGAACCGGTCACGCGCGTTTCAGAAGAGCCCCTGTGCCTCCTCCTCCTCCTCCTCCTCCACCTCCTTCCGAACCCAGATTCTACCGTGCAACGCCGCTGCAGCAGATCCCGCCCCCCACCGAACACCCTTTCATCCCCAAAAATGGACCGATTGAGACAAAGGACTCTTCCAAGACCATCAACTTCTCTTATTCTAATTCCTTCGTCTCCTCCCTCACCGGCGACACCGACACTAAACAGCCCTCTTCCTCGTCGCCTGCGGCCGCTACGCCTTTTCAGATCACGAATCTCTCTCAGGTCTCCTCCGCGGGAAAGCCTCCTATTTCTACCTCTTCCTTGAAGAGGAAGTGCAGCTCTGATAATTTGGGTTCTGCCAAGTGCGGCAGTTCCTCTAGCCGATGCCATTGCTCAAAGAAGAGGTAGCTATATGTCAATCCTTCTCTCTTTTTAAAAATTGTTTGGAAAAGGAAACTGTTTCTGTGATGTCTGGTTCTGATGCATTATATTTTGGATTGGTGATATGCAGCAGAAAAATGAGGTTGAAGAGGGTGGTGAGGGTACCCGCAATAAGTTTGAAGATGGCTGATATTCCGCCAGATGATTATTCTTGGAGGAAATACGGACAGAAACCCATTAAAGGATCTCCTCATCCAAGGTGCATAGAACAACATTCCATCGTTTAATTTGCTCTTTCACCCTTCGATTTCAAATTTCAAAACGTACCCTTGTTTTGTTAAGTTCATTTGTTTCCCCTTTTTTTCTCTTTCCCGTGTGACTAAATTTAGAAAGATCTTATCATCATCGCTTGGTTTCTGTCATTTCCCATGTTCTGTTGTGGAGTTAATTTTGAATAGGTGAAGTGAGGTTTATTTTTGTGTTGAATTATTGATTGCAGGGGCTATTACAAGTGCAGCAGTGTTAGAGGGTGTCCAGCGCGGAAGCATGTAGAGAGGGCTCTGGATGACCCTTCTATGTTGGTAGTGACCTATGAAGGTGAACACAATCACACACTCTCTGCAGTCGAAGCTACCACTAATCTTATCCTAGAATCTTCTTAGCTGATTAATTAATCACCGATTTCCCATCACAGAGTATATTCTATATTCTGATCATGCCATTCATGGCTTGTACACTTGAAAATTTTACTCTCGAAGGAGATTAATTAATTGATGGGTAGGTGTTCCTTCCATGTGTTCACATGTTCGATACAATTGTGTTCCTTTTCCTTTTCTGATCTCTTCAAAACTTGGACCGACCGACACTGAATCCACCCATCGATATTTTTCTTTTGAAAAAGGGTGAAGATGGAGTATTTGGTGACGGGTTTAATTTAATCTGATTCAAATCTAAAGAGAGAGAAAAAAGAAGAAGAAAGGAGGAAGTGGGGTTGGTATTGTTCCTTTTCCTTTTCCTTTCTGGTTGATTGCTTTACATGTGGTTCTGGTCTTGGATGCTCATGGTCTCTCTCAGCATTAATGGATGAAAAAGACGGAGTCAAAGAAGGTTGACTAAAAGAAGAGAGTGGTTGGCACTTGGCAATTGCCAGTTAGAAGGGAAAATTATAGTGAATGGAACTGGGAAGAAGGTGAGGTGAGTGATGATGGGTAAAGGGCGAAGAAAGAGAATTTTAATGCAATTTTAGTTTCAACCCTTTGGCTTCTTCTGGCATAAAAAGTCTTGTTGGAACGTTAGTACATTCGTTTAACGTCTTTAATGTCTGTTTAGTTTAATGTTTAAAACATTAAATTCATGTTTCGCATTAAGAAATTAGCAGATATTTGTTCTGGCTTCTACTTGTGTGTTTGGTAAAGCGAGTTTTATGGAATTAAGGTGGATGATTTAATTGATATTCTGAGTGGAAAAGCTGTGGCAAAGTCAAAATGGGTGGGTGTGGAATTGATTCGGTTGATAAGTTGAAACACTGAAGGGTCCTACCTCGTTTTAAATTTGCGTAGTTGTTTGCTTTTCCATTGCCTTTGCCTTAACGTTTTGCTTTCTTGAGCGTACAGATCCGGTGCAAGCCTCGTTTTTCTTATTCGTCGATTTCGTTTCACTATTTTAACGGAAACATTTTTAGTTAAGTTTTTTCACAAAATTGTTTTCAAGAAGAAGATGCTAGTATAATTTTCAAGAAGAGGTTTGATTTCCTTTTTTTCTTATTTTGACATGTCATCATTTCTTAATTATTAATAATTAACATAAAAAATTAGGTGGTTCAACAACTACTACGTTTCAATCTGGTCAGAGTACAAGGTCATTTTTTTTAGTTATTGTTTTTACTATGTATGTGAATTATGTGATTCTAACTATGTAACGCATGGATTAATTAGAATCAGTTTATAAGTGATTTTAATTTATTTTTTTAACGCAATTGCGTTAAATATTTAAAAAATGATAATTTAAAAAAAAATTACATTACATTGGTTATAAATACTATCAGGCTTAAATATTATTAAACTTGGGAATGTGGAGATTAGTTATTTATTCCAACAATTGCATCATTATATAAAAGATTTAGAAAATTAATAAAATTCGTCTTTTACAAGCGCACATACCAATTTCTTGAATTAGTTAATCTAAATATCATATGAAAGATCACTACAAAATTTAGAGAAAAAAAAAATCTCCAATATGACAAAATTATCAGGAAAAAAAATAGAGACTCTGCAAGATACAAAATTAAGAGTAAATACATTTTAAATTACTTCAAGTAACAAATTTACAGGTAAAATAAAGTAGAAAAGATAATGTGTCTTCAAAGATTTCCTAGCTGTTACAATTTTCCTTTATTCATTCGCCAATATGATACAACACAGTTAAAAAAGTTAAATGAATTATGTAAAAGAAAAAAAAAATAGTAGAAAGTACAAAATTCTGCAAGTTACAAAATTATGAGGTTACATAAATTATAATTTATTTTTCCATTATAAAAAACATGTCAAATGAGTTTAAGTGTGTCAACCTACTATTATTCATGAGATAATATATTTCTAATAAAGTTCTATTAGGCATTAGGTATTATTATCGAACTTTGACATTTTAGTGACATTTTAATTATGCTAATTTTCTTAAATTTATCCATCATTTGTTATTATATTGAAAATTTATTAATAAAATAAAATAAAATGAGATAACATATACATCTAAAGATTATCTACTTACTGTTACTTTTCTTGCTTTAGTTAATTTGCCCCCTAACATGATACAAATAATGTTAAAAGGGTAAATTGAAAAATCTTTAAAATAACAAAACACATCAGCAAAAGAAATAAAAAAATCCGCGAGATATACAACCATATACAAATAAACTATAAATTATTTCAAATAAAAAAGTTATAGGTAAAAAGGAGTAAAAATTAAAATATATGCTAATGATATGTGTTTATGTCTATATGCTAAAAATTCTATTATATACAATTGCCATCCAGATTAATCAAAAAAACTGAACTTGCAACATTTTCATCCCAAAAATTGATCAGAACAATTAACCACCCGTTAGGTTTACAGAGGAGATATGACTTAGAGAACAAATTATTAGGAGAATAAATACCAATGACACTTTAACATCACTCTAGATTTAAAATTGTAAAATGATGAGTTTATAGATTTATATCTTTATAAAGGGCTCTACTTTCTCATCGTATTTAGTCTTACTCTTATATTTCTAACAACAAATCATGAATATCTGCTAATGCTATGTATGTATACATAATTGAAAATGTTACTGCTACTGATATAATGACATAAACGAGGCTAAATCCATGAACTGAACCAACAGAGGAATTACGTGACGTTATCCAAAATGATCCAGATTAATCTTCATTTTTTACCTTCAATTCGTCCTGTGAGATTGAAGCAGTGTTGAGATATCTGTATTCCTTGAATTATGAATTATCCTTTTACAATCTACACAGTAATATCAACATATCCTCACTGACACTTAGAAGCAGGAATTGTTTGAAGCAGTTACAAGAAAAAGAAAGAAAGAAAGAATTATCTTTTACAAGCTCCAGCGAAGAAGTAAACAATGGAACTAAAAACGATCATAAATATCCACATGCCTGACTCTGATATGATATACTTCTGCTGCATAAAGCTTATTGTAACGTTGAAGAAGATTACACCAACTAAGACGAAGAAGAAGCAGACCCTGATGAATGGTTATGATTCTTACAATACTTCACGCTACTCTCCTCCATTTTTTCCAGAATATAGTGTCCCAAAGAGTGCGTTGTCTCCACCAAATTTTCCTTGCACAGAAACTCGTTCCCGCAAACCCTTTCCACTTTCCCCGAGAAGTCATGCACAAACACATGCGTCTTCGGGTTCCCACTCTTCTTGCTCCGGGCAAGCACGCCGGCGGTGAAGATCGGCGACATTCTGCCGGGGGCGTCGGGCCAGTCACCTCTCGGCCCGTCCACCAATATCACATCCCAATCCACTTCATAAACGTGGTTCGGAAGATCGTTCAGTCCTAACTTGCACTCAGAAAACAGAAGATTCTGCACCGGCCTGCACTCGTTTCCCGACTGTTCTTTAGCCGAGGCAATCAGCTCCTTCATCTCGCTTCTTCTGGTCGTATACTGCACGTCGTAGGCATCGATTTCGGGGTGCTTTTCTTCGAAATACGCGGCGTAGTACCGGTTTTCATCGATGAAAACCGTTCTTCCGTTGTGGTTGAGGGCTTTCCAGAGGAGGGTCTCTGGGGTGAGGCCGAAGACGAGGAAGTTGCACGGTGACGGACACTTTCGAAGCACGTCGGAGATGGTTTTGAGATCTGAGTGGGACATGCGGTAGGTGTCATTGGATTTTGAGGCATAGTGGAGGAGGGTGTTGATGACGGAGGAAGGCAAAGGGGTGGTGGTGAAAGTAGATAAAGTGGTGGAAGAGGTGGTGGTGGTGGTGATGGATGAGGTTGTGTCTCTGGTGTAAATGAGGGTGGCGAGGAAGGCGAGGGTGAAGAAGGATATGAAGGCAAGAAGCCATAGACGGTTGGAGCTTCCTTGTTTCTGGATATATGGGTGGAGAAGAATGAATTTTGTGTTGCCGTTAGTGTTCTTCATGTTGAATGAAAAATGTAGAGCTGCAGATTCTGAGCTCTGGGGGAGAATTGGGGGAGAAGGTTTGGTTTAAATCAGAAGAAGAAAGAGTGTAAGCAATGAGAAGGGAAAAGATTACTGAGAGTGACCCTACAATGACCATATATATCCTTGCTTTCAGGTTGTGTTTACAATTGAAAACAATGTTAATGAGAGTAGTAGTTGTTTTTGTTGTGTTGAATTTGGTTTTGCTTGATTTATGCAGTTGGTGTTCTGGAACAGTTAATTCCAAATATATGTGTTGTTTAAGTTGTGAATGATGTTTTTGTGGTGAAGCAAATAAGGATGAGGAATAAGGATGCTGGGGTGGTTGGATTTAAGGTGAGAGAGAAGGTGTAGCGACCCAATATCTAATTACAAGCTGGAAGTCGCTTTTCCTTGGTGATTTAAGCTTTGGTTTCTAAGTAACCCCTTTGGGATATTGGCAACTTCTGAAAAAAGTAGCAACCTTTGAAGGGGACTTAGTACCTGCTGCAATGTTTCATCTCCTTCAAAAACTTCATCGTCTTTTGTAATTGGTTATACAACAACGACATGAGAGTAAAAAGAAGCGCTAGTGATGACATGTTTGAGTGAAAGTGAGAATCCGAAGAAAAGAAAAAGAAAAAACGTGTACTTCTTTCTTGAAGTATTCAACTGTGCAACTACTTCTGACTTGCTACGACTATTGCCTCAGTTGCTGACACTGCAAGATTAAATGTAAAGATGAAAGGAATCACGGTCAAAGAGGACTTATTTTCCAGACTCTGCTTTCTTTAAAAAAGCAATTTTCAGCTCTTAACAATGTGGTAGTGAAAAAAAGTATTAGTGGTGTTAAGAAAATCTAAAACTTAAGAGTTGTATGGGGTTTTGTAAGATAGTGTTTAAGGCTAGTTTTTCAGCCACTGCTCTCTTTAAAAGAACAGTTTTCTACTTAAAAGGGTACGAGTTAGTCATAATAATTTAAGTTGGTGGCAATTGTTACTTTAGTTTTAGTTAGTTGTGTAAGCTGAATTGGGTTATAATATCTAAATTTTAGAGTCGTATACTGTTTTATAACATGTCATGTAAATTTTGTGTTTAAGATGAACAATTTCACATATAAAATTGATTTAATATATATGATTAGAGGCTAATTTTCACGTTCTATATTTTATCCTTTTCAATAGTAATTAAATCAATGTTATCTTCTGAGACTTCAAGAAAACATGTGTTAATCAAGAAAATTATATGACAAACTATATTAAAGTATAATTACTTTCCGATCAAAGTCTCTGGTATCTTCATTTCAAACGTACTCGAAAACGTAAATAAATCTCTAAAACTCAACATAAATAAACCAACATTTTCCACCTTGAGTTCCTTTACAAATACGAATTCATGGAATCAAACGAGAACAAATCCTAGCAGTACTATTAACATTCACCTTAAATCAATTAATATACGTGACTTGTTATATGATATTTATAAACAATAATATCATCTCTTGTTTGAATACTGAAAAATGTTAGTACTAAAAATTTAGAGACACAATAACTGATATGTTTATTATGTTGATTCTTGTTTATACATACTAACTCTTTAATTTGAAAAATAACAAAAATAAAAACAATTAAAACATAAAATCTAATAGGTTTCTCATACTCCAAATCATCTAGATAACCATATTAATAACATCCACTTTAATCATTTTAAACAAAAAAATATGAGACTTTATAATCCTTAATCCAATCAAACACATTCACATTCTCATTAACTATCAAAGCAAAAAAAATACATAAATTGACAACAACAAAAATAAAGTTTAGGTGTCCAAGTCAAATTATCAACAAAGTATAACCTAAAGAATTAAATATCACAACATTAATTATCATTCTAATGGTTAACATAATAATTCTTACATGGTGTCTAAAAAATATTTTTTAAAATAATATCATATGTATTCTTAATATCAATTGACGGAGTTAAAAAATATATATTTATGAAATTTCAAGTTAAGAAGTCAAACGTCCATAAATTCAACTCAAATCAAAAACCATTTGCTACTTTTGTTTGCTCTGGACCCTTTGAAACTTTCCTCATTCTGCAGGCTCTCAAATAAAATATGATAAATTAATTATATGATTTATATTTATCTTGTTGATAGACTGACCATATACAACAACAAAAAAGTTAATTTTAGTAGGAGTTATGAAACTGGAGATAAATTATAGTGATTATTCAAAACCGCGAATAACACATTTAACATGTTAAAACCTACGGCAATGCGAAATATAATTCCAACTAAAATCGATTTTTATTGTAGTAATATGCTAGAATCGAAATTCATATGTTATATACATGGAGCAGTTCATGTTTTATCTTTATTATAAAATTAAAATAATTTAATTCTGTTAGTAATGAAAAGAGTTTCAAATTGCTCAATTTAAACAATAATTTCAAGTTGATCAATCCGTATTACGAATATATTAATGCTTTACGGACACACATCAATAATATCTCTTAAATTACTCAATCGGTAATAAGTTATTGAAGATGTGTTTGCCCTTTCTCACCTTGTGAAAATTATGGAGAGGAAAAGGACCTTTGAAAAGGACAATTTCTTCTTGCACCTTTCTAATTTTAACTTGTATTTTCGTAAATATTGTGTTTTGTATTATGTAATTTGAAATATAAATTTTATATTTTGAAACATACAATTCAAAATGAAATTTTCATTTTTATATTATAAAATATATAATTAGTAATATAATTTTCGTATTTGGAGTATACGATCTAAAGTATAAAAATTATATTTCAAATATCAAAAATATATTTAAAATTTTACAGTCTAAAATATATAACTTTGTGTATTTCATAATGCATAGTAAAATTTAGGGTGTAAGTTAAAATTATGGAGATGCAGGAAGAAATGACCCTTGAAAACTAATAGGATATTGGCCATTGTAGAAAATCCAAGGCCCAATATTTGGATGAGGTTCGTGGTATGTTTGCTTAATCACTGTTCTCTCGCTTTGCAAAAGGGTTTGAAGAAATCTATTTTTTTTACACTCTCTTTCAGTCTTTTACTTAAACAAAACAGAAGGCTTAAAAGTGAAAGAGGAAATAGCAAGGTGAAAAGGGAAATTTTGGACTGAAATCAGAAAGAAAGAGAAAACAAGGTAAGAGAGAAAGAGGGATGGAGCAATGAAAAATAATAAAAATTATTGTTGTTGTTTTAGTAATAAAATTAAAATACAAATTATTATTGTTATTATAATTATTAAGGTAAACATATGTTAAAGTCATTTTTTAAATATATATGATATTATATTAGTAGGTGATGATATTGTAATATTATTAAATTAATACACAAAATAAATTTATATTTATTAAAAATAATGCAGGATAAATAGAGTAAAGTAGATAAAACAATTGACAATGAATTAAACAAAAAATTATTAAAATAGTTTTATAGAAAACATGTAAAAATAATTGTTAGTCTTTCAAAAAATAAGATATAAATAATTATAATGTAAATGGTAAAGTAGAAATAAGAAATTATAGACAAAAAAAGAAGATAAACAAAATATATGAATTAAATATAAATATTTTTAATAATTATTTTAGTTTTAAAATGTTATATTTAAATGATAAAATTAAAAACAAATGTGAATACGAAAATTACTACATAATAATTAATTTTTTGTTTTTCCTAAAGAAGATTGACAAATTAACTTGTCGAATTTTGATAAATTTAGCTACGTGTATGTTTGGATTACCGTTGGAAAACATAAGTTTTGTTAAATGAAATTAAAACTTCATCCAACGAAAAAACATAAAATTTTGAATGCTACCACATTTTAAACCTTTTTAATACTCTATAAAATGTAAGAAAAAAAAATATTACCAAAGAAATGAGTGTGACTTACAACGTTCATTAATTGACTTTTTAGTGCTTATACACACACTAAATCCCAGTTTATTATCTCTAATCTTAAATAAAGAATAATACATTAGATATTAAATAATATTATTAAAACCTAATATTAAAACAATGTTTGAGCATAATAAAATTTTGACATAACAATAAGCAAGTTAAAATAATTTTTAATCAATACTCCAATAAAACTTGGTTTTATTTCTCGTAAAAGTATGTATGCAAAATAAATTTATTAAATTAATCTCAATAATATTTATAAGATTTAATTATGTTTTAAGTCATTTACATATTTGAGAAATTTCAGTTGAGACCTGATAAATCTTTGTTCTATTAAGTATTCAATAATCTTTATGTTTTATTTTATCATGTCATCTTATTAAATTAAATTGTCACCCATATCATTTTATTAATTAATTATTTAAAAATTTTATAATTTGTAATTTATAATTTTTAAATTTTTAAATTTTATAGTTTTATAATTTAATAATTTATTATTTTAATTCAAACTCGTATATATGATTTTATGAATTGAATAAAAATTAAAAATATATCCTAATTTTATATTTTATAAAATCATAATTGTATAATTATATAAATTTAAATTAAAATAATTAAATATTAAAATTATATAATTATATAATTATAAATTTTTAAAACAACAAAATAGTAAAATGATATGTGACCATGACTTAGCGAAGTAATATGACAAAATAATAACCATATGTTAGTCCTTTCAAAATCACATCATACTGCTAACAGAAAAAAAGTTAACAACACTTAATTGAAAATATTAGTTTATTGAATACTCAATATACCATCAAAAAATTATCCAAAATTTAATTAAAAATTCTCAAATTTATAATGGATTTAAAACATAATTAAGCTTATTTATAACTTCTCAAATATGCATAATATATTCCATCATAAGATATTCTTCTTTTATATATATATATATATTGGCAGAAATTGAACAAAAAATGAAACGATGTCAAATTAGATTGTTTTAGTTAAAAAAAAAAAATCATTTTCCCTACTTAAAACAAACACACATGATAGTAGAATTCAAACCACGAATACCATTAATTTGATTTTGTGGGTATTCTCAAATGTGAGAACGTTTCTTCCGGATCACATTCTAATGAATTTTTAAATTCATTATATGTAACTATATGAGTTTTAGAGATTTATTTTTTATTTGTCTTGAATTCTTGGTTCTCATTCAATTTCTCAAGTTTAATGAACATAGATGCATTATTTCTCATCTTTATCATAAACTTTTTTCTTAAAAAAAAAATAAATTCTTTTACTCTTTATCGTCATATTTCTAATATCAATTTATCACTTATCACCTATTTAGAAAAGATAAAAATTATATTCACAAATCGAAACTATCACATTTACATTGCAAAAAGTAACAAAACTCATACCACTCTTCTTAAATAAGCAACACTCTATAAATTTCAAACTTTAAACAATTTATCATCGACAGCGCGAAAAACACAAAATCCCTAAATCTCATAATTAATGGTTATACTAATTTGGAAAAAAATATATTTGGGGTTTATACAAATTTCATAAAGAATCCTTAAAATCATAATTGAGATTTATACCAATTTGTGAGAAACATCCTAAAAAGAATCATAAATATAACATACACAAATCATAATAAGATACTACTAAGCTTGATATCTGAATTATCATGCGAAAATGTATATTTCAATCTCAATTTATGTGTTATGAAATCTCTGTTACACCAATATATTTCTCTGTATTTCTTTTTTCTCACATACTTCTGTGATAACTTACATGGTGAAATGATCTTATAACCAGAAAAAAAAACTCTAATCTCTTTTATAAATCATTGTATCCATTAAATTTTTTATTTTATCTTTGTTTTATTTTTTATTCTTATTTTTTCATAATAAAAACTTAATATAAAAAATATCAAAATATAATTTTAAGAAATATATAAATATGTATAAAATATAAGTTATAAAAATTTTGGGGAGCTGTCACTCCCCTGTTACATGTTCCGCCCATATATATATACATATATTTCAAATTAATTCTTGATAATTTTGAAATTAAAATAATTATTTTCATAATTTTTATATTTAAAATTGTAACATCCTCATTTTTAGCAACTTGAAACTAATAAAAATATGGAGTTTCATCATAGTTCTAAACCAGATAATCCCAGAGTACACAATATATTAATATAATCTTACAAAAGAGATGACCATAAAAATATATCAATTATACACTTAAACTAAACTAAACTAGTAAACTCTATGCTTAAACTGACCACTGTTAAAGCTCCCACTGAAAACCTCCTCCTCAACCTAAAACGATGGCTCCTCATCCTCTATAAGTGTCTTTAACACTGCAACTACATTTGCTCCCACCAAAAGGTGATCATCGCAAAAAGAAAACATACATCACGAGACAGAAACACAAAAAACAAGGGTAAGCTAATGTAAACAAGGAAATATTCATATGAAAACTTAACCGAGTTTACCAACATAACACACATAAGCATACATATAAACAAAGATACAATTGACACTAAACTCAATTATCCGGATACAAGCAAGTGACATCGAACCTCTTGGTGGCTTGCACCAGTGTATGATTCCCAAACTCTGCAGAGTTTGGCCTCAAGGGGTTATCACCCAATCATCACACTAGGTAAGTCTCCTTCGCACCAAAGACTTGATTGAGAGCAATGGCTACGCCCTCCTGCTACTCCTCACGACATAACTCATTATACTCTACATGAGCCTTAATGGTCATTAGAGCGTCAGGATACATACCAAAACCGAGTCCTTATGTCCTTGGATACACTACCTCATCCACACTTAGAATTTTTTCACGAAACTCCTTCATAATTCACATACAACAGATCCACATTCACCTAATCCCAATCTCATTCAAAGCATATCAAGACAATCAAAATAATCCATTTCAGATCAGTTAATGCACTGAAACACATCAAAACAACAAACACATGAAATCTGGCAACTCAGCGCTCAGGCTCATATCCAATGCTTAGCCTCAGCATTAAAATTTCGTTTCAGACCTGCAGGGGCCCAACCCAGGGGCACCGCTCGGATGGCGCTCAACCTCATTCTTCTCGCATTTTTTCAACGTTAATCTTCTCGCATTTTTCAAGGCTCAACCTTCAATTTTAAGGCTCAGCCTCACACCATAAAACAACACAGATTATGGTTTTCATTGGGAGATGTTTCACTTTATTTCATGACCAAAATTGGCACCTCAATGGCAGTGTTGTCTAGTTTTCAAAATGGTTTTCAAGCAAAGTGAGATGATACCGATTAGAGCCATGATTCAAGTGTTCATTTTCCAATTCAACCTCAATTTCCACAATGCAATCACAATTTCACTTATACCAAACATCAAGCAATTCACATTGCATCACACTTCAAACAATCAATTCTTATTACACACAATTCTATTCATTGTATTCTCTAATTAAATTTAATTATCAACTTCTCTTACCTGACAAAGCGACTCTATAGACCCAAACCGCTCAAAGAACACCAAAACGCATCTAACTCCACATGATGCTCTATCTACACATTAAAACATCACAAGAACAATCAGGACCTACCATTATGATCACTGATCAACAAAAACTCATATCGATGATCAACATGTAAACGAAAGATGGCTCACATGCGAGAGAAAACATAATTAGACCAAAAAGAGGACAAAAACTCAACTTATGCGAACGGAGAAACTGATTGGTCTAACTTAAAGAGCTCACCGAGAGGATCAATCCTATGATCTCGATTCTTCAATCAGATGACCAGAGAGACAACAATCCTAGAGAGAAGTCAGAGAGTTATAGAATAGTGGTTTATAGAGAGATAGGAGAGATAATGTGTTTTAAAATAACAAAACTACTTTAGAATGATTCTATTTATATTAAAACCTTTTAACATTAAAATAATCGAGTCTCATTATTTTTAAATCTCTATCACTTCTAAAATGTCATTTTATAGAGTTTCACAATAACGATGATTTATTAATTTAAAACTATTTTACTAAAATATAACAAACATTTATATATATATATATATATATATATGTATGCCTTTATGTAAATAAATGTTTTCTTTTGTTGATGCACAAAGTTTTATAATAATTCTATTCTTTTAAATAATCACTTTTAAATTTAAACAATCATATTTTTACTTTTACACTTGAAGGACCATTAATTTAGGTTTAATTATTTTTAAACCAAAATAATTATTTCACCATTTTATCTTTTTAAATCAAAATTATTTAAATTCAATAATATTTTAAAATAAAATAAATGATGTACAATAAAAATAAACAAATACATATGTATATAACACATGTATTTTTTCCAGTATAAATAAAAGAAGGTGACCTAGACAAATTTCTTTTTAATATGTATCTGTTTCGTTATTTCAAATGGTCACACTTCGTTCAGAAGTTGAGGTTGAAGAAAATTTATATATTCCTATTTTCTTCCATTTTTCACCTTTCGAAACAATTTTAAAAAGTAACAAACATTTTCTATATTTTAAAATAAATAATCAATACTTCAAATGCAATGATTACTCGTCTATAAAAAATGAAGTAAACATAAAATTTGTATAGTCTTGTCTACTTTAAATAATCAAGAAAGTTTTCTATATTCTTATCTTCCTTCTTTTATAACCTACGTCTAAACGTGTGACATCAGAACATACTTAATGTATTTATGAAAAGTCTCTCTCACAGGTCAATACTAGAGTTACTATAGTCCTGAACACACAACAAACCCATAAAAAGAATTTAATGAAATTAAACTCAATCATAAATACCAATCCAAAGATATAATTCAAAACAGACAATAAGCATGTCTATCAAAATCCCATCCTCATCAATTATTTTCTGGAAAAAATTAGGTTAATTTATCCAATTCCCTGTACTGTTCAACACATCATCCCAACACTTTTTTCTACGGTATATATATATATATATACTTTTATAAATTAAAAAAAATCATTTTCCATTTTAAATTAACTTTTTCTTTTGAACTTTAAACTTATTAAGGAAATTTTTACAATGTTTTTTCCCACGTGGTAAACATATTTTATTTTATACATTAAATCTTTAGAAATAGAAAAACAAAGAAAGATAAATCAATTTATAACTTACTAAGTTGCTTATACATATAAATATTTTTTCAATTAATAAAATTATAAATTATATCTATGAGGGATTCATCTTTTTATTTCCATATTTTTTTAGCAATTTTCTGTTGTTTTAAATTAAAATATTTAATTTATAAGTTTTAGTATTTTTTATTTGACATTCTTTAGAATTTAGCTAACTTTTAAAATTAAAATAGTTACTTCTAATAAAAATTTATATTTATATATAGAAAAGCATTTCCCATTTTGGGGTATATTTTCTTTTAGATTTTACTCTTGAAGATATCGTCAAGGTGCTGTATTATTTAAAATTAGCTGATCTTTAAATTTAATATGTTTTAAAATCAATTATTTTTATAAATTAAATAAATAAAATTTATCTACAAAATAAATAAAAATATCTATAATTAAATTGTAAAATTGTTTATATTTAACTTTTTAATTATATTGTTTTTTTTCTATAAAGAAGTGAACACACGCATATGTATTTTCAATAATCAATAACAATATATAAAGATAATTTTTTCTTTTGTGTCCACATTTCAAAATATCAATTTTACCCTTTAAAATATAATTATTTATTAAATTTTTGAAAATTGACCGTTACTTTTATATGTTTTTTATAAAATCGTCTGCTTCTTTTCTTATTTTTTATTTATCAACGGTTATTCTTTCATCTTTTCTGATATATTTTATTTTTAATAAATATAATTTTATTTTATATATTAATCAAATAACATTATAACATAATATCACATATTTAATCACCTACAATGTAATATCATATATATTTAATAAATACGTAAATAGATGTGATCGCATGTTTACGTTAGTTATTTATAAAGTAAATAAAACTAATTTTTCTATTTTTAAACTAAACAAGACATGTATTTTTAACTGTTTACTTTTAAAACAATAAATTATAATTAAAACTGTATAATTCGTTTTATATGAAAAATATTTTTTTTTAAATTCATTTGAAAAATAAAAAGATATATTCAATCTGTTTCAAAAAAGGGTATATTCGTGAAAACAAATTGAAAAACAGTTTGGCTTTATTTTTTTTTGTTTTTGAAAAAATATTTGTTGTTTGGTAAGAATGAAAAAAAAAAGAGAAAGCAAACGAAAAGTCACGTGATGGCGTGTGGGGGCAGAATAGCGTGATTCTCACGCGTGATAAGGAAGAGTTTTTGAATACCTGACGGAGAGAGAATATAAAGGGACAAATGCATCCGCAGTTTTAGATGAAATCAGGAGCGTTGGTTTTATTGTAGAGAGAAGGAAGCGGTGAAGAAAACAGATTTGTTGAGTTCTGTGTTGTATTTGTACTGAGAGAGAGGGTTTGGTAAAATCAATTGTTTATACTATTTACTCATCCAACAAACAAAGATATATAAAGCCAGAAAAACCATCTTTTTTCATTGTTGTTTCTCTACTCTGCTTCTTCAGGTTTTAGGAGCGGAGAATCCACACTCAGAAACATGTCTGGAATCGCCCGTGGACGTCTTGCTGAGGAGCGAAAATCATGGCGGAAGAACCATCCACATGTTCGTATCGTTTAATTTTTCCCTAATTTTTTTCTCTGCTTATTTCTCTTCAATTTTGTATTCTACTTCCGTTACAATCTATGTTTGTTTCTCTTAATTTAGGGTTTCGTTGCCAAACCGGAAACTCTCCCTGATGGCACCGTCAATTTGATGGTCTGGCATTGCACTATTCCTGGCAAGACTGGGGTGCGTTATTTTCTCTTCTTATTGTATCCCCTCCTCCTCCATGCCCTTTATCTGCGTTTATCTTCAATGCTAGCATGAACTATCTTTGACTTCTATCAAATTTTTTTCTCGGTGCTCGTCTCCTAGAGGTTTACGGATTGGAAGTAAACTATAGGTCTTGATCCGGATTCAGTTTGCTTAACATGCTAGTAATGGTGTGCCCTCTATGACTTTTGTGCTTTAGAGCCTTACATGTCATGACAGGTGCTTTTCTTATCAGTTTTAATCGAATTGTTGGTGGTATGGAGAGCAGATATGTAAGTTTGTGGGGGCGCATAGTTTGAGGATGGTAAAGTTATTTGGAACTCTTCTAGCTGTGTGATGCTTCAGGCTTAAACCTTAGATATAAATTTGATAGTAAAGGCACATGATAAACCATTTTTTTAGTAGGCTTTGTACTTCTAACATATTTCTCATGCTAAGGATTGAACATCTCAAAAGTGTGATTATGGTAGAACCTGATAGCCCATAACCATGAATGGGATAAACTTCTAATGACTTTGATGTCATCTTAAAAAATTGAAAACCGATAATCTCAAGTGATAGACTAGATATTTGTGGGTGGTCCGATAATGATCTTATAGTGGATGATACATTTTAAGAAATGAATGGTGAAGTTCAGATCTAAGTTGTCTTGCTCTGACTCAAATTTGATGATGGGAATACAAGTGTGTTTCGTACCTCACTTTATAAGAATGTGTTGATCCAAGAACCCTGGGCAAGCATAGAATTTAATAAGGACGATTGAAGCTGAGCTAGAAGAATTGGTCATGCTTTTCCAAAGCTAGATATGCTGGATTGACGTGATATTGATTACCATTACTTAAAAAAAACAGGAATGTAGAGAGAAACAAACTGATGAAGGCTATGTGCTCTAATTACTGTTTCAGTTTTCTGTATAGATCACCACCGGCATTGAAGAAGAAACATCACCATCAATATTTCTAGTGAAAGCCATGCTAAAGGGTCGACGTGCTCTGGTACCATGATATTAAACACCGATAAACTGATTTTATTAGTATAGTCGAGGATACAGACAGGATAGTGAAACTCTGTTTACAGAAAACCACTTATATATATACTTGTGCGTGTATTTAATGACAGAGCAAATTTACAGAATAAGTTAGTCATATCTGTTTAACTGAAACATTTCACTAACCACATAGGAAACAAATATACATGTTTGTGTATTTAAATATATATGTTTAGAGACAGAGCAAATTTACAGAATAAGTTAGTCATATCTTTTTAACTGAAACATTTCACTAACCACATAGGAAACAAATATACATGTGTGTATTTAAATATATATGTTTAGAGACAGAGCAAATTTACAGAATAAGTTAGTCATATCTGTTTAACTAAAACATTTCACTAACCACATAGGAAACAAATTATAGTGACTGCCTCAAACAGTTACTCTACGTCAGAACAAAAACAGACAACTGTAAGAACATAAACAACCAGTAGCATTGTCTAACAGAAGATACGCTGGCAATATTAAACTGAATAGTAATAGTACTAAAAACTAAATAAAGTTTAACATATAATATTGAATTTATATAATAAACTAATATAGTAAATGAAAGTTTTCTGAATAGTGACTCTCCCACTATATTGATTGTGTGGTCTGCTTCTCTGTATTGCTATCCAATATTTAAAACACCGTAAGGGTCTTAAGTCCTGTACGTGGGTATTTAGCTATATATTGGTTAATAGTCAACATATTAAGCTTGAAAAAAGAGTAACAGCATCTCCCATGAGATGATTTGTGTGCTGTTTTTTTTTTTTCCATTATCTGGGCCATTAAGTGAAAGATATGATTTTATGGCTCTTATATCTGCTTATTGTCTTGACTTTTATATGCTTGTTCGTTCACAGTGGCATTTGTGCCTTCTAGGATGTCCTGTTTTTTATATTTTGTCATGTGATTGGACGAATTTTCAACTTATAACTTATTACCAAAATATAGAGAGCAGGATAGAAAACAAAAAGTGGGACAGTGAAGTGTTTTAGATTAAGTGTGATGCATTTTAGTACGCATTGATTTTGGAATCTAGTAAGGTTTAAATGAGTGTGATATATTAACAAATCTACCAAAGAAATATAGTTTCAACACTTAACCTACCAATGATTTTATTGGGGATGATTATTATTAATGATGCTTATCGTAGTAGTCAATTGTGTTGAACAGTGGCCTTTATATCGTGCTGCAGCACCCTGCTACTCCTCTAAGGGCCTTTAATACGCGTAGCCATCACGGGGCTTTCACGTCTAAAATCATGGCGATTTCACGTCTAAAATCATGGCGACGGTCTTTTTTCATATACCATATTTATTTGCTGTTTGCCGCTAGTGTTTAACTCAGGCCACGTGCTAGTTGGCCGTGAGAAAGGGGGGTCAAAAAGGTGACCTGATTCACACCAGACGAAGACTTTTGGAAACCTAACTAACAACGCTGAACGGTTTATCTGTTTTAAACTTTAGCCACTTGTGATTTAGAACAATTACAACAGCGTGTTTTGACTGAAGTTTCATAGATTTAGTATTAGAATAAAATATCTTAATTAAAATGTTTTAAAATTTAAAGCGTAAACTAGTAACGCAAGGCCAGAACATACCTACTATTGTTTAATATCAAATAGAAAATATTTGATTGATTAATTTATGTGTTATAATTTCTTTACTTGATTTATCGTTTGAAATCTTTTACTAACTAAACATTTTAAAATCTGTTATAGCTTTTCAAATACAGATTATTCATTAATATATAATAAATTTAATAGTGGACTAGTTATTATAAATTTTGTTATTGTTCTATTATATTGTAATAGATGACATCCTCTTATCTGCTATAGGTAGCTTACTATTGACCTTTTGCATTTAACATGGTCAAGGTCATGGAAATTACTCAAAATATTTTATCCCTTAGAGCTTATGCTAGTGCATCATGCTCGATGACTTCGAATATCTTGGATTAGACTTGCATATGAATGAGCAAGACGCTTGTTTATTTCATTGAAATTATTCTGTATGTCGTTTGTTGCAGACTGATTGGGAGGGTGGATATTTCCCACTGACGATGCATTTCAGTGAAGATTACCCTAGCAAGCCTCCAAAGTGTAAATTCCCTCAAGGTTTCTTTCACCCTAATGTGTATCCATCTGGAACTGTTTGCTTGTCTATACTTAATGAAGATAGTGTAAGTATATCCTTCTTATAATTGCATGATGTTAGTTGAATTCTTTCAAGTCAATGACATCTTCAAGCTTGTATTATGTTATTCCACATGCTTTTCAGTGTATACATATATATTTATAGAATCATTCTTTTACATTTAGGGCTGGAGACCAGCTATAACAGTGAAGCAGATTCTTGTGGGCATCCAAGACTTGCTTGATCAACCTAATCCTGCTGATCCTGCTCAGACAGAGGGTTATCATCTATTCATCCAGGTAGCTAACCTGACAAACGCCACGCACTTTACCGGGAATTGTATCACTATACTTGTTTTCGAAGAGTAAAGGAAGTAGTATAATTTTCTAACTTTATGAATATGCAGTCCATGCTCACGCAGGCACTAATAATTGTTAATATACTCGCACTTCGTGTGGGATCTTTTTTCATTGAACATAGTGCAATATGAGAAAGTGAGTCCTTATAAATATTTGTTTGTGCAGGATGCGACTGAATATAAGAGAAGAGTCCGGCAGCAGGCAAAGCAATACCCACCTCTTGTCTAGTTCTATATTTGTTCACTTTAGGAAACTATTCTAGTATGTTAGTTGTTGTCAGTTATTTATTGTTCCGTGTTGAAACTGTTCTGTGATTGTTAGCTGCCATAATATGCAGACTCCATGGTTTTAACTATTTCTGCTTCCTCTCAGGTCTGGATAACGTGTTAATATATTACAATGTGAAAGTCAACCAATAATACTTGTTGGCGACACTTTCTGTGCCTCATGTTAGCTGCTACATTTCTATGTGAATGGATAAATTTACTGTTATGAATTATATGATATTATGACTCCTACAGTGGTACTTTCTGTTCTGAATTTCTTGTTTCTATACTGATATCAAACCTATTAGCCAATTGATTTGTCCTTTATCACTGAAAACTTTCTATTTAAGTGATGGCACATGCTGAGTGGGGTATATGCTAGTTATTGACATGTTAGTTTTTCGTCATTCACGGTGTTGAAAGGTATGTATGACGTAAATTCACGTGACGATACCTGAATGTGATTTGAATCTTAGAAAGGGAATTGGAGTTGCTACGTTTGATGTTATTGCCTGGCTACAAAATGCTTATATTCTAATTACAGAAGATCAATTAACCTTTATATTATTGCTTTGAATGGCTTATTGTTGATGCCGAAATGTAATTGGATAAGTAAGCTTCCCATTTCTGGTGTTTGAGTGCTGCCTGCCAGTTCATAAATTGTAGAACGATAGCCTATGGATTTTCGTTGAACTTAGACTATGAAAGCCTTCGATGTGGATAGAAGATGCGTGCACAAGTACCAGAGACTCTATATTAGGTTTTGTATATATCAATTTGTTAAAAGCAAAAAACACACTTGGTGCGTAAATCTATTTTTGTTTGAAGAAAATAGAAACGACTTCGCGATATTAAGAAAATGATTTAAATCTAATTTAATCACAAAATTAATTTAAATAAGATAGGATATGCATTTATCTATATATTAATTTTTTTTCATATTTTTAGATAAAATATATAATTTTAAGAGAAAAGAATTATTATAAAAATAATGTGACATTTTAATAAAGTTTTAGTCATTCACCGTATTAAGTTATCTCTCATAATAATAACATAGATTTTTATCATAACAAAAATAACTTATAAAAATAATATAGCAGTTTTATCATAATACAAAAATAAAATTGGAAAATTAAAATTTCCTCTTCTTACTATGACATTATTTTCTGGTATTTCTAAATTTAAAACTTCCATAAACCACCAATTTCAAACATTTTCTTAAAATTGATAATATATTTAAAGAAAAATATGTAAGTGATTAACCTAGATTAACCTCGATTATAAGAGAATTATTTGTCCAGATCTCGAATTGAGAAGAATGTTATGTTAGAAGACTACGTTAATGGTAATACGTGACAATTTTCTACTGAAAGGTCACGTATCCAAATGGGACAACATAAATAAACTCAGAAAATAGTATTTGAGGAACAACAGACTATAGTGGATGGAGAAAATGAATTAGACAGAAAAAACAGTAAATATTCTTAACTTATACTTGTTACAGAAATAGGAACAGGCAATTAAAAAAAATAGTAATACCAATTTGAAATCTATGTACATTTATGAAAATAGAAACAATTTATCTGCTATGTTACGTCAACATGAATATAGTATAAGATATCATATTAAATGAATCCCACAATTATTGATATAGAAAACCCTATTAAAATTCCTTTGTTATCACATAAGAACTTTTAAACTCCCAAAGTTTCCAGGCATAACTTGTTTTATTTAAATTCCTTAATTAAACTTCACTATTTACTATTCTATTTTCATTATTGGAAGTGAGGGGTCAGTGGAGTCAGCCAACGATGTTTATTTATCATAAATTACTACCTCCTTTTGTTTATCGTAAAAAAACCAAAATAATTTCATAATATTCTATCTACAATAAACTTTTCATATGAGAAAAATATAAGGTAATCAGAAGTCATTCACTAATTAAAGTTATATTTTGAAAAGTATAATTACATGAAGTAAAAATAGTTAAAATTGTTTATATTAGATATTTCAACAAGTCACTTTCATTTAAAATAATTGGAAAAAATTGTAATTGTCAAATAGTAATAAAAAATAATAATTTTTTAATTATTAATTTTTGATAATTTTTTTTACAAATTAATATAATATTTTTTAAATAACTTTATTTATTTATTTTTATTTTTCTATATTTAAAACTATTTAAAAAATGTGACCTAAAGTTATAAAAAAAATTATTAAAATTTAGTTGTCAGAATATATTTTCCACAAAAAAAAAAATATGTAGTTTCAAAGTGGTGTTCTTATTTTATTCAACTTACTAGAAATATTAAGCTTGAAATCTCAAACCAAACACAAACTACATTAGTCAGAAGTTCTGATCGGAATGCAACAAAAAACGAGAAACACCACGGAGGGCAAAAGTGGTGTCAAGGAGTGGTTGTGGTTTCTTGAGCTTTGGAATGTTTGATCTGAATGAGTTCCTGAATCAATTCCTTCATGTTGTTGTGCGAAGAGCCACCATCCATTATAGCTCTCTTTGCAGCATCGCTTAGCGTCTTCGCTCTTTTCCTCAGTTCCTCACTCTTCTCCTTCATCATCGCACCAATGGCGTTTCCAATGTCTACTCCTTTCACAATTTCACTCCCAAACTCGTTCCAGTTTCTCCACTCTTTCGCCCCCACCGGCACTCCAATTTTCAGCACATCCACCACCAGCTTCTCATTGAAAAAATGCTCCGCAAACAGAGGCCACGTCACCATCGGCAACCCCGCATTCACGCTTTCCACCACCGTGTTCCAACCGCAGTGACTAACCAATCCTCCGATCGCAGGATTCTCCAGTATCAGCAACTGCGGCGCCCAACCCCATATCAGATACCCTTTCTTGCTTTCCTTCATTCTCTTCTCAAACTCTTCCAAAAACTTCTCTCCTTCTCCACCCTCACCGTTTTTCCTCACCACCCAAATGAAATCTTTCCCAGAATCTTCAAGTGCACGCGCGATTTCAACAAGCTGGGAGTAAGGAAACTTGTTCATGCTCCCAAAACTCACGTACAAAACAGAGCTCTCTTCCTTCGTGTTGAGCCACTCATGCCACCCTTCTTCTCCTTCTTCCTCTTTAGCGTACCCACGTGCAGCCTTATCGGAAGCATCCTGGTTCGCCCACAACGAAACCGGTCCAATTCCCCAACTCTTGGTCCCCATCACGCCCTTGTAGTGCTCGTAGTAACCACTCTCGAGGTCGTAGAAACTGTTGAAAAGAGACCCGTAGCTCTTTTTTTCTGACTCCTTAATCGTCTTCATCAACTCCGTGTACTGGTTCGGAGATCTGAGCCAATCCGGCAACTGCAACCGCGTCATCTCCAACCTGTCGGGCAACCCAGGTAACACAAACCGGTCGGTGTCGGATTTCGCTGCCAGATGGGGTGCGTACTGCTCCACAACGTGCGCAGCGGAGCGAGCGAGATAACTTGCGCCGTGAAACATGATCCTGGGAATGCGGAGCTTGGCGGCGGCTTCCGCAGTCCAGGGGTGGAACATGTCGGTGACGATGAAGTCGGGTCGGAGGTCGTGGAATAGTTGTTCGAAGCGAGGTTGGAGAATGGCGAGAGCCATGTAGATTCTGGGGGTCATCTCGCGGGGCGTGTCGACGTTGAAGGCTTCGATCCCCGGCGGAAGCCCCACTTGGGCGGCGGGGAAGGTGACCAAGTGCGTTCTGATGGGGCGGCCGCGAGCGGAGTCGAGGTCTACGGACTTCTGAAAAACGGTGGCGTTTTGTGGGGTGGTTATTATGGTGACGTCTACGCCATTCATGGCAAAGAGCCTGGCCATGTCCACCAGAGGAATTATGTGACTAGTCGACAGAAAAGGAAGGAAAATTGACTTTAGCTCACTCTCTTTCCCCATCGCTATGGCCACTTCTGGTCTCTTCACAATATTATTCAATTCATGATCCTCTAATATATACACTGCAATCTCTCAACATTCACACTATTTGTCGGCTGCTCTAATCAGTTTCCTAAACTCAACTTAAATTACTCTTTTAATCTCGTGCAAACAAAAAGAAAACTAATAAAACAAACAGATGAAAAGTTTGAGTTTTGTAATTCCTTTTGCAACAAAATGGATACTTTTTAATTCATCCCTTCAAAAGAAAATTTGGAACAGCTGAAAATAACTCTTCTCGAAAAGTTTAGTATCAGTTAGAATAATATAACATTATTAGTGATTATATAATAAAATTTTGAATTTATGATGTTTTTCCGTCTTGCAAAGAAAATTTAGATCAAACGAAAATAACTCGTCTTAAAATATTTCATATCAGTTAGAGTAATATAAGATAAATATTAGTGTCTATATAATAAATTTTAAATTTATGATATAAAAAATTTGGAACAGACGAGAATATCTCGTCTTGAAAAGTTTGGTATCGATTAAAGTAATATAGAACAAGTGCTAGTGATTATATAATAAATTTTAAATTTATGATATTTTTCATCTTAATCAAATACACTTTGTATTTTTTTTTCCTGTAATAGAGTCTTCTAATATATGAATTTTATTTTTAATTTGAAAATTGTGAGTGTACTTGAGATAGAAAAAAACATGAAAAAATAGTATATGTGTTATAAATTTGTTTACATAGTGTTATTATTTTGCGGTCATATTTTTTTGATTTTGAAGTTTTTATATTATATTTTTATGTTTTCTGTATTTTTTTTATAAATGGAGTGATTCTTGAATATAAATACATTAATATTCTGAATTGATCTGCGTTCTTTTCAGCACAACCAATATTTTTATTCTATTATGACATTAAAGTGTATTGTAATTTGGGTAATTCTAGGGGATGGACTTATACGATGAGATTAATGATTGCAGTTATAATTGAGTTGAAAAAATGTTCTTGTGATGGTGAAGGGGTGGAGCACGAGTGAATCGAGGCCATCCTTTGGAATATAATATTGAATGGAGTATAGATTTTGTTATTATAATAATAAGTGTATGTGTGAGAGTGACTCGTGTCTCGTGTTGGGTACGTGTCGACATAGAATGTTCTGTAAGCTATATACATTAAGAACCACAAAACATCATATGTATTGGAATTTTACTCAAAAAAATGTTTTTGTTGCACTGAATGAGTGGAGCCCGAGTGAATCGAGGGCTTATTTTAGAATATATTGAATTAACTTTACATTTTATTAATAAAAATGTGAGAGCACTCGTGGTTCCCGTGGGTAATTGTACTACCACCTGTGGCCAGAATCTTTCATTTAGGTTCACGTTGAACGCCTTGCATGTTCAAATCTTAATTTTTATTTACTACTTTTAAATATTTTTTTAGTTTCTTAAATTTGATATAAAATTTAAATTTATCTTCATTTCAAATTCTGATACAATTTATTTTTTAAATTTTAAAAAGTGAATAAATGTAAAATTATAATTTAATTGAAAAAAAAATTATATGTGAAAGAATGTTTTAAGTTATTTATATTTTTGAAACTTTTTTATTTAAATGTGAACACCACTAAACTTATAAAAAATTAATTTATTTATATTAAAATAAATATATATTGAAAAAAAAAACAATTTCAAATCAAAAACTATATTGCCATTAAAAAAATTTGATTTCAATTTTAAATACTACAAATATATTTAATTTCTCTATTTATTTTCATCACTTTTAAAATTCATTCTTTACAGCTAATGAAAAAATCATAACTTTTATTACAAACAATGCAAAATTATTTTTGAAAAATTCAACATTAATTATTTATTATGTAAATAAAATTCTTTGTAGAAACTTATTAAATAGTAATTGTGGGACTTAGTAACTATTTCTTTAACATGAATAATGAGCATATTATAACCATGATACTGTAATCAATAATGTAGATGTAGAGAATGTGGCTCCCACAAAATACAAAATAGATACTTCTGTTGTGTGCCTATTAATTAACATAAAATACTATAATTTTTACTTTAGTTAAAGGTTTTACACAAACCTACATATGTATAATGAATTGTTTGTTTGATTGCATATAACGAACTCTGTCGGAAAACCAGGAGATTAGGTGTGTGGGTGGAAGAGTACAATACGTGTGTGGGTGGAAGAGTACAGTATGTTAATATGGTTAAATAATAATTAATGTGTATTGATTTTATTAATTTTATATAAAAATTAAAATAATTAAATTTATTAATTAAAAAATATAAATTTATATAATAAACTTTATAAACGACAAATATTTTTGTGAAATTGTTAAATAATCATTGTAGGATACAAATAAGTACTTTAATTGTTTAATTATTTTCTTTTTTATTTTTTATATATTTTAACACTATTTTTTTGTTAGTTTTTTTATTAATTTAAATTTTTTATATTTAATTATATTTTAATTTTTAATAACAATAAAATGCATTTATTTTATTATTTAATTGTTTTTTTAATTTTTATTTGTTAGCATTAAATAAAATATGGGTCTTGTTAATCAGCGTCTAACACTGATTAAGGTAATTAATATGCATTGAATTCTATAAAAAATACATAGGTAAGTGTAATATTAAATTAAATTTGACATAATCATCATTAATGTAATTTTATTTTATTTAAAAGACAAAAATGTTCATAATTGTTATACACGTGTGTTTCATATTTTATGTAAGGTTCATCGATAAAAGTTAAAAAATAATTATATAATAAAATAACTATGTTTTAAGGTTGTTAAAAATTAAATATAAAGAAGTTTAAATTAATAGTACAATCATAAAAAAATAGTTTTAAATATCTACAAAACTTATAAAAAAAACAAAAATAATATATTTTAGTAGAGACCTTAAAAATTTCAAAATCATTTTTTCTGTATCAGTAGGTTATTGTTTAAAAATTTAAAAAGGTGTTTTTATTTTTATAAAAATTATTATATGTATTTATACTATCTTAATTAATATATTTAATTATTTCAATTTTCAAATGTAAAATTGAAGAAATCAATACAAATTAATTATCTTTAACCAGTACCCTAAATCCTAAGGATACTGGTTAGTATTCTCCATAAATATTAAACGTAATTTAACAATATTTATAAATATTTTTGTAATTTAAATAAAATAAAATTGTATTAATCATCATTAACTCAAACTTTCCTTAATATCAAATTTAACTATAAATTTTTACAAAATTCAATACACATTGATTATACTTTGAATTATAATACTAATTAGCCCAAAAATAACATATAATATTTAAAATGAGTTAGAGGATACAGTTTCCCACGACTCAATTTTTGTAAGGATTTATTATGACATTCATTTCCATTTCGGTAGTAAATTCTTAAGTGGGTGATTTTATTTTCGTGCATTTGAATCTGGTGTTTATTCTGGCAAATTAGTATTGTATTAAATGTGTCAATGCTTTGTGTTTTTTTATTATTTTATTTTATTTTAAATAATAAAAAGTTGTCATGCGGGAAACTAGTGTTCTGTTACATGATAGTATGATGTTATATGACAGTGCTAAAAAATCACTTTGACACAGATAAAATTTTATTTTAAAAAATAAATAAAAAATATAAGAAATTACGAGTGACACATCTCTAACGTAAAAAAATTATGAGTAATTACATCAAATCTCTCAAAACAAAATCAATGTTAAAACGTATAAAAATAAAGAAACTTATTTAAGATTTAAAAAAGAAAAAGATAAATTACATAATGTAACCTTTTTGTTTTAAGATTACGAATAAACGATATTAGTTGTTGATTTCTCAATAGACACGTTTATTTACTTCGTAATTTTTTCTTAAACTGTATTTTTTTTTTTAATTTTGTATTCAAAAATTGGTTTCGTTATTTTAAAAGCAACTAAAGTCGTTTATCAAATTAAAATTAAAAAAAATTGATAGCATAAACATTTAAAATAAAATAAAATAAAAACTACTTTTAAAATGCAAAACCAAATTTTCAGTACATAATTACCTATTTCAAAATAAATGGTAAATTGGAAAATAATTCATTCAGAAATCAGTAACCAATTTCTCCATGTAATTAAAAAATCAAAACTCATGTGGAGAAAACGGTTCTCCCATTCCGTTTCTCAACATGAACATTAAAATGTGAAATTATGATAGATAATTTTACACTTAGGTAACCTTTTGGGTTATTAAAAGAAGTTTATCTAATGAAGTAATTGTAAATACAGGATGATAAATTCATTCTATTTATATTAACAAGGTTAAACTTAGATAAAACTTAATTAACTTAAATTTTTGTTCTCAATAATTAATAACAATTTGTGATCACATTGAGAAAATATTTTAAACTTGTAATATGTTAAAAAATAATAACTTTTTATAAGTTATAATTAAACTATGTACGAATTAATTTATAAATATTTTCTTGTATTATTTTTCAAAAAATATATTTTTTATGTTTTACATGAACCAATCACTTTTTATGGCATTCCTTTCTTCTTATATTGAAAGTTGTTCAAATAAAGTATTTTTATCTCTTTATGTGAGTTTTAATGTTGGTTCTATAATTGAATAGTTGTTATGAATAAGAGATGATATCAAAGTAAACTAGATGCGAATTCGAGAATCTTATACTTAAAGTAAAGATTTATCTTCTTATTTATATTTCATGTGTCTACATTTTTTCTCAATTTTTAAACCACTTTTTATGACTCAGATCATTTGCTGGAATCCTTCAAACTCAAATAGTCCATTTAACTTCCAAAGTGCATTTCCTTTAATTAAATCCATATTTCAATACATATTATGATTTAATAATCTACTATCTAATTAGTTTTTTCCTTCTTCAATTTCAGATTGAGTATTCCAAAATATTTTTGAAATGTGTTAAAAACATATTTCAAATTAATTATTTTCAAAGGTATTTTCAAATTCAAAAATATTTTTCTGAACATCAAAATTGGAAAGATTAAAGAAGAGGATGTGTAGAGATTTTATTATATTTTTAACCAAGAGTAGTTTGAAAATTGTAGATTTTTTGAGTGTAGAAAAAAAAAAGAGCAGTGCAGGAAGAAATTGTCCTGCAAAATATTTTAGTAGCATCGCAATGCCTCTTCGTTTATGGGCCAAGCCCACTCGAGCCTAATACGCTACAAAAAAATTTCAAAGCCCACAAACCGAATAAAACAATTGAGAAAAAAATAAACCAAAATTCTAGGGCTCGTCGCGTGTGAATTGAATTCCATGGACGACATGGCTGCCTACTACTCACAGCCCCAACCGGCGGGCCTTCTCACTTACCACCAGTACTATCAACCGCCGCCTCCGCAACCTCCTCCGCTGTTGGCGGTGGTACCACCGCCTCCCGGAGCGGTTGTCCCGCCGGCGCACCACGGGCATCCGCCGTACGTGGCTCAGCATCAACAGCAAGCGGTGTTCGGTTCTTACGGCGCTCCTCAACCCTCCACGAACGAGGTTCGCACCCTCTTCGTCGCTGGCCTCCCAGAAGATGTCAAGCCCCGCGAAATCTACAATCTTTTCCACGAATTTCCCGGTTACGAGTCTTCACATCTCCGGAGTCCCACCAATTCGTCTCAGGTTCATTGCAATTTTAATTTCTTGGGTTTCTTAGTTTATGAAATGATGCGAATCTTTCTCTGATGTTGTTTTCTTGTCTTGACAGCCTTTTGCTTTTGCTGTGTTCGCCAGTCAGCAGTCAGCAATCATGGCAATGCATGCTCTGAATGTGAAGATCTTGTCGTAACATTATTGTTTGTTACATGTTTTGCTTATTGACATCAAATGCATTTCTCTTCGCGTGGCTTTAATTGTTTTGATTAATGTGGTTTGCAGGGGATGGTGTTTGATCTTGAAAAGGGCTCCACTCTATTTATTGATCTTGCAAAATCAAACTCTAGATCCAAACGCACTAGGATAGGTATGTGTTTTTATCAGTTCTAAACTCCATTCAAGGATTTCTGTTGTTATTTTTAATATATTTCAGATCTTCCAGTTGAATTGTATTGATTGATTGACCTTTACAAACAGATGATGAGAGAACCGGTGCCGATAAGAAAGCTAGAAGTCTTACATCATCATGGATCACTCCCGATTCTGGTAAGATGTTGTTAGTTTGAAACTTGGTGCGTTGTTGTCTGTATATGTAGGTTGTTTGAAGTTTCTTTTCCCCCAGTTTACTGTTGTTGTGTTATGTTCAGTTCATCGTTTATTCTGTTGCTTTGAGGTCAGTTAACTATTGATCACACCAAGGACACTTTTACCTATGAGCTCACATTACACATGTTTTGCACTCTTCGGCACTAGCAGGTGTTAGCAGCATTCACATGCCTGGAATGGGTAATCCTGCTTTCAACACGAACACGTTTGGTTATCCACCTGCACAAAGGTCATCTGCACTACTTAATCACGGTTTATTATGTGGAAGTTGATTGCTTCTATATTTGAAAAAGCACATTTTCCAAACTTACAGTGTTAGTTTGAGCTTCCCATAGAACTCTCCCAATTAGAAGAAAATAACTAATGTGTTTTAAGTAACGGTAATTATTTTCAGATTAACCCTTTTATTTGTTGCAATCTCATCTGATTATTTGTTTCTTTGTTCTTGGTAATAGTCTTGGTAGTGCTGATGGGAGTGCTGTGAATGATGGTCGATACCTGAATATGGTTAGTGTTGTAAATGCTCAATTTATATGTTTTATGCATCACCTTAAAAAGATTTCCAGTATGATTTGCTTCAGTTGGTTATATATCCTTGTTAAACTGAAAGTGCTCTTTTGTTTGGAAACATGTCTCAATTTTTTGATTCTGGTAATCTTTAACTGAAGTCAAAATTTGGAAGTCAATATTTTTTCCCTTTAGATGGCTTGGAGAAAAGCTACTCCTAAAATAATGTTTCATCTCTTTTGTTTTAGTATATATCTTTGGAAATAAGAGGTCTGATTTTCATTTCTATTCTATTTGATTTTTTAACGTGGTAACAATATACAGAAGAACGTATAGAAATATAGTTATAATTAAGCCATACATTATGCTCCCCTTTGCCTCTATTATACAAACAGCATCGTTCTATTGTTAGTTCTAGTAATTGAATAACAGTGTGTTCGGTTCACAAAGGGGCTATCCTTTATAATTTTAATAGAGGATACGAAAGTAAAATATATTTTTTGGACATTTTGGTATATAAAAGAATTCTCTTTCACACTCGCAACATTGGAGGGGTGAAATAGGAGAGATGAGATTTTAGCTGTCTTATTTCCCTTCTCCAAAGCATTGAACCAAAGAACATAAAATTAAATAGTTCCCCACCCGTCTCCAGCCTCTTCTAGTCTTGTTTTCTTGACTACCAAGTATTGGATGGTCCTTGGGGTGTAATATGCTTTAAGTGGGGATACAAACTGGTGTGGAAGTAAGATGTAAGCTAATAGTTTCTATTCTCTGGTTCAACAGTTCCGCAAGGGATTGGAGCTTACTTTGGCTATACCCTTGGGTGCAAATTTTATCTCTTTTATTTGTAATCTTCACGAACTTTGTTTCTAGACTGTGTTGAAACTTCTGTATAATGTTCAGGTCCTTTAGTTCTTTGATTAGGCTGTTCAACTTCAACATTATAATGCTTTACATGATAGTATAGAAGTAACTTTTGGAGATTGCCTGATACTTATCTCGTAAAGCTATTCTTCATTCACACACCCCACATATAGCCATTTGTTTGCCATTGATGAAATGTGCTCTTATGCAAATATGCAATATATAAGTCAATATGTTTCTCATGTTTAAGTATCATGGTCTTCCTCCATGTCATATGTATTTGACAGTACCTTATTTAATCTTAGGACTACAGATTTCCTCAGTAATTGTTTTGTTTCTTATCTTATATGTTGACAGAAGAAGTCTTCAGCTCCTTACATTCCTCAAAACTCAACCCCGTGTGCAACTTTATTTGTAGCAAATCTGGGGCCATCTTGTAATGAACAAGAGCTAATGCAAGTGTTTTCTAGGTTGGTAGACATATACGCATGAGGTGTTTTTGCATTATTAAAATATGTGGAAGTTGAATTTAATTTTGTTTTTATATAAAATTTTACATCAGATTCCATGGATTTTTGAAACTGAAGATGCAGAGCACATACGGGGCGCCAGTAGCATTTGTTGATTTCCAGGTTTCTTTTTGTTATTTTATTTTGCTCTGGATATAACCATAAATGGGTGTATTTTATCACTCAGCATCTTGAAAGCCAGCATACATTACGTGATACAGTTACAGGGATATGGTGGAATGCAAAAAATAGTAAAGTACGACAAGGTTTAGATGCTTTAACAAAAATTTATATATAGTATTTGTGAAGAGACATTCACATTACGAATTGCTCATTAATACATTAACGTATCAATAATCAATGTATAATTATCACAGTTGCATATCTTTCCCCTATCCATATCGGAGTATTTTCTTTTACAATGGACATGTCACAAAAAATATACAATTTCCCTGCCCAAGCTAGAATGTCATAATAAAAACATCACTAGTCCAAACAAAAATTGTATTTTTTGGTCCATAAATCTGAGAATGACAAGCCCTTGTTCTACGTTTGGAAGAGACACTCATTGTTTGCAATATACATTATTGGGTGTCTTTTAACAATAAAAAAACTACATGAGATACAGAACAGTGTCTCGAGCCATATCGAGGGAGTAATATATGTATGTCTTGAGCCATAGATACAGAACAGCAGTCACTAAAGTATATACTGTATATGTGCAGGATGCCAATAGCTCAACTGAAGCTCTAAACAGTTTGCAAGGCACAATTCTTCACTCTTCGCAAACTGGCGAGGGAATGCGTTTAGAGTATCCTTTGGTCACCTGAGCTTTTGTTCTCATTTGCTTCTGTTATTTTTTTGTGTGATTTTGGTAGTGGTTGAATCTTATCACTGATCCAATGTTTGGCATTGCTTAATAAGAATCTTAGATATGCAAAATCGCGGATGGGCATGCGAAAGAAGCCAAAGTAACTTACATGCTGGAAAATTAGAAAATGGAGAAAGGTGAAAGAAAACACGAGAATCAGTCACGATGCCTTCGGGCAGCACAATGAGTTGTTATTTGCGGCTACAACAGAGAATGGAAGCTGGGGTTGCCTTCATCCCAAATCCATAATTTGCACAACTTGTTCACTGTTTTGAAAATAGAAAATAGGACACAAGTTAAATGCTTGTTGTTCAACAGTCATCGATCATGTTCTCGTCTATTCTATCTACCTGTAAATTTATATAAAACTACCTTTTACTTTTACTTTTACAGCTCTTGGAAACACTGATAAAAGTATTATTAATTTCATTTGTATTTTATCTTTTGTTCTTGGGGTAATCTGTTTGGTGTACTTTATCTTTGTATATTATAGCTTATAGCTTGTAAATTTGATAGTGAAACTTTATAGGTAAAACATTTGTCAATTTAGATGGACTCATTGCCATGGATTGTTATATTCATTTTATTGCTTTCAACGATACGCAGTCGTTGGTATACTATTTAGAGGATATTTAATTAGAACATTAATTTATTTTTAAAGATATTTAATTAAAATTAACTAATATTTAACATTAGTTTTATACTATTTTAAGTTAGATCCAAATTTCTAATAAACAACTTTTAATCCGTGAAAATTGATGTCTTAACCTAATTTTAGTTTAACATAAATGATTGAAACATTTTCTTATTGAATTTCTGTATTTTCATTGAATTTCTTAACTTTTCTATTGAATTTCTATAACCTAATTATACTATTTCATTGAATTTCTAAATTTTCTTAACTGAAATAAGTACTTTAGTTCTTAGTTGAAAAATAATTTAAACAATAGTGTCTCTTATGATTTCGTGTATGTTTGCATAACTTTTATTGAAAATATATTTTTAGATTAAATTCTCTTATGATTGATTTATGCAAAAGTGAAATGGTAGAAAAATTTCATAATTTTTGGTCAAGGAACATTCTGGATTCGATATAATACAAAGTTTTATAGTATACGTGATTTTTAACCATAAATGATTCTATACCCACACCCACAATTTGTTGAAGAGAGAAAAAAAAAACACACGAATGTAGGAAAGTGCATCTGATATATTTCTTCACAACCACCAAAATAGTAATAATTTTATATAGTGAAATGCACAATTGATCATGTGATCATGCAAAAAGAAAAGTTGAAGAGTCTATGGTATGAGTCATGACACAATTGTCGCGATCCATTTGTTTTCTAATTTTGATATTTTGTTCCTCAATATATTTCTATTCTTTATGTAAGAGTAATACTTAGCAACAGTCTTTTATTATTGTATTAATTAACCTCTTGTTAATTTCATTACCTTCTTTGAAAAGGCCACACCACGGGTTAACTTCTTAATCTAATCACCCAAATAATTTATGTTTTCTTACTCACTCCTACTACTGCAGTGGTCCCCTACACGTGAGACATACATTCACGAGAGAAATATTTACATATGAGAGTTGTTTTTGTTATTTATCCGAGTTCAAAAATAATATTAAATTAATATAATTATTTTTATAATATCATGATATATGTAAAAAATAAAGATAATAATAAAATATTTTAAAATATGAAAAATTAATTGGAACGATTCGTAACTTATAATTTAGAAGCTCTCAAAATAAAACATTTGAACTATCTTACTTAATATTAACCAAAATAATTTATATAGTAATCAAATAAAGGTTTAATTATTGATTTACTCCTCCAATTTGTTGTTTTGATTTATTTTGCTGCACTTATTATTTTCTGGTTTCATTTAAACATTCAATTTTTAAATAGATTCAATTTAGTTTCCTTATTATTGATTTAATTTAGTTATTTCCTTTTTAAAATATCTAATTTTGTCTCTCCAATTTGTAATTAAATGTATTTGCACATGTTAAAATAAATTTTTGGAATTTATACATTAAATTAGTTTACCTAAATGTAAAAGATTTGAATATTTAGGTGAGGTGTAAAAAATTAAATAACTTGAATATTTAGATTAAGTGAATTAATGTATAAATTATAAAAGAAATATTTTAACATATTGTAATTGAGTTTAATTACTTATTTGGTCTCAAATCGAAAATAACAAAATTGGATCATTTTAAAAATGAAAAGACTAGACTAAATCAAAAATAATAAAGAAGCTAAATTGAACATTTTTAAAGAATTGTAAAACTACATTGAACAACAAAATAAAAGGAGAAACAAAATAACAAATTAAATGAATAAATTACTTATTAAACATCATATTGCCAGCAACATGTTAGCATCGTCAAAAATACTCATAAAACTACTTGTATTCTTTTAAGTGTAAACATGGATTATAGTAAAATAAATTAAAAAAATAAAATCTTGTTTCACGTGTTTTATAAAAGAAAAAATTGAAGTTACAAATAAAATATAATTAAATAAACTAAATTTGATATATATTTTTTTTAAGGATACAATAATATAGGTAAATGTAATGCTCACGTAAAGTGAGTAATTTAAAAAAGCAAAAATGAAAAGTCAACCTTAACTGTGTTGATTTTAATTGATATCACCCAGGAGCATTGATTGGACATAACAAAAACCAGAAAGTTAAGTCCAGCCAATTTTCACCGACATTTGACTTTTCCTTCAACAGTGAAAGAAGCAGCCACATTAAGGTTAAGAGTAACGTTAACATCCCTACGATAGGGTATGTGTCCTACAAAAACAACCCAAATCTAAAAACTTGCTCATTATTTTTTTCTCTATTAAATCAGTTTCCACATTTTCCGACACTTCTACCATTTCTTCCAACTACCAGGTTTGGTCGTGTCGCTAAGTGCATGCATTATTCACTCTTTTTTTCTTTTCTTTTTTCTTCTGAAACATCGAAAAAGTCAGAACACGTTTCTAGCCTCTACTTACTGATACCTAGCTACTACCCTACTATATACTATTACTATTTTTTTTTTTAATTTTTCAATTAATGTGATATTTGCATGTTTTCATATGTTCACTATCGTATTTTTTATTTTTTGTTTTTTCTAACAGTCCTTTTAGATCTTATATTTTCAAATTGATATTGAATAGTAGGACTATTTTTAATAAATTAATATAAATTGTAAATTTATATTAAAAATGTATATTTTAATTAGAAGTTCAATAATTAGTTTTCTAACACGAAAATGATTAAGGACTTATTACTTTTAACAGACAATACATGATTTAAAACAAACAGAGCGTATATTAATGCTAACCTGTCAGGAAAATATATATCATTTACTTCTTTGCAATCTTGAATAAAACATAACCGTAAATTTCATGAACATTTAAAAAAAACATATTCGATCATGTATTTTAAGCTTCTACCTGTAAAATATGTATAATGAATATGTATAGATAGATTTTTAACACAAATAACAGCAAAAATCATCTATTGTGATAAGAAAACAAAGATATCAATGCATTATGAAGAGATATATGTATAATACATCCTAAAAAGACATTTCAAATCATTGTTTTCAAATCCCAAGAGGTGTGACCTATATCTGTAATTTCAACTATTGTTTTAATAAACTCCATTTATTTTAAAGTCTATTTCTTGTCACAAATTGGTGGCAACATATATATCATCACTACTTTAAGATGTTCTTAACGTCCACTTATTGCCATTTTAAATTTTGGCTTAAATATTTTGGTTTTCCAAATTTGGAAGTGACTTTTCAAAAATGATATTCTTGCTCTCTATTTTATTAGTATGAAAGGGATTAGACATGAGCTATTTTCTGATTAAGAGAAACAAAAATTTTATAAACACGTGCAACTTTAAATGATAACAAATATTTAAATCACTTCACTTTTAAAGAACCTTTTAAATAAATAATTCTTTCGATATTAGGGTTGTGTTATGAATTAATGATTGTCCATTGATTTGATACATTTACGCATATGATTCATTATTTTTTATGGTGGTAAATATTTGTATTAACTAAGTTGATTTGTTTATGGATTACATATTGTATCTATAAATAGAACTCTTCCTATCAATAATAATACACAAAATGAGTTGCTCCCTATTCTTTATTCTCTATTGTTTCTTCTTTATTATCTATTATTCTCTCTATTATTCACTTTATTTCATAACACGTTATCAGCACGATGCTCCAATTGAGGACTAGTGGAAGTTTTTTCTCTCCAAGGACAGTGCTCTGCGTGTCTCAATCCAGGCTCTTTCTAATTCTTTCTCAATTTATAATTTTACCTTATATTCCTCTTGTGATAAGAATTGTTTGACCTTATCAATTTTCATCTTCGTCTTATTATTTATTTTTATTATGACGATGATTATTATTAATATTATTATTTTGATGATGATTATTATTATTAATATTATT
>Ga0214543_1000040_pt1 | contig 174142 bp, 164 predicted proteins | sample CNSS2metaG_FD_160094 | JGI IMG/M metagenome (GOLD analysis project Ga0214543, IMG submission 160094) | Root nodule microbial communities from cowpea collected in UCLA plant growth center, Los Angeles, California, USA - CNSS2 | ecosystem: Host-associated > Plants > Roots > Nodule | place: USA... | reverse complement strand
TCTCACCCACGGTTCAAGCCAAGGGGCATACGGTCCCGACCGCCAGATCCCTTGGGGGGTGCATCCCCCGAGGGATCGCGCCCAAGCCTACAACCAAGACGCAAAGCAAACATGCAAGGGGCAAATCGACTCCTGTAACCCGCTTGGGCTGCCGGTGCGATACGTTGGTGCCGAGCGCCCGCGCGGCAGCCTTTTTTCGCTGCAGCGCACACGTGCCCTTGATTTGCCGCTGTTAAACCGACTAGCTATCGCAGCCAATCCGATGCAAGGAGCCCTGCGATGAAAGCGCTTGTCGAGAACCTCAAAGCCACTGCACGCGAGACTAATGCAACCGACATCCGTGCCGCCTTTGCGGCCGATCCGAACCGCTTTTCCCGCTTCAGCACCAGGCTCGGAGACCTCCTCTTCGATTATTCGAAATGTGCCGTGAATGACCGGATTCTCGACGGGCTGGAGGCGCTGGCGAAGGCCGCCAAGGTCGAGGAAAAGCGCGACGCGATGTTCGGTGGTGACATCATCAACATCACAGAGGAGCGTGCGGTACTGCATGTCGCGCTCCGGAACAGGACGAACCGGCCTATCCTCGTCGACGGCAAGGACGTCATGCCCGACGTCAATTCCGTTATCGAAGCGATGAGCGCCTTTGCCGACGGGGTACGTTCCGGCGCACTCCAAGGCGCGACCGGCAAGAAGATCACCGACGTCGTCAATATCGGGATCGGCGGCTCCGACCTCGGTCCCGTGATGGCGACTCTGGCGCTGGCGCCCTTCCATGACGGCCCGCGGCTGCATTTCGTCTCAAACGTCGACGGCGCCCACATCGCCGACACTTTGAAACTCCTTGATCCGGAGACTTCGCTTTTCATCGTCGCATCCAAGACCTTCACGACGATCGAGACGATGACGAATGCGGCAACCGCCCGCGCCTTCATTGCCGATAAGCTCGGCGAGGCGGCTGTCGGCCATCACTTCGCGGCCGTCTCGACGGCGCTCGACAAGGTCGGCGCTTTCGGCATCGATGCCTCCCGCGTCTTCGGCTTCTGGGACTGGGTCGGCGGGCGCTACTCCATCTGGTCGGCCATCGGCCTGCCGCTGATGATCGCCATCGGCAAAGAAAACTTCGGTCGCTTCCTCGATGGCGGCCATGCGATCGACGAGCATTTCCGTACCGCGCCTATTCGCGAAAACATCCCGATGCTGCTCGGTCTCATCGGCTTCTACCATCGCAACGTGCTCGGCTATCCCTCGCGGGCGATCCTGCCCTACGATCAGCGTCTTTCGCGCTTCCCGGCCTATCTGCAGCAGCTCGACATGGAGTCGAACGGCAAGGCCGTGACGCTTGACAGCACGCCGGTCAAGTTCTCGACCGGGCCCGTGGTCTGGGGCGAACCCGGCACCAATGGCCAGCATGCCTTCTATCAGCTTATCCACCAGGGCACCGACATCGTTCCCGCCGAGTTCATGATCGCTGCAAACGGACATGAGAAGGAACTGCATCACCAGCACCAACTTCTGATCGCCAACTGTCTGGCGCAGTCGGAAGCCCTGATGAAGGGCCGCACGCTCGCCGAGGCAAAGGCGCAGCTTACGTCAAAGGGCATGGATGAGGCGAAGGCCGACAGAATCGCGCCGCATCGCGTCTTCACCGGCAATCGGCCGTCGCTCACCTTCGTCTACGACCAACTCGAACCGTTCGCGCTCGGGCGCCTGATTGCGCTCTACGAGCATCGTGTCTTCGTCGAAGGCGCGCTCTTCAACATCAACTCCTTCGATCAATGGGGGGTCGAGCTCGGCAAGGAGCTCGCGACCGGGCTTCTCCCGGTTGTTGAGGGGAAGGAGAGCGCCGACGGCCACGATTCCTCCACCGCCGGTTTGGTTGCCGCTCTTCTGAAGGCCGCGCGCTGATCAAGAACGAGGGGCTCGGCCAAGCACCCTCACTGGCCTGCCCGACCTCCGCAGCAGCTGCGGAGTGGCCCGGCCAGAGGGGATCAACCGTCGCGCGTTCCGGCCAAGTCGGCCGGAAACCGGTAACGTTAGTATGAACTCAGAGCCCGATTTCGTGACGCCAGGGCGGGTTCGCGCCGGCGCGCGAGACGGTGACGGCCGCGGCCTTGGCGCCGAGCGTAAGCGCATCGCGAACGGCGCCCTCGTCAAGGCTCGCCACTCCTTCCTTGGTGAGCCGATCGTTGAGCTTCAGCGACGCCAGCACGCCGGCGTCGAAAGTATCGCCGGCACCGACGGTATCAACCACGGCGACGCGCTCGCCGGCGACTTCGACCTTGTGATCGCGAGTGTAGCCGACCGCGCCGGCCGCTCCCTTGGTGATCAACACCAGCTTCGGCCCGCGCGTCAGCCATTCGGCTGCGAGCGCGTCATGACTGCCCTCCATGCCGAACCAGGCGAGATCCTCGTCGGAGAACTTGATGATGTCCGACATCGCGGCCATGCCGTTCATGCGGGCAAGATGCGCCTCCCGGTCCTTGATGAAGCCCGGGCGGATGTTCGGGTCGAAGGAGATCACCCGTCTCTCGTGCTCCCGCCGCATCAGCGCCTCATAGGTCGAGCCGCAGGGTTCGGGAATAAGGCTGATCGCGCCGAAATGCAGCGCCTCGCAGGTGTCGTCGAGCCCCGGCAGGTGATCGACGGTGATCATTCGCCCGGCCGTGTTCTCGTCGAAGAAGGCGTAGCTCGCATGGCCGTCGACAAGCTTTACGAAAGCGAGCGTCGTGTGCAGCGGCAGGGTGGCGCAGGGGCTGTAATCGACATTGGCAGCTTTCAGCGTCTCACGCAGGATATCGCCGAACATGTCGTCGGAAAGGCCAGTGAAGAAGCCGGTCGGAATGCCGAGGCGTCCAAGCGCGATGGCGGTATTGAAAATTGCGCCGCCCGCATAGGGCGCAAAGGCACTTTCCCCCGCCGCCGTCTCGCGCGGCAGCATGTCGATCAAGGCCTCTCCGCAGCACACGATCATGACTGTCCTCCCTGAAATCTATTCGGTTGATTAAGCGCGCGCCGGTCTGTCACTGAGCCGCGAGCGCGCTGACGCCGCCGTTGCGGGCCGACCATTCGAGCGGCGCATTGAGGAAAGCCTCGACCTCGTTCAGCGTCTTTTCGTCAAAGAGCGCCTGCTCTCGGGCGACGGCAAGTACGTTGCGCCAGGTGGCGATGTAATGCAGGTCGACGCCTTTGGACTTCATGTTGGCACGTGCCTCCGAAAAGATATCGTAATAGAAAAGGGCAACGCCGTGCTCGACTATGCCGCCGGCCGCGCGGATCGCATCGATGAACTTGAACATCGAACCGCCGGCGGTCGTCAGGTCCTCGATCACCAGAACGCGCGCACCCTCCGGCATATGCCCCTCGATCTGGGCATTGCGGCCGTGTCCCTTCGGCGCCTTGCGCACATAGATCATCGGCAGGCCGAGGCGCTCGGCAAGCATTGCCGCAAACGGGATGCCAGCGGTCTCGCCGCCCGCAACCACGTCAAACTGCTCGAAACCGGCCTCACTCAGGATCGTCGCCGCCGCGAAATCCATGACGGCCGAGCGAATCCGCGGATAGGAGATCAGCTTGCGGCAATCGATATAGACCGGGCTCGCCATCCCGGAGGCAAGCTTATACGGTTCATCGGCGCGAAAATGCACGGCCCTGATTTCCCAGAGCATCTTCGCCACCAGCTCTGCCATCACCGCCTTGTCGGTGAATGCATTCGAAAACATGAACTTTCCCTCCGTGGCATGACCTGAAACGATCACGCATCCAAGACAACCCGATCAGACGACAGCCCAGTAGAGCGGGAACATCGGATCAAAAACGGTCACCGGTCCCGCCTCGGTCTCGATCTTGGCCGGATAGCGCACTGGCTCCTGCCCTTTGCTGATCGTGATTCTTTCCTCGTTGACCGGCAGGCCATACCAGGCAGGGCCGTTCAGCGACGTGAAAGCCTCCAGCCGGTCGAGTGCCCCCTCCTCCTCGAACACCTGCGCGAGGCAGCTCAGGGTATTTATCGAGGTGTAAATTCCGGCGCAGCCGCAGGCGCATTCCTTGAGTGGATCGACATGCGGGGCGGAATCGGTGCCCAGGAAGAAGCGCACGTCGCCGGAGGTCGCCGCTGCCCGTAGCGCGAGACGGTGTGTTTCGCGTTTCGCGACCGGCAGGCAGTAATAATGCGGCTTGATGCCGCCGACGAGAATGGCGTTGCGGTTGATGATCAGGTGATGGGTGGTGATCGAGCCGGCGAGGTTGGCTTTCGACGCCTTGATATAGTCGATACCGTCCTTTGTCGTCACGTGCTCCATGGTGATCCTGAGCTCCGGCAGGCGCCGACGCAAGGGATCGAGAACCGTTTCGATGAACACGGCCTCACGGTCGAAGATATCGACCTCCGGCGTCGTTACCTCGCCGTGGACGCAGAGCGGCAGGCCGATCTCGGCCATGCGCTCGAGCACGGGCATTGCCTTATCGATGTCGCGCACGCCGCTCGCCGAATTGGTGGTGGCACCGGCCGGGTAGAGCTTCACCGCCTTGACGAGACCGCTTCTAAACCCCTCCGCGACATCATTCGGGTCGGTACTTTCGGTCAAGTAGAGCGTCATCAGCGGTTCGAAGCGATGGCCCGCGGGAATGGCGGCGAGAATACGCTCGCGATAGGCGGCCGCATCGGCGGCGGTGACGACCGGCGGCACAAGATTGGGCATGACGATCGCGCGGGCGAAGTGGCGGCTCGTGTCGGAAACGACGCCGCGCAGCATGCCGCCATCGCGCAGGTGAAGGTGCCAATCGTCCGGGCGCCTGATTACGAGCTCTTGCATGTCAGCGTTCTCCCGATGCTCGCGCCCGATCCGCGCGGGCGGCGCTGCGGCCGGCGCTTGTGGGGCGGCAACTCATGTGGTGAAACCGCATCTCGATATCATCATTGCGCCGCGGAAGACAACGACGATTCCAACGGGATCGATCCACAGGGTGCGATTCCAAGGGCCAAGCACAGGATGTGGGCGTCACACACTGTCATCCCACTCCGGAGCCACAGTCAGAAGTCCGGGATCACCCGGTCGGCGGGCCGCCGACTGTCGAGCACCCGACGGGCGTTCGGGATGTCGTTGTCGAAGGCCTTCGCGCGCGCCGCCTCGTTATCGTACCCGTGATCGTGCCAGCGCTGGAGCAGCCTCTTTTCGAGCACTTCCAGGCCGGGATCGATGAAGACCGAATAATCGAACGCTCCATCGAGGGCACTCCAGGGCGCCTCGTTGAGCAACAGGTAATTGCCTTCGACGAGCACAATGCGCGTCTCCGGCGCAACGATCCTTGCCGAGGCGATCGCCAGTTCCCTTGAACGATCAAAGACCGGAACCAACACTTCACCGTCGTTAGCTCGAACGGCGGCTAGCGTTGCAAGGAACGTGCGCACGTCGAAGGTCTCGGGCGCGCCCTTGCGGCCAAGCAAGCCCTTTTTTTCGAGGACGGCATTGTCCATGTGGAACCCGTCCATCGGGAGCACTGCCGCGCTTTCGCCCGCTGAGGCGATCGCCTCGGCAAGGGCTTCGGAAAGTGTCGACTTGCCGGCCCCCGGTGGGCCGGCAATGGCGACGATGAAACGGCCGGCGCCGGCCGCCCGTTTCAGGATCTCGTCCGTCAAGGACCTGAGCGTCATGCAGCAATCGCCTCACCCGGAGGTGCTTTGGCACCGGTCATGAATGCGACCGCATCCGACATGGTGAAGTCCTTGGGATTGATGACGCAGAGCCGCCGGCCCAGGCGGTGGATATGGATCCGGTCCGCCACCTCAAAAACATGCGGCATGTTGTGCGAGATCAACACGATTGGCAGGCCGCGGGCGCGGACATCGAGGATCAGTTCCAACACGCGCCGGCTTTCCTTCACACCGAGTGCCGCAGTCGGCTCGTCCATGATCACGACTTTCGAGCCGAAGGCGGCCGCCCGTGCGACGGCGACGCCCTGGCGCTGGCCGCCCGAAAGCGTTTCCACCGCCTGATTGATGTTCTGGATCGTCATCAGGCCCAGTTCGGACAGCTTGGCCCGCGCCTGTTTTTCCATGGCTGCGCGGTCGAGCGAGCGGAACCACTTGCCCATGATCCCCGGCTTGCGGATCTCCCGGCCGAGAAACATGTTGTCGGCGATCGAGAGCGCCGGCGACAGGGCAAGATTCTGGTAGACCGTCTCGATGCCGACCTTGCGCGCATCCATCGGCGAGCGGAAATGCACCGGCTGGCCTTCCAGGCGGATTTCGCCGTCGTCCGGCGTGAGAGCGCCGGAAATTGCCTTGATCATCGTTGACTTGCCGGCGCCATTGTCGCCGATCACAGCGAGGATTTCGCCGGGGTAGAGATCGAAATCGGCGTGGTCGAGAGCTGTCACCCGGCCATAGCGCTTGACGAGACCGCGGGCGGTGAGAATGGGTTCCTGTGCCATCAGGCTGCTACCTTTCTGATCCACTGGTCGATTGCAACGGCGAGGATGATCAGCAAGCCGATCAACAGATAGGTCCATTGCGGGTCGGTGCCCATCAGGCGAAGTCCCAACGAGAAGACGCCGACGATAAGTGCACCGAACAGCATGCCGAGAATGGAGCCGCGTCCGCCGAAGAGCGAGATGCCGCCGATCACCACGGCGGTGATCGATTCGATATTCGCGAACTGGCCGGCGGTCGGCGAGACCGAGCCGATGCGGCCGATGAGGGCCCAGCCGGCCAGGGCGCAGATCAGGCCCGACAGCGTATAGACGGCGACGAGCATGTGCCTGACGTTGACGCCGGCGAGCTTGGCCGCTTCCGGGTCGTCGCCCACCGCATAGACGTAGCGTCCCCAGGCGGTATGGTTCAGGACATACCAGAGCAGGCCGACGAGAAGAACCATGGCGATGACGCCATAGGTGAATACGGCGTTGCCCAGGCGAAGGCTCTGGCCGAAGAATTGCAGAATCGGCGCGTTCGCGGAGATGTCCTGTGCGCGAATCGTCTCGTTGGCCGAATAGAGGAAATTCGACGCGAGCACGATCTGCCACATGCCCAGGGTAACGATGAAGGGCGGCAACTTCATGCGCGCGACGAGGGTGCCGTTGATGTAGCCGCAGAGCGCGCCGACACCAAGTCCGCAGAGGACGGAGAGCGTCGGCGGCAGACCGTAGCGGAAAGTAAACTGTCCCATCACCACGGAGGAGAGCACCATGATCGCGCCGACCGACAGGTCGATGCCGGCCGTCAGCACGACGAGCGTCTGGGCCGCACCGACGATGCCGACGATCGCCACCTGCTGCAGAATGAGCGTCATCGAGAAGGCGGAGAAGAACTTGCCGCCGAGAATAGCGCCAAAGGCTGCCAAGGACAGCACCAGGACGATCAGCGGTACGGCGGCCGGGCTCGAATGAAGGAAGTGCTGGAGTTTCTGAAGCGGCGTCTTGTCATGCGTGTCGAAGGACGCCACCTCCGTCGAACTGTTGACCAGGACTTTTTCGAATTCCTGGGATGGTTGTGCGGCTGTGTTTGGCTCGCCCATGGAGACTCCTCCCGTAAACCCCGCTCCCAAGCAGGGCGCATTGCTGCAGGATGTGCGGACCGCCGATCATCGCGGCGAATTCCCATGACTTTCCCGGTCGCCTCGGCTCGGACTGACTCATCCGGATCACGATGACGACCGCTTCCGCGAAGCCAGAGCGGAACACGGGTGGAAACGCGATCACGACTTTCCTCATCCCGCTCTAAAGGTTGCGCAGGTTCTGCGACTTGTCAAAGACCACAGCGCCGCGCGGCTGTTCAGACGCGCAAAAAACCGCCGCAGGAGCTTCGACTGCCACATGTTCGTCTTGTTCCGCCAGAACTTAAGGAGACATGCAGCGCCGCTTACACGAAGGGCGGCCGGGGCCGCCCTTCCCTGTCACGCTTAAAGCCGGGCCTTGTCAGCCCCAGCACTTCTCCAGACCTTCCTTGGTGTCGATCGACTCGACGCCGGAAACCGGCTTGTCGGTGACGAGGGAGACCCCCGTGTCGACGAAGTCCTTGCCCTCGGTCGGCTTCGGCTTTTCGCCGGTGTCGGCGAATTTCTTGATCGCCTCGATACCGAGCGCCGCCATCATCAAGGGATATTGCTGGGAGGTCGCACCGATTACGCCCTCGGCAACATTCTTGACACCCGGGCAACCGCCGTCGACGGAGACGATCAGCACGTCCTTCTCGCGGCCGACGGCCTTGAGCGCTTCATAGGCGCCGGCAGCAGCCGGCTCGTTGATCGTATGGACGACGTTGATGGTCGGATCCTTCTGCAGAAGGTTCTCCATCGCGGTGCGGCCACCTTCTTCATTGCCGTTGGTGACATCATGGCCGACGATGCGCGGATCATCCTCGTCGCCAATCTTATTCGGATCCTTGGGATCGATGCCGAAGCCGATCATGAAGCCCTGGTCGCGCAGGACGTCGACCGTCGGCTGGGAGGGGGTCAGGTCGAGGAAGGCGACCCGCGCCTCCTTGGCGGCATCGCCAAGCGTCGCGGCGGCCCATTGGCCGATCAGCTTGCCTGCAAGCAGGTTGTCGGTTGCGAAAGTCGCGTCAGCAGCATCGAGCGGCTCGAGCGGAGTGTCGAGAGCGATGACCAGGACGCCTGCCTCGCGAGCCTTCTGCACGCTGGGCACAATGCCCTTGGTGTCGGAGGCGGTGAGCAAGATACCCTTGGCACCGTCGGCGATGCAGGTTTCGATCGCCGCAACCTGGCTCTCGGAATCACCGTCAACCTTGCCGGCGTAGGACTTGAGCGTGATGCCAAGCTCCTGAGCCTTGGCGGTCGCGCCTTCCTTCATCTTAACGAAAAAGGGATTCGTGTCGGTCTTGGTGATGAGGCAGGCGGAAATATCAGCCGCCTGCGACGGCGACGCGAAGGCGACGCCAACAGCAAGCGCGCCCAAAGCGGCAGAAAGAACAGTTTTCTTCATTGAACCCTCCCAAGGATGAACATGCCGGAGAAGCCGGCCTTCGGGCTTCGCCCCGCAGCAATTCCTCCACTGCGGACCGCGCTTCCGGATGTAAATCAAGCACCAAATTTCCGGCCTGTCAATAAATAAATCAAATTGAATTATTATCCCGTTGTGGCATTCTGCGTGTATGCGGAGGCTCCGAGCGGTCGATCACTCAATTGCCGGGCATGGCGGGAGTAGAGCAACAGACTTCGTGTGAACTTCGAAGTGCCAACGGGAGGAGGCGGTGGCATGTCACTGACAGTGGGTCCCCGGGCAGGATCGACGCAGCCGGATGTGATCGATCCGAGCGGGGGGGCGAACCAGACGCGCGTGCGCGCATACAACGAGCGGCTGGTCATGTCGCTGGTGCGTCGCCACGGCCATCTTTCCAAAGCCGATATCGCGCGCCGGTCAGGCCTTTCGGCGCAGACCGTTTCGGTGATCATGCGCTCGCTCGAGTCCGACGGGCTGCTCGTGCGCGGCGCCCCGGTGCGCGGGCGCGTCGGCCAGCCTTCGATTCCAATGCGGCTCAATCCGGATGCAGTCTATTCCTTCGGGGTCAAAATCGGTCGTCGCAGCGCCGATCTGGTGCTGATGGATTTCGTCGGATCGATCCGGCTGCATCTGCACCAGATCCACACCTATCCGCTGCCCAACGATCTCGTGGGCTTCATCGTCGAAGGCATCGATAAGCTCGAGCGGCAACTCGAGCCGGAAGCACGCAAGCGCATTGCGGGAGTGGGGATCGCAACGCCGTTCGAGTTGTGGAACTGGGCGGAGGAAGTCGGCGCGCCGCGCGAGGAGATGGACAAGTGGCGCAATTTCGACCTGCAGGCCGCAGTCGCCGCCCGGACGCCTTATCCTGTTTTCATCCAGAATGACGGCACCAGCGCCTGCGGCGCCGAACTCGCCTTCGGCGTCGGCGCGAGCTATCCCGACTTCGTCTATTTCTACATCGGTTCCTTCATCGGCGGCGGCGTCGTCATCAACTCGGCCCTCTTTTCCGGCCGCACCGGAACCGCAGGCGCCGTCGGGCCGCTGCCGGTGTCCGGCAAGGACGGGAAGACAACGCAACTGCTGAAGATCGCCTCGGTCTTCATGCTTGAAAAGCTGCTGCGCGAGCGCGGCATCGACCCGAGGCCACTCTGGTATTCGGCGGACGACTGGATCGATTTCGGCGAGCCGCTGGAAATCTGGATCCAGGATTCGGCGGCTGCCCTTGCGCAGGCCGTGGTCTCGGCCGCTTCGATCATCGATTTCTCCGCCGCCGTGATCGACGGCGGCTTCCCGCCATGGGTGAAAACACGCCTGCTCGCGGCAACGCGCGAGGCGCTCACCGCTCTCGATCTGCAGGGGGTCAGCGTTCCCGATCTTGTCGAGGGCGCGGTCGGAAGCCACGCCCGGGCGATCGGCGGCGCCAGCCTACCGCTCTTTTCACGCTATCTGCTCGATACCAATGTTCTCTTCAAGGAGCTTACCTAAATGCTAAAGGGAATCGACCCCATCCTGAGCCCGGAACTGCTCTCCGCGCTACGGTCGATGGGGCATGGCGACGAGATCGCGCTCGTCGACGGCAACTATCCGGGAGAGGAGCATTCGCGCCGGCTCGTGCGGCTCGACGGCCACCACCTAATCCCCGTGCTCGACGCCATCCTCAGCCTTCTGCCGATCGACGACTTCGTGCCTCAGGCGATCTTCCGCGCGACCGTCAAGCAGGACAAAGAGGCACTGGATCCGGTACACCGGGATATCGTTGAGTGCTGCCGCAAGCACGAGCCGAGGCAGCCGGTCGTCCCCCTTGTCGGCGCTGATTTCTATCCGCGGGTAAGAGCCGCCCACACGGTGGTGCAGACAAGCGAGCCGCGGCTCTACGGCAATGTCATTTTACGCAAGGGCGTGATTTACCCCTGAACAATGAAAACCCGCCGGGCTCACCGGCGGGTTCGTTGCAACAATCGACGATTTCACTTGCCTTACGCGGTGGCGAGCGCCTTGCCGAAGCGGGCGTCGAGCGAGAGTGCCCCCGGGCCGAAGGCGGCCAATACGAGGAAAGCGCCGGCAATGGTGATGTTCTTCATCATCATGATCTGGTTGAAGAGCGACAGCAGGCCGTTTGCGGCCTCGGGGAAATCTGGAATGTTGATGGCGCCGCCGTGGAACACGAAGGCGGTCACCAGGCAGAAGGCGGCAAGAAGATAAGAGGCGATGCGCGTCTGGAAGCCAACCAGGATGGCGAGGCCCGCGGCCAGTTCGAATATTCCGGCAAGATAGGCAAGCAGTGTCGCCGCCGGCCATCCGGCATTGGAGATCATGCCGACCGTGCCCGACGGATCGCCGAGCTTGCTGAAACCGGAAGTGATGAAAATGATCGAGAGAAGAATGCGTCCGATGAGAACGATGACATTCTGAGACATGGCGAGCTCCTGTTGGAAGGTATTCGCAACAGCAGTACCAGTATTTCGAGATTCATCTAGCCGCCGCCGCGGAAACAGATTGTTCACTCCTAAAAGACAGACGCGGTCCATCGTCAACGCCTTTTCGCGCTCCGCCAAGCTCTTTTCTGTTGCGCGAGGGAGCAGCAAGATGAAGAATCGCCGCGCGTCCAGCGTGCGGGCCCGTAAATCGGAACCGATTTTCGGGAAGCACGCCTGGGGGACGAATGGCGCGCTGCAGGGGAAATCTCATGGCTGAAGTCAACCGGAGTCCCGCCTTCTGGCGGTCCTTCCCGATATTCGAGGAGTTCGACAAGGAAACGCTTTGCGAGCTGGCCGACATCGCCACCTACCGGAAGTGGCCGGCGGGCACCGTCATCTTTCAGCGCGGCGACGAAGGCAACTACATGATCGTCGTGGTCTCCGGGCGGGTCAAGCTGTCGCTGTTCACGCCGCAGGGGCGTGAACTCATGCTGCGGCAGCATGAGGCGGGATCGCTTTTCGGCGAAATGGCGGTGCTCGACGATCAGCCGCGCTCGGCGGATGCAACCGCGGTGACCGCCGCCGAAGGTTATGTGATCAGCAAGAAAGATTTCCTGGCTCTCATCACGCAAAGGCCGAAGATCGCCGAGGCGGTCATACGCTTTCTCTGCGCGCAATTGCGCGACACGACGGACCGGCTGGAGACGATCGCCCTCTACGATCTCAATGCGCGGGTTGCGCGCTTTTTTCTTGCGACCCTCAGACAGATTCATGGGAACGAGCTGCCGGCCAGCGCCAATCTCCGGTTGACACTGAGCCAGACGGACATTGCCGCGATATTGGGGGCCAGCCGCCCCAAGGTAAACCGTGCTATCCTCTGGCTGGAGGAGAACGGCGCCATCAGACGCACGGATGGCATCATTTCCTGCAATGTCGGGCGCCTCCTGAACATCGCCGATCCACCGGAGGACTAGCCCGATTTTAAGTCCGGCAACCTGGCCGCATTATCGCATCAGCCCGCTCCTCGGCGGGATCATCGCGAGCCTGGCCGCGGCGCTCATGCTCTATCTTTTTGCCGAGACTGTGTTCCGCACGCAGCGCGAACTCTTCTTCGATAGCCTCAATCAGTTGGTCCCTTCGCCGCGGTCGCCGGAGATTGCCGTTGTCGACATCGACCGAAAAGCGCACGAGATGCGCTCCGGCGCCTGGGGCAGGGCGGCGACCGCCGATCTCCTGTCGCGGCTTGCGGCCGCAGGGGCAAAGACGATCGCCGTCGACCTCGTCTTCAGCTCCGAATGCGACCCCCTCTCTCCCGATAATGCCGCCCTTGCTTCGGCGATCGGAAAAGCACCGGTTGTACTGGGCTTCCTGGCGGCCGGGCGCACGCTCGAACGCCCGCGCCCCGTTCCGCCGCTTGCCTTGCGACGGCCGGTTGCCGCTCCCGGTTCCTGGTTCATTGAAGGCGCAGAAACCTCCTGCCCGGCCTTGATGGATAGATCGAAAGCCGCAACGGCGGCTTTCCTCGTCGGCGACAGGGATGCGCGGGTCCGGCGGGCGCAGGCCTTCGCCATTCTCGGCGATGTTGCCTATCCGGCGCTCGGCATCGAAGCGGGCCGGCTTGCGATCGGAAGCAGCACGCCGGTGCTCGGTGGAGAACCGGCATGGCTCCGCCTCGACCATGCGCTTATTCCGCTCGACGAGGACGGCAATCTTCGTTTCGTCGCCAGTTCGCGGGAAGCGATCGCCGCGCGGACGCTTTCGGCGGCCGACGTCTTGGCGGACGAGGTCGAGAGGGAGCGTCTTGCCGGCAAGCTCATTTTCGTCGGCAGCAGCATGCCGAGCCTTGGCGGGCTCAGACCGACCGCCTCGATGCCGCTTCAACCTTCGGTGCAGATACATGCCGATATCGCTAACGCGGTGATAACCGGGTTCGTGCCCTACCGCACGAACAATCTGACGACCTTCGAAACGCTGTTCAGCCTCGTCTCAGGCATTCTGATTGCGATCGCAGCAACGAAGCTCCGCCCGGTGATGGCGCTCGCGCTTGCTCTGGCGGCCATTCTTGCCGTCGCGGCCGGCGCGGGTGCGGCCTACGCCGCGACCGGACTGCTCGTCGATGCGGTCACCATTTCGGCGGCGTTGTCGGCGGTGCTCGTCGTCACCAGCACCCTGCAGCTTGCCCGCGTGCGCCGTGCAGAGGCGATCGCCCGCCAAAGATTTTCCCAATATCTGCCGCGATCGGTCGTGGCGCGATACATCGACGAGCCGGATCATGGCCGCGTCGCCGGCGAGGAGCGCGTGGTCACAGCGCTCTTTACCGATATCGAGGGCTTTTCAACGCTATCGCAAAAGCTCGCGCCACGCGCGCTGGTAGGGCTGCTCGACGTCTATTTCGCCGAAGTGAACGCGCTCGTCGATCGCCACGGCGGCATGGTCGACAAGGTGGTGGGCGACGCCGTCCATTCCCTCTTCAACGCGCCGGAAGACCTGCAAGCTCACGTCGACAAGGCCATCCAATGCGCAATGGCGATCCACGCCCTGACCGAGGAAATGCGAATCCGTCCGCACTTCGCTGAGCAGGGTTTCGGCAGGACGCGGATCGGCATAGAAACCGGGCCGGCGGTGCTCGGAGAGGTCGGCGCGGGCAGAAAGCTTGACTATACGGCCCATGGCGATGCCGTAAACCTGGCCGCCAGGCTGCAGGAAGCGAACAAGTTCCTCGGAACCGCGATCTGCATCGGCCCGGCCGCCGCCGCGCAATCCACGATCCCGCTTCGCGGCCTCGGCGCACATGAAATCCGCGGCTTCGGGAAGATCGAGCTCTTCACCGTCTCCGACCGCGCCGGCCGGACGTAGATCGATGATTTTCAGCGCCGCGCAAGTTTTCAGACGTGCAAAGGTCGCTGTGACTCGTTCAATCTGCGCATCGGGCCTTGCGAAAATCGGTTCCGCGGGCCATGCGCTGGACCGGGCGACTAAATCAGCCCGACGCTCGCATAGGCTTGGCGGATGCGCGCCTGCCCCCAATTGACCGGTTCGCTCGGCGCAGCGCCAGGCCGGTCGAAATCCACGCCCTGGCCCGCGGCGATCGTGCGGGTCACGCCGCCACCTGTGACGCTGACGCTACCGCGCTCGACGAAAACGGCGAAGGCGGCGCGGCTCGGACCGCAGAAGAACCTGGTCCCGCGCACACCGATCATGCCGAAGGCGGTCCGCACCGCGACGTCGGTCTTCGGCGAGCCCTCAGGCCGGTCGAACAGCATACGGCCGAGGCCAAGTTCCAGCGTCCCGCCCTGCCCGGCGATGAAGCGATCGATCAGCAATTCCGTCTGCGGGCCGAGCAGGACGCGCGTCTCGCTGAGCGCGAGATCGGCAAAGCTATTGGTGCCGGTCGTCACATAATCCCTGTCGAGAACGGCGCCGCCCATGGCAAGCCGCTCGTCCTCATCGCCCTGCCGGCGGCGAACGTTTCCGCGGATCTTCTCGGCCTTGCCGACGACGGCTGCCGCCGCCGACCACGGCAGGCCGGCAGCGAGTGCCCCGAGGATCAGGCCGGCGATGACCGATCTTCTCCCCACATATGCCAGCCGCATCGACTGCGTCCACTGCATCGCGGCGCTCCCCACTTCGAGTTTGGCGACTCCAAGGATAGACGGAAGCAGCGGCGACGCAAGGCGGCCTAGCTAGCGGCCATCCGCTCGATCGGCTGGCAGTTTCCTGCGGAACAGTTAGGGCCGAACGGCTGTTCTAGGAATACCCTGGAGATTTAGGGAGACCGGCATGGATAAGCATCTCAATTCCAATGCACCGATCGTCAGCGCTCTTTTGATGTCCGCCCTCACCTTGACCGCGGCCGCGCTTCCCCCGGCGCATGCCTCCGATCTCTCAGTCGCCGAGCAATGCGACAAGGAAGCTGGCAGCGAACTCGACTTCGAGCGCAACGTGTCGTTCCCGCCCGTCGCCACCCAGGACATTCGCATCGGCATCGCACTCTCCGCCTGCCGCGAAGCCTACAATCAGAATGGCGGCCCGCGCATACAGTTTCAGCTCGCGCGCGTCCTCGACCGGGCGGGGGAGAGGTTGAAGTCGCACGGCATCCTCGAGGAAGCCGCGCGGAACGGCCATGCGCTCGCAATGGTCCATTACGGCGCGCTGCTTGCCGAACGCGGCGAAGAGAAGGAGGCTTTCGACTTCTACCGGCGCGCCGCAGAGACGGGAAATGCACTTGCCGCCCATAATCTCGGCATCGCCTACCGGGATGGCATCGGGACCGCCCCGCACGGCGAGCTGTCCGCCCGATGGTTGGCGCACGCGGCGCAACTCGGCGAGCCAGGCGACCGAAGCAGGACTCTCGAGGCCGCCGCTCTGGCAACGGAAAATCGTATCGAGTGACGAGCACTCGGGCCCTGCCGGGACCGCGATGCAGAGCCCGTCCACAGGTTCGGCGACAAACGGGACACGTCCTCGGAACCCCACTCGCACCCAAAGATGCCTCTTGACGGGAGCGCCAAGGCGCAGGAGCGTGCGGCAAGGCACATCTGTCGCGGGGCGCCAATGACGAAGCTCATCATTTTCACCGATCTGCATATGGTCCCCGAAGGCATGACCATCATCGGACTCGATCCTTATCGTCGCCTTGCCAACGGCATAGCCCACGTCAACCGTTTTCATGCCGACGCCGATCGGGTGATATTCGCCGGCGATCTGGCACATTATGCGGACCGCGCCTCCTACGAGCGGCTGAAGGATTTGCTTTCGGAGCTCATTCCCCCCGCCGCGATCATGATCGGCAATCATGATCGCCGTGAAGTCTTTCTTGATGTCTTCACGAATGCAGCAACCGACGAGGGCGGCTTCGTGCAGCAGACGATCGACTTTGCCGATTGCCGCGCCGTGCTGCTCGATACGCTGTTTGCACCGCCCTACGAATACCCGACGAGCCATGCCGGCCATCTATGCGAAAGGCGGCTCGACTGGCTCGATCGGCAACTCGGCGGGGCCGGCGAAAGGCCGGTGCTCCTCTTCATGCATCACCCCCCGCATGCAAGCGGATTTGCCGGTATCGACATGATCCGCCTCATCAACGAAGAGGAGTTCTACCGGCTCGTGAAGCGCCACGGCAATGTGCGCCACATCTTCGCCGGCCATGTCCATCGCACGATCAGCGGATCCAGCCGCGGCATTCCGTTCTCGATCTTCAAGAGTCCGGTCCACCAACAGCCGATGCCCTTCGACATTGCCGACGCTTCCCTGTCCGTCGACGAGCCGGCCGCCTACGGCATCGCCGTCGTCACCGCCGATGGGGTGCTGGTGCATACGGAGGATTACGAGATCGCCAGCCGCGATGCTGTCCTTGCGTGACGCCATTCCGACCTATCCGGCTTCGTGATAGGCTGGCTGCCATGACCGTTTTCCATTCCGCCGCCCCATCCTTCGACTGCCAGAATTGTGGTGCATGCTGCGCATATTCGGCCGACTGGCCGCGCTTTTCGCTGGAGACGGAGGAGGAACTCGATCGGATACCGGCCGAGTTCGTAGCCGCCGATCTGGGGGGCATGCGCTGCGAGAACGACCGCTGCACCGCGCTTCAAGGCACGCCCGGAAAAAGCGTCGCCTGCAGGGTCTATGCCGTGCGACCGATCGTCTGCCGCACCTGCATGCCCGGAGACGACGAATGCCTTATGGCACGCGAGCGACTTTTCGGAACCGCTGCTTTCAAGTGAACATTCGGGCTGCCTCCAAAAACCCCGAATATTCATCTATGAAACTGTCGGCATGCGGATAATCGTCCGGCACAATAGCAAATTTGCCGGATAGATGTTCGGTTCGAAGAAGCGTATCTTCTGCCCAGAATTGAGACGGCGCCAAGCCGCCTTCGAGCCCTTGTGGAGGACCGCAGTTGATGAGCCAGACCCCGCTTAAGAAACCGGCCGAGCAAGCCGCAACGGCGCCCTTTGCCGAATTCGCGCCGCCGATCCGGCCGCAGACGACGCTCCGCCAAGCGATCACCGCGGCCTATCGCCGGCCGGAGACGGAATGCCTGCCGCCGCTCCTCGAGGCAGCCACACTGCCGCCGGAGACGCGGGAGGCCGCGGCGAAGACTGCCCGCAAGCTGGTGGAAGCTCTTCGCGGGAAGCACAGCGGCTCAGGCGTCGAAGGCCTGGTGCAGGAATATTCGCTTTCGAGCCAGGAGGGTGTCGCGCTGATGTGCCTGGCGGAGGCGCTGCTGCGAATTCCCGATACGGCAACGCGCGATGCGCTTATCCGCGACAAAATCGCGGACGGCGACTGGAAATCGCATCTCGGCGGCGGGCGCTCGCTTTTCGTCAATGCCGCCACCTGGGGCCTTGTCGTGACCGGCAGGCTGACGTCAACCGTCAACGACCGCAGCCTTTCCGCGGCGCTGACGCGGCTCATTGCCCGCTGCGGCGAGCCGGTGATCCGCCGCGGCGTCGATATGGCGATGCGGATGATGGGTGAGCAGTTCGTCACCGGCGAGACGATCAAGGAGGCGCTTCAGCGCTCGAAAGAGCTCGAGAAGAAGGGCTTCAGCTATTCCTACGACATGCTGGGCGAAGCGGCAACGACGGCCGCCGATGCGGCGCGCTATTACAAGGACTATGAGACTGCCATCCACGCGATAGGCAAGGCGTCTGCCGGCCGCGGCATCTACGAGGGTCCGGGCATCTCGATCAAGCTCTCGGCCCTGCATCCGCGCTATTCGCGGGCGCAAGCGGCACGCGTCGTGGGCGAGTTGCTGCCGCGCGTCAAGGCGCTCGCCGTTCTCGCCAAGGAATACGATATCGGGCTCAACATCGATGCCGAGGAGGCGGACCGGCTGGAGCTCTCGCTCGATCTCATCGAAGAGCTCTGCCTTGACGCCGATCTTGCCGGCTGGAACGGCATGGGCTTCGTGGTGCAGGCCTATGGCAAGCGCTGCCCCTTCGTGCTCGACTATATCTTCGACCTCGCGCGGCGCTCCGGCCGGCGCATCATGGTCCGGCTCGTCAAGGGAGCCTATTGGGACGCCGAGATCAAACGGGCGCAGCTAGACGGGCTGGAGGATTACCCTGTCTTCACCCGCAAGATCCACACCGACGTCTCCTATATCGCCTGCGCCCGCAAGCTGCTTGAGGCGAGCAACTTGGTCTTTCCGCAGTTTGCCACCCACAACGCGCAGACGCTCGCCACCATCTATCACATGGCGGGCAAGGATTTTCAGGTCGGCAAATACGAGTTCCAGTGCCTGCACGGGATGGGCGAGCCGCTCTACGAAGAGGTGGTTGGGCCGGACAAGCTCAACCGGCCCTGCCGCATCTATGCACCCGTCGGCACGCATGAGACGCTGCTTGCCTATCTCGTCCGCCGTCTGCTCGAAAACGGTGCCAACTCGTCCTTCGTCCACCGCATCGCCGACCCCAACGTTTCGGTCAGCGAGCTCATCGCCGATCCCGTGGAGATCGTCCGCGCCATGCCAGTCGTCGGCGCCAAACACGACAGGATTGCCCTGCCGGCCCACATCTTCGGCGATTCCCGCAGGAATTCCGCCGGTCTCGATCTCTCCAACGAGGCGGCGCTCGCCGCGCTGACGGAGGCGCTGAAGGCGAGCGCCGCAATTGCCTGGAGCGCAGCGCCGCAGCTTGCAACCGGCACCGCCGCAGGCGCGCCGCGGCCGGTCGTCAACCCCGGCGACCATCGCGATGTGGTCGGGTCGGTGACGGAGACTTCGGAGGTTGACGCACGGCGTGCGGCTCAGCTTTCCGCGGAGGCGGCACCGGGCTGGGCGGCGGTTTCTCCAACGGAACGGGCGGCCTGCCTCGATCGCGCCGCCGATCTCATGCAGTCGCGCATGCCGACGCTACTCGGCCTGATCATCCGCGAAGCCGGCAAATCGGCGCTCAATGCCATTGCCGAGGTGCGCGAGGCGATCGATTTCCTGCGCTACTACGCCGAACAGACGCGCCGGACCCTCGGACCCGCCCACAGGCCGATCGGGCCGATCGTCTGCATCAGCCCGTGGAACTTCCCGCTGGCGATCTTTACTGGTCAGATCGCCGCCGCCCTCGTCGCAGGCAATCCGGTGCTCGCCAAACCTGCCGAGGAAACGCCGCTGATCGCCGCCGAAGGCGTGCGCATCCTCCACGAAGCCGGCATTCCGGCAAACGCGCTGCAGCTTCTACCCGGCGACGGGCGCGTCGGCGCGGCGCTCGTTGCGGCGCCGGAAATCGCCGGCGTGATGTTCACCGGCTCCACCGAGGTCGCGCGGCTCATCCAGGCGCAGCTTGCCGACCGGCTCTCGCCGGCCGGCCGGCCGATCCCGTTGATTGCCGAAACCGGCGGCCAGAATGCGATGGTCGTCGATTCCTCGGCGCTGGCCGAACAGGTCGTCGGCGACGTGATCACCTCCGCCTTCGACAGCGCCGGCCAGCGCTGCTCGGCATTGCGCGTGCTCTGCCTGCAGGAGGACGTCGCCGACCGCATACTGACGATGCTCAAGGGCGCACTGCACGAGTTGAACATTAGCCGAACCGACCGGCTTTCCGTCGACGTCGGCCCGGTGATCACCGAGGAGGCGAAGGAGGGCATTGAAAAACACATCGAGCGGATGCGCGGGCTCGGCCGCAGGGTGGAGCAGATCGGCCTCGCCAGCGAGACCGGGCACGGCACATTCGTGCCGCCGACGATCATCGAGATCGACAAGCTGGCCGACCTGAAGCGCGAGGTCTTCGGGCCGGTGCTGCACGTCATCCGATTTCGCCGGGACGATCTCGACCGGCTGATCGACGACATCAACGCCACCGGCTACGGGCTTACCTTCGGCCTGCATACACGCCTCGACGAGACGATCGCGCATGTGACGAGCCGCATCAAGGCCGGCAACCTCTATGTCAACCGCAACATCATCGGCGCGGTCGTTGGCGTGCAGCCTTTTGGCGGCCGCGGCCTTTCCGGCACGGGGCCAAAGGCCGGCGGTCCGCTGTACCTTGGGCGGTTGGTGACAACCGCGCCAGTGCCGCCGCAGCACAGCTCCGTGCATACGGATGCGGTGCTGCGCGATTTCGCGAAATGGCTCGACACGAAAGGAGCGATGGCGGAAGCGGAAGCTGCGCGCAGCGCCGGCGGCAATTCTGCGCTGGGTCTTGCCGTGGAGTTGCCCGGCCCCGTCGGCGAACGCAACCTCTACTCTCTGCACCCGCGCGGGCGCATCCTGCTTGTCCCGGCGACGGAGAGCGGCCTCTATCATCAGCTTGCCGCGGCGCTTTCGACCGGCAACAGCGCCGTCGTCGACGCCGCCTCCGGTCTGCAACCCTCCCTCAAGGGCTTGCCGCAGAGCGTCGCGCTTCGAGTCTCCTGGTCTAAGGATTGGGCCGCCGACGGCCCCTTCGCCGGCGCGCTCGTGGAAGGGGATGCCGACCGGATCCGCACCGTCAACAAGACGATCGCCGAACTACCCGGCCCGCTGGTGCTCGTTCAGGCGGCCTCCACCGAGGAAATCGCCCGCAATCCGGACGCCTATTGCCTGAATTGGCTGGTCGAAGAGGTTTCCACTTCCATCAACACCGCCGCCGCCGGCGGGAATGCGAGCTTGATGGCGATCGGATAATCGAGGGCGGCTCCGGTTCTTTTATCCCTCCCCAACCCTCAAGGGGAGGGCTCCGGCGCCTGCTGCGACCGCATGCCAGACTTCAAACTCTGCGGGCGACCGCACCTTCACTTCCGCCGGTGGCGCCCCCGACACCAATCCGCTATCAGCTTGAAAAACGGAAGCAGCGGATGTTCACACTGCAGCGCGTCGAGACCGCGGCACAGGAAATCAAGAAGAGCCGGTTCGTTGCGATCGCCGGCCCGGTCGCGGATGAGCAGGCGGCAAAGGCCTTCCTCGCCGCGCATGCCGACCCGACCGCCAACCACAATTGCTGGGCCTGGCGCATCGGCCAAGGCTAGCGTTTCAGCGACGATGGCGAGCCGAGCGGCACGGCCGGCAAACCGATCCTTGCGGCGATCGATGGGCAGAAACTCAACGGCGTCGCAGTTCTCGTGACGCGCCGGTTCGGCGGTATTCTGCTCGGCAGCGGCGGTCTGATACGCGCCTATGGCGGCACCGCCGCGCTCTGCCTCGGGGCTGCAGAAAAGGTCGAACTCGTTGACAGGCAGGTAGCGACGCTTGCCTGTGACTTCACCGACCTGGCGCTGATCAAAGCGCGCCTGGCGAACCGTAAAGTGGCGGTCACCGGAGAGACCTTCACGGAAACCGGGGCGGTGCTGACGATCGAAATGCGAAAAGACGCGGTGGACGACGTGTTGGCCCTCATCACCGATCTCAGCCGCGGCAAAGCCGTCATATCATGAGAAAGCTGACCGGCGCTTCCATCCCTGCCCCCATCATCATAGGAATGGCCTGCCGGCTGTACGCCGCTCGTACGAGGAACGAAGCCGGCATTGAGCGAGGTTCATGTTCATCGTCGACGGTGAGATAATGCGGGCGGTCGATGCGGCTCCTCATAGATTCGTCATGCGGTGCCGACCATTTGGCTACAGCGCCGCGCGTCTTTCAGATGCGCTAAGGTCGCTGTCAGTCTTAGATGCCTCCGCATCGAGCTTTCCGAACGTCGGTTCCGATCTTCGGGCCGATGAGACAGGAGTGGTCAGGATGAGCGACGCCTTCGATCTTGAGCGCTTCGTCGAGGCGCAACAAGGCATCTACGAAACCGCCCTTGCGGAGCTTCGCGCCGGCGCGAAGAAGACCCATTGGATGTGGTTCATCTTTCCGCAAATCCAGGGTCTCGGCCATTCGGTGACGGCGCAATATTATGCGCTTTCGGATATCGACGAGGCGGACGCCTATCTGCGGCACCCGCTTCTCGGCCGCCGCCTCCTCGAATGCACCGACGCCGTCAACGCGCTTGAAGGCTTGAGCGCGCTCGAGATTTTCGGGCGACCCGACAATCTTAAATTCCACTCGTCGATGACGCTCTTTGCGCTCGCAGCCCCGACCGTCGGCGCCTTCCAAAGGGCGCTCGACCGCTATTTCGATGGCGTGAAAGATGGCCGCACGATGGAAATCCTGCGCGGGGAATAGAGCCGCGACCGCCGATGCCGCGGCGACAGCGGACCCGTTCATCGTTGACTTTCGAAGCGACGAGAGGAGAATGGAGGTCTTTCGCGTCACGACTGATCAGAAGGGGCGCCTACGATGACGATCGCCAAAAAACTCCAGGATTATATCGACAGCGAAGGGGTCACCTACGACACCGTCGCTCATCACCGCACGGCAACCTCGAGCCAAACCGCCGAGGCCGCCCATGTCCCCGGCAACCGCTTGGCCAAATCCGTGGTCGTGCACCACGAGATGGGCTATGTGCTGGCCGTCGTTCCCGCCACGCACCGGGTCGAACTCTCGACCTTGCAGGACGTCATGAACAGGCGCCTGGGCCTTGCCTCCGAAGACGAGGTCAGCTCACTGTTTTCCGATTGTGAAATTGGCGCAGTGCCGCCGATCGGATCGGCCTATGGCGTGCCTGTGATTCTCGATGAAAGTCTCGACAAGGCCAGCGACGTCTATTTCGAGGGAGGAGACCACCGGACCCTCGTGCATATGAGCGGTGCCAATTTCCGCAACCTGATGAGGAATGCTCAGGTCGCTCGCTTCAGCCACCCAGCGGCGTGAAAGACGAGGGCTCGGCGGCGCGCCGACTTCACTGACGCGGGCACATGTTCTCGCGGCCATCAGCGCGTGCAATTTATGAAGTGAATGGCGCACCCGAAGAGATTCGAACTCCTGACCCCCAGATTCGTAGTCTGGTGCTCTATCCAGCTGAGCTACGGGTGCTTGCCTTGAAGCGGTGACCACCGCTTGCGTGGCGATCCCTCTAAAGGGTCCTTTCGGGGATTGCAAGCGCTCCGGGGAAAAAATTTCACTTTTGCGAGGTCCCCTTTGGTTACACCGCAATGCGGTGGCCGCCGGCGCGTCACGAGCGCCCCTTCGCCCGGAAGGCGTCCAGGCGGACGGGGCGGTCCGGCAGCTCGATGCGGAACAGCGTCCCGGGCGTCGGCTTTTCCACAAGCGCGATCGTGCCTCCATGGGCCAGCACCAGCTCGCGGGCGATCGCAAGCCCAAGCCCCGTGCCCCCGGAGCGCGCCGAACCGCGGAAGGCGGCAAACAGGTTCTCTCGGGCCTTGGGCGGCATGCCCGGCCCCGTATCGTCGATGGAGATCGTCACCACCCCGCCCGTCCTGACGGCTGAGACGACGATCGCCCGGGTGCGGCCGTCCTCGGGTTCATGGTTCGTCAGCGCCTGGACGGCATTGCGGCAGATATTGTGCACGACCCTGAACAATTGCTCGCTGTCGGCATCGACCATCACGTCGTCGCGAACCTGGTTCTCGAAGGCAATCCCGCTCTGGCTGTCGATCGCCAGCAGCTCGGCGACGTCGTCGACAAGCGGCCGCAACGCCACGAAGCGTCGGCGCGGCTCGGCCTCGGCCGTGCGCCCGTAGGAGAGGACCTCGTGCGTATAGCCCACGGCCCGGTCGATGGTCCTGAGCAATGTCGGCGCGAAACGCTTGACAACCGGATCGTCGACATCCGCAAGCCGGTCGGAAATCAGTTGTGCCGAGGAAAGGATGTTGCGCATGTCATGATTGATCTTCGAAACGGCAAGGCCGAGCTCGGCGAGGCTCTTCTGCTGCTTCAAGGTCTTTTGCAGTTCGCGCTGCATGCTGGCGAGGTGCTGGCCGGCGACCGCCAGTTCGTCGCGACCCTCCGGTGGAGTGAGGATGCGCGCGGGGTCCGCAGGCTCGTCGGAGAACTCCTGCATACTCGCCGTCAGCCGCTTGATCGGGACGATCAGCATCCGGTTGATGGCGAGAAAGATCAGCGCCGCAGTGATCAGCGAAATGACGATCGATAACAGGAAGACGTTGCGGGAATAGCCGAGCATCGCCTTGCGCAGCCCCGCGTCCTTCATCACCAGCTCTATCGTCGCATCGCTCTCTCCAAGTGGCCCGTAGACCCGCATGATCCGGTGACCGCCGAACAGCAGCGTGTCGAAAGCGTCGCGGATCGCACCTAGCGGCGTAATATTGGCGACATCGTATTCCCCGTCGATCTGAGGCGGCATATCGACGCTCGCGATCATCCTTGATGCATCCTTGCGGCGGATAACGATCGCCTTGGTGCCGGTTGCCATCAGGGTCTCGCGCTGCACGGCACGCGGCAGTTCGATGTTCTGCAGACCGTCGACGACGACGGCAGCGGCCGCCACGGTGTTCAGCCGGTCCTCGAGCCAGCGGATCCGCATATTGGCGACGGAGGGCACGAAGATCAGCACTTCCGCGAGCATGACGAAGGCGACCGTGAGCAACAACAGTTTGCCGGAGAGCCCGCGCAAGAAGCCGACGGCCGCACGGGGCGGCGCGCTCGCATTGGCCGGACGTACATCTTCTGTCATGTCCAATGGATTTCCCTGCCGTCAGCCGAAGCGCCGCAGGATGCGGATCGCAGTGCGGACGAACCCGATTTCGTGCCATGGTGGATAATAGGAGATCGCTGCCCGTTTTCCAATCTCGGAAAGGATCGGACGGGGTGCCACATAGTCGCGGAAGCGTTTCAATGTCAGTTGGTTGGCGACGGCAAGGGCCGCCTCCGCCCGTCCGTTTGGACGCGCGGCGCTGTCGGCGTCGATCATTCCCCCCCTCCCGCGCCGACGCCGGCATCAGGAATTCGCTCCGGGGTCGAAAGGAACATCACGAATGATCGCCGCCGATGTCAGCGCCACTGGGTAGAAAAGCCACTTGGCTGAAAAACAGCAGAGCCTGTCGCTCCCTTCGGATCGGCGGGCCCTGACGAGTCGCTCTACAAATCAGAACTCCTGCCAATTGTCCCGGGCTGGGGTAGCCGAACCGCCACCGAAGGCGCGTGCCACCGTCCCCATCATCCGACGTGCAGGCGATGCGACGGGCCGGCTCGTTTCTTTGGCCAGCGACGGCACGCGCACCTGTTCGCCATCGACGTTGAAATAGGCGATGAGGCCGGCTAGTCCGTCCGCCTCGGCCGAGAGCTTGTGCGTGGCGGCCGTCGCCTCCTCGACCATGGCGGCGTTGCGCTGGGTCACCTGGTCCATCTGGTTGACGGCGCTGCTGACCTCGCCGAGGCCGGTCGACTGCTCGCGTGCGGCGATTGCGATCGAATGGATGTGGTCGTTGATCTTGAGCACGCGCGTCTCGATCTCGCCAAGCGCGGCTCCCGTCGCCTGCACCAGCTTGACACCGGTCGCCACTTCGTCGCCGGATTTGGATATGAGCGCCTTGATGTCCTTGGCGGCGCTGGCGGCACGCTGGGCAAGCTCCCGAACCTCTTGCGCGACGACGGCGAAACCCTTGCCGGCGTCGCCGGCACGGGCTGCCTCGACCCCGGCATTGAGCGCCAGGAGGTTCGTCTGGAAGGCGATCTCGTCGATGACATTGGTGATCTGACCGATCTCGCTGGAGGCCTGCTCGATCCGGCCCATGGCCTCGATGGCGTCCCGAACGACAGATGCGGATTCGGCCGCGTTTTCCTTCGCTTCCGTCACCATCGCTGTCGCTTCCTGCGCCCGCTCGGTCGAGTTTTTCACCGCCGCGGTGATCTCGTCGAGCGCAGCTGACGTCTCCTCGAGGGAGGCGGCCTGCTGTTCGGTGCGTTTCGAGAGGTCATCGGCGGCGGAACGCAATTCGGACGCGTTGCCGTTGATCGTGTCCGTCGCCACGCGCACCTCTCTGAGCGTTTTCCGCAGGGTCGAGAGCGCATCGTTTACATTCTTCTGCAGTTCGGCGAAGGCGCCGTGGAACTGACCGTTCATGCTGTGCGTGAGATCGCCCGCCGCAAGGCTCGCGATCACCCGTCGCGTTTCGGCGATACCGCTGTCAACACTGCCGACCAGTGCGTTGACGCTCGCTGCGAAGCGGTTGAGATCGTCGTCCCCGTAGTCCTTGCCGATGCGCCTGGTGAAATCGCCGGCCGCGGCCGCCGCTACGACGACGCCGATGCTCGACTGGAGGTCGGCGCTTTTTTCGCGCAATACCGTTTCCTGGGTATTGAGCTCGCGCACTGCAAGACCATTCTCCTTGAATACTTCGACGGCGGCCGCCATGTCGCCTATCTCGTCCTTGCGGCCGGCAAAGGGCACGTCGACCGAAAGATCGCCGCCGGCGAGGAGCTTCATCCTCTGGGTCAGGTCGACAATCGGGCGGCTGAGCTGATTGGTCGCGATGTAGTAGGCTGCACCGATACCGGCGGCCATTCCGAAGCCCGCAAGGCCGAGGACCAGGAGAACGATCCAGCCTTCGAAGGCTTCGAGGTCGGCAGTAATCGCCTGAAGAGATTCGCGATCGGCATCGACGACCACGTCAATCTCCGCCTGGAAGGCCTTGCGGTTCGCGCGGTTTGCCTCGTTATTGCCCTGCTCGTTGGCAGCCTGCGGCGCCACTTCCCTGCCGAGACGCGCGGTTTCCGTCCGGAATGCCTTGAATTCTTCCGCACGTCTAACAACTGCATCGAAGGCCGATAGCCTGTCGGCCGGAACCAGGGGACGCCAGTCGGCCAGCAATCCGTCGATCTTTTCGAGGTTCTTGATGATACCCTCGGCGAAGGGCACTGCCTTCTCGATGGTCGGCGACGCATAGATCCCGCGCGATTCCATCACCACGGCCGTGACGAGCCGATTCAAGCGCTCGCCCTTGAAGGCTCGTTCCGATGCATGCTGGAACTGGCGAAGCTTGTCGTTGTATTCCGAGACGATGAGCAAGGACATGCCGGTGATTGCAACCGCCAGCAGGCTCATGATGCCGACGATCAGGTTTATCTTTCCACGAATTTTCATTCCTGCTCCCCTCCCCAATGGACTCGCCTTTAGCGCGAAATCACCCGCATCCCACACGCAGATGAGAGAATGCTAAAATGAGATTGGTTAACAATAAGAAGCGTACCAGGCCCCAAATATTTAAGGGTAGCGGCCCTAAGGTGAGATCAGCCGAGGCTTCCATAAAATTTAGGCAGCACCGGGAGGAATTGACTTTGCGGGGCTTTTGTCCCTATAAGCCGCGCACGTCCGGTCGAGCCGCCAAGGGCGGAGCTTTGCCGGAAACGTAAACGCTCCTTGCATAACGCAAACTCAAGAAGGGCCGCACACCGCGGTATTTAAATAAATGAAGCGTACCTACCAACCGTCCAAGCTTGTTCGCAAGCGCCGCCACGGCTTCCGTGCTCGCATGGCTACCAAGGGTGGCCGCAAGGTTCTCGGAGCCCGCCGGGCTCGTGGCCGCAAGCGTCTTTCGGCCTGAGCCGAGCCTGCCCGAAACGAGTGTCCGGGCACATGACTTCAGATAAAGACAAGATCGCTGTCGGACGGCTGAAAAGCCGTCCGCAGTTTTTGGCCGTCAGGGCCGGAGAAAGCCGCAAGGGGCCGCTATTTCTCCTCGAAGTGCTTGACCGCAACGATCGGGAAGGCGAGGCCCGCGTCGGTTTCACCGTTACCAAGAAACATGGCACCGCCGTCGAGCGGAATCGGATGCGCCGACGCCTCAAGGAGGCCGTGCGGCTTTCCGCAGGGTTTGCAATGAAACCCGGACACGACTATGTGATTGTCGCCCGACGCGATCTCCTGAATGCCCCTTTTGACGCATTGACGCGGGCGCTTGAGGATCGCATCGAAAACAAGCCGAAACCGAAGCGGCCGCCGGCCGGTTCCAGGAAATCATGATGGAAAACAACCGCAATTATTTCGTGGCGATCGCCCTGTCCGTGCTGATCCTCGTTGCTTGGCAGTTCTTCTATGTCAATCCGAGAATCGAACGGGACCGGATCGCCGCGGAGCAGGCCCAGCAAGCGGAGCAGGCGCAGCAGCCGCAGCAGCAGGGCACACAGCAGGCGGCACCGGGCCAGACGCTGCCCGGCGGAGCGATTCCGGGAGCGGACCGCGACCAGGCCGTCGCCAAGTCTGCACGCGTCGCGATCGACACGCCGGCGCTTTCCGGCTCCATCAACCTGACCGGCGCACGCTTCGATGACTTGAAGCTCAAGGAATATCGTGAAACGGTCGACTCGCAGAGCCCCATCATCACGCTCTTCAGCCCTGCCGAAGCCGCGGACGGCTATTTCACGGAGCTCGGCTATATCGGCAACGAGGCCAGCGGCAGCGTGCCGGGACCGCAGACCGTCTGGACGCTTTCCGGCGGCGACAAGCTGACTCCGAACACGCCGGTAACGCTGACCTACACCAATGACAAGGGGATTACCTTCACCCGTACGATCTCGGTCGACGACCACTACATGTTCCAGGTCGCAGACAGCATCAAGAATGCGGGCACTGCACCGGTCTCGCTTTCTTCCTACGGCCGCGTCACGCGCTTCAACAAGCCGACGACGCCGAGCATCTACGTCCTGCACGAAGGCTTCGTCGGCGTGACCGGGGACACTCTGCAAGAGGTCGGCTATTCGGACGCGGAGGAAGAAACGACGATCGAGTCCGGCAAGTCGACCGGCGGCTGGCTCGGGATCACGGACAAATATTGGGCCGCCACAATCGTTCCGCCGCAGGCGACGCCCTTCGACACCCGGTTTTCACATTTCACCGACGGCCGCGCCCGCTATCAAAGCGATTACAAGAGTGATCAGATCACGGTCGCGCCCGGCCAGGCGGCGGAGGTGAAGAATCTCGTCTTCGCCGGCGCCAAGGAAGTCCCGGTCGTCGACAACTATGCGGTCGCCTACGCCATTCCAAAGTTCGACCGCCTGATCGACTGGGGCTGGTTCTACTTCATCACCAAGCCGATGTTCAAAATGATGGATTTCTTCTTCCGTCTGTTCGGCAATTTCGGCATCGCGATCCTGATCACGACGATTGTCGTCAAGCTCATCTTCTTCCCGCTCGCCAACAAGCAATATGCCTCGATGGCGAATATGAAGAAGGTCCAGCCCAAGATGGAGGAACTGAAGAAAAAGTTCGGCGACGACCGCATGGGGCTGCAGCAGGCGATGATGCAGCTCTACAAGGACGAAAAGATCAATCCGCTGGCGGGCTGCTGGCCTATCATCATCCAGATTCCGGTGTTCTTCGCGCTTTACAAGGTGATCTACGTCACCATCGAGATGCGCCATGCACCGTTCTTCGGCTGGATCCAGGATCTTTCCGCGCCCGACCCGACGACGATCTTCAATCTCTTCGGACTGCTACCTTTCGACGTCCCGCTGTTCCTGCATCTCGGTGTCTGGCCGCTCATCATGGGCATCACAATGTTCCTGCAGATGCGGATGAATCCGACCCCGCCGGACCCGACGCAGGCGATGCTGTTCACCTGGATGCCGGTCGTCTTCACCTTCATGCTGGCGTCGTTCCCGGCGGGTCTGGTCATCTATTGGGCCTGGAACAACCTGCTCTCGATCATCCAGCAGTCGATCATCATGAAACGTCAGGGCGTGAAGATCGAACTCTTCGACAATCTGAAATCTCTGTTCACGAAGAAACCCAAGCCAGCGGAATAGCGGCTTGCGGGCTCGCACCAAAAAGCCCCGGATCGAGCATCCGGGGCTTTTGCTTTGCATGTCGTATGTCTTGCGAAACCGCCGCCGTGCTTGACATGCGTACGCAAAAGCCGGATGCCGGCAGCCAAAAGGGAATGGCAGTACATGTCCGGAAAGAGCAATCAGAACGCCTCCACCGTCTTCGGCAAGCCGTGGATCTTCATCCGCGGCGTTCCCGCGATGAAGTTTTTACCGCCCGAAGGCCCGGCGGAAATTGCCTTCGCCGGCCGTTCGAATGTCGGCAAGTCGTCGCTGATCAATGCGCTCGTCGGACAGAAGGGGCTTGCACGCACCTCCAACACCCCTGGTCGCACCCAGGAGCTCAACTATTTCGTGCCGGACGGCTACTCCGGCGAAGCCGACGACCTGCCGCCGATGGCGCTTGTCGACATGCCCGGCTACGGCTACGCGCAGGCGCCCAAGGAACAGGTCGACGCCTGGACCAAGCTCGTCTTCGACTATCTGCGCGGCCGCTCGACCCTGAAGCGAGTCTATGTGCTGATCGATGCCCGCCACGGTATCAAGAAGAATGACGAGGAGGTGCTGTCGCTCCTCGACAAGGCGGCAGTGTCCTATCAAATCGTGCTGACCAAGTCCGACAAGATCAAGGCGGCCGGCGTGCCGCGGCTTATCGCAGAAACGCTCGAGAGGATCAGGAAGCGTCCAGCCGCCTATCCGGAAGTCCTGTCGACATCCTCGGAAAAGGGCGCCGGCATAGAGGAACTGCGATCGGCAATCGTACTCGCGGTCGCGCGCTAGAGCATTTTGCAGTCAGGTGGAACCACCCGACGTCGCACTAATGCAGCAAAGGGATTAAGCAGCGGTGCCGAATGTGTGCGCACTCCGCGCTAAATCAAGACGCGCCCACAGAACCTGCGAAAGGACCTACCCTCAGCCGCGAGGCGCCCTATCTCCGGCTGGCGAGCGTTGTTCATGGCTCAATTGCAGGAGGGCGATATGTCCGATTTGATCGTGGTGGGTTTCGACTCGCCGGAAGAGGCCGACAGGGTTCTCTTGAAGCTCAATAGCCTGAGGCAGGAATATCTGGTCGATCTCGAGGACGCGGTCGTGGTGGTGCGCGACGCCGCAGGCAAGGTGCATCTGAAGCAAAGCATCCACCTCGCGGCAGTTGGGGCCACCTCAGGTCTTCTCTCCGGGGCGCTCTGGGGCGGGCTCGTGGGCTTGCTCTTCCTGAACCCGCTCGCCGGCTTTGCAATCGGCGGCGCGCTCGGCGCCGGTGCGGGAGCACTTTCCGGTTCGCTCGTCGACTACGGCATCGATGACGATTTCATCAAGTCGCTCGGCAAGACCATCCCAAACAATTCTTCGGCGTTGTTCGTTCTGGTCCGTAAGGTCCAGCCTGAGAAAGTTCTTGCAGAATTCTCGGGGCTTCGCGGCCGCGTGCTGAAGACTTCGCTTTCGCCGGAGCAGGAGCAGAAGCTGCAGGCGGCGCTGACGGATGCGCAGACGCCGTCGCCGCAAGCCGGAAGTTTCTGAAAACAAGTGCTATGAGCGACTACAGCGCCGCACGTCCCAACTAATTCGCAAAGGACGCTGCAAGTCTTCGGCTCCACGTGATCGTGCTAAATGAAAATCGGTCCCGATTTCGGGGCCGCTGCGCTAGCGATAGCGCGCGTTTCCGCGAGCAATGATCACTCCGCTCGGTGAACCGGTCGGGGAACCGCCCGACGGCTCGAGGCTGACGGCAAGGGTGGCGCCGACGGTAATATTGCGGCGCATCGTGGGTGTAAGCGGAATTTCCCCTTCGCCCGACTGCGGTAGGACGCCGAGCGATACGGCCGGCTGCGAGCCTCGAATCAGCCAGAGCTCCAGGGAGTTTCCCTCGGCCTTGCTAGCCGCAACAGGCGTCACCTTAATGCGTCCAGATGCGGCGTCGAAATGGGCGACGAGGTTAATGGCGTTGCCTTCTCCGGACAGTTCCGCAACCAGCGATGTGCCACCCTCCCCGGCACCTAGGAGGCCCGCCGAGGAAGCGGCGAGAACCGTCAGGGCCGCGAGCGATGCAAGGGCGAGGCAGCGCCAGAACGCCAGCGAATTCCAGACGCCCTGGGAGCGTGCCGCAGCTTCGGGGGCACCGTGATCGACCGCCGTAAAGCCACGCACCACGTGCACGCTGCGTTCATGGGCTTCGTCGAACGCGGCCAGGTTGTTTTGCCAGCGGACGACCATGGCGGCAAAATTTCGGTCGGATGCCATGCGCGCCTCAACCTTCCGGCGGTCTTCGGCGGATAGGACGCCCAACACGTATTCCCCTGCGATCACCTCGTCGCGGCGGGAATCCCCGCTTTCGGGCTTCTGCGTCGTCATCGCTCCACGTGCTCACTCGACTCAGGAGACCATGCCCGATCATTCCGGATCCGGAGCAGGATCAGCCATAATATATGTCTCGTCAATCCATTGGCGATGGCTTCGCTCGGTGAAAGAGCGTCCTGGCGAAGGCGCTCCGCAGCCAGGCCATGGGAGCGCCGTCATTAAGCCGTTATGTTGCCTCCGGATCATTCCATCCGCCGGAGACTTGCGTTAAACAGCAGCCGATATTTTTTCGAGGGTCCGCCATGTCCGCATCAGAAAGTGAAATCCAGGCACGCCTGCTCGCCCAGGCGCTGCCCTACATGCAGCGCTACGAGAACAAGACGATCGTCGTCAAATATGGCGGGCATGCCATGGGCAATCCGGAGCTCGGCCGCGCCTTTGCAAGCGACATCGCGCTCTTGAAGCAGTCCGGTGTCAATCCGATCGTCGTCCATGGCGGGGGGCCGCAGATCGGTGCCATGCTCAACAAGATGGGTATCGAATCGAAATTCGAGGGCGGGCTTCGCGTCACCGACCAGAAGACCGTCGAAATCGTCGAGATGGTGCTCGCCGGTTCGATCAACAAGGAGATCGTCGCGCTCATCAATCAGACCGGCGAATGGGCAATCGGGCTCTGCGGCAAGGACGGCAACATGGTCTTTGCCGAAAAGGCGAAGAAGACCATCCGCGATCCGGATTCCAACATCGAGCGCGTGCTCGACCTCGGCTTCGTCGGCGAAGTGGTCGAGGTGGACCGGACGCTCCTCGATCTGCTCGCGCGCTCGGAGATGATCCCCGTGATCGCCCCGGTGGCGCCCGGCCGCGACGGCCACACCTACAACATCAATGCCGATACCTTCGCCGGCGCGATCGCAGGGGCGCTCAACGCGACTCGTCTGCTGTTCCTGACCGACGTTCCGGGCGTCCTCAACAAGCAGGGAGAGCTCATCAAGGAGCTCTCGGTGGCCGAAGCCCGCGCGCTGATCGCCGACGGCACGATTTCCGGCGGCATGATCCCGAAGGTCGAAACCTGCATCGACGCAATCAAGGCAGGCGTCCAGGGCGTCGTCATCCTCAACGGCAAAACTGCCCATTCGGTACTGCTCGAGATCTTCACCGAACACGGCGCCGGCACGCTGATCGTGCCGTAGCTGTGAATTCTACCCCCCCCACCCCCTCCCCACAAAGGGGAGGGGCCAGGCACCGCGGCGCTCGCCTGACCATTTTTTGCATTTGCGTCTAGCGCAAGAGTGAAGGCAAAAGCTGAGAGGGCGCGGCTTAGGAAGCCCCCTTGTCGGGAGGGAGTTGGGAGGCGTTAATCCACGTGAAAATCACCCTACTTGCCAAATGCCTTCTCGGCCTCCCCGCGCAGCCAGGCAATCATGGCCCGGTAGGGAAATGGTCCATGGCTGACGCGACCGACGCCGGCGGCGGCAAGGATGGATAGGTCCGGCGCTCCGGGCTTCATCATCACATTCACTGGCAACGGTGAAGCTTCGCAGAGTCTCGCGATCAGGTCTGCATCGACAAGCCCGGGCGCGAAGAAGCCGCTCGCGCCCGCTCCGGCATAGGCCCTCGCCCGGGCGATGGCCTCGTCGACCAGGGCGGCGTGCCGGGAAACATCGCTCTCCTGCAGGAAGAGGTCGGTGCGGGCATTGATGAAAAGGGGGACACCCTGACGTTCCGCCATGTCGCGAATGGCCCGAATGCGGGCAACCTGCCTATCAATCGGGTGAATGCCTCCCCGGCCGACGACCTGATCTTCGAAATTGATGCCGATTGCGCCGGCGTCGATGAGTTCAGCCACATTGGCGGCGCCCTGGGCCGGATCCTCCGAATAGGCACCTTCGAAGTCAACCGAAAGCGGCAGGTCGACGGCCGCGACGATCTCGCGAACGGTCTCGATCAACAGCGCCAGCGGTACCTTCTGCCCGTCTCCATAGCCATGAGCCGCCGCCACGGACCAGCTTCCAGTCGCCAGTGCCTTGGCGCCGGCCTCGGCCACGCAGCAGGCACTGCCCGCATCCCAGATATTGTAGAGAACGACCGGCTCCCCCTTGCGGTGCAATGCTGCAAAGGCAAGCGCCCTTTCCTCCTGTGTCATCGCTTCTCCTCCACATAGGCACGGGCCTTCGCGCCGGCCGAAGCAATCATCGCTTTCTATGCTACCCCGGCCGCTCTCGACCCCTGGCACCGATGCCACGGCGCGGACTGCCTCGATGCTGCCGATTCGCAGTCCGCTTTGTAGCATCTTGCGCCTCTACAGTCCGCTGGAATTGGGGCGCTGCATTGTGTTGAGAACCGTTCACTGCACGATCAGCATGACGACGCCGAACACGATCAAGAGACAACCGAGGAGCTCGAGCCGGGTGATCCATTCCCGGAACACGAAGAAGGAGGAGGCGAATGTGAAAAGCATCTCCACCTGGGCGACAACTTTGACCATCGCCGCCTGTTGCAGGGTCATTGCCGAAAACCAGCCGAAGGAGGCCGACGCGCCAACGAAACCGACCAGGATCGCGGGCTTCCATGCCGCGCGAATCCGGCCGAGTTCATCCGGTTCGCCAAGGGCGATCCAGGCGAGCATGACGACGGTCTGCAGCAGGATCACGAAGCCAAGCGTAAACCCGGCCTGCATCAGGTAGTCCGGCGCCGGAAGGCTTGGCGCCAAGGCAAGCGAGGCGGAGCGGTAGGCGACGGCGGAGAGGCCGAAACAAGTGCCGGAGAGGAGCCCTATGCCGGCGGTGCGTGTGAACACCGACGTCACCAAGGACCGGACACTCAACGCCGTGCGAGCAACGGAAATGAGCATGACGCCGACGACGGAGACGGCGATCGCGACAACTGCGCCCGGACCCGCCTTCTCGCCCAGGAAGACCAGGCCGAACAGGGCCGCCTGGGCAGGTTCCGTCCGCGAATAGGCGGTGCCGACGGCGAAGTTGCGAAAGGAGAACAGGTGGACCAGCAGGAAGGTTGCCGCAATCTGCGACAATCCGCCGACCAACGCCCAAAGGAAAAAGGTGCCATTCGGAACCGGCAGGCTGCGCCCGGCCCACACCAGCAAGGCCAAATACAGAAACGCGAAAGGCAGGCCGAAGCCGAATCGCACGAAGGTGGCGCCGGTCGTTCCCATGACGCCTTTCAGGTGCTTCTGCATGGTGGAGCGGACATTCTGCAGAAATGCCGCGGCGATGGTGATGAGAACCCAGGTTTCCATGAGAGTCGGCCAGAGCGGGACGCGCTCACATGCGCTCGCGTCGCTTCTATCCCCTTGTTTTTGCCGCATTGGTGCAGCGTCAGGCGATTTCTTGACGGCAGGGTGCTCTAGCACGAGCGGGAGCGGCAAACCAGCCGCAACTGTGAGTGGCGGCGCACAGAATTCCGTTTTCCTTCGCAAGCAGCGCGTGGCATAAGGCTGCCATGAAGAAGCTCGATCGCCTGCCGACCCATGCCGAATTCGCCCATGTCACCGACTGGGTCTTCGATCTCGACAACACGCTCTATCCGCACCACGTCAACCTCTTCGCCCAGATCGACCGTAACATGACGGCCTATGTCGCCGCACTGCTGTCGCTCGATCCGGCGGAGGCGAAGAAGCTGCAGAAGGCCTATTATCGGGATCATGGCACGACGCTCCAGGGCCTGATGATCAACCACGGCGTCGACCCGAACGATTTTCTCGAACGCGCGCATGCCATCGACTACAGCGTCGTGCCCGCGAACCCCGAACTCGGAGAGGCAATCAAGGCGTTGCCTGGACGCAAGTTCATCTTCACCAACGGCAGTGTCGCCCATGCGGAGATGACGGCGCGTGCGCTCGGCATCCTCGACCATTTCGACGACATCTTCGATATCGTTGCCGCCGATTTCGTGCCGAAGCCGGCCGACACCACCTACGACAAGTTCATGAGCCTGCACCGGGTCGATACGCGGAACGCGGCGATGTTCGAGGACCTGCCGCGCAACCTGATCGTGCCGAAGGCGCTCGGCATGACGACGGTGCTGCTCGTGCCGCGCAATCTCGAATATGAATTCGTCGAGGCCTGGGAGAGGTCGAGCGATGCGGATGAGCAGATCGACTACATCACCGAAGACCTGACGAGGTTTCTGCGCCGCGTCGTTGCTGTCGCATAGGGATCAACGGAAAGCTGATCCACTTTGCAACATCCCGCGCTAACGCCTGCCCGATGCCATCGGCAGCGAGCTAGGATCCACGGTCTCGTAGAAGCGGGCAATGATCTCCCAGGCCTGTTCCGCGGTATCGACGAAATGCACGAGATCGATGTCGTTCGGCGCGATCGTGCCGAACTCTGCCAGCGCCTCGAAATTGATGATCGAGCGCCAGAACTCCTCGCCGAAGAGCAGGAGCGGTACGAGCGCCAGGCGCCCCGTCTGCATCAGCGTCATCGTTTCAAACAGTTCGTCGAGCGTTCCGAACCCGCCGGGGAAAACCGCCACCGCCTTGGCGCGCAGCAGGAAGTGCATCTTTCGGATGGCGAAATAGTGGAAGTTGAACGATAGTTCCGGCGTGACGTAACGGTTCGGCGCCTGCTCGTGTGGCAGGACGATATTGAGGCCGATCGACGGGGCTCCGGCATCCGCCGCGCCGCGGTTGCCCGCCTCCATTACGCCCGGGCCGCCGCCGGTGACGACGACATATTCCTTGTGGCCGAGCTTGGCGGATTGCTCGGAGCACAGCCGGGCGAATTTTCGCGCCTCGGTGTAATAAACCGACGCCGCTTCAAGGTTTCTCCGCTGCGTCTCGTTCTTGGCCGCCCAGGCAGCACCGCCGGGCTCTGGAATACGCGCGCCGCCGAACATGACTACCGTCGAGTTGATGCCACGCTCGGCGAGCATCATCTCGGTCTTCAGCAGCTCAAGCTGCAGGCGAACCGGCCGCAATTCCTCCCGACAAAGGAAATCGTCGTCGACATAGGCCAGACGGTAGGTCGGCGAGGCCGATTGTGGCGTCAGCGGAACGGTCGAGGCGCGCTGCCTGCTTTGCTGGCTGTCCGCCAGCGGATCCCAAACCCCACCCCTGCGTCGCAGGGCGCGCTTTTTCATGCGTCCCATATTTCGTCTTTCCCGTCCATTTCCGGACTATGTCCGGATACCTCCTGTTGTGTTTTCCCGGCAATCGAGGCGTTTCTCTGCCGGAAACGCGCCCACTTGCCAAGTCCCGTCGCAAAAGCGAAGTCGAAAAGCCTTCGACCTTGCTAGGTCAAGCTTCCGCAGCATCCGTTGAAACTCATACATGGCCCGGCAGCTGCGGCACTTCGTACTCTGCGCAACGCCTCAAACAGGTTCCGATTCGACGCGTTATGCAGTAGAGCTTCAACGATAACCGCCGAACTTTAAGGAATTCCGATGACCAACCACGACCTCGCCTCCCTGTCGCAGACCATCGAAACCGCCTTCGAAGAACGTGAGACGATCAATACAGGCACGCGCGGCGCCGTTCGCGATGCCGTGGAAGCGGCGCTCAACCTCCTCGACAGCGGCAAAGCGCGGGTCGCCGAGCGGGGCGAGGATGGCACCTGGACAGTCAACCAGTGGCTCAAGAAGGCCGTGCTTCTCTCGTTCCGGCTGAACCCGATGGAACTCGTGAAAGGCGGCCCGGGCGAATCGGTCTGGTGGGACAAGGTGCCCTCGAAATTCGACGGCTGGAGCGTCAACGAGTTCGAGAAGGCCGGCTTCCGCGCGGTGCCGAATTGCGTGGTCCGCCGATCCGCCTATATTGCCCCGAACGCGGTCCTGATGCCCTGCTTCGTCAATCTCGGCGCCTATGTCGGCGAAGGCACGATGGTCGACACCTGGGCGACGGTCGGCTCCTGCGCGCAGATCGGCAAGAACGTGCACCTTTCCGGCGGCGTCGGGATCGGCGGGGTGCTCGAACCGATGCAAGCGGGGCCGACTATCATCGAGGACAATTGTTTCATCGGCGCCCGTTCCGAGGTCGTCGAAGGCTGCATCGTCCGCGAGGGCTCGGTTCTCGGCATGGGCGTCTTCATCGGCAAGTCGACCAAGATCGTCGACCGCGCGACCGGCGAAGTGATGTATGGCGAAGTGCCGCCCTATTCGGTCGTCGTCGCCGGCTCCATGCCGTCCGGCTCGACCACTTCAAACGGCCTGAATCTCTACTGCGCCGTCATCGTCAAGCGGGTCGACGAAAAAACTCGCTCGAAGACAGGCATCAACGAACTGCTCCGGGACTGACCATGGCCGAGAAGGGGCGGCCAAGCATGACGTGGCTGTTCTTCAGCCCGTCCGGCCGGATCGGCCGGCTGCCCTTTTTCCTTTCCTGGCTCTTTTGGCTCTTCGCCGGCGGCCTCCTGCTTGCGCAGGTGTTGAAATACGAGGGGCAGGACGCGCCCCTGGCGCTCTGGACGCTGGCGCTGATCGCTTCCGGTTTCGTGTCCGCCGTCTCCCTCGTCATGCTGGCGATCAAGCGCCTGCACGATATCGGCTATCCCGGCCCGCTGGCGCTCTGCCTGTTCATTCCGGTATTGAGCCCGATCGTCTTCATCGCGCTTTGTCTGTGGCCCGGCAACAAAGGCGCGAACGAATTCGGCGGTGACCGCAACCGCCCAAGGAACCCATGAACTTGGGCCGGATCGCCCTGGCGGTGAGCGGGTCAAAGGGTTCGGCCGATATGCAGGTGGAAAGCCTCGGCCACTGTACATTCCTGCTCCGAGCGCGTATGTAGCGGCACAATTGAACCTGGCCGCGACGTTGGCCGCGGCAATCGACGCCTGATGGCGGCCAAGAGGGCCTGCTCGTCTGTCGGCGCGAAGACCGAATCCGAAAGACGAGACATGACAGAATTCGAAGGGATCGCCCCCGCGATCGCCGAAGCGTTGGCCCAACGCGGCTATGAGACGCTGACAGCCGTCCAACAGGCAATGCTCGATCCGGCGCTCGAGGACGCGGATGCTCTTGTTTCCGCCCAGACCGGCTCCGGCAAGACCGTGGCCTTCGGCCTGGCGATGGCGCCGACGCTGGTTGGCCAAGCCCGTCAACTCGGTGCGGCCGGGGCGCCGCTGGCGCTGGTCATCGCACCGACGCGCGAATTGGCGCTGCAGGTCAAACGTGAGCTCGAATGGCTCTATGCGCTTGCAGGCGCGACGATCGCCTCCTGCGTCGGCGGCATGGATATTCGCGGCGAGCGGCGCGCGCTGGAGCGCGGCGCCCATATCGTCGTCGGCACGCCGGGACGGCTTTGCGATCATATCCGCCGCGATTCGCTCGACATTTCCGCGCTTCGGGCTGTGGTGCTCGACGAGGCGGACGAGATGCTCGACCTCGGTTTCCGCGACGACCTGGAGTTCATCCTGGAGGCGGCACCCGCCGAACGCCGCACGCTGATGTTCTCGGCGACAGTGCCGCGTGCGATTGCGACACTTGCCAAGAGCTATCAGCGCGACGCCGTGCGCATCGGCATTGCCTCGGAGCAAAAGCAGCACGGCGACATCGAGTACCGATCCCTTCTCGTCTCCCCGGGCGACCGGGAGAACGCCATCATCAACGTGCTGCGCTACTACGAGGCGCGAAACGCAATCGTCTTCTGCTCGACGCGCGCGGCGGTCAACCACCTGACGGCCCGCTTCAATAATCGCGGCTTCTCGGTGGTGGCCCTCTCGGGCGAGCTCAGCCAGAATGAGCGCACCCATGCCCTCCAGGCGATGCGCGACGGACGCGCCCGCGTCTGCATCGCCACCGACGTCGCGGCGAGGGGCATCGACCTTCCAGGCCTGGAACTCGTCATCCACGCCGACCTCCCTAACAATCCGGAAACATTACTGCACCGGAGCGGCCGCACCGGTCGCGCCGGCCAGAAGGGCGTCAGCGCCCTGATCGTGACGGTCAATCAACGGCGGAAAGCCGAGCGATTGCTGGATGGCGCGCGCATCACCGCCGCCTGGGCAAAGCCGCCGTCGGCCGACGAGGTGACGCGCCGCGACGAGGAGCGCCTGATCGCCGATGTGGCTTTCGACGAGCCCTTGCGCGATGACGAACAGGCAATCGTGCAGGCGCTGATCGACCGACACGGAGCCGAAAAGGTCGCCGCGGCCTTCCTGCGGCAGTTCCGCGCCAGCCGCTCCGCGCCGGAGGAGCTTTCCGATGTCTCCATTGAGGAGACTCGCAAGAAGAGCCGGCGTGACAACTCCGTTCCCGCCCGCGACGACGTCGCCGGTCTTCGCCCGGACTTTGCCGATGGGAGCTGGTTCTCGCTCTCCGTCGGCCGAAAACAGAACGCCGAGCCGCGCTGGCTGATCCCCATGCTCTGCCGTCATGGCAAGTTGAGCAAGCGCGACATCGGCGCGATCCGCATGCAACCTAAGGAAACCTATGTCGAATTGACCGGCGAAGGAGCCGAGCGCTTTCTTTCCGCGATCGGCCCAAATCGCACGCTGGAAAAAGGCATTCGCGTCAGAACCCTTCAAGGCGCCCCGGATATGTCGACGCCGCGGGAGGGCAAACCGGATTTCGCGAAGAAGCGGCCGAGGCCTGCGGAGGTTGCGCCGGAGCGCGAGCACAAAGATTTCAAGCCGAAGCGCGAGTTCGAAAAGAAGCCTTCGCAGGCGCAGGATGCGCATCCAAAAAAGCGGGACGAAAAGCCCTGGAGCAACAAGAAGGGCAAACCCCAAGCAAGCAAAGCTGGCGACTTCAAGCCGAAAACCAAACGCAACAACGCCAAGAAACGTCAGGCTTGACGCTCGGCTAACTCGACGCCGCGCGCGTGCGCTATCATGCCAATTGGGCTGGCCAATCAGACGCCCTCCATCTGCGATTGCGCCACCACCTTCACCACCCAGTCCGCAAAGACACGCAGGCGGCTGCTTAAGTGCCGGTTCGGCGGGTAGACGAGATAGATGGGTGTCGCATCGACCTCCCAATCGGTCAGGACAGGAACGAGTGTTCCGGCGCTGAGGTCATCGCGAACCATGAAGAGCGGCGCCTGGATGATGCCGAAGCCCGCTCGCGCGGCGGCGAGATATGTCGTGGACTCGTTGGCCGCCACCGTATAGCGGCCGTTGACCTCGATCTCCTCGTTGCCGCGCCGAAAATGGAACGGCATCTGCTGACCTGTCTTCGGCAGGAAATAGCCGACGACATAGCAATTCTTCTCGAGATCGGTCGGGTGCTGCGGAACCGCGTGACGCGCGAGAAACTCCCGTGAAGCGCAGGATATGAATTTCATTTCCGTGATGCGGCGGGCAATCAGCGATTGGTCCGTCAGGGTGCCGGCCCGGATGGCGCAGTCGACGTTCTCGGCAAGATAGTCGACAGTGCGGTCTGAAACGCCGAGATCGATCTGGATATCGGGGTATTTCTTGTGAAACTCCGGCAGGGCCGGAATGATGATCAGGTTGGCAAACGCGCTCGCCGTTTCCACGCGCAGCCGTCCCTTGGGCAGGCTCTGGGCACTCGAGAGGCTTCCGTCCAGTTCGTCAAGGTCGGAAAGGAGGCGTGCGGCGCGCTCGTAATAAAGCGCACCATCCGGCGTGACCAGCACCCGCCGCGTCGTACGGTTCAGGAGCTTGGTCCTCAGGTGCGCCTCCAAACCCTGGATCAGGTTTGTAACCGTGGCCTTCGGCATGTTGAGCGAAGCGGAAGCCCGGGTGAAATTTCCGGTTTCGACGACCCGGAGAAACACGCGCATGGCCGTGAGCTGGTCCATTTTCAATCCGAATTGTTCGAAACTTCGAATAGTGTAACCAAATGCCGCAGACTATTCCAAGCGAAAGACAATGCTATGGTGTCAGCGTTGCGGGTTGTCCTCATCTAGGAATTCACCCGCCGCGGAGACAAGACATGGAGACGCATTTTACGGAAAAGATGGTGCAGACGAACCGCGGTGCGTGCTGCGCACGCATCTATCGCGGTGAGTCCTTGCTATCGCCACCCCCGGTTGTTCTCCATCTCCACGGCGGAAGCTTCGTTGGAGAATCGGTCGCCGCAGGGGAAAAGGTCGCAAATGCGTTGGCAGCTGCCGGTGCCGTTGTCGTTTCGCCCGACTATCCCTCCGCCTGCCTCAACCCGTTCCCGGCGGCGATCGAGACCGCCTATTCAATGCTTTCATCCATGCGCAGCAGCTGCCCTGAGTTCGCGCACAAGAAATCGATGCTGTTCGTCGCGGGCGAGGAAGCGGGCGGCAACATCGCGGCCGGGCTGGCCCTGATGGCGCGCGACCAGTTCCTCACCGATCTGAAGGGGCAGATCCTGCTCTCGCCGCTGCTCGACCCGTGTTTGGCGACGTCCTCGTTCCGCAAGTTCTGTCCGCAGAGCTCGGCGCAGTCGATCGCCGAGGGTTGGCAGCAATATCTCGGCGAGGGGACCGGCCTAACGCATCCGTATGCGGCACCCGGCCATTGCACGCGGCTGGGCGGCCTCGTTCCGGCGCTCGTCGTCACCAGCGAGGAATGTCCGATGCGCGACGAGACCGAGGCCTATGCCGATCGCCTGCGTGGAGCCGGCGTTCCTGTCGAGTTGCACGTTCTGGCCGGGCGCGCCGCCTGGATCCCAAGTACGGCCGCCCAGGCAAACTGGGCCGCGCAGGAAAGAATCATTTCAGGCCTTTTCTCCCGCTTCTTCCAGGCGGCGGGGGCGGAGCCGATCAAGCAGTAAGCGAGCACAAGAGCCGGCTCCCAACCGGCAAGGAGAAAACATGACATCGACCATCACCCGCCGAGCCCTGTGGGGCGCCGGCCTCAGTATTCTATTGTCTCTCGCTGGCGGAGCTGCCGTCGTCTTCGGCCTGCCCGCCCGGTCGCAAGCTGATGCCGCAGCCGAGGCGGCGGCACCCGCGGCCGTCCCGGTTTCCGTCGCCAAGGCGGAAACGCGCCGGATCACCACCTGGGAGAGTTTCTCGGGCCGTCTCGAAGCGGTCGAGCGTGTCGAGGTTCGCCCTCGCGTCGGCGGCGCGATCCTGAAAGCGCATTTTCGCGAAGGTGCCCTAGTGAACAAGGGCGATCTGCTCGTCGCGATCGATCCCGAGCCCTATGCCGCTGCCGTCGAGCGGGCCGAGGCGGAGGTCGCGGCGGCCGAGGCGCGGGTCGCACTCGCGAAAACCGAGCTTGACCGCGGCCGTAAGCTCGTTACCACCAGCGCTATCCCCCAAAGTGGGGTTGATCAAAGGCTGAGCGCCTATGACGAGGCGCAGGCGAATGTCCGCTCGGCCAAGGCTGCGCTCCGCTCGGCGCGTCTCGATCTGCAATATACGGAAGTTCGGGCGCCGATCACCGGACGCGTCGGTGCGCTCGCGATCACCGCCGGCAATCTCGTTTCCGCCGGTGCTGCTTCGCCGGCGCTGACGACCATCGTTTCCGTCGATCCGATCTATGCGAGCTTCAACGTCAACGAGGAAGTTGTCGCAGCCGCGCTCGCCAAACTTTCCGCTTCGGCCGGAGCGGATTCGATCGAGCGCATTCCGGTCCAGATCGGCACCGCCGCCGACGAAGGCACGCCGATCGAAGGCCACATCCAGCTGATCGATAATCAGGTGGATGCGGCGACCGGCACAATCCGACTCCGTGCCGCACTCGAGAATGCCGACGGCCGGCTGATCCCGGGACAATTCGTCCGCATCCGCATCGGCGACCCAGCGCCGGCGGACAAGCTGGTGATCAGCGATCGCGCCATCGGCTCCGACCAGGACAAGAAATTCGTGCTGGTCGTCGGCGCGGACAACAAAGTCGAGTACCGGCAGGTGACGCTCGGGCCGACCGCCGAGGGCCTCAGGATCGTCGAAAACGGATTGGCGCCTGGCGAAACCATCGTCGTCAACGGATTGCAGCGCGTCCGCCCTGGCGTCGTTGTCGCGCCGCAGCCGGTGGAACAGGAAACCGCCTCGGTCGCCAAGCCATAGCAACTGCGGCCTTGCCCTTTGGCTAGGCCCTGGAACCGACGTCAAGCCGCATGCGGAGCGCCGCGGGTGAGGACTCTCGCCCGCAGGCACCATATGCCTCACCTTGTCCCAAGGGGGATGACATGAACTTTTCACGCTTCTTCGTCGACCGTCCGGTCTTCGCGGGCGTTCTCTCCGTGCTGATTTTCGTCGCGGGCCTGATCGGCATGACCGGCTTGCCCATCTCGGAATATCCGGAAGTCGTGCCGCCGCAGATCGTCGTTCGGGCCCAATACCCGGGTGCCAACCCGGCTGTAATCGCCGAAACCGTCGCGACCCCGCTCGAAGAGCAGATCAACGGCGTCGAGGGCATGCTTTACATGCAAAGCCAGGCGACCGCCGACGGGTTGATGACGCTCACCGTCACCTTCAAACTTGGCACCGATCCCGACCAGGCACAGCAGCTCGTGCAGAACCGGGTCTCGCAGGCCGAACCGCGGCTGCCGGAGGAAGTGCGCCGCCTCGGCGTCACCACGGTGAAGAGCTCGCCCGACCTGACGCTCGTCGTGCATCTCCTCTCGCCGAACGGGCAATACGACATCAACTATCTACGCAATTACGGTGTCTTGAACGTCAAGGACCGGCTGGCGCGGGTCGAGGGCGTCGGCCAGGTGCAGATCTTCGGCGGCGGAGACTATTCGATGCGCGTCTGGATCGATCCGGAAAAGGCTGCCGAGCGCGGGCTAGCGGCAAGCGATATCGCCAACGCCATCCGCGGACAGAACGTCCAGGCGGCCGCTGGCGTGATCGGCGCTTCGCCCTCTGTCGCGGGGCTCGACCTGCAGCTCTCGGTCAACGCTCAAGGACGCCTGAGAACCCCGGAGGATTTCGCCGGCATCGTCGTCAAATCCGGTGACAATGGCGAGATCACCCGCCTCGGCGACGTCGCACGCATTGAAATGGGCGCGGCGGATTACTCGCTGCGCTCGCTGCTCGACAACAAGGCCGCCGTCGGCATGGGCGTCTTCCAGGCCCCCGGCTCGAACGCCATCCAGATCTCGGAAAACGTCCATAAGGTCATGGCCGAACTGAAGCAGACCATGCCGGAGGGCGTCGACTACGAAATCGTCTACGACACGACGCAGTTCGTCCGGGCTTCGATCGAATCGGTCGTGCACACATTGCTCGAAGCTATCGCGCTGGTGGTGCTCGTCGTCATCGTGTTCCTGCAGACCTGGCGCGCCTCGATCATCCCGCTCGTGGCCGTGCCGGTCTCGATCGTCGGCACCTTCGCGGTGATGTATGTCTTCGGCTTCTCGATCAATGCGCTGAGCCTGTTCGGGCTGGTGCTGGCGATCGGCATCGTCGTCGATGACGCGATCGTCGTCGTCGAAAACGTCGAGCGCAACATCGCGCGAGGCCTGTCGCCGGTGCAGGCGACCTATCGCGCCATGCAGGAGGTCTCCGGCCCGATCATCGCGATCGCGCTGGTGCTGGTCGCGGTGTTCGTGCCGCTTGCCTTCATCACCGGCCTTACCGGACAATTCTACCGCCAGTTCGCCTTGACCATCGCCATCTCGACGGTGATCTCCGCTTTCAACTCGCTGACGCTGTCGCCGGCCCTCGCCGCGCTTCTCTTGAAGGACCACCATGCGCCGAAGGATCTTCTGACGCGGGTCATGGACAAGCTCTTCGGCTGGTTCTTCCGCGGCTTCAACCGCTTCTTCGGAAGGAGCTCCGAGGCCTACGGCCGGGGCGTCGGCGGCATTCTCACGCGCAAGTCGTTGATCATGGGCCTCTATGTCATCCTGCTTGGCGTGACTTTCGTGCTCTTCCGCGCTGTCCCCGGCGGCTTCGTCCCGGCTCAGGACAAGCAATATCTGATCGGCTTCGCGCAGCTGCCGGATGCGGCGACTCTCGACCGTACGGAGGACGTCATCCGGCGCATGAGCGACATCGCGATGAAGCATCCGGGCATCGAACATGCGATCGCTTTCCCCGGTCTGTCGATCAACGGCTTCACCAACTCGTCCAACTCCGGCATCGTCTTCGTGTCGTTGAAGCCCTTCGAGGAGCGCATGGCGCCCGAGCTCTCCGGCGGCGCGATCGCCATGCAGTTGAACCAGCAGTTTGGGGCGATCCAGGACGCCTTCATCGCCATGTTCCCGCCACCTCCGGTACAAGGCCTCGGCACAACGGGCGGTTTCAAGCTGCAGATCGAGGACAGGAACGGCCTCGGCTATCGGGCACTCGATGACGCCGCCAAAGCCTTCCTGGGCAAGGCGATGCAGGCGCCGGAGCTCGCCGGGCTATATTCGAGCTATCAGATCAATGTGCCGCAACTCTATGCCGACCTTGATCGCACCAAGGCGCGGCAGCTCGGCGTGGCAGTGACGGACGTGTTCGAGACGCTGCAGATCTATCTCGGCTCGCTCTACGTCAACGACTTCAACGCTTTCGGCCGCACCTACAGCGTGCGCGTCCAAGCGGATGCGAGCCATCGCAGCCATGCGGATGACATCGGCAAGCTGAAGGTGCGTTCGGCGTCCGGCGAGATGATCCCGCTCTCCGCGCTGCTCAAGGTCGAACAGACGGTCGGCGCCGAGCGGGCGATCCGCTATAATGGCTTCCTCGCCGCCGACATCAATGGCGGTCCTGCTCCGGGCTTCTCCTCGGGCCAGGCACAGGCGGCGATCGAGCGGATCGCGGCGGAGACGCTGCCGCCAGGCATCAGCTTCGAGTGGACGGATCTGACCTATCAGCAGATCCTCGCCGGCAATTCGGGCGTTCTCATCTTCCCGCTGGCACTGCTGCTCGTCTATCTCGTGCTCGCTGCACAGTATGAAAGCCTGATGCTGCCGATCGCCATCATCCTGATCGTGCCGATGGGCATCATGGCAGCGCTGACGGGCGTGTGGCTGACCGGTGGCGACAACAACGTCTTCACCCAGATCGGCCTGATCGTGCTGGTGGGGCTCTCGGCGAAGAACGCGATCCTGATCGTCGAATTCGCTCGCGAGCTCGAGCTCTCCGGCAGGAGCGCTGTCAGCGCCGCAATCGAGGCAAGTCGGCTTCGTCTGAGGCCGATCCTGATGACCTCCATGGCCTTCATCATGGGCGTCGTTCCGCTCGTCACCTCCACAGGTGCAGGTGCGGAGATGCGTTCGGCCATGGGCATCGCAGTCTTCGCCGGCATGATCGGCGTCACCGCCTTCGGCATCTTCATGACTCCGGTCTTCTACGTGCTGATCCGCAAGCTCTCCGGCGAGCGGCCGCTAAAGCACGCAGGAGCCCAGATCGAAGCGCCGCATCTCGCCCCCGGGGAATAGAACACCTCCCCAGACGCGAGCGGGCCAGGCAATTGCCTGGCCCGCTTCTTTCTCACGGAACCGCGGGGTGCGGTCTCATCACGCGTGACAGCTTGGAACCGATCGGATAAACCAGCAATTCCAGTCCATTGGCCCACCGGCTCCGCAGGCATACCGCTCCATGTTCCCGACCGATCCGATCTCCAATCTCGCCACCCTCATCCGCTGCCCGTCGGTCACCCCGGCCGAAGGCGGCGCGCTCCGGGCGCTCGAAGCCATGCTGGCGCCGCTGGGCTTCACGGTCGATCGCGTCGTCGCCAAGGAAGCCGGAACGCCGGATATCGAGAACCTCTATGCCCGGATCGGAAGCGAAGGGCCGCACCTGATGTTCGCCGGCCATACGGATGTCGTTCCCGTCGGCGACGAGGCCGCCTGGAGCCATGGCCCGTTTTCAGCCGAGATCGCGAATGGCGAGATGTACGGCCGCGGCGCCGTCGACATGAAGGGGGGCATTGCCTGCTTCGTGGCGGCGGTTGCCCGCCATGTCGAAAAGCATGGCCCGCCGAAAGGCTCGATTTCCTTGCTCATCACCGGCGACGAGGAAGGTCCGGCGATCAACGGCACCGTGAAGCTGCTGGAATGGGCGGCAGCCAAAGGCGAGCGCTGGGACGCCTGCCTTGTCGGAGAGCCCACCAACCCCGATCAGCTCGGCGACATGATCAAGATCGGCCGGCGCGGCTCGCTTTCCGGCCGCATCACCGTTCATGGCGTGCAGGGACATGCGGCCTATCCGCATCTCGCCGACAATCCGGTGCGCGGCATCCTGCAGCTTACCGAAGCGCTGATGCACCCGGCCTTCGACCAGGGCACGCAGGATTTCCAGCCTTCCAATCTCGAGGTCACGACGGTCGATGTCGGCAATTCCGCCGTCAACGTTATTCCGGCAAAGGCAAGTGCCGCCTTCAACATACGTTTCAACGACGGCTGGACGGCCGAGAGCCTGATGGCGGAGATCGTCGCGCGGCTGGACCGGGCCGCAAAAGACGGCACGCTCAGACCCGGCCGGGCGCCCGTCAAGTACGAAATCGTCTGGAACGAGCGGCCGAGCCAAGTGTTCTTGACGCGCGACGATGCGCTGATCGATTCGCTTTCCGGCGCGGTCGAAGCCGTCATCGGGCGGCGTCCGCAACTTTCCACCACCGGCGGCACCTCGGACGCGCGGTTCATCAAAGACTATTGCCCGGTGGTCGAGTTCGGCCTCGTCGGTCGGACGATGCATATGGTGGACGAGCGCGTCGCGGTGGCCGAGCTCGAGACGCTCACCGAGATCTACGGCTGCTTCATCGCCCGCTGGTTCAGACATGCCGTCGCTTGAAGAGGTCCTCGCCTACATCAAGGGGCTATGGCTCCTCATTCTCGGCAAGCGCGAAGGCTATGTTTGGCTGGACCTCAGCGAAGGCGGTCTCTGGCGCTCCTTCGCGGCGATCCTGTGGTCACTGCCGGCAATGGTCGTGACCTGGGCCTCCTGGAGGCTCTATTATCTCTCGGCGATGCCGACTGGCACGACTGTCGGCGCAGGCTTCTTCCTGAAGCTCTTCATCGTCGATCTCACAAGTTGGTTGGTGCCGATCCTGCTGATCGTCATCCTTGCGCGTCCACTCGGCTTTGCCGCTCTCGTGGTGCCGGTGATCGTCACCACGAATTGGTTTTCGGTGCCCTTGTCCTATGCAACGGCGGTGCCGGCAGCGATTCTGCTGCTTGCGCGCGAAGCGCAGCCCGTGACCGCCTTCCTGTGGTTGATCGTACTCTTTGCCAGCACCGCCCTGCTCTTCCGGCTGCTGCGCACGATCACCGGCAATGAGAATCTGCTCGCGGCGGCCCTCACGGCTCTCTTCCTGCTGCCATCGATGATGGTCGGGCAATATCTGCAGCATCTCCTCGGACTGATCCCCGGCTGACGGAGCCTCAATAGTCCACTTGCAGGAAATAGAGCCCCTCCGGCGGCGCGACCGGCCCGCAGGCCTTGCGGTCTCGCGCCTCAAGAGCCGCCTCTAGATCGTCCGGCGTCCACTTGCCCTCCCCGACGAGCTTCAATGAGCCGGCGAAGGAACGAATCTGATTGTGCAGGAAGCTTTGGGCGCTCGCGCGGATCTCGATCAATTCGCCGCCGCGGGTGACGTCCAGCCGGTCGAGCGTCCGCCATGGGCTCGTCGCCTGGCAATGGGCGGAGCGGAACGTGCTGAAATCGTGGTGGCCGAGGAGCCGCTGCGCCGCCTCGTGCATCGCCTCATGGTCGAGCACCTTCGGCACCCACCAGGCGCGCCGCGCCTCGAGCGCCAGCGGCGAGCGGCGCGAGATGATCCGATAGAGATAGTGGCGGCGGACGGCCGAGAAGCGAGCGTCGAAATTCGACGGCGCTTCCGTGGCGTCGAGAATTGAGACCCGCTCGCCAGCGAGCGTCAAATGGGCGTTCAGCGCGTTGCGCAGCGTGTGCGCCTTCCAGTCGCGCCCAAGGTCCAGATGCGCCACCTGGCCGATCGCATGGACGCCGGAATCGGTGCGTCCCGCTCCGCGAATCGATACGGCCTCGCCTGTGAGCGACAAGACCGCCTTCTCGATCGCGCCCTGAACCGAAGGGCCGTTTTCCTGGCGCTGCCAGCCGACATAGTCGGAGCCGTCATACTCGACGGTCAGGCGATAGCGCGGCATATCAGGAGACCCTCGCGCCCGCCGCAATCGGCGTGCCGCGCAGGAATTCCACCGCAGCGAGCGCCTTGCCGCCGGCGCGTTGCAATCGCGTCAGCCGCACCGCATCTTCGCCGCAAGAGATCGTCAAAGTATCGTCGAGCACGGTACCGGGCTCGCCGGTACCGTCGGCGAGCTCAGAGACCAGCACCTTGATCCGCTCGACCCGACCGGCGATGTCCAGTTCGAACCAGGCTCCCGGGAAGGGCGACAGCCCGCGAATATGGTTATGCACGTCGCGTGCCGGCCGGGTGAAATCGATACGCGTTTCGTCCTTTGTGATCTTGGCCGCGTAGACAACGCCTTCCTCCGCCTGAGGGGCCAGCGTCAATTCACCGGCCTCGAGCTTCGTCATCGCCTCCTTCATCAGCGCTGCCCCGACATGCATCAGCTTGTCGTGCAACTCGCCGGCGGTCATCGCTTCGCCGATCGTAACGCACTTCGTCAGCGCAACCGGGCCGGTATCCAGCCCCTTATCCATCTTCATCACCATCATGCCGGTCTCGCTGTCCCCGGCCATGATCGCGCGCTGGATCGGTGCGGCGCCCCTCCAGCGCGGCAGGAGGGAGGCGTGACCATTGTAGCAGCCGTAGCGAGTGCCCGTGAGGATCTCCTCCGGCAGCAACAGCCCATAGGCGACTACGACCGCCACATCCGCATCGAAGTCGCGGAAGGACTGCCGGTCGGCCGGCTGCTTGAAGTTGACGGGTGTCAACACCGGGATGCCCAGGAGCTCGGCCACCTGATGCACCGGAGACTTCGTAAGATCGAGGCCGCGCCGGCCGCCGGGACGCGGCGGCTGCGTATAAGTGGCAACGATCTCATGGCCAGCCTCGGCGAGCGCTCGAAGCGTCGGTACCGAGAATTCGGGCGTGCCCATGAAGATGATGCGAAGTGTCAAGGCGGTGAACTCCGTCTTTCAAGATTGCCCCGACTGGCCAGGCCGGGCCCCGGCGGTCCGCGCCAAGAACCCTCGGCTCGTCAGATCGCGTGGCTTCCCCGCATCTTGGCGGCCTTGGTGAATTTTCGAATCACCATGTCGCGCTTGAGCTTGGAGATATGGTCGATGAAGAGAACGCCATTCAGGTGATCGATCTCGTGCTGCAAGCACGTGGCGAGCAGCCCATCGGCCTCGACGGCCTGCTTCTTGCCTTCACGATCGAGATACTCGACGGTGATCGCGGCCGGCCGCTCGACCTCGGCATAATAGTCGGGAATGGACAGGCAGCCTTCCTCGTAGACCGAGCGCTCGTCGGAAGAGCGGACGATCTCGGGGTTGATGAAGACGAGCGGCCTTCTCTCCTCGCTTTCCTTTGTGACGTCGAGCACGAGAAGGCGCTTCGGCACGCCGATTTGGATCGCCGCCAGGCCGATGCCGGGCGCATCATACATGGTCTCGAGCATGTCGTCGGCGAGACGTCGGACATCGTCGTCTATCGCCTCCACCGGCGTCGATACCTGGCGCAGTACGGGATCGGGAAGAATGATGAGCGGCTTGATCGTCATGCCGCTCCCATAGCCGATCTTTCCGCCCCGGTGCAAGGAAATTACCGACGCGAATCGCAAGCCTCGGTAGCGTAACTCAATATGTCCGTTCTCGTTTTGATCTGTCCTTCGGGAGCGAATCTGTTAGGCTGCGGCCATGGAGCCCTTCGCCTTTTCCTTCGACCAGCCGCTATTTCAACTCGCCAGCCTGCCCATCACGGCAGGCCACCTCGTCGCCGCAGCCGCCTTGCTGATGGCGCTTGTCGCCATCGCGGCTGGCCGCCGCGCCCGTTCGCTTCGCATCGACGAGCGCGATGGGCAGATCTCGGCGCTGCTTGCCGCCCAGACCGAGCTGCAGGGGCGAATCGCGACGATGGCCGAGGTGTTCGGTGCCCGACAGGCCGAGCTCAATCAAACACTTAGCCAACGCATCGACGGCATGACGCACCGGATCGGCGCCTCGATCAGCGAGCAGACCAAAGCGACGCATGAGAATCTCCGGCGTCTGCAGGAGCGGTTGGCCGTCATCGACAGCGCCCAGAACAACATCCAGGCGCTCGCCAGGGACATGGCCGGGTTGCAGAACATCCTTTCCAACAAACAGACGCGTGGCGCCTTCGGCCAGTCGCGCATGGAGGCGATCGTCGCAGACGGCCTTCCGATCAGCGCTTACACTTTCCAGCCCACGCTTCCAAACGGCGCCCGCCCAGACTGCATCATCCGCATGCCAAACGGCCAGCCGCCGCTCGTCATCGACGCGAAGTTTCCGCTCGAAGCCTGGAACTCCATGCACGATGCGCCGGACGCCGACCGCCGTCAGCAGGCTGCGCAAGCCTTCCGCCGTGACATGGAGGTGCATGTGCGCGATATTGCCAGCAAGTATCTCTTGCCCGGCGAAACGCAGGAGACCGCCTTCCTCTTCGTTCCGTCGGAATCGATCTTCGCCGAGATCCACGAGCACTTCGAGACGTTGGTGCAGAAGGCGCATCGCCAGCGTATCGTCATCGTCTCGCCTTCGCTCCTGCTGCTCTCGATCCAGGTCATCCAGGCGATCCTCAAGGATGCGCGCATGCGCGAGCAGGCGCATCTGATCCAAGGCGAGGTGATACGGTTGATGGAGGACCTGTCGCGTCTGGACGAACGCGTGCGCAAACTCCAGGGCCACTTCGCCATGGCGCAGAAGGATGTCGACGAAATCCTGATCTCGTCGAACAAGCTGACGCGCCGCGGCGCCAGGATAGAAACGCTTGAAATGGAGGCCACAGCGCCGCCCGGGCCGAACGAGAAAGGTGAGCGGGCAGTCGACAATCGCATGGGCCAGTTGAAGCTCAGGGTGGTTGACGAGGACTGACGCAGTCGGGCACTCTCCGGCAAATTCTGCGAGCCGACGGGACACCTCGAAATGATCACTGTTCTTGGATCCATCAACATGGATCTGATCGCCACGACCGCACGCCTGCCGAAGCCCGGCGAAACCGTTGCCGGATCAGGCTTCTCCACCGCCGCAGGCGGCAAGGGTGCGAACCAGGCGCTGGCGGCGCGACGCGCAGGCGCCGCAGTGCGCATGGCCGGCGCCGTCGGATCCGACAGCTTCGCAGAGGGAGCGCTTGCACTGCTCAGCGAGGCGGGTGTCGACCTCAGCCTCACCAAGACCGTGGATGCTCCGACCGGTACGGCTCACATCATCGTTGGCGGCGATGGCGAGAACGTCATCGTCGTCGTGGCGAGCGCCAACGCGACGGTCAGCGAGAGTGATGCCGCTGCCGCCGTCCAGGCGATGTCGCCCGGGGATACACTAATGCTTCAGCTCGAAATTCCGGGTGTTTCGGTGGAAAAGGCGCTTGACGATGCCCGGCGCCGGGGTATCCGCTCCGTCATCAATATCGCGCCACTGACCTCCGATGCTGCCCGCCTCGGCCGCATGGCCGACATCGTCATCGCCAATGAGACCGAGTTCGAACTCCTTGCCGGCAAGAGCGGCATCGCTGCCGCCGAACGGGAAGAGGCAATGGAGGCGCTTCACGCTGAAACCGGGCAGACCGTTGTCGTCACCCTCGGCGCCGAGGGCGTGGTGGCGATCCATGAAGGCAATCTCCACCGGGCGAAGGGGGTCACGATCGAGCCGGTCGATACGGTCGGGGCCGGCGACACCTTCTGCGGCTATCTGGCCGCAAGCCTCGATGCGGGGCTTTCCTTCCCCGATGCGCTTCGCCGCTCGGCGGTCGCCGGCTCGCTCGCCTGCCTCAAGCCAGGCGCGCAGCCCTCTATTCCGCTCGCAACCGAGGTCACCGCCCTCCTCTGACGATCGACCGGAATCACCGCCGCTTCGCGATACGAACAGTGAATGTCGCGGCAACGACACTCGTCGCGCAGAATTCGCCAGAACTCCCAGTAAACGCCTGAAATGTTGGGCGTATCTTAATCTTTGATCGTCTATCCAAATGGTGAAACTGCCGGTCGCGTGGTCATCGGCTGTCTCCTTCTGCCGGTCGGCATCTGGCGCCCCATGACGGGGCCTTCACCCAAAAATCGGAATGCGTGACGCCGCGGGTAGCGCCTGCGGACCTCCAGATAGGCGAGGATTTTATGTACAAGTTCCATGCCAAATCGCTGGCGACCAAGTTGATCGCAGTAACGGGCGGCACGATTGCCCTGGTGCTGCTTGCGTCGAATTTCGTTCTCATCTCGCAGACCCAGGACCGCGTGGAAACGCTGGTCTTCGAAGGCGCGCAAGCGGAAGCGCAAGCGATTGCCTCGGACATCGCCGGTAGCGTCGGTGAACTTGCCGCGGCGGCACGCACCATGTCCGGCGTTCTCGGGCGCGGCCATACGGGGAAATCCATTGATCGCGCAGGCGCCATCAATCTGTTGAAGGCGAATCTGGACCAGCATGAATTCGCTTTCGGCAGCTGGTTCGCCGAGGAGATCAAGGCCTTCGATGGGCGGCAGGAGGAGGTTGCCAACAAAAAGGAACTCGGCGCCAACGATGCAGGCGTCTTCACGCCCTACTGGTCAAAGAACCGCAATGGCGAGGCGCAATTCTCGACCTTCGGCGCGGACTATACCGCCGAGTGGTACGCACTCGCCGCCAAGAGCGGCCAGGGCGCGATTACCCAGCCCTATCTTGCGGAAGGAACGGATGTACCGACGACGATGACATCGATCGCCTATCCGGTGATTTCGGGCGGCAAGATGATCGGCGTCTCGGGGGTCGACATCTCGCTCGCCTCCCTCGCCGATCGGCTTGGAAAGCTCAAGCCCTTCGGCTCCGGCCGCGTCTATCTCTTGTCGCAGGCGGGCAAATGGCTTGCCGCGCCAATCCCCGAACTGCTCATGAAGGATTATGAGGGCGCAGGCGCTGACGTGATCAAGAACGCCCTGTCCTCGGGCGCTTCGGGAATGATCAGGGATCTGACCTATGACGGAAACGAGCCCTTCGATCGTGTCGTCTATCCCTTCAGTCTTCCCAATGTGAACGCGAACTGGGTCGTGCTCGTGGACGTCCCGCGAACAGTCATCAATGCACCGGTCAACGACCAGACCTACATGATGATCGTCGGAGGTCTGGTCGTTCTTGGCGCAGTGCTCGCCGGACTCTACCTTGCCGTCCGGCGCTTCGTACAGAAGCCTCTCTCCGCGCTCGTGGCCGATGTCGAGAGGCTCGGCAGCGGCGATTATGAAAATCCGATCACCGGCCAAGACCGCGTCGACGAAACAGGCCAGGTCTCCAAGGCGCTCGAAGGCTTCCGTCACCGGCTTGCAGACGCCGGGCGCCTGGAAAACGAAGCGCGCCACGAGCGCGAGCAGGCGGAACGCGAACGCAGCCGCTCCGAAAGCGAGCGAGCCGAAATCAGCGCGCTGCAGCGCGACATCGTCGCGCGCCTCGGCAAGGGCCTCTCGCATCTCGCCTCCGGCGACCTCGCTTTTCGGATTGCGGATGAATTCCCCGGCGAATACGCGCAGTTGAAGCGAGACTTCAACGGGGCGATGGAGAGCCTCGAAGAGACGATCCGCACCGTGAATCAGTCGGTCGTCAACATCGGCAGCGGTACCGGCGAGATCTCCAGCGCCGCCAATGACCTGTCGCAGCGCACGGAGCAGCAGGCGGCGAGCCTCGAGGAAACGGCCGCGGCGCTCGACGAACTGACTTCGCAGGTCAATGCCAGCGCCGACAACGCCAAGGTCGCCGCGAAATCGGTCGAACTCGCCAGCAGCGATGCCGAACAGTCGGGCGAAGTCGTGCAAAAAGCAATTGCCGCAATGCACGGCATCGAGCAGTCCTCGCACGAGGTGAGCCGCATCATCGGCGTCATCGACGAAATTGCCTTCCAGACCAATCTTCTGGCGCTCAATGCCGGGGTCGAGGCGGCACGCGCCGGAGAAGCGGGCAAGGGCTTCGCGGTCGTCGCGCAGGAAGTCCGAGAACTCGCACAGCGATCGGCGAACGCCGCCAAGGAGATCAAGACGCTGATCAGCACCTCCGCGGATCAGGTGCGCGAAGGCGTCGACCTCGTTGGCAAGGCGGGCGGGGCGCTGAAGAAGATCGCCGAGCAGGTTGTCGAGATCAACGGCCTTATCCGCCAGATCTCGGGCTCCGCCTCCGAACAGGCGGTCGGGCTCAGGGAGATCAATACGGCCGTCAACCAGATGGATCAGGTGACGCAGCAGAACGCCGCCATGGTCGAGGAGACGACGGCGGCCAGCATGGCGCTGAACGAGGAAGCCCAGTCGCTCAGCGCACTCGTCTCCCGCTTCCGCCTTCCGGAGGGAGAACCGACACAGGCTGCCACCAACCGACTGCGTGGCGCAGCAGCGCGGATGCGGTCAGCCGAAGTCCACGCCTCCCGTCCGGCCGCCGCCACGGAGAGCCGGCCGGTGCGCGGCAGCGGCTATTCCCCGCCGAAGCAGCGCGTGCTCGTCCAGGGCGGCAATGCGCTTGCAGGGAGCGATTGGGAGGAGTTCTGAAACCTCGCCTCGGGCAACCCCTCCCCACAAGGGGGAGGGGCTTAGCCTGCCACACCGTCTCCAACCGCCCCGTCCTCTGCAACAGACGCTAAGTTATTGAAATAGTAGACGATTACCGCGAGCGCCTAGCCCCTCCCCCTTGTGGGGAGGGTTGGGTAGGGGTGAATCCAAGCACCCCGCCACATCGCGATCTAAATGCGCGCAAGACGCTCCGTCAGCAGATCGAAGAACCCCTCATCGTCGACATGGCGCATCACCTTGGCATTGTGTTTGCGGCCGGTGACCTGCCACCAGTCGACGACGGTCATGCCGGTGGTGAGGGCCGACGTCGTTTCGATCTCGACATTGCAGTCGCGGCCGGTGAAGAGCTCGGGCCGCAGAAGATAGGCGATCACCGTCGGATCGTGCAGCGGTCCGCCATCGGTACCGTATTTTTCGATATCGAAACGCTCGAAAAATTCGAGCATCTCCGCGAGCGCGACCGCGGCCGGGCTGCCGATGGCGCGGATCTTCTCCACCCTGGCCTTGTGGGTGAGCACGCGATGCGTGACCTCGAGCGGCATCATCACGATCGGAATTCCGGAACGAAAGACGATCTCGGCGGCTTCTGGATCGACATAGATGTTGAATTCAGCCGCAGGCGTGATGTTGCCGCCTTCGAAGAAGCCGCCGCCCATCATCACCAGTTCCCGAACCCGCGGCGCGATCTCCGGCGCCTTCGTGAGCGCGAGCGCTATATTGGTCAGCGGGCCGAGCGTCGAGAGCGTCACCGCACCCGGCGCTTCGGTCTTGAGCGTCTCGATGATGAAATCGACCGCATGCTGCTCCTGGAGCGGCATCGTCGGCTCGGTGAGATCGGGGCCGTCGAGCCCGGTCTTGCCATGGACATGCTCGGCGGTGATCAGCGGGCGCGCGACCGGCCGCTCGGCGCCGGCGAAGACCTTCACGTCCGTCCTGTTGCAGAGCTCGCAGACGATCCGCGCGTTACGGGCTGTCAAAGTGAGCGGCACGTTGCCGGCAACGGTGGTGATGCCGAGGACGTCGATCTCTTCCGGACTGCCGAAGGCAAGCATGATCGCGGCAGCATCGTCCTGCCCGGGGTCCGTGTCGATGATGATCTTTCTCGCGCTTGACACTTGCCTTTCTCCTGCCAGCCGGGTGTTCGCGGGTCGTCGGAGCCATATTTTCGGCTGCCGCTCGGAAGCCCGGAGAGGACTATGATTTGCGGGGGCCGCGGAGGCAAGCCGCTTGCACTCGTTGCACACAGCTACCATATTGCTTGCCAGGATGCTGCTTGGCAGGTCCGAAAAGATGGTCGCTTGAGCTTGCAAGGACTTGGGAATGAGCAGAATTACGCCTTTTACCAGCCCGCTCCTGGTGGGGTTCGACAGCATGGAAAAGACCCTTGAGCGCATAGCCAAGGCGAACGACGGTTACCCACCCTACAACATCGAACGGATTCGGGGCGGAGGCACTGCCGATGCGCCGGAACGCCTGCGCATCACGCTGGCCGTAGCCGGATTTTCCGAAGACGATCTCGATGTGACGACGGAGGAAAATCAGCTCGTGATCAGGGGGCGGCAGATCGATACGGGCGAGAGGGATTATCTGCATCGCGGTATTGCTGCCCGGCAGTTTCAGCGCACCTTCGTCCTTGCCGACGGCATGCAGGTGCTCGGCGCGGAACTCCGCAACGGCCTGCTCTCAGTCGACCTCGTGCGGCCAGAGCCCGTGCGAATGGTAAAGAAAATTAACATTTCAGTCCCAGAATAGGATAACCGGCGGGATTTTCTTCCCCAAGCCGGCGACCACGGAGCATGACCATGGGACTGAAAACCATCAACACGTCGCTGTCGAAGAACGACCTCGCACATCTTGGCGAAGGCGAAGTCGGCTATATCCGCAAGATGCGTTCGGAGGAGGTCTCCCGCTGCTTTCCGGAAGCGCCCGAGATGGGACCCGGCATCGATCTCTGGGCCCTGTTCGCCGCCGATGGAACCCCAATCCTCTTGACGGACAACCGCTCCAGCACCTTCTTCAAGGCGGCAGAGGACGACCTGCGTACCGTCAGCCTGCATTGATTACCGCTCCCGCCCCGGAGCCCTGAATTGCCCTCATCCGGCCTGCCGGTCACCTTTTCCCGCACGCGGGCGAAGGGCCCCCCTGGCAAGGCCGAGCTTCCCTCACGTTCGGCGAACGCGGCGGTGGGCGAAATCGGAAGACCAGGGCTCCCATCCTTAGCCCTGCTTGCGGGACGAGGGCTGGTGCATGTAAACCGACGTCGATTAAGGCACAATGTGCTACAGCGACCTTTGCGCGTCCGGAGACCCGCGGGCGCTGTATGGTGAGGGGCAAAATATGCCCTAACTACGCCTGAAAGTTAGATAGGCAGACTTGCGGCCCTCCCGCTGGGCTTTGGCCTCGTAGCGCGTGCTCGGCCAACCGGCGAACGGCGTCAGCCAGTCGGCTGCTGTTTCGGCCGTCCACTCGAAAGCGGCATGGTCGCGGCAGTGGATGAGGGTCCAATTGACGTAGCTTTCGATATCCGAAGCGAAGCAGAAGAGGCCGCCGGGCTTTAGCACGCGGGCGAAGCGGTCGAGATTGACTTTGGAGACGAAACGCCGCTTCCAGTGCTTCCGCTTAGGCCAGGGGTCGGGATAGAGCAGGTCGATCTGATCGACCGAGGCAGCCGGCAGCCAGTCCAGAACCTGGGCCGCGTCGTCGTCATAAAGGCGGACGTTGCCGACTCCCCTCGCTTCGATCTGACCGAGCAGTTTCGCCATCGAATTGATGAAGGGCTCGACGCCGATGAAGCCGGTGGACGGATCCTCCGAGGCTCGGTGCACGAGGTGTTCGCCGCCGCCGAAGCCGATCTCGAGCCGTATTCGCGTGACGGGGGTCGGGAAGAGCTTCGACAGGTCCGCGGGCGCCGCTAGATCGAGCTTCAGGGCAGGCAGAATCGTTTCGAGATGCGTCGCCTGGCGCTCCCGCAAGGGCTTGCCCTTGCGGCGGCCAAAGAAGGCCTCCGTGGCTCTGGCGCGGCGCGGTTCACTCATCTCGTCATTCCATTCAAAGCCAAGATCGTTTGGGGCCGTTGCGGCCCAGATCTTCAAACAAGAGAGGCGGATGCTCCTTTGCGAGCACCCGCCCTGGTTTATCAGAACAATGCATCCGAATCGATGCTTGGCCGTCGCCCTATGCCGCGCGGCCGTTGATTGCCGTCGTGTCGAGAGCGATCGCCTCCTTGAGCGGCTTTACCAGGTCGAGCTTTTCCCAGGAGAAGGAGCCGTCGCGCCCGGCCTTACGGCCAAAGTGGCCATAGGCGGCCGTCTTGGCATAGATCGGCCGGTTGAGGTCGAGATGACGGCGGATGCCGCTGGGTGAGAGGTCCATCGTCTTGCGGATCGCCCTTTCGATCTGGTCTTCGGAAACCTTGCCGGTGCCATGCAGGTCGACATAAATCGATAGCGGCTGGGCAACGCCGATCGCGTAGGAAAGCTGGATCGTGCAACGGTCGGCCAGGCCGGCCGCCACGACGTTCTTTGCGAGATAACGGGCGGCGTAGGCGGCCGAGCGGTCGACCTTGGTCGTGTCCTTGCCGGAGAAGGCGCCGCCGCCATGGGGCGCTGCGCCGCCATAGGTGTCGACGATGATCTTACGGCCGGTGAGACCCGCGTCGCCGTCCGGCCCGCCGATGACGAATTTGCCGGTGGGGTTGATGTACCAAGTGCAGTCGTCGGCAATCCTCAGGTCGGAGAGCGCCTCGTGAATATAGGGTTCAACCACCGAACGGACTTTGGCGGAATCCCAAGTTTCGTCGAGATGCTGCGTCGAAAGGACGATCGAAGTAACCTCGGCCGGCTTGCCGTCGACATAACGCACCGTCACCTGACTCTTGGCGTCCGGGCCGAGCTTGGCGACTTCGCCTTCACCCTTCTTGCGGGCAGCGGCAAGCAGGTTGAGGATGCGGTGCGAATAATAGATGGGCGCCGGCATGAGCTCTGCGGTCTCGCGGCAGGCATAACCGAACATGATGCCCTGGTCGCCGGCCCCTTCCTCGCCCTGCATGTCGGCGGCGCTATCGACGCCTTGAGCGATATGCGCGGACTGGAAGTGCAGCAGCACGTCGATCCTGGCCGTCTTCCAGTGGAAGCCGTCCTGCTCGTAACCGATATCGCGGATCGCCTTTCGGGCGGCGGACTTGAACTTCGACGGATTGATCACGTCGTTGCCGTTCTTGTCCTTCTTGAGAAGGCTCGGCGGCAGGCGGACTTCCCCGGCGATGACTACGCGATTGGTGGTCGCCAAAGTCTCACACGCAATGCGCACGCTCCAGGGGTCGACACCCGACTTGGCCGCTTCGCGGTAGACCAGATCGACGATCTCGTCGGAGATGCGGTCACATACTTTGTCAGGATGGCCTTCGGCTACGGATTCACTCGTGAACAGGTAGTTTGCGCGCATGCGGGAAGTCCCCTCAGTGAAAGAAGCGGTCCAAAACTGTTAGTGGGTTTGCCAGCGAAAAACAAGCGAACAACGACATAAATATATGTTTATATCGATATCACCGATCTACAGGATGGGGCGCGTGGCGTCGCCGCGATTCTGAAATTTGTTCAGCGATCGTCGCCCGCGATCGCAGCGGAATGTCACCCGCACTTACGAAAAAAGCGGCCCATGGCCGCTTTTTCACCTCCCGGAATTTTTCCGTTAGTCGCTCTCCGCCTCGGCGGCCAGCGCCTTCACGAGATCCACCAACTTGCGCCTGACCTTCGGGTCGGAAATCCTGACAAAGGCTCGGTTAAGCTGCAGGCCTTCGGAAGACGACAGGAAATCGACGACGTAATTGGAACTCGCAGGCTCGGCGCTTCCCGAGGCACCGGCGCCCTCTCCCGGGGCATCCTCGAAGAAGAACGAGACCGGCACGTTGAGAATCGTGGCGATGTTCTGCAATCGGCTCGCGCCGACACGGTTCGTGCCCTTCTCGTACTTCTGGATCTGCTGGAAAGTGATCCCTAGACTCTCGCCGAGCTTCTCCTGACTCATGCCAAGCATCGTTCGGCGAAGGCGAATCCGGCTGCCGACGTGAATGTCGATCGGGTTCGGCTTCTTCTTGTTTTCAACCATATTCGCGTTCCTAAACACGCTGTTTCGATGACCTACAACCCCTCATTGCTGGTTCTTGCATCCCAAGCAGCCTGCCCGCGAAGGCAGGACTACAGCGGCAGGTGGAGATTGACGGTAATAAACACTATGCAATTTTAGGGGTTTTTGGTCAATTCGTTCCGTAACTGAAACTTCTGCGTGAAAAAATTGCAATCAAAAAGAGAACCCCCATCGCAAACCAGAAAACCCGGTCACGCGTGATTGTAGTAGTCCCCGTGATCATTTTTCCCGGTAGGGTAGTATCAACAACTCCCTTGTAATTGTATCCCAATCCTACCACTAAAACACCGCGTGCATCAATGATTGCTGATATACCGCTATTGGCGGAGCGGATCATCGGCGTTCCACTTTCGACGGTGCGAAGCTGCGCCTGATGAAAGTGCTGGCGGGGACCGGGTGTATCGCCGAACCAGGCATCATTGGTGACGTTCAGAAGCGCGTCGGCCATGTGGCCGCTACCGTCGATCTCGTCGGGAAAAATCGCTTCGTAGCAGATCAGCGGATAAAGCGTCCTGCCGTCAGGCAAGTTCAGAAGTGCGCGGCTCCTTGCCGCCGAGAAGCCACCTGGCATTGAGGCGGCAACCGAACTGAGTCCCCAAGAGGAAAGCAATTGCTCAAACGGCAGATATTCGCCGAAGGGAACCAGATGCATCTTGTCGGCGGCCCCGACGATCTGCCCGCGATCATCGATCACGTAGATCGAATTGTAGTAGCGCGGCGGCAGGCCGGCACCCGCGTCCTCGGTCCGCACCGCGCCGGTGATGAGTATTTGGCCTTCCTCGAGAACATCGGCAATCCGGGTCAGGGCGTCGGGGTTTTCAGTCAGGATGAAGGGAACCGAGGTTTCGGGCCAGACGACGATGTCGGGCCTCTGGTGTTTCGGCGCTGGCGGGGCCCCCGTGAGGGCGAGATGCTGCTCGAATATCGTCGCACGCTCACGGTCGTCGATCTTCTTCGCCTGGTCGATCACCGGCTGGACGAGCCGCACGGTCGTTTGCGGTTCCGGCGGTGCCGTCACCGGAAGGGAAAGCCGATAATAGCCGAAGCCGATATGGGCGGCAAAGAGTGCGACCGCGGCGCCGAGGCCGATGCGCGCACCTTTGCCCGTGCCGACGAGGGCCGGGGAGGCAAAGACGAACACGGCCAGCGCGTTGATTGTCGATAGGTTCACGACGCTTGCCGACTGCATCATCAGCGGCATCGGCATGGCCGCATAGCCTATGGCATTCCAGGGGAAACCGGTGAAGACGAAGCTGCGCAACCATTCCGCAAGGCCGAAGCCGACGGCCAAGGCGGCGATGCGGCCCACCCCATCGGACCAGAAGCAGCGGGCAAAAAGCACGGCTGCGGCATAGAAAAGCGCAAGAAATGCAGGAAGACCGATGACCGCGAGCGGCAGCGCCCAGGCGAAGACATCCGCCTCGACGAGCAGCGCGTTTCCAAGCCACCACAGCCCGCCAAGGAAATAACCGAAGCCGAAAGACCAGCCGATCGAGGCGGCAGGCAGCAGCCGCCGCAGCAAGCCCTCGTCCGGGTGGGGCGCCACTCCATCGATCAGCCACACGAGAATCGGAAAGGATACAAAGGCGGCGGCGAAAATGCCGAAGGGCGGCTGGGTGAACATCGCCAAGAGGCCGGCGAGAAAGCCGACGAAAGCACGAGATGCGCCGGAAAGTAGTATTATTTTACCTGCCAGTCTTTCCATCGAGACCCCAATCGGCGCCGGCCCTGGCCGCGCGGAAGAACGAATCAATCGGCCGCAGTCTTCCAAAAAAGCGGCGCCTTGTCCTGTGGCGGCAGCGGCAAATCCGTCAGCTAGCCTATCGGCCCGATGCTCGGAACCGAATTTTCAGAAAGCACGATGCGTAGATCCACTGAACTTTCGCCTCCTTTGTGCGCCCTCGAGGACGCACGGGCGCGTAACGCAATCGCGTCGATGACTTCGCGTGGCGGTTGAGATATGATTGACCCGGGTTAACCACAGTTGCCAATTTGATGCGGGGGCAGCTACCGGTTTTCCTGTTCTTGCGTACGATATCGTCATCAGGCGTTCGACTCCACCTATGGCGCTGGCCTAGTCGATGGGTTTTGTAGAGTGACAAGGGGTCACAATGTTCGATTCCCGCGAAAAAATCGCACTTTTCATTGATGGCGCTAATCTTTATGCCACATCGAAGAGTCTCGGCTTCGATATCGATTACCGTAAATTGCTGAGCGCGTTTCAAAAACGCGCATACTTGCTGCGCGCCTATTACTACACGGCCCTCATCGAAGACCTGGAGTTTTCCTCGATCCGCCCATTGATCGACTGGTTGGATTACAACGGCTACACGGTCGTCACCAAGCCCGCCAAGGAATTCACCGATGCGCTCGGACGGCGCAAGATCAAGGGCAATATGGATATCGAGCTCGCCATCGACGCCATGGAGCAATCGGACGTGGTGGACCACGTCGTGATCTTCTCCGGCGACGGCGACCTGACCACGCTCGTGGAGGCGCTGCAGCGAAAGGGGCGCAAGGTCTCCGTGGTTTCGACCATGTCGACCCAACCGCCGATGGTCGCCGATGAATTGCGCCGCCAGGCGGATCATTTCATCGACCTGATCACGCTGCGCGGCGAGATCGACCGCCATCCGCCGGAATACGTGCCGCAGTCCGCCAAGCCGAAGAACGAAGACGCGAACCAGTAGATCAGATAATTTCAGGTTGGGTCGCCGGAAAGCGTCGTGATCTCGTTGCTGGCGATCGGCGTGGATCCGGACGAAATGCTCCACTGCATGTCTCGTGGAAAAAGACGTACAACCTTTTGCGCGTCTGATTGGACCCGCGGCGCTGTAGTCGGCCGTGAACCCCCACGGCTGATGGTCCGCGCGACGGCTACGCTCACTTGACGGCGTGCGGTGGCTGGATCTCGGCCTGGCCACCGGACGGCATGAACGTCTCGGGCAAGGGCTCCTTTTCACTCTTCATCACCCGCCGGCGCGCGGGCGCACGCTTGCGCATGATGCGCACGCGTTTGACCCGACGCGGATCGGCGTCGAGAATCTGGAATTCGAAGCCGGGAATCGCCTGAACCACTTCGCCACGAACCGGAATGCGGCCAAGCGAGGCGAATACCAGACCGCCCAGCGTGTCGACATCCTCGATCTGTTCGCGTACGTCGAAGTCCGGTCCAATCGCCTTGGCGATCTCCTCGAGTTCGACACGGGCATCGGCCACGAAAATGTCGTCGGACGTGCGGGCGAACATCACCTCCTCGTCGTCATGCTCGTCCTCGATGTCACCGACCACCATTTCCACGATGTCTTCGAGCGAGACGAGACCGTCCGTGCCGCCATATTCATCGATGACCAGTGCCATCTGTATGCGAGCGGCCTGCATGCGCTGCATCAGGTCAGACGCCAACATCGAGGGTGGCACGAACAGGAGCTGGCGAATGATCCCGGCCTCCTCTACTGTCTTGTCCAAATCGACGCGTGAGAGATCGAAATTCGATTTCGGCTGGCGCGGCGTCCTATCCGCCTTTTCGCCTGCCACAGCGGGCGGAGCCTTGCCGTTTCGGCGACGGTTGCGGGCCTGTTTCGTGACATAGGCCAGCAGATCGCGGATGTGCACCATGCCGCGCGGGTCGTCCAGTCCTTCGCTGTAGACTGGCATGCGCGAACGTCCCGATTCCTCGAAGATACCCATGAGTTCGCCGATGCTGATGCTCTGATCCACCGCCTCGATGTCCGCGCGCGGGACCATCACATCTTCGACCCGCACCTCGCGAAATCGAAGGATATTGTTGAGCATCGCCCGCTCTTCGGGCGAAAAGGCGGCGTTGCTGACGGCATCGGTCAATAGCGCGTCGGCAAGATCCTCGCGGAGGCTGGACGTGCTAGCGCCGCGCAACAGGCGTGCGGCCCGGCTCCAGAAAGTTGATGCGGTTTTGTTGCCCTCTGGTCGGGCGGCGGTACTACTACTGCCCGCGTCGGAGTCGCCGGAGGCTTCGGCCTCGTCGTTCGCAACCGTGACCGGTTGAATCTTGAAGTCGCTCATTGTTCCAAACTGTCAATCCGAGGCTCTGTCCCCGTAAGGGTCAGATAAGCCAAGACGCGCCAAAATGCGAGTCTCCAGAGCCTCCATTCTCTCCGCTTCATGGTCTTCGAGGTGATCATACCCGAAAAGGTGCAGGAATCCATGGACGAGAAGATGGGTCAAATGCTCCTCGAAGGGCTTCGCCAACTCCGACGCTTCGCGCCGTAGCGTTTCGAAGGCGACGACGATATCGCCGAGCATCGGCCCCGGCATCTGACCCGGCGCCAATGGAAGGGCCGGAAAGGACAGGACATTGGTCGGCTTGTCCTGTCCACGCCACTCCGCATTGATCGCGCGGATCGATGCATCGTCGGTGAAGACCAGCGACAATTCCGGCGGCCTGTCGGGAAACGGCTGCCCCTCCTCCTCGACCAGAAAATCGGCTGCCGCCCCGAGTGTGCGTGCCGCAAAGGACCGGAGTTCGTCCTCCGCGGGCCATTCCCCTTCCTCGACGCTGATCTGGATATCCAATACCGTCATCTTGTTGCGGTCGTCAGCGATCGCTCTGCTCGCTTTCGTCATGGACGGCCGTATGGCTTTCATAGGCCCTGACGATCCGCGCCACCATCGGATGACGCACGACGTCAGCGTCCTTGAAGCGGATAACCGAAACGCCTTCGACGCCCTTCAATATCTGCAGGGCCTCGACGAGGCCCGACTTGACGCCCCGCGGCAGGTCGACCTGGCTCGGGTCGCCCGTGACGATCATGCGGCCATTCTCGCCGAGACGGGTCAGGAACATCTTCATCTGCATCGATGTCGTGTTCTGCGCCTCATCGAGAATGACGGCGGCATTGGCGAGGGTTCGTCCGCGCATGAAGGCGAGCGGGGCGATTTCGATGACGCCGGCGGAAATCGCCCGCTCGACCTTGTCGCCAGGCATCATGTCGTAGAGGGCGTCATAAAGCGGGCGAAGATAGGGATCGACCTTCTCCTTCATGTCGCCCGGGAGAAAGCCGAGCCGTTCGCCCGCCTCCACTGCCGGCCGCGACAGGACGATGCGATCGATCGCGCCGCGCTCGAGCAGCTGGGCGGCATGGGCGACGGCGAGATAGGTCTTACCGGTACCGGCCGGGCCAACCCCGAAGACGAGCTCGGCCCGATCGAGCGCGCGGATATAGGCATCCTGCATCGGCGTGCGCGCGGCGATCGTCTTCTTCCGAGTGGAGATCTGCGCCATCGTCAGCTTGGCTTTGCGCTCCATCGTCGGCAGCTGCAGCTGGTCATCCGCCGCGGCCGCCATGCGGATGGCGCCCTCGACGTCGGAGGTGTCGATCGTGGCGCCGCTCTGGAGCCTGCCGTAGAGGTAATCAAGCGCGCGGCGTGCCTGATTGGTCGCAACGACATCGCCGGAGATGGCAACCGAGTTCCCGCGCGGCCTGGCATGAATGCGCAGCCGCTCCTCGAGCAGTTTCAGGTTTTGGTCGAACTGGCCGAAGAGTTCACTGGCGAACCGGTTGTTCTCGAACGTGAGCACGAAGTGATTGGCGTCTGTCGCGGATGTCTTCGATTGGCGCGATGAGGATGAAATCATCTCGTGTCCGTTCAAGCGGTTCTGGCTCCTCGATCTTGGTCTGCAGCGTCCCATGGCAACTGCAGACTGTTCTAACACTTTATCTGCGCAATTGCTCCCAGCGAACGCGATTTCCGCTGCTGCGCTAGCCGATCATCTCGGCAAACAGGCTATTCGGGCCGGCCTTGGTGATTCGTACCCTGATAATGTCACCGATTTGCGATTGCTTTGCATCAATATTCACGGGCTGCAGCCAGGGCGAGCGACCGACGAGCTGGCCGGCCAGGCGGCCCGGCTTCTCCAGCAGAACATCGATCTCCCTTCCGACGCAGGATGCGGCGAATTCGCGCTGCTGGTGGGTAAGCAGGATTTGCAATCTTTCCAGGCGTTTGGCTTTCACGTCTTCAGCAACCTGACCCGTGAGTTCCGCCCCAGGGGTGCCCGGCCGGCTCGAATATTTGAACGAGAAAGCCTGTGCATAACCGACCGACTCGACAAGGCGCATCGTGTCCTCGAAGTCTTCCTCGGTCTCGCCGGGAAAGCCGACGATGAAATCGCCGGAGAGCGCAAGATCGGGCTGGGCGGCGCGGATGCGGTCGATAAGGGCGAGATATTCGGCGGCTGTATGCCGGCGGTTCATCGCCTTCAGGATGCGGTCGGAGCCCGATTGGACCGGCAGATGCAGATAGGGCATCAGTTTCGCCATCGAGCGATGCGCCTCGATGAGGCTGTCGTCCATGTCGCGCGGGTGGCTGGTGGTGTAACGAAGGCGCGCGAGCCCGTCAATCTCGCCAAGATGCCTCAAGAGATCGCCGAGACCCCAATCACGGCCGTCCGGGCCCGTGCCGTGCCAGGCGTTGACGTTCTGCCCGAGCAGCGTGATCTCGCGCACGCCGCCTTCGACCAGCTTCTCCGCTTCGGCAAGGATTTGCGCAACCGGGCGAGAGACTTCGGCGCCGCGGGTATAGGGAACCACGCAGAAGGTGCAGAATTTGTCGCAGCCTTCCTGGACGGTCAGAAAGGCGGTGACGCCGCGAGCGCGGGTTTTCGCCCGGTCTGGAGCCGGCAGATGCTCGAACTTGTCTTCAATCGCATAATCCGTCTCCACGACGCGCTCGCCGCGGCGGGCCCGCTTCAAGGCTTCCGGCAGGCGGTGATAGGTCTGCGGGCCGATCACCAGGTCAACTGCCGGTGCGCGGCGAAGGATTTCATCGCCTTCGGCCTGGGCGACGCAACCGGCAACGCCGATGACCATCTCGCGGCCTTCACTTGCGCGTGCCTTCTTCAATTCGCGCAGCCGCCCCAATTCAGAATAGACTTTTTCGGCGGCCTTCTCGCGAATATGGCAGGTATTGAGGAGCACGAAATCGGCGTCTTCCACCGCATCCGTCGCGACATAGCCGTCGCGCGCGAGAGCATCCGACATGCGATCGGAATCGTAGACATTCATCTGGCAGCCATAGGTCTTGACGAAGACCTTGCGCAGCGGCAGGTGGTCGTCGCCCGCGACGGGCGATGTCGGCAGAAGAGCTGTTTCCTGGGTCATGCGGCGTTCTTTAGTGCAAAGCGGCCAAAAGTTGAAGCTTTTTCGGGTGCCGCGGCCAAGCGAGGCCGAGAAAGCAGGATCGACTACGCCGCGTTTTGCGACCGGTCCGGCGACCGCCCTCTCAGACGCTCCGACAGCATGGTGCGGATCCGCTGTTCGACGGCACGACTGACTTCTTTCCGGTTGGATCGGCGTTCGTAGTCCACCGTCTCACCGAAGTCGACATCCACGTCGAGCGCGCCTTCCCTGAGGACACCGAGAAGCGACGGAAGCAGGCCGATATCACCGGGCCAGGCCGCTATCGGGCGGTAATAGCGCCCCATCGGCATGCCGTGGATACCTGTATAGGATATGGCGACAGGCTGCACGTGGACGAGTCCGGTCGGCGACTGCGGCACGGCCGAGGCGGCAGCGCCAAAGAGCGATGTCTTTATCTCGAGCAGGCGATTGCCATCCGACGTGGTGCCCTCCGGGAAGAGCACCACCACTTCGCCGTCGGCCAGACGCCGGCCGATCTCGTTTACCTGATTGGCCGTCGCACGCCTCTGCTCGCGCTCGATGAAGACGGAGGCCTGCAGGCGTGCAAGGAGGCCGAAAATGGGCCAGTCCTTGACGTCGGACTTGGCAACAAAGACGACGTCGGCAATCGACGACAGGACCAGAATGTCCTTCCAGGACACGTGGTTGGCGCTTATCAGCAGCGGCCGGCGGTGCTCCAATTCCCCATGTAGCCGAACGCGAATGCCGAGCAGACGGCAGGCAAGCCGGTGCCAGATGCGCGGCAGGTAACGGCGCGGTTTAAGGTCGAGCCGAAGGCACAAGAGCTGAATCGGCATCATGAAAAGCGAGACGATCAGGAGCAGGATGCCGTAGAGCGTGACCCGTATCCAATTGACCATCGAGGGGGCCTCACGCCGCGAGACTCGTCGCCATTCGAGAAACCAATCCCGCGCGTTTGCAGGAACGCGGCAGGAGGTCTCATTGACGGCAAAATCCTCTAGCGAAGATCAAGCCGCATGACAAGCGCGGCAGTGCGCGCGCCGGCAGCCCCCTGGTAATAGGCTCGCCGCTCCCCGACCTTCAGGAAACCCAGCTTGCGGTAGAGGCCGATCGCCGCCTCGTTCGTTTCGTCGACTTCGAGGAAGAGGGTATCGGCACCCTTGACCAGCGCCTCGCGCATGACCGCCTGCATCAGCCGCCAACCGAGACCGGAGCGGGCGAAACGCGAATCGACCCCGATCGTCAGGATCTCCGCCTCGCCGGCGGTCGCACGCGACAGGACGAAGCCGCCCAGGGAAGGACGAAACCCACCGCTGGTCTGGCGCGCGGCAAATCCGAAGACCGTGTCCTGGGCGAGCAGCGCGTGAATCTCGCCGTCGCTCCACGGGGAGGCAAAGGTTTGGCCATGGAGCGCCGACGCGGCAGCGAGGTCGGCTTCCTCCAGCGGGAAAATATCGAATTCGGCACGGCGGGTGAAATAGTCCGTCAAACTCATCGTCATCGATTCTAACACGGGCGTTACGCCCACACGATCTATCCTGCGGTGGCCCGAGACACCGCGAATCCCGCCTGGGGTTTCGCATCGGGCCCACGCAGATAAATCGGCTTCGGCTTGGCCGAAGCTGGATCGGCTGCAGCGCCCAAGCGAGCAACTATGGCGATGTCGATGTGATCTGCTTGACCGCTTGCCTCGGCAGTTGTGGCGAGATGGACACCGGAACCGCAGGAGATTCCAGCAAACCCGCACAAGCGCTTGCGCGCCTCAGCTATCGGCAGGACTTCAGCCGGCCCTGCGGGCTGCCCGAGCGTGTCGAAGCATTGCACATAAACCTCGTCCCGCTTCGCGTCGATTGCGACGAGCACCGGTCGCCCCAGTTCGGCCTGCCGGGCTCTTTCCGCGATGGCGTGAAGCGTGGTGACACCCACCGCTGGCTTACCGAGCGCAAGCGCGAGGCCACGCGCGGCCGCAACCCCGACGCGGATGCCGGTGAACGAGCCCGGACCGACGGTCACCGCGATCCGGTCGATATCGTCGAGCCGTTTGCCGGAAGCACCGAGAGCCTCGTCGATGAAGTCCATCAGGCGCTCGGCGTGGCCTCGCCCGATAGTCTCTCCGGCGCTTGCCAGCAGCGCTTCGGTCGCGCCGTCGTAAACGGCTGCGGTGCAGCCGGAACCGCAAGTGTCAATGGCAAGAACCAACATGCTGAGCTGTCAACGCCTCCCTATTGCATTTCTCTTAAATCGACCCCGAGTTAAGAGAAAGACATGCAGCAGTTTAAAAGTGCGAGAGCGACTTCTGCGCGTCTGCGGAGACGCGCGGCGCTGTGACGCGGATGACGGAAATCGTGCGCGCCACCCGCATCCCGCTGACGCCCAACCCAGACAACGAGAGCGGCCCACGGCGGCGGGACCTTATTGCCTTGCCGCTGAATCAAACGGATTCGACGGACTCAACTTCCGGCACGAAATGCCGCAGCAAATTCTGCACGCCGTGCCGCAGCGTCGCTGTGGAGGAGGGGCAACCAGAGCATGCGCCCTTCATGTTCAAGAACACGGTGCCGTCCTTGAAGCCGCGGAAGGTGATGTCGCCACCATCCTGGGCGACCGCCGGCCGTACGCGGGTCTCGAGCAATTCCTTGATGGTGGCAACGATCGCCTCGTCGCCTTCATCGTAGAACTCGCCCTCCTCATCCGTTTGCTCCGCCCGGCCGACGCCGGACATCACCGGCTGGCCGGACATGAAATGCTCCATGATCGAGCCGAGGATAGCGGGCTTCAGGTGCTGCCACTCCTGCCCTTCCTTGGTAACCGTGATGAAGTCATAGCCGAAATAGACGCCGGTAACGCCGGGAATCGCAAGGAGCCGCGCCGCAAGCGGCGAGCCGGCACGAGCTTCCTCCTCGTTGCGGAATTCGGCCGTGCCGCTTTCCATCACCACCTTGCCCGGCAGGAATTTGAGAGTGGCCGGATTCGGCGTGGCTTCGGTCTGAATGAACATCTCTTTCTCCGTTGAGCCTGGAGCGGTCCTCGACCGGCTCTTTAGAATAGTTCAAAAATATAGGGACAAGCTGCGAAAGCCGCAAGAGCGCATGGCGCCGCAGTGCTGATTGTCCATTCGGCAGCTGAAATCCGCTGCACGCCTGCATCAGGTGAGCGCGTCGATTTCCTCGTCGGTCAAAAGATCGGGGATAACAGTGACCGGAATCGGAAAGGCAGCGGACTTCCCGGCGATCGATGACACCAGCGGCCCGGGACCTTCCTTTGCCGATCCGGCCGCCAATACCAGGATGGCGATGTCCCTGTCCTCTTCGATGAGCGCGTGGATCTCATCGGTTGCGTTTCCTTCGCGGATGACCAGTTCCGGCTCGATACCGATCGTTTCGCGCACGTTCTGAGAGACCTTGGCAAGCGTCGCCTCGGCCTCCTCGCGCGCCTCCGCCCGCATGATCTCCTCGACGCCCAACCATTCCTGGAAGTCGCCATCGGCGATGACGTAGAGCAGCACCAGCCCGCCATTGGAGTTCTTCGCCCGCATGCCGGCATAATGCACGGCGCGGCTGCATTCGGGCGTGTCATCGATCACCGCCATGAATTTGCGGCGATGACCTTCCAGTCGTGAGAGTCGGGTCGAAACCATGCGGCGAACATTACATTGCCGCACGCCGCCTGCAAGGTCTCATTTTTGCCGGCTACTGCAAAAATCCGATGATCTCGCGCACTTCGCGCATCGTCTTTTCCGCTCTGGTGCGGGCGCGCTCGCCGCCCGTGCGCAGGATCGCGTCTATATGCGTCGTGTCGTCCATCAGGCGGCGCATTTCAGCCGTGATCGGCGCAAGCACGCTGACGGCAAGATCGACGAGGGCTGGCTTGAAGACCGAGAATTGCTGGCCTGCGAACTCGGCAAGCACCTCTTCCTTGGTCTTGTCGGAGAGCGCCGCGTAAATGCCGACCAGGTTTTCTGCCTCCGGACGGCTTTTCAGCCCTTCCACTTCGCTCGGCAGCGCATCCGGGTCGGTCTTCGCCTTGCGGATCTTCTTGGCGATCGTCTCCGGATCGTCCAGCAGGTTGATGCGCGACAGGTCGGACGGATCCGATTTCGACATCTTCTTCGTGCCGTCGCGAAGCGACATGACGCGTGGCGCCGGGCCGCCGATCAGGGGCTCCACCGGCGGGAAATAGGCATGGATCGGCTCCTCGCCGACGACGATGTCGACGCCGTAACCGCCGCGGCGGATATGCTCCATGAAGTCGATGTTGAACTTCTGGGCGATGTCGCGCGTCAACTCCAGATGCTGCTTCTGGTCGTCGCCGACCGGGACATGCGTCGCGCGGTAGACGAGGATATCGGCCGCCATCAGGCTCGGATAGGCAAGCAGGCCGAGCGAGGCGTTCTCGCGGTCCTTGCCGGCCTTGTCCTTGAACTGCGTCATCCGGTTCATCCAGCCGATGCGGGCGACGCAGTTGAAGATCCAGGCGAGCTCCGCATGCTGCGGCACGGCCGACTGGTTGAAGACGATATGCTTCTCCGCATCGATGCCCGAGGCGATGAAGGCCGCGGCGATCGAACGGATCTGGCCCGGCAGATCCTCATGCACGAGCTGCGCTGTGATCGAGTGGAGGTCGACGACGCAATAGATGCAATCATGGCTCTCCTGCAAGGCGACGAACTTGCGGATCGCGCCGAGATAGTTGCCGAGATGCAGGTTGCCGGTCGGTTGAACGCCGGAAAATACGAGCGGCTTGAATTCGTTCATGTCGTCCCCAATCGGGCTTGTGGAGGGCCAGCTGTTATCCGCCGCGCTTATGCACGGCGGGCCTTCTTCAATCAAGTGGCTGAATTATGCGATGCCAGCACCTTGTTTCGGCACCCTGCAGGCGACAAGGCGCATCGGGATCATGGCGTTTCAGAGCCATCTCGCGCGGTGGGCTCCGTCGCCGGTCTTGCCGCCTTGCGTTTCAGACTCCGGCGGATCATACCGAGGCTCGCGCCGCCGAGCGCGAAGGCGCAGGCGAAATAGATCGCCATCGCCGCGAGCACCAGACCGCAGACCGTCGCCGCACGCGTCGCAAGGGGTGCGGCGGAGGAAAGCGGGAAGGCCAGCCATTCGATCGCGTAATAGAGCGCCACCGCCATGATTGCGGCGGCGGCGACGAGGCGGGGAATCCGCGAGAGGAGCGGAATGTCGCGGCCCCAGTGCCCCCGCCAGACGAGGGTCGAAAAGAGCAGGATCGCATTCGCCCAGCCGGCGACGATCTCGGCAATGGCAATGCCGCTTGCGCCGAGCATCGGAAAAAGCGTTAGGGCGAACGATACGTTCACGACCACCGAAACGGCGGCGAAGATCATCGGCGTGCGCGTATCCTCGCGCGCGAAGAAGCCGGGAATGAAGGCCTTGATCAGCACGAAAGCGGGCAGGCCGAGGCCGTAGATCGCGAGGATCTGGCCGACGATGACCGTCGATTCCGGCGAGAACTTGCCGCGCTCGAAGAGCAGCCGGACGATCGGCTCCGACATGACGAGCAGCGCGGCAGCCGCAGGCAAGGTCAGGAAAAGCGTGAACTCGACAGAGCGGTTCTGCAGGCTCGAGGCCTCGTTGAGGTTGCCGGCGCGAAGTGCGCGCGCAAGCTCAGGGAGAAGTACGGTGGCGACCGCAATGCCGACGACACCGAGCGGCAGTTGGTAGATGCGGTCGGCATAGACGAGAGACGAGACGGCGCCCGCCTTTGCCGACGCAATGTTGGTGTTGATCAGGAGGTTGATCTGAGTGATGCCGCCGGTGATCGCCGCCGGCAGCGCGAGCACCAGCAACCGCCGGACATTGGCCGTCAGCCGCGGGCGGCGAAAGCCGATCCTCATCCCGGCATTGCGCACGGCGAGCCAGACGATCGCAAGCTGGACAAGCCCCGCCGCCATCACCCCAAAGGACAGACCATAGCCGACGGCAACCGCGTCATGGCCGTCATACCAGGCATAGGCTAGCACAGCGATCAGGATGACGTTCAGGAACACCGGCGCGATCGCCGCAGCGAAATAGCGGTGCAGCGAATTCAGCATGCCAGCCATCATCGCGCCGAGCGACATGCAGGCGAGATACGGGAACATGATCGTCGCAAAGGTGACGGTGCTTGCGAATTTCTCCGGATCGTCGGCAAAACCGGGCGCGATCAGTTCCCTGACGATGAAGGGCATCGCCAGTTCCATCGCGATCGTCAGAAGCAGAAGAACGGTGAACAGTACGCCGAAGACCTCTTCCGCAAAGGTGCGGGCGCCGTCCATGCCGCGCGCCTCGATCTCCTTGGCAAAGAGCGGCACGAAGGCGGAATTGAACGCGCCTTCGGCGAAGAGCCGGCGAAAGGTGTTCGGCAGGCGGAAGGCGGTGTTGAAGGCGTCGGCCACCGGACCGGTCCCGAGCGCCGCCGCCATCAAGGTTTCCCGTACGAAACCGAAGACGCGGCTTCCAAGCGTGGCGCCACCGACAGTGGCGAATTTCCTGACCAGACTCATGTTTCGGCTTTTGTCGATCTGGACGCGTGCGACGAGCGCGGCACCGGAGCGGGCGCGATGATGCCCGAGGGCATATGCAAGCGCGCTTCGTCCAATTCGCCCGCAAGCACCGCCTTGAGGCGGGCGGCAATGTTGACCTGCCGGCTTTCGCTGGTGATCTTCGAACCAACCAGGTCGGTGACGTAGAAGGTGTCGATCACCTTCTCGCCGAAGGTGGTGATATGCGCCGAGGCGATGTCGAGCGAGAGGTCGGAAAGCACTGCCGTGATCTCCGAGAGCAGACCCGGGCGGTCGAGCCCTTCCACCTCGATCACCGTGAACTTGTTCGACAGCGTGTTGCTGATCGTCACCTCGGGCGTCACGGTAAAGGCCTTGCTGCGCCTCTTCACCTTGGTACGGCTGGCGATGACCTCCGGCAGGCGCCTGCGGCCCGACAGCACGTCCTCGATCAGCTTGCCGATGCTGCCTGCCCGGCGCATCTCGTCCTCGTCCACCGAGAACTCGCGGTTGACGAGGATCGTGTCCAGTGCACGTCCATCGGAGGTCGTATGGATCTGCGCGTCGACGATGTTGGCACCTGCCGCGGCGCAGGCACCGGCAATTACCGTCAACAGGCGCGGATGGTCCGGCGAAAGCACGGTGATCTCGGTGATGGCGTGGAACTGGTGCGTGCGCACCATCGTCGCCAATGTCTTGCCCGCACGATCCGCCTCGCGGATGAATCCGGCATGGCGCACCTGGTCCTCGAGCGCTACGGTGAGCAGATAGGGCTGATAGTGCAGCCGCACATAGGCGTCGCGCTCTTTGCGCGACCAATCCTTGAGCGCTTCGCCGAGCACGTGCGCGGCGTGCTTCGCCCGCTCTTTGCGCGAAAGCTCCGAGAAGCCCCCCGAGAGGAGAAGCTCCGTCTCGTAATAGAGCGTGCGCAGCAACTGCCCCTTCCACCCGTTCCACACACCAGGCCCGACGGCGCGGATGTCGCAGACCGTCAGGATGAGCAGCATCCGCAGCCTTTCCAGCGATTGCACCCGATCGGCAAAGTCGACAATGGTCTTGCGGTCGTTCAAGTCGCGGGTCTGGGCCACCATCGACATGGTCAGATGTTCCTCGACCAGCCAGACGGCGGTTTCGGTCTGTTTCGGCGTCAGTCCGAGGCGCTGGCAGAGCTTGCGGGCCACCTTTGCGCCGGCGATCGAGTGATCCTCGGGACGGCCTTTGGCGATATCGTGAAGCAGCACTGCGACATAGAGGGCTTCGCGGTCTTCCACATGCGGCATTAGCTTCGCCGTCAGCGGATGCGCCTCTATCTCAAGGCCCCGCTCGATGCGCGAGAGAACGTCTACCGAGCGCAGCAGATGCTCGTCTACCGTGTAGTGGTGATACATGTTGAACTGCATCATCGACACGATCTTGCCGAAATCCGGGATGAATCGGCCGAGAACGCCCGACTCGTTCATGCGCCTCAGGATCAGTTCGGGATTGCGCCGCGATGTCAGGATCGAGAGGAAGAGCCGGTTGGCTTCCTCGTTCTCGCGCAGGTGCGGCGTGATCAGGCTCAAGGAGCGCGTGACCTGCTTCAACGCATTCGGATGGAATTCGAGCCCGTGAATGTCGGCGATGTGGAACAGACGCAGAAGGTTCACCGGGTCGCGCTTGAAGGCGTCCGGGCCCGCAAGCGCGATGCGGCCGCCATCGTCGACGAAGTCGAGCGTTCCGGCGATCTTGCGCGTGCGGTGCTTGAACCGGCTGATTACGCCGGAAAGCCCGGGAGCGTCCTTTGCCTGCTGATCCTCTAAGGCGGCACAGAAGATTCGGGTGAGATCGCCGACGTCCTTGGCGACGAGAAAGTAATGCTTCATGAAGCGCTCGACCGCCGTCAGGCCGGGATGGTCGTGATAGCCGAGCGCCTCGGCGATTTCGCGCTGGATGTCGAAGGAAAGCCGCTCTTCCGCCTTGCCGGTGAGGAAGTGCATGTGGCAGCGCACTGCCCAGAGGAAATCGTCCGACTTCTGGAACAGCTTGTATTCCTGCTTCGAAAGCACGCCGAGTTTGACGAGGTCGGCGGAATCCTTGACCCGGTAGAAATACTTGGCGATCCAGAATAGCGTATGCAGGTCGCGCAGGCCGCCCTTGCCTTCCTTGACGTTCGGCTCGACGAGGTAGCGGGTGTCGCCCGCCTTGCGGTGGCGTTCATCGCGTTCGGCAAGCTTTGCGGCGATGAATTCCGGGCCGGTATTGCGGACGATCTCGTGGTCGAAGCGTTCCTCCAGCTCGTCTGCCAGCGCCTTCGAGCCGCAGATGTAGCGACATTCCAGGATCGCCGTACGGATCGTCATGTCGGCGCGCGACAGTCGGATGCACTCGTCGATCGTGCGCGTCGCGTGGCCGACTTTGAAACCCAGGTCCCAGAGCACATAGAGCATGAACTCGATGGCCGGTTCCGCCCAGACAGCCTTCTTTGAGGGGAGCAGGAAGAGGAGATCGATGTCCGACCCGGGCGCGAGCGTGCCGCGGCCATAGCCGCCGACGGCGGTCACGGCGATGCGGGCCGTCGCCGGCGCGTTGGCCGCGTCGAAGACCTCGTTCAGCGCGAAATCGTGCAGAACGGTGATCAGTTGGTCCTGCAGCCAAGAAATGCGCTCGGCGCATCTGAGCCCTGCCCCGTCGGCGGACAGCCGTTCGCGCGCTTTGGCGCGGCCGGCGGTATTGGCTTCCTTGAAGGCCGCGAGCAAGGCCCGGCGCATCGGTTCGCGCTGCTCGGCATGGGCGGAGGCGATGAACCCGCACTTTGCTCGGAGGCTCGCGACATCGAGGATTTCAGGAAAAGAGTGTTCGCTGGCCATGAAGTGCCGAGAGGCGTCCTGTCCGACTGTTTCTGTGGTCCGCTGCATGTGCAAGCGCTCCTGCATGTCTCCCTAAATCGCAGGCGATCCAAGTTGGAACCATGCAGCAATTCAAAGTTGTTGCAGCAACGTTTGCGCGACAAGACGCGTGGCGCTGCAGTGCGTGACTCGAGAAGAAGCACGCGGCGCTGTATAGCCGTTTTGACAATCGATTGACAGGGAAAATAGGTGGCACCCTGCGCGCCTCAGTCAGCGGCCGGCGACTTCCTTCTTCAACGCGTAAAGCGCCTCCAGCGCCTCGCGAGGCGTCATATCGTCCGGGTTAAGGGCCCGTAGCGTTTCCTCGAGTTTCGAAGAGCCAGGAGCTCGAACCTCATCGCGCCGGATCGCAACCTGGAAGAGCGGCAGATCATCGATCAGCTCGCTGGCCGGGTTCTTGCGATCGGCATCTTCGAGCTTGGCAAGCACGTCCCGCGCCCGCGTGACCACCGAGGCCGGAAGGCCGGCAAGGCGGGCGACCTGAATGCCGTAGGATCGATCGGCAGCACCGGGGCCGACCTCGTGCAGGAAGATAACGTCGCCGTCCCATTCCTTGACACGCATCGTCGCGTTCGACAGCCGTCCGAGTTTTTCCGAAAGAACCGTCAACTCGTGGAAATGGGTGGCGAAAAGGCCCCGGCATCGATTGGCCTCGTGCAGATGCTCTACCGCCGCCCAGGCGATCGAAAGGCCGTCGAAGGTCGCGGTACCCCGGCCGATCTCGTCGAGGATCACGAGCGAACGATCGGTCGCCTGATTGAGGATCGCCGCCGTCTCGACCATCTCGACCATGAAGGTCGAGCGCCCACGGGCAAGATCGTCGGAGGCGCCGACGCGGGAGAAGAGTCGATCGACGACGCCGATATGGGCGGCGGCGGCAGGCACGAAGGAGCCCATCTGCGCCATGATGGCAATCAGCGCATTCTGGCGCAGGAAGGTCGATTTGCCGCCCATGTTCGGACCGGTGAGAAGCCAGATCGCTCCGGCCTCCTCGCCAGCAGGCGGCGACAGGTCGCAGCCATTGGCGACAAAGGGATTTGCCGCCTGAAGCCGCAGTGCCTGCTCGACGACCGGGTGGCGGCCGCCGGCGATTGTGAACATCCGCGATTGGTCGACGACCGGGCGGATATAGTCCTGCTCCTCGGCAAGAACGGCGAGCCCCGCCGAGACATCGATCGTCGCCAGCGCCAGTGCCGCCGCTTTGATGGTTTCCGCGTGGGCGACCACCTCGCGCGTCATCGCCTCGAAGGCCTCGAGCTCGATCGCCAGCGCCCGGTCGGCGGCATTGGCGATCTTCGTTTCGAGCTCCGCAAGTTCGGTCGTCGTGAAACGCATGGCGTTCGCCATCGTTTGGCGATGGATGAAGCGGGCGCGCGCCGCGTCCGTGTCGATCAACGCGCCGGCATTGCCGGCCGTCACCTCTATGAAATAGCCAAGCACGTTGTTGTGCTTGATCTTCAGCGACTTGACGCCGGTCTCCTCTGAATACCTGAGCTGCAGGCCGGCAATGACCCGGCGCGACCGATCGCGAAGCGCCCGCATTTCGTCGAGCTCGGCATTCGCGCCCTCGCGAAGGAAGCCGCCGTCGCGCTTCAGAAGCGGCAATTCCTCGGCGAGCATGGCATCAAGGTGAGCGAGCAATTCACTTGGGAGCGCGGAGATCGCCTCTTGCGCTTGCCTGAGTTCCGCCGAAAGCTCGGCTCGCGTCAACAGCCGGGATATGGCCGCAGCGGCGCGCAAACCGGCCTGAATTGCGCTTAAATCGCGGGGGCCGCCGCGGCCGAGCGCAAGCCGTGAGAGGGCGCGCGGCATGTCGGGCGCGCGCCGCAGGGCGTCGCGGAGGTCCATGGCGAAGCTCGGCTGATCAACCAGGATCTCGACGGAGTCGAGTCGCGCATTGATCCGTTCCGGATCGGTCAGCGGCGACATCAGCCGCTCGGCGAGCAACCGCGCGCCACCACTGGTCACGGTCCGATCGAGCGCTTTCAGGAGGCTTCCGTCTCGAGAGCCGGAGAGCGTCTTTACCAGTTCCAGGTTGGCGCGGGTCGCCGGGTCGATGAAAAGCGTCGAGGCGGCGCTTTCTCTTTCGGGAATGCCGAGCGGCGGCCTCTCGGCGATCTGGGTCTTCTCGACATAGGAAATCGCAGCGGAGGCGGCCGCGAGCTCGGCCCGCGAGAAGCTGCCGAAACCATCGAGGGTCTTGACGCCATAATAGCGCGCGATGCGGTTCTCGGCGGTCGCGCTGTCGAAAAGGACGGCGGGCTGCGGCACCGCCACGCGGCCGAGCACGTCGAAAACGGCGCGCAGCTCCGGGTCGTGGAAGACGGTGTCCGGCAGGATCAGTTCGCGCGGCTCGACCCGCAGGATGTCCGCGAGCAGACGGCTCTCGGCCGTTTCCGCCAATCGGAAGACGCCGGTCGAGATGTCGATCCAGGCAAGCGCATAGGCCGGTTCCGAGCCGCTTCTGATGCGGGCGAGCGCCATCAGGTAGTTCGACTCGGCCGGCGATAGCAGCTTGTCCTCGGTGATCGTGCCTGGCGTCACCAGACGCACGACATCACGGCGCACGACCGACTTGCTGCCGCGCTTCTTCGCCTCCGCCGGATCCTCCACCTGTTCGCATACGGCGACTCGGTAGCCTTGCGCGATCAGCTTCTGCAGATAGTCGTCGGCAGCGTGGACCGGCACGCCGCACATGGGGATTTCCTGACCCATATGCTGGCCGCGCTTGGTCAGCGTGATACCGAGCGCGCGAGCGGCTTCGACGGCATCCTGGAAGAACAGCTCGTAGAAATCGCCCATTCGATAGAACAAGAGCGAATCCGGATGGTTCGCTTTGATCTCGATGTACTGTTCCATCATCGGCGTGGCAGTGGAGCGGCTCTCCTCGCTCGCCAGTTCGGACACAGAAAGAACGTCCGTATGGCTCGATATTCCGGTCACGAAATTCATGATTGTTCCAAAAAAAGAGATGTCACACTATCCGCAAGGATTTATAGACGACAATAACAAAAGAGGCTGACCAGCTGGGTCGCCCACAGGAGGTTGAGGAAAGATGCCGGCTACCGACAAGTCCGATCGCGCAATGACGAGCGTAACCGCCCAGGAGGCGCTCGACTTCCATTCCCAGGGCCGCCCCGGAAAGCTGGAGATTTCCCCGACGAAGCCGATGGCGACCCAGCGCGACCTGTCGCTCGCCTATTCGCCCGGCGTCGCTGTGCCCGTCAAAGCGATCGCCGAGGATCCGCAGACGGCTTACGACTACACCGCCCGCGGCAACATGGTTGCTGTGATTTCGAACGGCACGGCAATCCTCGGCCTCGGCAATCTCGGCGCGCTCGCCTCGAAGCCGGTGATGGAAGGCAAATCCGTCCTCTTCAAGCGTTTCGCCGATGTCGATTCGATCGACCTCGAGGTCGACACGGAGAGCGTCGATGAATTCGTCAATTGCGTGCGCTTCCTCGGCCCCTCCTTCGGCGGCATCAATCTCGAAGACATCAAAGCGCCGGACTGCTTCATCATCGAGCAGCGGCTGCGCGAGGTCATGGACATTCCCGTCTTCCACGACGACCAGCACGGCACCGCTATCATCGCCGCCGCTGGACTGATCAATGCGCTGACGCTGACGGGCCGTGACTTCAAGACGACCAGGCTCGTCTGCAATGGCGCTGGCGCTGCCGCGATCGCCTGCATCGAGCTCATCAAGGCGATGGGTTTCAATCCGGACAACATCATCCTTTGCGATACGAAGGGGGTGATCTACAAGGGCCGCACCGACGGGATGAACCAATGGAAGTCGGCGCACGCGGTCGAGACCGACCTGCGGACGCTGGTCGAGGCGGTCGAAGGCGCCGACGTGTTTTTTGGTCTCTCGGCCAAGGGCGCGCTTTCATCCGATATGGTGCAGTCGATGGCGCCAAGGCCGATCATCTTCGCCATGGCCAATCCGGATCCGGAAATCACCCCGGAAGAAGTCGCCGAGATCCGCGACGACGCGATCGTGGCGACCGGACGCTCCGACTATCCCAACCAGGTCAACAACGTCCTGGGCTTCCCCTACATCTTCCGCGGCGCCCTCGACGTGCGCGCCTCGACCATCAACGACGCGATGAAGATCGCCGCGGCCGAGGCACTTGCAAGCCTTGCCAAGGAGGATGTGCCGGACGATGTCGCTGCAGCCTACCAGGGCAACCGGCCGCGTTTCGGACCGCAATACATCATTCCGGTGCCCTTTGACCCCCGCCTGATCTCGGCCATTCCGATCGCCGTTGCGAAGGCTGCCATGGAGACCGGCGTCGCCCGCAAGCCGATCACCGACCTTGCCGCGTACGGACGGCAGCTTTCCGCCCGCCGCGATCCGATCGCCTCGACGCTTCAGCGAATCTATGAGCGCGTCCGGCGCCAGCCGAAGCGGATCGTCTTTGCCGAAGGCGAAGAAGTGCAGATGATGCGCTCGGCCGTCACCTATGCAAACCAGCAGCTCGGTACCGCCATCCTGCTCGGACGTGAAGAGCAGATGCGCGAGACCGCCGAGCGGGAAGGCATCGACCTCAACCGCCCCGGCATCCAGATCGTCAATGCACGCCTTTCCAAGCGGGTCGGCGCCTATACCGACTATCTTTATGCACGACTGCAGCGCAGGGGCTATCTCTTCCGGGATGTGCAGCGGCTGATCAACAACGACCGCAACCATTTCGCCGCCTCGATGGTGGCGCTCGGGGACGCGGACGGCATGGTCACCGGACTGACGCGCAACTATTCGACGGCGCTCGAAGACGTACGCCGCTGCATCGACGCCAAGCCCGGCCACCGCGTGATCGGCGTCTCGATCGCGCTCTGCCGCGGCCGCACGGTGCTCGTCGCCGACACCGCCGTGCACGACATGCCGACGGCCGAGGAGCTTGCGGACATCGCCGAGGAAGCCGCCGGACTTGCCAAGCGGCTGGGCTACATGCCGCGTGTCGCCCTGCTCGCCTATTCGACCTTCGGCCACCCCTCCGGCGAGCGCTCGGAGCGGGTCCGGGAAGCAGTCAAGATCCTCGACCGGCGCCGCGTCGATTTCGAATATGATGGCGAGATGGCCGCCGACGTTGCGCTCAACGCACGGGTGATGGAGCAATATCCGTTCTGCCGCCTCTCCGGTACCGCCAATGTGCTGGTGATGCCGGCCTTCCACTCGGCCTCCATCTCCACCAAGATGCTCCAGGAACTCGGCGGCTCGATGGTGATAGGCCCGCTGCTCGTCGGCCTCGACAAGTCGGTACAGATCGCCTCCATGTCGGCAAAGGATTCGGACATCGTCAACATGGCGGCCATCGCAGCCTACAATGCCGGGACGTGAGCTGCTGCTCGCCTCGTTGACCCGAAAATCAGCAAAGAAGCGTGCCGCTTTGAAACAACTTCGGTGAGAGCCGAATGCGAGACTGACAACCGTACAGTAACGGCACACCATCTACATACAAAATAAGAGCCCACCGCCGTCGAAACGGAGGCGGGCCCAATACGGTGTGGTGGATCCGCTTCTACGTTATGAAAAAACGAGAGAATTCTTCGCGACATCGGCCCCCTCAAGCCGCGCCAGCGAATTTCCCTTCTGTTCTACACTTTCGCGTAATGAAAATCAGACCCAACCACGGCAACAAACTTGTCTCTTTCGAACGTCAGAGTCAAATACATCCTTAACAACTGGTTAATACTACAGAACCGCGCGTCTTATCGACCCGCAAAGATCGCTGTATCACTTTTGAAGTGCTGCAGCCTTGCTTCAGGATGAAAAACGACCGGCGTCAGCGCCGTAATAATTGATGTAGCGGCCGGATATATTGCTGATCGGAAGGACGATCAGGACATCCGTCGTGCGGAAAGCGTGATCTACGACCGCGCCCTCGCCGACCATGGCACCCAGCCGCATATAGCCCTTGATGAGCGGCGGCAGGGCAGCCAGCGCCTTCTTCGGATTGATCGCCTCGGAAGGCATCAGGTCCATCGTCCGATAAAGCTCCGGTTGCGCCGCAACCGCCCAGTCGCCCCGGGCGAGGAGATTGTGGTGCAAGAAGGAAAGCGCCAGGGAATGCTCCTCGGGGACGACGCCCGGGAACGAGCCGCAGCCGAACATGGCGTCGACGCCGTACATCAGCGCATAGGCCCAATTGCCCTGCCAGAGCAGTTCGACTGTCCGCTTCGTGCGGTATTCCGGCAGGACGCAGGAGCGGCCGAGCTCCATGAACCGCTTGCCCGGATGGCGCGCGATGAGCGGGTCGATCGCGAATTCCGAAGTCGAATAGAAGCCGCCGGCCCGCTCGGCGATCTCCTGGCGAAGCAGGCGATATGTACCGACGATCTGCTCTTCCGGATCGCCCTCGATCGAGGTGTCGAGAACGAGCAAGTGATCGCAGACGGAATCCCACCTATCGGCGTCACGCCGGCGCCGATGTGCCTCGGGCGCCACCTGCGCCTTCATCTCCTCGACGAAAACCTTGTAACGGACCGCCTGTGCCGCGTCGACCTCCGCCGCAGAGCGCGCAAGCCGCGTCTCAAGGCTGCCGATACGGCCGAGTGCGCCCGCCGTGGGTGCCGCCTTGCGGAGGCAAGCCTGTGAAGTGTCGACCACGTTCGTCGAATCCAGAAGTTCGGTCGTCATGCCGTGTCATCCCGAATCGTCAGCATCTGTCGGGCTTAGAACACGTTTTTGCTACAAGATAGTGACACGCAGACAGCGTGCAAGCCGCGAGTCTCGTCGAACCGCATTCTTGCGACGCGCTTCACATTAGCGCATGCCGTTGTCCCAAAACCGCTTCGCACTTTTGGGCGACATGCATGTTTTACGCATGCCGTTGTCCCAAAACCGCTTCGCACTTTTGGGCGACATGCATGTTTTACGCATGCCGTTGTCCCAAAACCGCTTCGCACTTTTGGGCGACATGCGTTATGAGATAAGCTGTGAGATCTTGGCGAGGAGTTGGTCCGGCTCGGCCGGCTTGGTCAGCACGGCGTCGGCGCCCGCTGCGACAAGCTCATCGCGGACATCCTTGCGGCCATCGGACGTCAGAACGATGACGGGGAGTTGACGGAGGCGCCCGCGCGCCCCCTCCCCACGCAGCCGCCGTAGCATGGCAAGGCCGTCGCCTCCCGGCATATGGAGATCCGTGACGACGAGTAGCGGCGGGGCGCAGTCCGCTTCGTGCAGCGCGGCGTCGAGCGCGGCGAAGTCGGCCACATGCGTCACGGCATGGCCCTTACGCTCAAGAAGCGTCCGCAGGATCAGCGCATTCACCGCATCATCTTCGGCCAGGATCACGCGACCCGCACCGGTCGGAGCCGCGGACGTCGGCGGCGCGTCGCGCAGCACCGGCCTGTTGTCACTGATCGCGTCGCGATTTTCGATGCCTCTCAGCCGCCCGAGCAGCACCTCGACCAGGGACTTTTCGCGCAAGGGCCGGATCAGCCAGGCTGCGTAGCCGTCCATCCTGTGCACAGGATGGCTGCTGCGCTCCTCCGGATTGATGAGATAGGTCCGGCGCAGCCTCAGGCGCTCGATCGCCGGCTCGATGAACAGGAGTCTTTGGAACTGGCCTGCATGGCGATGGTCGACGATGATGTCCGTCAGAGTCAGCCTGCCGACGAGCACTTCCGCGAGGAAGCTCCTGGCCTCGTCAAGTGTCGATGCCCGGTAGCACGAGCCGCCGAGCGTCTCGATCGTCGAGGCGAGCGCCAGCGAGGCCGGGCCCTCGGGCGCCATGACGAGCACGCGCGCGTCCGCTAAAGTGTCGCATCGGCCGGGCGACGGGGCGGCATCGCCCGGGATCGGAAAACGCACCACGAAGCGACTCCCCTTTCCGGCAGCGCTCGATGCCGTCAGGCTGCCGCCGAAAGTTTCCAGGATCCGACGCGAGATGGCCAGACCAAGGCCCGTGCCTTTGGCACGCTGTGCGCCGTTGCCGGCCTGCTCGAATTCCTCGAACACGCGCTCCACCTCTTCGGGGGACATTCCCGGACCGCTGTCGTCGATCCGGATGCGCACCGTACCTTCGACAATATCTGCGGAGACGAGAACCCCACCGGTTTCGGTGAATTTGACGGCATTGCCGATGACGTTGAACAGCACCTGCCGCAATCTTGCCGCGTCGAAGACCATTAAGCCGGGCACGCTCGCTGCGACAGTCGCGCCAATTTCGATCCCCTTCTCATGCGCACGGTGCGACAGAAGTTCCACCACGTTCTCGATGACGAGGCGAAGATCCTGGCGTGTTGGATGCAATTGAAACCGTCCGGCAGAAAGAGACGAAAAGTCGATCAGGTCTTCGACCAGTTGAACCAGCGCATGTCCGGACTGCTGCATATCGGCGAGGTAATTCCGCTGCTCGGCGGAAAGCTCCGTCTGGGCGAGCAGGTGGCTCATACCGAGGATGCCGGAAAGAGGCGTGCGGATCTCGTGTGTCACCGTGGCAAGCAGTCTCGACTTCGCCTGGCTCGCCTCTTCGGCGCGACGGCGCGCCTCTTCCCTTTCGCGCGCGGCTCGCGCCTCCTCGGTCACGTCACGGGCGATGCTGTGGCGCACCAGCCGGCCGCTACCCCACTCTCGGACAATGACGTCGTGCCAGTCGTAAAGACGCTCTCCCGCCGCCGTCATTAATCGTGCGAGATAGTGGTCGGGCTCGAGCCTCGGCTCGAATGCCAAGCCGAGGGAAGCGCAGGTGAGACCCTTCACTTCCGTACGGGCCAAGACCCGGTGGAAAACGGCGTTCGCCTGAATGATCCTGCCGTCGAGGTGCCGGACGATCGCGATGTCGCCGAGTGCATCATGTATGGTCGAAAGCAGCGCGGAGGTTTCCGAGCCACCGCGCTTGGCCATGTCATCTTCCCCCGCCACTTCCCCGCTATCACCGGAGAGCAGCAGAAAGGCGCCGGAAAGACCGCCGATGGCGGCGACAGCAGGCAACAGATGGAGATTGGCGCTAAGGCCTACGGCAAGGACGACAAGGGCGGCCAGAGCGCCCGCGCAGGCAGAGAGGATGCGCAGGATTGACCGCGCACTGCCATGCCCGATCGGGGCCCGGTTCGGCTGTTCAAGTCGTGAAGGCTTGCTCATGCTTTCAACCTAGCATGGCAAGCCTTCCGATTGCCTTCAGCGGACCTCTAAAGTTTTAGCGAACGGCCCCGTTTCGACTGCAGCAGTTCGTCGAGGATGATTGCGCCGGCGCCAATGGTAATGAAGCTGTCGGCAAGGTTGAAGACGGCGAAGGACCACGTTTCCGTATGGAACAGGACATAGTCGATGACGTAGCCGAAGAGCAGCCGGTCGACGAGATTGCCGAGCGCTCCGGCGATGATCATCGCATAGCCGAGATGGGCGAAGAACCGGTCCTTCGGCGTGCGGCGCCAAAGCCAGAGCACGAAGGCGACGACAGCAAGCCGCATGCTGACGATGAACCAGCCCTCCATGCCGGACAGCATGGAAAAGGCAACGCCGTAATTATGGGTGCGGTAGAGCGCGAGCATCGGTATGACAGGCACCGCCTGCTGGAAGGGCAAAAGGACCTCGACGAGGTATTTTATCAACTGGTCGGCGGCGATCGCGACGACTATGAAGAGCGCGATCGGCAAGGGCCGGGAAAACAGCGTCTGACGCACGCTCATCAACCCGCATCCAGTGCTAGCAGGTGGCGGCGCGCCTCGAAGAGCATGATACCGGTGGCTATGGCGAGATTGAGCGAATCCGCCCGCCCCGCCTGTGGTATCCGGGCGAGCGCACCGGCCGCGCGGGCGAGCTCTACCGGCAGACCGGCCTGCTCATTGCCCATAAGAAGCACCACCGGCTTTGAACGGTAGTCGATGGTGCGGTAATCGACCGAGCCCGCGAGGTGCGTCGCCACGACCCGCACGCCCGCCGACTTCTGCCAGTGGATGAAATCCTCGGCGCTTGCCCGCACGATCGGCATGGCAAAGATGGAGCCCATCGTGGCCCGCACCGTCTCGAGCGAAAAGGGGTCGGTGGTATCGCCGACCAGGATCACGCCGGAGGCGCCTGCAGCATCGGCGGTGCGGATGATCGTGCCGAGATTGCCGGGGTCGCGCACGCGGTCGAGCGCCACATAGGTCTCGCCTTCCTGCGGGTGAATGTCCTTGAGCGCGCGGTAGCGCTGTTCGAGGATGCCGACAACCATCTGCGGATTGTCGCGCCGGGTGATCGTGGAGATCACCTTTTCACTGACCTCGAGGACCAGCCCGCCCTTCGCCACCGTCCTCGCCGCGACCTGTTCCACCTGCGGCTTACCCTTCGCGGCCTTGGCGTAGACGAGCGTCCTGATCTTCCAGCCGAGATCGAGCGCGTCGATCACCAGCTTAAGCCCTTCCGCCATAAAGGAATGCGTCTCGTCGCGATGCTTCTTCTGCGAAAGCGCGCGGATTTCCTTGATGATCGGATTGGCGAGGCTGGTGACCTCCTTCACCTGACCAACCCGCGACACGCCGTGATCGCTTCTCTCTGTGTTCATTTCGGTACCCAGCGGCTAAAGAGCGAAGTGGAGAGCGCCCTTCCGGGGCTTAAACCGTCGAGTCCGCCCTCGCGGATGATGAGCTCGCCCGATTCCACCCGGCCGCCCCGGCCGCGCATCGTTTCGCGCATCAATTCATGGATGGAATAGAAACTGGCGCGTATGGAATAGGCCGTCAGTACCAGGCCGCGCGCCTCAGGCGCAAGGATCTCGCGGCAGGTGTCCAGCAGGGCGGACAAGTGATCGAAGAGCTGCCAAACCTCGCCATTCGGGCCGCGGCCAAACTTGGGAGGATCGGTCAGGATGATGTCGTAACGGCTGCCGCGCCGCTCCTCGCGTTGGATGAATTTCATTGCGTCGTCGCAGATCCAGCGGATCGGCAGCTTCTCGGCGCGCGACACGACCTGGTTCTCCCGCGCCCAGCCGATCGCCTTCTTGGAGGCGTCGACATGAGTTACCTCCGCGCCCGCCTTGGCCGCGATCAGCGAAGCGACGCCGGTATAGCCAAAGAGATTGAGGACCTTCAGCGGCCGGCCGGCCGCCGCCACCTGGTCCCGCATCCAAGACCAATGGGCAAGCTGCTCCGGAAACACGCCGACATGCCGGAATGAGGTGAAACGGCCGAGGAAATCGGTGTCGAGAAGCTGCATCGGCCAGGTTTCGCCGAGCACCTCGCCGGGAAAGCGCCAGCGGCCAATGCCGTCCTCGTCGGTGTCGCCGGTGAAAATCGCATCGGCCTTGTCCCAGACCGCCGCCGACAGTGTCTTCGGCCAGAGCGCCTGAGCTTCGGGCCGGACGATGCGATAGGGGCCGTATTGCTCGAACTTCTCGCCACCGCCACTGTCGATCAGGTGGTAACCGGCAGCAGCCGCCGTCTCGAGGATGAGCGGCACCGTTTCGGCGGGCTTCTCACCACTTCTCAGCTTCAGAGGGCGCGCCGGCGCCGCCTCCTGTGCAGGAAGGCGCGGCGTCTTTTCCGGCTTCGCCGTTGGTGGCGGGCCGCTTTTCCCTCGCCCCGTGCTTTTTTCCGGCCGCTGCCATTGCTCCTGACGACCGCCGCGCGCCTCCGCCCCCCGGCCCTTTGCCGCGGTGACCGAGGCATTCTTCGATCGCCGATCCTTTTCCTTCACGCGCTTAACCTTGAACTTCGTTCAGATCATTTCCGGGCGAGCCGCCTGCTTTCCGGCGCGACAGCCTCGATGCCGTGCAATAGCACCGCGAATGCATCTGGCAAAGCCGTTTCCGATTTGCGAATATCGCCGCGAGTGGAAGAGCTACAGCATGTCTCCTAAAGGACAAAGACATGCAGCAATTCAGCGCGTCCGATAAGACGCACTGCCTGAAGAATGCGCAATCGAGCCTGGACCCTGGAACAAGACGGGAGGAGATGCTCATGGAGATGGAAGGGGAGGAACGCATCGCGGCCCGCCGCGACGCCGTGTGGCAATGCCTGAACGACCCGGAGATCCTCAAGCAGTGCATTCCGGGCTGCCAGTCGCTCGAAGCGAAATCGTCGACGGAACTCGCCGCCGTCGTCAAGGTCAAGATCGGCCCCGTTTCGGCGACTTTCAACGGCAATGTCATCCTCTCCAATCTGAGCCCGCCCGACAGCTACACGATCTCCGGCGAGGGCAAAGGCGGCATCGCCGGTTTTGCAAAAGGACGCGCGGACGTGGCGCTTGAAGAGGAGAACGACGAGACGGTGCTGCGCTACGCCGTCAAGGCGGAGGTTGGCGGAAAAATCGCGCAACTTGGCTCGCGCCTCATCGACTCAACGGCGCGTAAGCTTGCACAGCAATTCTTTGCGAACTTCAACCTGGCGGTCAGCGGCGAGGCGGAAGCGGCAAGCTGAATGACCACAGCAGAGGCAGGGCGGTCAGCTCAATTCTGCGGTTCAGGGAGGCTGTTCCGCTGCGCGAGTCTTTGAACCTCGCCGCGCTGCTTTTCGGCCTCTCGATGCCATCTCAATGCCTCATTGGCCTCGTTGCGCGCACGGCGACGATGTCTTCCCTGGGCAAACCAGGTGACGCCGGCGCCGAGGACCAGGCCAACGATCACGGCGAGGAACAGGAAGACGAAAAAGGGAGCCGATACGGAAAGCACGCTGTCAGCCGCATCGAACGGATTGAGCGCCAGGGTCACTGTCTGGCGGTTAGCGACGCTCAGGATGATGAGGATGACGCCCAAGGGAACGAACACGAGGATATTGATTATTCGTTTAAGCATTCACCCGCTCCGGTTCGATCCAACATTAGGCGGGAATACGCGCTCAATCTTCGTCCTTGCCGTTCATCCCGGGGTTGAGCCGCTCGCGCAGTTCCTTGCCGGTCTTGAAAAAGGGCACCCATTTCTCCTCGACGAAAACCGCATCGCCCGTGCGCGGGTTGCGACCTGAACGCGAAGGCCTGTTCTTGACCGAGAAAGCGCCGAAGCCGCGCAACTCGACACGGTTACCGGCGGCAAGCGCATCGGTGATCTCGTCGAGAACCGCATTGACGATATTCTCCACGTCGCGGTGGTAGAGATGTGGATTGCGCGCGGCCACAATCTGCACCAGTTCTGACTTGATCACTGTCGCCCCCTTGGTCTTTTGCTTGATCTGCCTGGTTCGTGACGTCCCGAAGCATGACGATGGCCTGCATCCGGGCAGTCACACAGGCCAGTAGATTTCGCCTTCCTTATTGGCCTTCAACCTGCCAAACCGAGACAAGACCGTCAAGAAACAACTTCTCTCCGCCCAATTTTTCGAGCCCGTTGATCGCCGGAAAAACCTCATATCCCAACAGCTTGAGTCCATCGGCGACAAGTCCGGAAAGCCCAAAGGACAAGGCGCCGCGCTGCGCCTTCCAATCGATAACGGGGAGGCCCTTGGGCACCTTGCGCTCGGCGAGGAAGGCTCTGATCTCGTCATCGCCACCAATCTCGTCGACGAGCCGGCTTGCGAGTGCCTGCCGCCCCGTGAAAATGCGTCCGTCGGCGAGCGCCAGCGCCTGCGGTCGCGGCAGCTTGCGCCGCTCGGCCACGAGGTCGACGAACCAGTCATAGCTGTCGTTGATCATCGCCTGGATCATCGCCCGCGCTTCTTCGCTCGGCGGATGGAATGGAGACGGCTCGGCCTTGAGCGGCCGCGATTTGATCGATTCAAGCGACACGCCGATCTTCTCCATCAGATCCTTGATTTGAGGGTACTGAAAAATGACGCCGATCGAACCGGTGATCGACGTCTCGCCGGCGACGATGCGATCGCCGGCGAGCGCGATCATGTAGCCGGCCGAGGCGGCGAGCGTTCTGACATCCGCGACCACCGGCTTATTGGCGGCAACCTTGCGGATGGCCCTGTAAACAACCTCGCCGCCATAGGTCGTGCCGCCCGGCGAAGAGATCGTTACGATCAGCGCCTTGGCGGATGTGCTGGCGGCGATCGTCTCCAGCCGCTCGACGAGTTCCCTGTCGTCCTGGATGATGCCGGAGACGGTAATGCGCGCAATGTGGTCGCGGGTGCGGCCCGTCGCCTCGCCCAAACCCGAATAGGCAAACAGCGCGAAGCCGGCAAGAACAAGGATCACGGCGGTCGCCCAGCGCCAGAAGCTCAGCTTCCGGCGCAGGCGGCGGCGATCGGCGATGGCGTGTTCGTCCATGGTTATCTCCCGAATTCTTCGGCGGGGTTCTGTCAGTTTCCGAGGGAACATGCTATCTGCGCGAACCGTGGCAGGCTAGATGGTGGCGGCTCGACGGCGGTTGAAGCCGCAAGCCGCACTTCGCCCCTCAAGTTTTTTCCTCTCCATTGCCGGATCGCAACAAAATAACCATATTCGCCGTGACTTACGCCATTGAATTGAAATGCGGGTCTCTCGGAATTGCCGACACCCGACGGATCTTGACAGGCCCTTCATGCTGAACGAAGCGCGACTTCCCGGAATCCTTACCGATTCGGGCGCAAGCTCGGCCGATGCCTATGCCTCGGCTGCGCGGCATTCGGCACGCGTCAGACGGTTGAAGATCGTCCTTCCGCTCGTGGCCGGCGTCATCGCGCTGATCTTCGTGGCGGTTTCGTTCGTGCGCGCCTTCCTGCCCGAAGAGTTGGAGCTCGAGACCGCGACGATCGAAGACGGCAAAATCGTCATGCAGAATCCGGCGATTTCCGGCCGCAACAAGCAGAATATCAGCTATTCGATGAAGGCCCAGCGCGCGCTTCAGGACATCGAGAACCCGGACCTGATCACGCTCGAGAAGATTCATGCGGAGATGCCGGTCAACGACACGCTGATAGCCACCGTGAATGCGGTAAGCGGGATTTACGACCGGGGCGCGAACACGCTCGACATGAACGCGCCATTCACGATTTCCATGAATAATGGCGTCTATGCCGATTTCCAGTCGGCGTATCTGGACATAAATGCAGGCGAGATGGAAACGGGACAGCCTATAGCCATCAGCATGAACGGCGGATCGATCATTGCGCAGAAGCTGAGAATGACAGATAAGGGACGTATTGTAACTTTTGAGGGCATGGTACGGGTCAACGTCGAACCCAGCGCCATCCGCAAGAACGCAAAAAAATAGGACCTGGTGCTCCCATGTCGGTGAGATCTCCCGTTTTCTTCAAGCTCGCAGTCGGCGTGACTGCCGCCGCAATCGGCGCGCTGGCGATCGCTTCCGGCGCTTCGGCGCAGGCCACGTCCAGCCGCATGCAGGGCATGCAACTTTCAAACGACAAGCCGATCCAGATCGAAAGCGACAAGCTGGAGATCAAGGATCCGGAAAGCAAGGCGATCTTCACCGGCAATGTGAAGGTCGTTCAGGGTACGACGACGCTTCAGGCGGGCAGCATGACGGTTTTCTACAAGACGAGCGAGGGCGCCACGATCACGAGCGGCAATGCCGATATCGATCGCATCGAGGTTAGCGATCGGGTTTTCCTGAGCTCCGGCACACAAAAGGCGACGGGCGACAGCGGCTCCGTAAACCTGACGACCCAGAAACTGGTGCTGAAAGGTGACAGGGTGGTGTTGTCCGAGGGCAACAACGTCTTCGTCGGCTGCCAGCTTAACGTGCAGATGAATACGGGGGAGGCGCAGCTCGAGGCCTGCGGTGGCCGCGTGCAGATCCAGCTCGACCCGCAATCCCGCAAGCAGAATTGACACAAGAACCGCTCGTGCAGTTTCCTTTCCTTCACAAACGCAAACGGGTCAAAAAGCCGTCGGCGGCGGCAGCGGTGCGCTCGGTCGACAAGGCGCGCTACGAGGGCACGTTGATCGCGCGCGGGCTGACGAAGTCCTACCGGTCGCGCCGCGTCGTCAACGGCGTTTCGCTGGTCGTGCGCCGCGGTGAGGCTGTTGGACTGCTCGGTCCCAACGGCGCGGGCAAGACAACCTGCTTCTATATGATCACCGGGCTGGTACCTGTCGACGAGGGCTCGATAGAGATCAACGGCAACGATGTCACGACCATGCCGATGTATCGACGGGCGCGCCTGGGCGTCGGCTACCTGCCGCAGGAGGCCTCCATCTTCCGCGGATTGACCGTCGAGGAGAACATCCGGGCGGTGCTCGAAGTTCACGACAACGACGTCGACCGCCGTGAGGACAAGCTCAACGAACTGCTTGGCGAATTTTCGATCACGCACTTGCGCAAATCGCCGGCCATTGCCCTTTCCGGCGGCGAAAGGCGGCGACTGGAAATCGCCCGCGCGCTCGCAACCGACCCGACCTTCATGCTGCTCGACGAGCCCTTTGCCGGCGTCGACCCGATTTCGGTCGCCGACATTCAGGCCCTGGTGCGGCATCTGACGTCACGCGGTATCGGCGTCCTGATCACCGACCACAATGTGCGAGAAACTCTCGGGCTGATCGACCGAGCCTATATCATTCATGCCGGCGAAGTGCTGACACATGGGCGGGCCAACGATATCGTCACCAATCCGGATGTACGTAGGCTCTATCTCGGCGACAACTTCAGCCTTTAGCGATCCATGATAGAGATTCGCGCCGCCGCTCAGTCGGCGCTTGACCAAATCCAAGTAATAAGCAATTTTTGGGCCAAATGCTAATGGCCTGTCCAAAAGAAGACGTTGGCCGCGGAGATTTGACGGGAGCATCGCGTCAGCATGGCCTTGTCCGCCAGCCTTCACCTGCGCCAGTCACAGTCGCTGGTCATGACGCCGCAACTGATGCAGTCCATCCAGCTGCTGCAGATGACCCATCTGGAGCTGACTCAGTTCATCGCACAGGAAGTCGAAAAAAATCCGCTGCTCGAGTTTCAGAACGGCGACGAGCCTATCAGTGACCGACACCGCGGCCCCGACGAGGGGTTTCCGCTTGCCGCCGACCCGGCCGAAGGAATGGAGCAGCCCGCCGGTCACGGAGATCTTTACGACAGCGCCACGTCTTCATCAGGCGAGAGGCTCAGCGTCGAACTCGACGCCGATTTCGCCAATGTCTTTCCGGATGATACCGTGCCGCAGCGCCCGGACGCTCCGGAATTGCTCGGCCAATGGAAATCGATGCCGGGCGCAGGTGTCAGCGAGGATGGCGAGGGATACGAGCTCGACGATTTCGTCGCCGGGCGCAAGACCCTGCGGGAAACGCTCGTGGAGCAGCTCCCCTTCGCGCTCGCAGAGCCTTCAGACCGGTTGATCGCCCAGCATCTGATCGACCAGCTTGACGAGGCTGGATATCTGCACGCGGACCTTGAGGAAACGGCGACAGGACTTGGCGCTTCCACCGGGGACGTTGCGCGGGTGCTTCTCGTGCTGCAACAATTCGACCCTCCAGGCGTTTTCGCGCGCTCGCTCGGCGAGTGCCTGACCATCCAATTGCGGGCTCGCGATCGGCTCGACCCGGCAATGGAAGCGCTCGTCGCCAATCTCGAACTCCTTGCGCGTCGCGATTTTGTGAGCCTCAAGAAGATCTGCGGTGTCGATGAAGAGGATCTCGTCGACATGCTCGCTGAAATCCGCAAGCTCGATCCGAAACCGGGCACGAGCTTCGAGACATCGGTCACCGAGGCAATCATTCCCGACGTCGTCGTGCGCGCCGCACCCAGCGGTGGCTGGCTGGTCGAACTCAATCCCGATGCGCTGCCGCGTGTTCTCGTCAATCATCAATATTTCGCCGAGATCTCGCGCGGCAGCCAGAAGAACAGCGCCGATCAGGCCTTTCTGAGCGAATGCCTGCAGAATGCCAATTGGCTGACACGTAGCCTCGACCAGCGCGCCCGGACGATCATGAAGGTCGCGAGCGAGATCGTGCGGCAGCAGGACGCCTTCCTGCTGCATGGCGTCGATCATCTGCGGCCATTAAACCTCAGAATCATAGCTGACGCGATCAAGATGCATGAGTCGACGGTGAGCCGCGTCACCTCGAACAAATACATGCTGACGCCGCGCGGACTTTTCGAGCTGAAGTACTTCTTTACGGTCTCGATCGGCTCTGCGGAGAACGGCGACGCCCATTCGGCAGAGTCCGTTCGTCATCGCATCCGCACGATGATCGCCCAGGAAACAGCCAATGGCGTGCTTTCTGACGACGACATCGTCGACATGCTCAAAGAGGGTGGCATTGAGATCGCGCGCCGTACCGTCGCGAAATATCGCGAGGCAATGAACATCCCGTCCTCCGTCCAGCGGCGACGCGAAAAGCGCGCTCTGGCCAAGGCTTCGGCCGTCTGATCACCTACGGCGCAGTGCGTTTTTTTGACGCGCGAGCCCTTCGAATCTGCGCACGCACGCGGAACCGCGAGGACCCCGCCGCCGTTTACTTGGCGGCCTATGATTGACTCTGCGCGACACAGCAGATATGAGGCCGCCGCAATTTCCGGCGCACTGAGGCTGCGCTCCGGCCGTTAGCCTTGCTGAAATGCTTGGATGACGGAAGCGCTTGGAATAAACTGGATACGCAAGTCACGAACGAGAGAGGAAACTCCATGAGTGTGCGTGTGTCCGGTAAACACATGGAAATCGGCGATTCGTTTCGCTCGCGCATCGGCGAGCAGATACGGCAAGCCGTCACCAAATATTTCGACGGAGGATATTCGAGCCAGGTCACTGTGGAAAAATCCGGGTCGCGCTTCAGCGCCGACTGCAAGCTTCATCTCGACACGGGTGTGATATTGCAGGCGAACGGCCAGGCAAACGAGCCACAGGCAGCCTTCGACGCGGCATCGGAGCGGATCGAGAAACGGCTCCGGCGCTACAAACGCAAGCTCAAGGACCATCACAACGGCAACGGCCAGAATGCCACCGAAGTGGCCTATCGGGTGATGGACTCGGTCCCCTTCGAGGACGAGGAAGTCCCCGATGATTACGCACCAACGATCGTTGCCGAGAGCACGAAACAGCTCAGAACGATGACCGTGGCCAATGCCGTGATGGCCCTCGACATGACGGACGAGCCTGTATTGATGTTCCGCAGCCCCGGCAAGGAGGACCTGAACATCGTCTATCGGCGCAACGATGGGAATATCGGCTGGATCGATGCCGCCAAAATCAAAGTATGAGCGGCTTTAAGGGAAAGCCGGTAAGATCGGCCTTCCCGCCGCCGCGGCGGACAGACGGAAAAGAGTTACTTTTCTGTGAATGGGAGCCGTCAAAATAAAGAAGGTTAGAGCCATTACGGCATATTTGTGATGAAGTTGTCAGGCTCTAACCGGCAGACGAGGACAGAAGAATGGCATTGGCAGGCTTGCTGCATCAAGATGCGATCATCCCGGCCATGAGGGCCAACTCGAAAAAGCAACTCCTCCAGGAATTGGCGGCTAAAGCATCGAAACTCACCGGTCTGCTGGAACGCGAGATTTTCGACGTCATCCTCCAGAGGGAGCGGCTCGGCTCGACAGGCGTCGGCAACGGCATCGCCATCCCGCATGGAAAGCTCAGCAATCTCTCTTCGCTCGTCGGCATATTTGCGCGGCTGGAGACTCCGGTCGATTTCGAGGCGCTCGACGATCAGCCCGTCGATCTTGTCTTCCTCCTGCTTGCGCCCGAGGGCGCCGGCGCCGATCACCTGAAGGCACTGTCGCGGATTGCGCGCGTGCTGCGTGACCACGACATGGTGACGAGGATTCGCGCGAGCGATTCCGCAAGCGCGATCTATATGCTTCTCAACGAGGATACGACCTCGCACGCTGCCTAGGTTTCCCCGGTTGGTTGACACAATTCTGTGGGCTCGAGCGGAGCGGAATGCTCGGCTGCGCGCGCCGTACCGTAGCCCCCAGCCTACGTCCTAGGCGCGCGTCTTATCGGACGCGCAAAGATCGATCTAAAAGGGAAGCGCGCGTCTTGGCGTGACAAGGCCGGGAAATTGAAAAGCGCCGCGCATCGGAGACACGCGACGCTTTCCTGTTGCCTGCGTCTTGTCGCGTCACCCCGCCGGCGTTTCGCTTTCGTTCGGAACCACTTTCGGTCCACCCTTAGCGACGCCGACCATCGCCGGGCGCAGCACGCGCTCGCCGATCGTGTAGCCGGCCTGCACCACCTGAACCACAGTGTTGTTAGGAACCTCGGTATTCGGCACTTCGAACATGGCCTGGTGGAAATTCGGATCGAATTTCTGGCCGGCGGGTTCGAGTTTCTTGACGCCGTGACGCTCCAGCGCCGCCAGCATGGACCGCTCGGTCATCTCGACGCCTTCGATCAGCGCCGCAAAGCCCGCATCGCCGGACTCCCGCGCCTCGGCGGGAATGGCCTCGAGGGCGCGGCGAAGATTGTCGGACACTGCGAGCATGTCACGGGCAAAACCGGCAACGGCATAGGCTTTCGCGTCCCTGACGTCGCGCTCGGTACGCCGGCGCAGATTGTCCATCTCCGCGGCAAGGCGAAGATATCTGTCACGCAGTTCCGCATTCTCGGACTTGGCGAGCTCCAGCGTATCTGGTGCGGCGGACGTTTCGGCTTCCGGCTTTTCCGGGGCGGCAGCCTTCATGTTTTCTTCCGCCACCGCGGCCTCAGGTCCCTTCTTGTTCGTTTCGTCGGTCATGACGTTCTCCGAATATCTTCTATTTCATGTTTCGGCATCATCAAACCAGCGGAGGTCGCTCTGCTTGAACCTTTTGTTGCCTGGATTCGACAGCCGATATCGAGGTTTGAGCCCGAAAAATCAAGGTCTGTCGATTAATAGGATTGCTCAGCGCGACAGCCGCGACATGAGTTGGGCGGTGTAGTCGACCATAGGGACGATCCGCGAATAGTTGAGCCGGGTCGGTCCGATGACACCGACCGCGCCTACGATGCGGTCGTCGTCGTCGCGATAGGGCGCGACGATCAGCGACGATCCGGAAAGCGAGAAGAGCTTGTTTTCCGAGCCGATGAAAATGCGGACGCCCGGACCGCTCTCGGCGAGGTTGAGGAGCTCGATGAGGCTGTCCTTCTTCTCGAGGTCGTCGAACAGCATGCGCAGCCGGTCGATGTCGTCGCTGCCTTCCAGCCCCTCGAGCAGATTGGCACGCCCGCGGACGATGAGGCGCGCCGGCTTGCCGTCACCCTCGCTGCCCGACCAAATCGCAAGCCCGCGTTCAACCAGATCCTGCGACAACGCGTCGAGTTCACCGCGCACGGTTTCCTTGACCTTTTCAAGTTGGGCGCGCAGTTCTGCAATTGTCTGCCCGGCGAGATGGGCGTTGACGAAATTGGCCGCTTCGGTGAGCTGCGCGCTTGTAATGCCCGCCGGCAGCTCGATGATCCTGTTCTCGACCTGATCGTGGTCCCCGACGAGGACGGCAAGGGCCTTGGTTGGCGCCAAGCGGATGAACTCGACATGCTTCAGCACCGGATCGCTCTTGGTCGTGATGACGAGACCGGCGCCGCGGGACATGCCCGAGAGCATCTGGCTTGCCTCGGCGAGAAGCGATTCGACCGACTGGTCCCGACCGGCGGCGGGGCGCACCTGCCGCTCGATAGACGCGCGCTCTTCCGGGGAAAGCTTGCCCACCTGCATGAAGGCGTCGACGAAGAAGCGCAGACCCGTCTGGGTCGGCAGCCGCCCCGCGCTGACATGGGGCGAATAGATGAGGCCCAGATCCTCGAGATCGCTCATTACATTGCGAACGGAGGCTGGGGACAGCGACATGGGCAGGAGCCGCGAGAGATTGCGTGAACCAAGCGGCTCGCCGCTTTCGAGGTAGGTCTCGACTATGCGGCGGAAGATCTCGCCGGAGCGCTCGTCCAGCGTCGATGCGATCCCCTTCTTTTCAGGGTTGCGCAGTACCATGTCACTCCAAGCAAACAACCGTTCCTGTGGTTCCCGAATATAGTAAGCCGCAGGGGCAATGGCAAAAGGGAAAAATCACTCGCTCCACTATAGCGCCGTTCGCGTTTTCAGGCGCCTCAGACGCGCCAAGATAGCTGCAGCACTTCGAGCTGCTGCTTGTTCTATTCCCTAAATCGGTTCCGATTCAGGAAAACATGGCGCATCAACCGGTTCCTTTTATGGGCTGCATGATCTAGAAGGCTCAGCAGACAGATAGGAGTTGACGATGCGGCCATCCGGCAGACGTACCGACCAAATGCGCAAGGTTTCCTTCGAGCGCAATTTCTCCAAGCATGCGGAGGGCTCATGCTTCGTTCGCTTCGGCGACACGCATGTCCTGTGCACGGCAAGCCTCGAAGACAAGGTTCCCGCCTGGCTGCGCAATGGCGGCAAGGGCTGGATCACTGCCGAATACGGCATGCTCCCGCGGGCAACCGGCGAGCGGATGAAGCGCGAGGCGGCAACGGGCAAGCAGAGTGGCCGCACGCAGGAGATCCAGCGGCTGATCGGCCGCTCCCTACGCGCCGTGGTCGATCTGCCGGCTCTCGGCGAGCGCCAGATCTCGATCGACTGCGACGTCATCCAGGCGGATGGCGGCACTCGGACGGCTTCGATTACCGGCGCCTGGATCGCGCTTCACGACTGCCTGAAATGGATGGAAGCGCGCAACATGATCAGGGCGGAGAGGGTCCTGAAGGACCACGTCGCAGCGATTTCCTGCGGCATCTTCGCCAATCAGCCTGTGATCGATCTCGATTATCTCGAGGACTCGGCGGCCGAAACCGATGCCAACTTCGTGATGACCGGCAGCGGCGGGCTGGTCGAAATCCAGGGGACGGCTGAGGGCAAGCCTTTCAGCGAGGAAGAATTCGCGACCCTGATGCGCCTTGCGAAGAACGGCATTGCCGAGCTCGTCGACTTGCAGAAGCAGGCGATCGCCGGCTAATGCAATTCGAACTTGCGAGCGAGAGGATTGGACTTGGCCCCGGCGCTTGAAGGCATTCTCGAAACTGCGCTCTATGCGGAGGATCTCGACCAGGCCGAAGCCTTCTATGGCACCGTTCTCGGCCTGGAGCGCATCACCCGCGTCGGCGTTCGCCATGTCTTCTTCCGCTGCGGCGACGGCGTGCTCCTGATCTTCAATCCGGTGGAGACCGTAAAACCACCGGCTCCGGGCGCCCTTCCCGTCCCGCCACACGGAACCACGGGCAAGGGCCACATGTGCTTCCGCGTTGAGGCTGCAGCACTCGACGCCTGGAAGGCGAAGCTCGAGGCCGCGGGTGTGATGATCGAGGCGGACATTCGCTGGCCGAACGGCGCCCGCTCCTTCTACTTCCGCGATCCGGCCGGAAATAGCCTCGAATTCGCGGAACCTGGCCTCTGGGCCAAGGATTGATCTGCGGCAGCAAGCCTTGATGGAACGGAACAGAATGCGCAAATTGGTCGATAAGACGCTCGTCGTTGCGAGCCACAATGCCGGCAAGATCCGTGAAATCCGCGATTTGATCGGCCCGCTCGGGTTCGAGGCGAAATCGGCCGCGGATCTCAACTTCTCCGAACCGGAGGAGACCGGCGCCACGTTCGAGGAAAACGCGACGATCAAGGCGCTCGCCTCGGCAACAGCATCCGGCCTTCCGGCGCTCTCGGACGATTCCGGGCTCGCGGTCGATGCACTCGGTGGAGCCCCCGGCATTTACACGGCGAACTGGGCCGAGCGCGAAGACGGCAGCCGCGATTTCGCCATGGCAATGGAGAAAGTCGAGACGGCGCTGCGTGAGAAGGGCGCCATGACGCCGGAAAGCCGCACAGCACGGTTCGTTTCCGTGCTCTGCCTGGCCTGGCCCGACGGTCATGTCGAACTCTTCCGCGGCGAGGTCGAGGGCCATGTCGTCTGGCCGCCGCGCGGCACGAGCGGTTTCGGCTACGACCCGGTCTTCCAGCCCGACGGCTACGACATCACTTTCGGCGAGATGAGCGCGGAAGAAAAGCACGGCTGGAAGCCGGGCGACAGAGAGGCGCTGTCGCACCGTGCCCGTGCCTTCAAGTTATTCGCCGAGACCTGCCTCGGCGCCTGAGACGGACATGAAACAGAAGGCTTCGCTTACAACGATCGGTGACGTTACGGACCCTGGATTCGGGGTCTATGTCCACTGGCCGTTCTGCGCAGCCAAGTGTCCCTACTGCGACTTCAACAGCCATGTCCGCCACCAGCCGGTGGACCAGCCGCGTTTCGTCGCCGCCTTTCTCAGGGAGATGGCGGCCGTGCGAGCGCTTTCCGGTCCTAGAACCGTGACAAGCATCTTCATGGGCGGCGGTACGCCCTCGCTGATGGAGCCGGCGACTGTCGAGGCGATCCTAAACGGCATCGCCGGGCACTGGCATGTGCCGGACGGCATCGAGATCACCATGGAGGCCAATCCCTCGAGCGTCGAGGCGACGCGCTTCCACGGATACCGGGCGGCGGGTGTCAATCGGGTCTCGCTCGGCGTCCAGGCGCTGAACGATCGCGACCTCAAATTCCTCGGTCGGCTGCACAATGTCGAGGATGCGCTGAAGGCGGTCAGGCTCGCGCGCGATATCTTCCCGCGCATGTCCTTCGACCTGATCTATGCCCGGCCGGACCAGACTGTCGAAGATTGGGAGCGCGAGCTCAAGGAAGCGGTCTCCTACGCCGTGGATCACCTTTCGCTCTACCAGCTCACCATAGAGGAAGGCACGCCCTTCTACGGGCTGCACAAGGCCGGCAAGCTGATCGTCCCCGACGGAGAGCAATCGGCGGTGCTTTACGAAGCGACGCAGGAGATCACGGCGGGGATCGGCATGCCCGCCTATGAGGTTTCCAACCATGCGCAGCCGGGCGCGGAAAGCCGCCACAACCTCACCTATTGGCGCTATGGCGATTATGCGGGCATCGGTCCCGGCGCGCACGGACGCCTGTCCGTCGGAGCTGAGAAGGTGGCGACGGCGACGGAACGCAACCCCGAAGCATGGCTGCGGCTGGTCGAGGAGCGCGGCGACGGCATTGCCGAACGAGAGTTGCTCGATCCTGAAGCGCAGGCTGACGAGCTCCTGCTGATGGGGTTAAGGCTCCGGGAAGGCGTCGACCTCGCCCGCTGGCAGATGCTTTCCGGCCGCGATCCCGACCCGGATCGCGAAGGGTTCCTGATCGAGCACGGCTTCATCGAACGGCTCGGCAATTCGCGCCTTCGCTGCACGCCGGCCGGAATGCTGATCCTCGACTCCGTCGTGGCCGACCTCGCCTGCTGATGGGCGGTGCTGGCCGAGGGCGGTGAACGCCCACCGCGATTGCTTTTCACCGCACCCTGGCCTCGCCTGAAAAGCGTGATGAGGCGACGAAGAAGGCGCCGCAACTCCCCCTCGCTCAACCTGCGCGGCTAGCACATGCGGTCTCCGCAGCAGCAGCTGTGGAGGCGGGCAGGCGGATGGGACAGCGCCGCGATGGGATAAGGAGCCGGGACCGGCTCAACCCTCCTTCTTCACCGGTGCGACGATTGCCCACCTGATGCCGAACGGATCGCGGAGCTGGCCGTAATAGTCGCCCCAGAAGGCAATCTCCAGCGGCATCGTCACTTCCGCGCCAGCCGCAACCGCTCGCTTCCACCAGTAATCCGCGTCGTCGACGACGAGATGGAGGACGAACCCCTCCGGCGGCTTCCAAGGATGATCAAACTCCGGGAAAGGATCGCTCAGCATCAGCGCGCCGCCATTGACGGTCAAATGGCAATGGATGAGCCGCTTGCCGTCGTCGGCATATTTGCGGTGCTCTTCCTGGGCGCCGAAGGCGCGGCCATAGAATTCGGCGCTGGCATTGGCGTCCTCGACACTCAGATAGGCGATGACGCCGGCCATCGGCGGAGGCGACGGCGCGTCCCAGTCGACTTGGGACTTCGGGTCGAGATCGATCGCCGCCTTGAAGCTTCCATCCATGTAGAAGGGCACGGACTCGTGCTGATGCACAATCTTCCAGGTTCCGCCGGCGCGCCTCAGGCCGAGGGTCAGGCGGTACCAGAGGGCAGCCTTCCCGCCGTCCAGCTTTTCGCCGGAAAGATGGGTCAGGGCCGTGGCAAAGGCAACATCTTCACCTGCCGAAATCTCCACATCTTCGAGCCGAAAGCCGAGCGGCCCCTTCCAGGTAGCGAACCATCGCTCGAGCCCCTCGGAATCGCTGTCCGATGCTTTGAGCGGCGGCGCCAGCGAATAGACAAGGCAGTCCTCCGCACCCTGTGCGAGGACGCGGCCTGCATCCTTCCGGCGCATCGCCTCCGCCCAATCCTCAATGACCGCGCGAACGTCCGCAACGGCGGTTCTGCTCCCTGTGTCGGACATGGCTCGTCTCCTTGTCCTGGTTTGAAGCCGAAATCGTGGCGAGCCCGGCTCGCCTCAAAGTCTCGCAACGAGGGCCGCAAGCTGGTCGGCACATTGGCCCCAGCCCTCATGAAAGCCCATTTTCTCGTGCGCCTCCTTATCCGCCATGCTCCAGTGCCGGGCGCGGGCGGTGTAGCGGGTCTTGCCGCCTTCCTCCTCGAAGGTGAGAACCGCCGTCATGAAGGGCTTCTCGGCAGGTTTCCAGGCTTCCGTGAAGGCATCGGTCATGACGAGCTTCTCGTTCGGAACGACGTCCAGATAGACGCCCTGATTGGGATAGAGCTCCCCCTCGGGCGAGCGCATGACGAAACGATTGATGCCGCCGGGCCTGACATCCAGTTCCGCTTCCGTGATCGTCCACGGCAAGGGTGCGAACCATTGCTTCAGGAGTTTCGGGTCGGTGAAGGCGCGGTATACCTTCTCGCGTGGCGCGTCGATCATCCGGATCAGCACGAGATCGCGTTCGTCGGTCTTCGTGTCGGGCACAACGGTCATTTGGAATTCCTCCATGTTGGGTTCGATCCAAGGACGAAGGAAAGTGCCCGATGCCGACAGCGGTCAAATATTTTCTTAGTGCCGTTCTTCCACGTGGGTCGGCTCGGTTTCGCCCGCCAGATGGTCGAGCTCTTTGCGGATGTAGGCGGCCTCCGCCGCGTTCGTGGCGAGCGCGATCGCCCGGTCGAAAGCGGCGCGGGCTTCGCGCCCGCGTCCCAATTGCTTGAGCAGGGCCCCGCGCAGGCCGTGATAATAGAAATAGCCGGAGAGCCTGTCGCCGAGCTGCTCGACGAGAGCGAGCGCCGCCTCCGGCCCTTCGCGCTTCGACACTGCGACTGCCCGGTTCAGGGTCACGACCGGCGATGGTTGCAGCCGTCCGAGCGCCTGGTAGAGCAGGTCGATCTCTTCCCAGTCGGTCAATTCCGGTCGCTCCGCACGGGCGTGCAAGGCGGCAATCGCCGCCTGGATCTGGTAGGGACCGGGGCGGCGATGGCGCATGGCCTTGTCGATCATCGCCAGCGCCTCTGCGATCATCTGTCTGTTCCAGAGGAGCCGATCCTGATCCTCGAGCAGGATGATGCCGCCGTCGGCGTCGAACCGGGCGCGGGCACGCGAATGCTGGAGCAGGAGCAGCGCCGTCAGGCCCATGATCTCAGGCTCCGCTGAAAACAGCCGCAGAAGCAGGCGGGAAAGCCGTATCGCCTCGTCGCACAAATCGGCGGAAACGCCCTCGGGGCCGTTCATCGCCGAATAACCCTCGTTGAAGACGAGATAGATCATCGCCGCCACGGCGGCGAGCCGCTCTCCCCGATCGGCGGCGTCCGGCGTTTCAAAGGGAATGCCCGCGGCTGAGACACGGGCCTTGGCGCGGGTGATACGCTGCTCCATTGCCGCCTCGCTGACGAGGAAAGCGCGGGCGATCTGCCTGACCGACAGGCCGGAGACGATCCGGAGCGCGAGTGCTATCTGTTGCGTCGCCGGCAGGACCGGATTGCTGCAGACGAAGAGCAGCCGCAGGATGTCGTCGCGGTAGTGCGATCCGTCGAGGCGCTCCGCAAGCTCGCCTTCGCGATCTTCGAGGTCGGAAAGCAGTTCCTCGGGCGGGAGCGCCGTCTCGCGGGCCTGCCGGCGCACCTTGTCGATGCCGCTATTGCGGCCGACGAAGATCAGCCAGGCGGCCGCATCGCGCGGCGGTCCGTTCTTCGGCCAGGTCTTCAGCGCCCTGAGGCACGCCTCCTGGAAAGCTTCCTCCGCCTGGTCGAGATTGCGGAAATAGCGCAGAAGCGCACCCATGACCTGCGGCCGCGCCGAAATGAGTGCCAGATCGATCCAGGCGGTGTCGGTCATGAGGGTAGCTCACCGGGTTTGAAAAGAGCGAGGGGGCGGATCTCGTAGGAGCCGGAGCTCGGATTGGCGGCGCTGAGCTCGCGCGCGAAGTCGAGCGCCTCGTCGAGCGAGGCGCAATCGATCAGATAGAAGCCGAGCAATTGTTCCTTGGTTTCGGCGAAGGGGCCGTCGATGACGATCGTCTCGCCGACCTTGTGGCGCAGCGTCGTAGCCGCCGTGGTAGGCAGAAGGCGCGCTACCGGCCCAAGCTTGCCGGCTTCGACATATTTGCGCTGGACGGCAGTAAGGTCACGCATGACCCGGTCGTCCTCCTCCTTACTCCAGGCACTGGTGACGCTTTCATCATTGTAGCAAAGCACGGCATAAAGCATCGGGAACTCTCCGCTCTGTCTGAAGACGAATGGAGAACGTGATAGCCGACAAGCAAGGCGAAAGAAATATTTGGTGAGCTCTCTGCTCAGATCGCGCGGGTGGCGCGAGGGCTTTCCCACGACCGAGCTATCCACCATGCCACAACAAAAGGCCCGGCAGAGCCGAGCCTTGTAACGTTCCGCTTACACAGACAATGCCCTACTCGTTGATCAGTCGCTTCAGGAGCTCGATCTCGTGGCTGAGCTTGGTATCGGCGGCGATCAATTCTTCGATTTTACGCACCGCATGCAGCACCGTCGTGTGGTCGCGACCGCCGAACCGCCGGCCGATCTCCGGGAAGGAGCGCGGCGTCAGGGTCTTGGAAAGATACATGGCGATCTGGCGCGGCTTGACGATAACGCGTGTGCGGCGATTGGAGACAAGTTCCTGGCGCGAGACGTTGTAGTGCTTGGCGACGACGCGCTGGATGTCCTCGATGCGGACGCGGCGCGGCTCGCCGGCGTTGACCAGATGGCCGAGCAGCTCGTCGACGCGCTCGATCGAAAGCTGCGGCTCGAAGGAGCGGCGGAAGAGAAGCTGGTTGAAGGCACCCTCGAGCTCGCGTCCGCTTGCCGTGACATTGCGGGCGACGTGCGAGAGGATTTCCGGGGGGATCTCGAGCGAGGCGTCGTCCTGGCGGGCGGCTTCGAGGCGGCGCTTCAGCATTTCGAGCCGCATCTCATAATCCGGCCCTTCCATCTCGATCGCCACGCCCCCCTGGAGGCGGGAGCGAACGCGGCTGTCAAGCGATTCCAGTTCCCAGGGCGCGCGATCGGCCGCGACAACCACCTGCTTGGCGGAATCGAGCAGCATGTTCAAGAGATGGCAGAACTCGTGCTGGATCGACTTGCCCTGCAGGAACTGCATGTCGTCGATGATCAGCAGATCGATGTTGCGCAGCGATTCCTTGAGCGACAGCGCATCATTGTCGCGGATCGCAGTCGCGAAACGCCACATGAAATATTCGGCGGTCAGGTAGACGACCCGCGGCGCGCGGGCGCCCTGCAAGGCCGCGAGTGCGATCGCCTGGAGCAGATGGGTCTTGCCGAGGCCGACGCTCGAATGAATGAAGAGCGGATTGAAGCGCACGGCGCCGGCACCGGCCTCAGCGATCGTGCGAGCGGCGGCAAGCGCCACGCGGTTTGACGCGCCTTCGACGAAACTGTCGAAGTTGTAGCGCTGATCGAGCGGCGAGCCGAAAAGCGGCGCCTGGGCCGGCTTCGGGGCGCTGGCAACCGCCGCTGCGGCAGCAACTGCGACAGGCGGCGGCGAGGCGGAACGACGGACGGGCGCCGGCGGTTCGGCTGCAGCTGGCGCCGTCTCTTCATGGGTGGACGATCGCTGGCTGCGCGTTGCCGTGCGCACCAGAATTTCCACCTTCAGGATCTCGCCGTCCTCCTGCTGGAAAAGGCCAGTGATGAGATCGAGATAACGGTTGTTGATCCAGGATTTAAGGAACGTCGTGGGCACCGACAAGCGAACGACGCTCTTCGATACGGAATGAAGCTTGAGACGCCCGAACCAGCTGGCGAAAACATCCGGACCGACCTGGGCTTTCAGACGCGCACTTACCCGCTCGAACAGTGCGTCATGCCGCATGTCGTGTTTTTCCCCCGCCGCGTGAGACTGATTGCCGGCCTGAAATCCTTCAGGTGCCGTCGCCAAATTCATCATGTTGCCGCCTTCCAATTGCATTCTCCGACGCCGTCATTGCTGCCGGCTTCATCTCTAATGCCCGTCTGCCGCGGCCGCCTCGAAGGCCATGCCGTTTCCTCGGGCGCCCCTGTCACACCGGTGCGGGTTCCTCATAATCCCGCCACGATGCGCACTGCGCGCATTCGCCTTTCCAGTGCGAATGTCCCCCGCGCCGCTTTATTCCGTTCCAGCGGTCACCTGGGGCCATCTGGAACTTTCCTCTTTACGGCTGCGCCGCACCCTCGTACGAAGCGGTGCAAACCGGTATCTCTTCCTCCTTCAGATCGACACAAGAACAGTTTGGGTTCACGCCCGGAGTACAGCTTAAGGTCGAAATATTCCCATCCCGACACGAAGGCTCGTTCGGCTTTCACTTACTCGACTTGTCTGATGAGTGACGTGGAATTACCCCGCCACAGAGAACAAGAAAGCCGAAGTCATCTCTCGGAAATGACCCCAAAGCATTCCTAATACGGGTTTGGTCCGTGTCCCCTGTGGTAGCCATTTAGGCAGGATCGGACGGCAAGATCAATCGGGTTTTTTACCGCGCGTTAAACGCGGCCGGTTGACTCTCGGGCGCCGTTTTGCATGGGGCTTTCCGAGTCTTGAAAGAATCGCTTTTGAATCAAGGGTTTTGTTTTTCTGCGTTCTTGCTTAGCTGGCAAAAAAGCAAAAAAATAAAAATTCGCTTGACTCGCCTTGGAGGCGATACGTGCGCCGGGAGACACGTCAAGGCCGGAACGTCCTCCGACAAGGCTTTGAAATTCCTGTATAAATAATGTCACGACGTTGCCACAATGTCGAAGGGCGAGATTAACCATGACCGTGTCGGAGTTAAGAATCAGAAGAGCCCGGCGCAAGACGCCAGGCTCTTCATAAACGGATTTTTGTTTAGCCGGCTTAGGCCGAAAGCGCCTTCACGCGCTGGGCCAGACGAGAGACCTTGCGCGATGCGGTGTTGGCATGCACCACGCCCTTGGTGGCGGCTCGCATCAGTTCGGGCTGAGCCGCCTTGAGGGCGGCGGCGGCGGCGGCCTGATCTCCGGATGCGATCGCCTCTTCAACCTTGCGGACGAAGCTGCGGACGCGCGAACGACGGGCCTTGTTCACTGCGGTACGGCGGGCGATCTTGCGGGTCGCCTTTTTCGCCGAAGTTGTATTGGCCATTGATGCCTCTCTTCGAAAACTGACATGAACTCCGCCTTCGCCGTGCCGGGTCACTGCGACCTGTCATCCAAGCAATTCGGGAGCATTCTCGGAAAGCCTGCGTGAGGCGTTCCAGACTGAGGGCGGCGTATAGCGGGAAACCGCTGCCGCGTCAACGCGCAATTTGCGAAAAGCTTGCCTCGCCTCACCTCATCTGTGCTTGAATTCGGCCTTGCGCTTGGCGACGAAGGCGGCCATCCCTTCCTTCTGATCATCGGTGGCGAAAAGCGACTGGAAAAGACGACGCTCGAAACGCAGGCCCTCGGCGAGCGTCACCTCGAGCGAGCGGTTGACCGCCTCCTTCGCCATCATCACAGCCGGCAGCGAGAAGGAGGCGATTTTCTCGGCCGCCCCGAACGCCTCTTCCATCAGCTTGTCCGGTGCGACGACGCGAGCGACGAGCCCCGCCCGTTCGGCCTCGGCTGCATCCATCATGCGGCCGGTCAGGATGAGATCCATGGCCTTGGCCTTGCCGACGGCGCGGGCAAGGCGCTGCGAGCCGCCCATACCGGGAATGACCCCGAGGGTGATTTCCGGCTGACCGAATTTCGCGGTTTCCGAGGCGATGATGAAGTCGCACATCATCGCGAGCTCGCAGCCTCCGCCAAGCGCAAAACCGGACACGGCCGCGATCATCGGCTTGCGGGCGCCGGCAATGTGCTCCCAGCCGCCGAGGAAATCGCCGAGATAGCTTCCAGTGAAATCGAGCGATTGCATCTCCTTGATGTCGGCGCCGGCAGCAAAGGCCTTTTCCGACCCGGTGACGACGATCGCCCCGACATTTCCATCCGCATCGAAGGCTTTCAGAGCCGCGTCGAGTTCGCGCATCAGCACGGAGTTCAGGGCGTTGAGCGCCTGAGGGCGGTTTAGGGTTATCACACCCACCCGCCCGCGCGTTTCGACCAGCAGGGTGTCGTAACTCATTCTCGTGTCCTCCATTCAACGGCTATTTTTGGCAGTGCGGGCAATAAAAGGTCGAGCGCCCCGCCTGAACGATGCGGGCGACGGTACCGCCACAGCCCGGCGCGCGGCAAGCCTCGCCCTCGCGGTCGTAGACGGAAAAGGCATGCTGGAAATAGCCGAGGCTGCCGTCGGCTTGTATATGGTCCTTGAGCGAGGAGCCGCCGGCAGCGATCGCGTCGGCAATCACTTCCCGGATCGCCTCCACCAGGAGAAGAAGAGGCTTTCTCGCGCCGCCTCGCTTGTCGACCAGCGTACCCGCTGGCCTTACCGGCGCGAGGCGGGCGCGCCAGAGTGCCTCGCACACATAGATATTGCCGAGACCCGCGATCGTCCTCTGGTCGAGAAGAGCGGCTTTCAACGGCTGCGACTTTCCGGCAAAACGCGCCGCAAGGTAAGCGGCGTCGAGCGCATTGCCCGTCGGCTCCTCGCCGAGCTCTCGGAAGAAGGCGTGTTCGGCGATAGCCTCACGCCGCGCCAGATCCATGAAGCCGAAGCGGCGAGGGTCGTTATAGATCACCCGCGCCGGGCCGGCATGCCCGTCGAGATGGAAGACCACGTGATCGTGCTTTTCATCCTTGCCACGCAGGGCATGGAAGCCGCCGGGTGCGGTGGAGGCCCCGGCCTCGATGCGGAAAGAGCCGGACATGCCGAGATGGGCGATGATCACATCGCCACCCTCGAGATCGATCATCAGGTATTTGGCGCGCCGCGACAGGGAGAGGATGCGGCGGCCGGAAACAGCGGCGGCGAAGTCTTCGGGGAAGGGAAAGCGCAGATCCGGCCGGCGCAGTTCAGCGCGCACCAGAAGCGCCCCCTCCATCGTTGGCGCCAATCCGCGCTTTACCGTTTCGACCTCGGGCAATTCCGGCATCGGCCGTCTTCCTTTATCCCTCTGTTCATTCCGCCCGCGTACATGCATTCCCATCTCGGGATCGATGACCTATAGGTGCGCTATGCCGCAGCCGAACTCTCTCGCTGAGATAGCGCGGATCGGCCGATTTCGCTATGGTGCCGGCGCATTGGGTTGAAGTGGAGTTTTTTGATGACGGACGAGCGCGCATCGACGGGTGGCGGGATGGAGACCTCCTTCGGTTTCCGCGAAGTCGGCGCGGGCGAGAAGCAGCCGCTCGTCAACGATGTCTTCCACAGGGTCGCCAGGCGCTACGACGTCATGAACGACGTAATGTCGGCGGGGCTCCATCGGGTCTGGAAGGATGCGATGATCGCCGCGCTCAATCCGCCGCGGCGGGAGGACTACCGGGTGCTCGATGTCGCCGGCGGCACCGGCGACATCGCCTTCCGTATCGTGGAAGCGTCGGCCCGCCGAGCGCATGCGACGGTGCTCGACATCAACGGATCGATGCTCGCCGTCGGCGCCGAGCGCGCCCGCAAGAGAGGGCTCACCGCCAATCTGGAATTCGTCGAGGCCAATGCCGAGGACCTGCCTTTCGCCGACAATTCCTTTGACGCCTATACGATCGCCTTCGGCATCCGCAACGTGCCGCGCATCGAGGTGGCGCTGAAGGAAGCCTATCGGGTGCTGAAGCGCGGCGGCCGGCTCCTCGTACTCGAATTTTCCGAGGTCGAGATGCCGCTGCTCGACCGCTTCTATGATGCCTGGTCCTTCCACGCGATTCCGAAATTCGGCAAGCTCATCACCGGCGACGACGCGCCCTATCAATATCTGGTCGAGTCGATCCGGAAATTCCCGAACCAGCGTGATTTTGCCACCATGATCCGCGACGCGGGCTTCTCGCGGGTATCGTTCACCAACTATACCGGCGGCATCGCGGCGCTGCATTCCGGATGGAAAATCTGACCGCATGAGCACGCCCGGAGCATATTTCCGTCTCGTGCGGATCGGCTGGGTGCTCGCGCGCGAAGGTGTGTTTTCCGCGATCCCTTCCGAGCACCTTCCCCCGTCCGCCCGCCTCGCGCAGAAGCTCGTGAGCCTGCTTGCCCGCCGCAAGGCTCGGTTCGAGGAGCGCAGCGGCCGGCTTGCCCGCGCCGTCGAGCGGCTCGGCCCCTCCTATGTCAAGATCGGCCAGTTCCTGGCGACGCGACCGGACGTCGTCGGCGCGGAGATTGCCGCCGATCTGTCGCTGCTGCAGGACCGGATGGAGACCTTTCCGCACAGCGCAGCCAAGGCGGCAATCGAAGATTCGCTCGGCCGCAGCGTCGAAGCGCTCTTCGTCGAATTTTCCGAGCCGCTGGCCGCCGCGTCGATCGCCCAGGTGCACCATGCCATCGTCATGCGCGACGGCCGGCGGGAGCGGGTGGCGGTCAAGGTGATTCGTCCCGGTGTGCGCCAGCGCTTCGCCGCCGACATCGAGGCGATGTACCTCGTTTCCCGCATGCAGGAGCGCTTCCTTGCCTATACGCGGCGGCTGAAGCCTGTGGAGGTGACTAGAACCCTCGAGCAGACGACCAAGATCGAGATGGACCTGCGGTTGGAAGCGGCAGCGCTTTCGGAGCTTGCCGAGAATACGAAGGAGGACTCCGGCTTCCGGGTCCCCAGGGTCGACTGGGAGCGCACCGGGCGCGACGTCGTGACCATGGAATGGATCGACGGCATCAAGATGTCGGATATCGAAGGGCTGAAGGCCGCCGGCTATGACCTCGACAGGCTTGCCGAGACGCTGATCCAGTCCTTCCTGCGGCATACCTTGCGCGACGGCTTCTTCCACGCCGACATGCACCAGGGGAACCTGTTCGTCGACGAGGCGGGCCACATCGTCGCCGTCGACATGGGCATCGTCGGCCGGCTCGGCAAGAAAGAACGCCGCTTCCTCGCCGAGATCCTCTACGGCTTCATCACGCGTGACTACCAGCGCGTCGCCGAGGTGCACTTCGAGGCCGGCTACGTGCCATCCCATCACGATGCCGCAAGCTTCGCCCAGGCGATCCGCGCCATCGGGGAGCCGATCCACGGCCAGCCCGCCGAGACGATCTCGATGGCGAAGCTCTTGACGCTGCTTTTCGAGGTGACCGAACTCTTCGACATGCAGACGCGGCCGGAACTCGTGATGCTGCAAAAGACGATGGTCGTCGTCGAGGGCGTCGCGCGCACACTCAATCCGCGCTTCAACATGTGGCGGGCGTCGGAGCCGGTCGTCGGCAAATGGATCCGCGACAATCTCGGCCCCAAGCGCGTCGTCTCCGATCTGCGCGACGGCCTGCACGCGGCGCTCCGCGTTGCCGAAGCCGTCCCGGAAATTGCCGCCCGCACGGAGCGCTTCTCGAACGACATCATGGCGATGAGCGAAAAGGGCCTGCGTTTCGATGCGGCAACCGCCGAAGCGATCGGCAAGGCGGAAGCGCGCCATACGCGCTCGGGCCGCGTCGCGCTCTGGGTGATCGCGGTCGCGCTCGTTTATATCGCATGGCGGTGGGTTTGAGAGGGCGCCGCTTACTGTAGCTGCGAGGGCAGGATCTGACGTCGTGCGACTGCCCCCTCACCCTAACCCTCTCCCCGCAAGCGGGACGAGGGGACTGGAAGCGCGCCGCTTGCCCCTTCTCCCGCTTGCGGATGCCGCTTGCGGGGAGAAGGTCCTAGCAGGGAGCATGAGGCACGGACGCAAGCACGACTCCCTTTCCGAAGGAGGACTCATGAAGCACGAAGCCGCTCCCCTCCCGTCCGGCGCCTTCCTTCGACAGCGGCGCCGAGCGTGCTTTTATCGTCTGGTCGCCACCACTCCGGCGATCGTCCAGGTGCGGTCGGGGAGCAAGGTGGTGATTGCCGGCGATAGACCGCTGCGGCTCGAGGCCGGCGACTTCGGCCTGCTGCCGGACCACGAGCCGATGTCGATGGAGAACATCCCGAAGGCGCCGCGGGACTATGAAGCGCGCGTCCTCCCCGTTCCGCGCGTTTTCTTCGAGGAGGCCTATGCCCGGCTTGCCTTTGTCACGCCTCCGCCGGCGGCGCTTCCGATGAAAGCCAAGGATTTGCCTGCGGAGGCGGTGGCGCTGTTTGACTTTTGCTGTTCATCGGAAAATCTCGCCACCCTCCCATCCGCGATCGCCACAGCCCGCTTGACGGAACTCATCACCTGGTTCGCGCTGAGCGGGGCCGTGTTGGGCAAGCGGGGAAACCTGCTTTTCAAGGATCGCCTGCGCCGGATGATCGAGACGGATCCCGCGCATGACTGGACCTTGGGCGATGCATCGCGCGCCTTCCATGTGAGCGAGGCGACGCTCCGGCGCAGACTGGCGGCCGAGAATACAAGCTTCAGCGAGACGCTGAGCGACACGCGAATGACGCGGGCGCTCGCCCTCCTGCACACGACGGGGCTGCCAATAGCCCATGTCGCCCAGGAGGTGAGCTACGATTCCCCGTCTCAATTTTCGGCACGCTTCAAGGAGCGGTTCGGCATCAATCCGCGCGACGTGCGTGGCGATCCCGAGATAGTTGAGCGGATCGGGACAGAAGTTGAGCATATCGGGGCAGACAAAGTTCCGGTCTGATCTATCTTCGCAGTGTTCGCAACTGCAGGAAAACTACCATGCGCTTCATCACGTCGCTGCTCGCCTCGAGCCTCATCGGCATCACGGCCGCCTACGCGGAAATGACGGTCACCTCGAAAGACCTGACCCAGGGCAAGCCAATGGCAAACGAGCAGGTCTTTAACGGCTTCGGCTGCAAGGGGAAGAATATCTCGCCACAATTGGTCTGGTCGGGTGCCCCGGCCGACACGAAAAGCTTCGCGATCATGGCCTACGACCCGGACGCCCCAACCGGCTCCGGCTGGTGGCATTGGACGGTGTTCAATGTGCCCGCCGATGTCTCCGAAGTTCAGACCGGCGCAAGCGGCGAGGGCAAACTGCCCGCCGGCGCAGTTGAAGGCCGAACTGATTTCGGCGCGTCCGGTTATGGCGGCGCATGCCCGCCAGAAGGCGATAAGCCGCACCACTACCAGTTTACGGTATACGCTCTTTCCGTCGACAAGCTTCCGCTCGATGAAGCGGCCCCGGGAGCCATGGTCGGCTTCTTCGTCCGGGCCAATACGCTTGACCAGGCGAGCATCGAAGTTACCTACGGGCGGTGATCGGCACTAGCGCATCGGCCCGAAATTCGGAACCGATTCTCGGAAAGCACGGTTCAAAGACGTTGTCGCGCGGGATCAGGAAAAGCGTGTGGCGGTTTTCAGCCGGCATCCCGCTTCGTCGGTCGAGCGCCGCCGCGTCTTCTCAGTCGCGCGAGGCTCGCTTGGCATTCGCCTCTGTTCTTGAATTGCCGACGATAAAAGGAGCCATGCAACAACCCAGACGTTGCTCATGGGGCTCGCGGCAACTCCTGCTGCATATTTCTCAAATCGGTTCCGATTTCGAGAATCATGCAGTAGGGTCGCGGGAAGAACGGGAGCGGCGACAAGCCGGAAGCGGAATGACACTGTCGGGCAGGCGTATCCTTCTCATCATCTCCGGCGGGATCGCGGCCTACAAAAGCCTCGACCTCATCCGGCGGCTCCGCGAGCGCGGCGCAACGGTCCTACCCGTGATGACCGCGGGGGCGCAGCAATTCGTGACGCCGCTTGCCGTTGGGGCGCTTTCCGCATCCCATGTCTTCACCGATCTCTTCTCGCGCGAGGACGAACAGGACGTCGGGCATATCCGGCTCGCGCGCGACTGCGATCTCGTCGTCATCGCCCCCGCAACGGCTGATCTGATGGCAAAGATGGCCAATGGCCATGCGGACGACCTCGCCTCGACGATCCTGTTGGCGACCGACCGGCCGGTGCTCGTCGCGCCGGCGATGAACCCCAGGATGTGGATGCATCCGGCGACGCGCCGCAACCGGTCGACGCTCGTAGGCGACGGGATCCGTTTCGTCGGGCCCGCCTCGGGAGAAATGGCCGAAAGCGGCGAGGCCGGCGAAGGCCGGATGGCCGAACCAATGGAAATCGTCGCCGCTGCAGAGGAATTGCTGAGCGGGGCAAATCCGCTTGCCGGGCGAAAGGCGATCGTCACCTCCGGGCCGACGCACGAGCCGATCGATCCGGTTCGCTATATTGCCAACCGCTCCTCCGGCAAGCAGGGCCATGCGATTGCGGCGGCGCTCGCCCGGCTCGGGGCTGATGTTACGCTCGTCTCCGGGCCGGTGACGATCCCCGATCCCGCCGGCGTGCGCGTCGTCCGGGTCGAGCGTGCCGAGGAGATGCGCGATCAGGTGCTCGCCGCGCTCCCGGCCGATATTGCCGTGATGGTGGCGGCGGTCGCCGACTGGCGTGTCGCCTCTCCCGCCGGCAACAAAATAAAGAAACGGCCGGGCGAAGCCCCTCCCCCGCTGCATCTCACCGAGAACCCGGACATACTGAAGATCATCGGGCATCATCAGGCTCGTCCAAAACTGGTGATCGGCTTTGCCGCGGAAACGGAGAATGTCGCCGAGAACGGCCGCGCGAAACTCGAGAAGAAGGGCGCCGATTACATTCTGGCGAACGACGTTTCGCCTGCGACCGGCATCATGGGCGGCGACCGCAATCGAGTGAGGCTGATCGGGCGCGAGGGCATCGAGGAGTGGCTGGAGATGGGCAAGGACGAGGTTGCCGAAAAGCTGGCGGCGCTGATTGCCGAAATCCTTGCAGCCGACCTGCCATGACAGGAAAGCCCCTAGGTGAGTTGCAGGTTGCTTCCGGCAGCCCTCGAAAATGGCGCGACGGCCGGTGACTCGCGAAACGGAATGTCGGCTGCGCCGAAAAGGCGCACGTCGACGCCGTTTTCGCCGACGATGACAGCGGAACCGTCCGGTATTTCCGCCCAGGCATTGTCGTCGTTGAGGGGCTCCGAAACCAGGCAGTAACCGCCATCCGCCCCCATGGGCGCGGCGTAAAGCGTCGGAGCTTTTCGGTCGGAGGCATAGCGGACTGCATAAAGATCCTCGCCGTTGGAAAAGGCGGCGGTGAAGCGAACGAGCACCGGACGAGCCATATGCGCGGCCAACCGCTCGACGAAGCCGAGCGTTTCGGCCACCGCACCAAGCGGATCACGGTCGAGGCCGAATTGCAGGGCCAGCAGGAAAAGCAGCTCCGAATCCGTGGTGCCGGTGCGCGCGGCATAAAGCTCGTCCTCGAGCATGTTCTCCATCGACCGGCGCAGATGCTCGAAATCGCCGATCTGCCCGTTGTGCATGAAGCACCAGCGACCATGGACGAAGGGGTGGCAATTGTCACGCCGCGTGCCGCCGCCGGTCGCCGCGCGAACATGGGCGAGGAACAGGCGCGAGCGGATCTGCCTGGCAATGCTTTTCAGGTTGCAGTCGGACCAGGCGGGCAGGATGTCGCGATAACGGCCCGGTTCAGGACGATCGCCATACCAGGCGATGCCGAAGCCGTCGCCATTGGTCGCCGTCTTGGCACGGGTCGCGCAATGAGACTGTTCGATCAACGAGTGTGCCGGCGACGTGACCAGTTCTTCGAGATAGAGCGGTTCTCCACGATAGGCTGCCCAACGGCACATGCGTCAATCACTCCGGCCTACGGATTTCGGTCAATCCACGCGTTCATTCCCATTGGAGCGAGCCCATTGGAGCCCATTGGAGCGGGATGCGAGCGAAAACCGCCGCATAGTTTTCCTCGGCCTGCTTGCTGCGATTCGTCAACCAGGGTGGCGCCATATTCCAATGGAACATGGTAAAAATGCGTTAACGATTCCCGCTCTGCGTGATGTCGCCGGACAACCTGGAGCATTGCTGGGCCTGAAAGCGGCACTTTTTCGAACAAGCATTCCATATTGACAAATTTCGTACAGTTTATTTCATTCCCGATGATCAAAGGCGAACTGCTCGGGAGGAGAACATGAGCGACAGACGCAGATTGGGGATCGGCCTGATCGGCACGGGCTTCATGGGCAAGGCTCACGCACTCGGCTTCACGATTGCGGCGCGGGTTTTCGACCTGCCGTTCGAATTGGATCTGGTTTCCGTGGCGGACGTGACCGCCGAAAGCGCCGAGGCTGCACGGGCGCGGCTTGGCTTTCGCAAGGCGACCGCCGATTGGCGCGAGCTTCTGACCGATCCCGCGATCAACGTCATCGACATCACCACGCCGAACCTGCTGCACAAGGAGATGGCGCTCGCGGCCATCGCCCACGGAAAACACGTCTATTGCGAAAAGCCGCTGGCACCGACGGTCGCCGACTGCGCCGAGATGGTGGCGGCCGCTGAAAGGGCCGGCGTTGTCACGCAGGTCGGTTTCAACTACCTGAAAAACCCACTGATCTTCCTTGCGAAGGACATCATCGAAAGCGGCGAGATCGGCGAAATCCGCTCGTTCCGCGGCGTTCACGCGGAAGATTTCATGGCGGATGCCAGCATTCCGTGGGCCTGGCGCCTCGATCCTCGCAGCGGCGGCGGCGCGCTCGCCGATATCGGCAGCCATGTCATCGCCTGCATGCGCCACCTCGTGGGCCCTATCAAGTCCGTTCTCGCCGAGACCGTCATCCATATCCCCGAACGTCCCGTCGCGCGCGGAGCGGTCGAGACGCGCGCCGTCGAAGTGGACGACATCGCCCGCGCCTTCGTCCGCTTCGAAGGAGGCGCGAGCGGCAGCTTCGAGGCAAGCTGGATCGCTACCGGCCGCAAGATGCAGCACGATTTCGAGATCTACGGTTCCAAAGGCAGCATCATCTTCACCCAGGAACGATTGAACGAAATCCGGGTCTATTACGCCGGCGACGGCGTCCGTAGCCGCGGATTCCGCACCATCTGGGCGGGACCGGAACACCCGCCCTACGGCGCATTCTGCGTGGCGCCCGGCCACCAGATCGGCTTCAACGACCTGAAGGCGATCGAGGTTAACGAGTTCCTGGAGGCCATCGCCAAAGGTGGGCGGGCCTCCACGGACTTCCGCGAGGGCTACGAAGTGCAAAAGGTGCTTTCCGCCACTTACCGGTCTGCCCGTACGAATGAATGGGTGGACATCGGCTGATCCGCGACGCAGCGGCGGGAAAGTCCGCGAAATGGAACGTCCGTTCTATCGTGACGGCCCCTATTCGATTAGACTGAGGCGAACGGAACACGAGCAGGCCAAAACATCCGGAGACGCTTGAACGATGCCAACGCCAGAGATGCGAACGCCAGAGTCGACCACCGACGCCCCCCAGGATTTCGAGGCGCTGAAGGCCGTCATTCTCGAGCGGAAGGCGCAATTGCCGAAGCGTCTGAAACAGGTCGCGGCCTATTCGCTCGACCATCCGGACGAGATTGCCTTCGGCACGGCGGCAAGCATCGCAACCTCCGCGGATGTCCAGCCTTCCACACTCGTGCGCTTCGCCCAGCATTTCGGCTTCGAAGGCTTTTCCAGCCTGCAGCAGATCTTTCGCGCGCGCCTGCGCGAGCGCACGCCCGGTTACGAGGATCGGCTGAAGGCGTTGCGCGGCAATGACCATGCCACCCTCGAAAGCGGCTCCATCTTCAACGGCTTCGTTGCGGCCGCCCACCGGTCGCTCGACAACGTCGCAAGAGCGATCCATCCGGAGGCTTTTGAAAAGGCCGTCGACATTCTCGCTAAGGCGGACACGATCTTTCTGATCGCCAAGCGCCGCTCCTACCCGATCTCCAGCTATATGGCCTATGCCTTCGGCAAGCTCCGGGTGAAGTACCAGCATGTGGGCACGGCCGCCGGTATCGACGACGATATGCTGGCGATGGCGAACAAACAGGACGCAGCCTTCGCCGTCAGCTTCTCCCCCTATGCCTCGGAAAGCGCAGCCCAGGCCCGCTTTCTCGCCAACCGCAAGGTGCCGGTCGTCTCGCTGACCGACTCTGCCTTCTCGCCTCTCGCCGAATCTTCCAAGGTCTGGTTCGAGCTGGTGGAGGCCGACCATGCCGGCTTCCGTTCGCTTTCCGCCAGCATGGCATTTGCCATGGCGCTGACCGTGGCGATCGCCGAGAAGCGCCGACGGCAAGGTGATGGCGGCGACTTATAGAACGAAAATTCCATATTGACGAACTGACGGAATTTATGTTTCATTACCTGATCGCCCATGATAAAAGGATAACTGTCGGCGCCGGCACGGCGTCCGCAGGGAGGAAGCAGTGAGCCAGGTTCCATCGGCCCAAATTCCGTCGACAAAGGGCGACAAGCCCCTCGACATCATCACAATCGGCAGAGCCTCGGTCGACCTTTACGGCCAGCAGATCGGCACCCGGCTCGAAGACGTGTCAAGCTTTGCCAAATCGGTCGGCGGCTGCCCCTGCAACATTTCCGTCGGCACGGCGCGCCTCGGTCTCAAATCGGCGCTGCTGACGCGCGTCGGCGACGAGCAGATGGGGCGCTTCATCCGCGAGCAGCTTCAGCGCGAGGGAGTGGAAACCCGCGGCATGGTGACCGATCCGGAACGGCTGACGGCGCTTGCGATCCTCGCGGTCGAGAACGAGAAATCCTTTCCGCTGCTTTTCTACCGCGACAATTGCGCCGACAATGCTCTGTGCGAGGAGGATATTTCGGAAGAGTTCATCCGCTCCGCCCGGGCGATCCTCGTCACCGGCACGCATTTCTCCAAGCCGAACACCGACGCTGCGCAGCGCAAGGCGATGCGTATCGCCAAGGAGAGCGGCGCCAGGATCGTCTTCGACATCGACTATCGCCCGAACCTCTGGGGCCTTGCCGGCCATGATGCGGGCGAGAGCCGCTACATCGCCTCAGATCGCGTGTCGGCACATTTGAAGACCGTGCTCGGCGATTGCGACCTGATCGTCGGCACCGAGGAGGAGGTTCTGATCGCGTCGGGCGAGGGCGATCTCCTCCAGGCGCTGAAAACCATCCGCACGCTCTCCAACGCCACGATCGTCTTGAAGCGCGGACCGATGGGCTGCATCGTGTATGACGGGCCAATTTCAGACAACCTCGAAGACGGCATCGTCGGCAAGGGCTTCCCGATCGAGGTCTACAATGTGCTCGGCGCCGGCGATGCCTTCATGTCCGGTTTCCTGCGCGGCTGGCTCACCGGCGAGCCGCATGCGACATCCGCCACCTGGGCCAATGCCTGCGGTGCCTTCGCGGTCTCGCGCCTGCTCTGTGCTCCGGAAATCCCGACCTGGGTCGAGCTGCAATATTTCCTCGAGCACGGCAGCAAGGAGAAGGCGCTGCGCAAGGACGAGGCGATCAACCACGTCCATTGGGCGACGACACGCCGGCGCGACATCCCGCTTCTAATGGCGCTCGCGATCGACCATCGCAGCCAGCTCGAGGATATTGCCGAGGGCAATCCGGACCTGCTGGCGCGCATTCCGGCCTTCAAAGCGCTGGCCGTCAAGGCCGCGGCCGAAGTCGCCGCCGGGCGGCCCGGCTTCGGCATGCTGATCGACGACAAGTATGGCCGCGATGCGCTCTTCGCAGCCGGCGCCTATCGCGATTTCTGGATCGCCAAACCGATCGAGCTACCGGGCTCGCGGCCGTTGCAGTTCGAGTTCGGCCAGGACCTCGGCAGCCGCCTCATCGATTGGCCCGTCGACCATTGCATCAAGGTGCTCGCCTTCTTCCATCCGGACGACCCGGCCGAGCTCAAGGCCGCCCAAATCGCCAAGCTGCGCTCGGCCTTCGAGGCGGCGCGCAAGGTAGGCCGCGAGATCCTGATCGAAATCATCGCCGGCAAGCACGGCCCGCTCGACGACCAGACCATTCCGCGCGCGCTCAACGAGCTTTATGATGCGGGTCTGAAGCCCGACTGGTGGAAGCTAGAACCGCAGGCAAGCCGCGGCGCCTGGGCCGCTATCGACGCCGTGATCGAGAAGCGCGATCCGCTCTGCCGGGGGGTTGTGCTCCTCGGCCTGGAGGCGCCCTACGAGGCGCTGAAGGACGGCTTTGCCGCCGCAAGGACATCGAAGATGGTGAAGGGCTTCGCGGTCGGCCGGACGATTTTCGCGGACGCCGCCAAGACCTGGCTCAACGGCTCGATGAGCGACGAGGAGGCCGTTGCCGACATGGCCGCGAAATTCAAAGCGCTGGTGGACCTCTGGCTGCGATTAGGTGAAACCAAGGCTGCATAGGTAAAAACAGCCGACGAGGCGGATGAGGAATGGTGCGAAGCGGCTCCCACCCGCATCGCGCTTTGGCCATGAAATTCGACAGCCTGTCGGCGGCATCAAACAAAGAGGGGCGGGAATCCGCCACCAGGAGGAAACAAAATGAGCCAGAAAACCGTGCGCCTGACCATGGCACAGGCCGTGGCCCGGTTCCTTACGCGGCAGCTGACCGATATCGATGGCGAGCGGGTGCCGATCTTCGGCGGCGTTTTCGCGATCTTCGGCCATGGCAATGTCGCCGGCGTCGGCGAGGCGCTTTATGCGGTGCGCGAAACCCTGCCGACCTATCGCGCCCAGAACGAGCAAGGCATGGCGAATGCCGCCATCGCCTTCGCCAAGGCGAGCTTCCGGCGCCGCTTCATGGCCTGCACCTCCTCGATCGGCCCCGGCGCGCTCAACATGGTGACCTCGGCGGCGCTCGCCCATGTCAACCGTCTGCCCGTCCTGTTCCTGCCCGGGGATGTCTTCGCCAACCGGCGGCCCGACCCGGTGCTGCAGCAGGTGGAGGGCTTTGGCGACGGCACGATTTCGGCCAATGACTGTTTCCGCCCCGTCTCGCGTTACTTCGACCGCATCACCCGCCCCGAACAGATCATTCCGACACTCCGTCGCGCAATGCAGGTGCTGACCGATCCGGCCGATTGCGGCCCGGTGACGCTCTCGCTCTGCCAGGACGTCCAGGCCGAGGCCTACGACTATCCGGAATCCTTCTTCGACGAGAAGGTCTGGGTGCCGCGCCGGATCGAGCCCGATTGCGACGAGCTCGCCGCGGCAATCAAAATGCTCAAAGAGGCGAAGAAGCCGATCATAATTGCCGGCGGCGGCGTGCTCTATTCGGAAGCGAGCGTCGAACTCGCGACTTTCGCCGAGAAGCATGGCATTCCGGTCGTCGAGACACAGGCCGGCAAGTCCTCGCTGCCGCATTCGCATCCGCTCAACATGGGCTCGGTCGGCGTCACCGGCACCTCGGCGTCGAACAGGCTTGCGGAGGAGACCGACATGGTGCTCGCCGTCGGCTCGCGACTGCAGGACTTCACGACCGGCTCCTGGGCGCTTTTCAAGAATGACGAATTGACGATCGTCGGCCTCAACGTCCAGCTCTTCGATGCCGGCAAGCACAATGGTTTACCGCTGATCTCGGACGCGCGCGTCGGTCTGAAGCGGATCTCGGCCGGGCTCGGCGATCACAAGGCCGACAGCGGCTGGACCGAAAAAGCCAAGGCGGGCAAGGCCGAATGGCTGGTGGCGGCCGACAAGGCAACCGCCACAACGAATGCTGAGCTTCCCTCCGATGCCCAGGTGATCGGCGCGGTCCAGCGCGCCCGCGGCGGCCCGAACTCGACGCTCGTCTGCGCAGCCGGCGGCCTGCCCGGGGAATTGCACAAACTGTGGCAGGCCGAAGAGCCCGGCGGCTACCACATGGAATACGGTTTCTCGACCATGGGCTATGAAGTGGCCGGTGGCCTCGGCGTCAAGCTCGCCCGGCCGGAGCGCGACGTGATCGTCATGGTCGGCGACGGCAGCTACATGATGCTGAACTCCGAGATCGCCTCCTCGATCATGCTCGGCGCGAAGTTCACCATCGTGCTCCTGGACAATGCCGGCTATGGCTGCATCAACCGGCTGCAGATGGAAACCGGCGGTGCCAACTTCAACAATCTGCTGAGGGACACCCATCACGTGGAACTGCCGCAGATCGATTTCGCCGCGCATGCCGCAGCGATGGGCGCCGTCAGCCGCAAGGTCAGCTCGATTCCCGAACTGGAAACGGCGCTGGCGGAAACCGCAAATGAAACGCGCACGACGGTGATCGTCATCGATACCGACCCGCTGATTACGACGGAAGCCGGCGGGCATTGGTGGGACGTCGCGGTTCCGGAAGTTTCCGAGCGTGAGCAGGTGAAGACGGCACGCCAGGGCTATGAGAAGGCGTTGCAATCGCAGCGCTTCGGCTGAGCATAGGCAGGTCCCCACCCTATCCGCAGCTGCTGCGCAGGACGGGCAGCCGGATGAGGGGCTGGTCCGCCCCATCAAACACCAGATAACAAACCATCCGCCCCGACGCGGATGATTCAATGGGAAATGAAGAACCATGATCCGCTATGGAACCAACCCGATTGCCTGGAGCAATGACGACGACCATTCGATCGGAGCGCATCTGACGCTGGAGGATTGCCTTTCCGATTGCCAGAAGATCGGTTTCGACGGTATCGAGAAGGGCCATAAGATGCCCTCCGACCCGGATGCACTGAAGCAGAAGCTAGCCTCTTACGACCTCGTTTTTGTGTCCGGGTGGCACTCCACCAATCTTCTCACCCACGACGTCGAGGTCGAGAAGAGGGCGATCCAGCCGCATCTCGACCTCTTGAAGCACAATGGCTGCAAGGTGGCGATCGTCTGCGAGACCTCGAACGCCATTCACGGAGACGACTCGAAGTCGCTGGTCGGGGACAAGCCGGTGCTGCCGGCCGATCAGTGGAAGAAGTTCGGCGCCGACCTCGAGGCGATTGCTGAATATTGCGCCGACCAGGGCATCGATCTCGTCTACCACCACCACATGGGCACGATCGTCCAGACCGGCGAGGAGATCGACCTCCTGATGCAAAATACCGGTCCTGCGACCAAGCTGCTGCTCGACACCGGCCATGCCTGGTTCGGCGGTTCCGATCCGGCGGAAGTCGCGCGCAGATACATGGGCCGCGTCCGCCACATACATTGCAAGAACGTCCGGCCGGCGGTCCGCGAAGTGGTCGAGAATGAAGGCCTCTCCTTCCTCGAAGGCGTACGCCGCGGCGTATTTACGGTTCCCGGCGACCCCGAAGGCGGCGTCGATTTCCTGCCGGTGCTGAAAATTGCGGCCGAACACGGCTATGATGGCTGGCTGGTGATCGAGGCCGAACAGGATTCGGCCGTGCGCAACCCGTTCGAATACCAGTCGATGGGGCTGAAATCGCTGAGGGCGTTTGCCAAGGAAGCCGGGCTTGTCAAGTAGCCACTCAATCGGAGGTCGGGATACCCCTCATCCGGCTGCCCCTCCTCCGCAGCAGCTGCGGAGGGTGGGCCGCCACCTTCTCCCCGCTCGCGGGGGGAAGGCATATGCCGCAATTCAAAGTGCTACAGCGGCCTTTGCGCGTCTTGCTAGGAAGCGCGGCGCTGTAGTGTCGTCATCAAGGTCAGGAGTCCGCACATGTCCAAACTGCTCGTCAAACCCAAGGCACAGTCCGGCCTGATGCAGCAGATCACGCCAGAGAGCGCCGGCTGGACCTATGTCGGTTTCGCGCTCAACCGGCTGAAGCCGGGCGAGACGGCCGGAGGGAATGCCGGCGACAAGGAACTCTGCCTAGTGCTCGTCTGCGGCAAGGCGAAGATTTCCGTCGACGGCGAGGACTTCGGCGAGCTTGGCGAGCGCATGACGCCATTCGAAGGCCAGCCCTATGCGGTCTACGTGCCGAAGGGCAGCGGCTGGCGGGCGGACGCCACCACCGGTCTCGATCTTGCCGTTTGCTCCGCACCCGGCGGCGAAGGCTTCAAGGCTAAGGTCATCCGCCCGGGGACGCATCCGCAGATGACCCGCGGCAAGGGCACCAATACCCGTTACGTCACCAACATCATGCCGGAAGACGACGGCTCGGCCCAGTCGCTGCTCGTGGTCGAGGTGATCACGCCCGGCGGGCACACCTCCTCCTATCCGCCGCACAAGCATGACCAGGACAACCTGCCGGCCGAAAGCTACCTCGAGGAAACCTACTACCATCGCCTGAACCCGCCGCAGGGCTTCGCGATGCAGCGCGTCTATACGGACGACCGCTCGCTCGACGAGACCATGGCGGTGGAGGACGGCGACGTAACGCTCGTTCCGAAGGGTTACCACCCGGTCGCCGCCATTCATGGCTATGACTCGTACTACCTCAATGTCATGGCCGGGCCGAAGCGGGTCTGGAAATTCCACAACGCCAAGGAACACGAGTGGCTGTTCACCGGCGTTTAAACCCGCAGGGAACTCTCTGGACGAATGAGAACGGCGCTCTATCCTTCCTCTCCGGGGGAAGAATGGAGCGTTCGGAATGCATATCGAAGGCGAGTGCCATTGCGGCTTCGTGACTTACGAAGCGGAAATCGATCCCGAACATGTTGCAATCTGCCATTGCACCGATTGTCAGCGTCTGACGGGGGCGGCCTATCGCGTGAGCGCGAGCACGCCGAGCACGTCCTTCCGGCTGACGGGCGGGGACCCCAAGCTTTACATCAAGATCGCCGAAAACGGGCGAAAGCGCCTGCAATACTTCTGCCCGCAATGCGGCTCCCCGATCTATACGACCGGAACGGACGAGGATGCCAGGGAGGTCGGCATCCGGCTCGGTACGATCAACCAGCGGCGCGAGCTCAAGCCGCGGAAGCAGATCTGGTGCTCATCAGCCCTGCCATGGATCGGAGATGTCGCCGGCTTGCCCGGACGTCCGCGCGGATAACGGGATTAGCGGGATTAATAGCCGAACTTAGGCGACCGGATAGGGTCCGTCCGAAAAGACCGTGTCGTGGTAGCCCTTGGAACCGATCTCGCGGGCGAGCGGGCTGAGGAAGTCCTCGCCGTTGCGCAGAGACTTCAGCACGTGGCGGAAATCGTATTTCGGCCGCCAGCCGAGCGACGCGGTCGCACTTGCGCTCACATAGACTCGGTCGATCGCCGGGAAGAGTTTCCAGCCACGCGCGGCAAAAAGCGCCTCGCACTCAGGAAAATGACGCAGTACGACAGATGGGGCATCGGCGCGCAACTCGGCGAGATCGTCACGTGTAAATGGCGTCGGTGCGGAGACGATATAGCGGCCGAAGCGGCTCTCCTTCGCTCTCTCGAGCGCCGCGAGATGCGCGCTCACCACGTCCTCGATGTCGGCCCGGCGATAGAGCAGCTCGTTCGCCTGCACATTGGCGATTTCATAACGGCTGCGGACATTGGCATCGTCGTCCGCCTCGGGAAAGAAACGCGAGGTGCGCAGGATGATGGTGGCAAGCCCGTGCCGGCGTGCAAAGAGCTCGCACAGCCCCTCCGCCGCGACCTTGCTGACGCCGTAGATGTTGCGCGGGATCGGCATCACGTCCTCGGTGATCCAGGCGGCCGGCTTGCCGGGCGCCGGCGTCAGCGCCGAACCGAAGGCGCTCGTGGTGCTGGTGAAGACAAAAGCGCCGACGCCCGCCTCCGCGGCCACTTCGAGCAGGTTGAGCGTACTGGCTATGTTGGTCTCGACGAAATCGGAATAGCCATGACTCGCGACATGCGGTTTGTGCAACGTCGCCGCATGAATGACGCCGCGCGCGCCCTTGAGCGCGCGGCGGACGAACGCGCGGTCGCCGATCGTTCCGACAAAATCGGTGAAATCAGAGCGTTTGATGTCGATGCCGCGCACGTCGCGACCTGCTCCGCGCAGCACCCGCACCAGCGCCTCGCCCAGATGGCCAGCGCTTCCCGTCACCAGAATCGTCATGCGTCACTCCTCGTTTTACTTGAGGCTAGCCGGGGCCACCGGGCAGGAACAACGCATAAATTATACGTCGCGATCACATGAGCGTCGTCACGAGGCGACCTAACGCCCCATCGGCGAGCGGAATCTTCTCCCAAAGCACGCGGCCGGCGACGATCGGTACGTCGTCGCGGCCGTTCGGGCCGGTATCGACGACCAGCGACGCCAGGCGGCTCTCGTACCAGCCGAGATCTGCGAGCTCACCTTCCGCCTTCTGGATTTCCGCCGAGGCGTAACGGAACATCGGCGCTCCGAGCATATCCTGCCGCCACTCGGCCCGCCGCGGTAGGGAGGCCGCCAGCAGCCGGTGCGAATGGTCGCAGATCAGGTGAACCCGTGCCGTCGATGTTTCGACCAGCCGCTTGAGCGCGACATTGGCTGTCAACGATCCAGCAAAGAGGCGATCCAGCGCCCGTTGCTGACTGTCTGAGGGCGTGAGCACGCCTGCTTCCCAGCGCGACACGGTCGCCTGGCTGACCTGCAGGAGTTCCGCCACATGGCTCTGCTTCATGCCGTTCAGAAGCCGCAGCCGCTTCAGGGCTCGCCCCGTATAAAGCATTGCACCCTCCTTGAAGGCCGTGCGCATCGATGTCGCTTGCCAGACCGCATGCGCTTTGCGGCATCGATGAAAGGCTATACCACCAGGACGGCTCAACCAAGAACAGCGACGGAGCGGGCGTGAAAAGGGCCATTTCAGGGTGCTGCCGCGCCGCATTGCCGGGATAGACGTGGTTGAGGCCGCCACCGACCACCCCTTCGCGCACCACACGCACGAGCAGTTCGGAATCGGCCTGATCCATGAGGGGGCGCATGTAAGACGGCTCATTGACGAACTCGTAGCAGCAATCCGCGCAGTCTGAACCCGCGGAGCGCCGTGCTGAATCGCTCGGCGCCGCGCTTCGATTGCTGAAGGAAACGGCCTCTGTTTCCGTCATGCCGCCTTGGCGACGTGATACTCCTTGACCGCCACCATCTTGATCGCCGGATAGCGTTCCGACTCGTAACGCAGCGAGAAGCCATCCTGCGCCATGAACACCGGATCGCCGTCGAGGTCGCGGGCGATGTCGCCCCGATGGGCGGAGATGAACTTGTCGAGGTCGGCCGGACTTTCTGCGGATATCCAACGGCAAACGGAGAAGCGCGACATCTCGAAGGAGACGGGCAGGCCATACTCCGCCTGAAGACGTTCCTTAAGCACATCCAATTGCAGCGCGCCGACGACGCCGACGATCGCAGGCGCCCCGTCATCCGGGGAGAAGAGCTGGACGACGCCCTCCTCTGCCATCTGCTGCAGCGCCTCCTTGAGTTTCTTCGCCTTCATCGCATCCTCGAGCCGCACGCGGCGGAGAATTTCCGGCGCGAAGTTCGGCACGCCCTGGAAGACGAGCGGCTCGCCTTCGGTCAGCGTGTCGCCGATCCTAAGCGTTCCGTGGTTCGGGATTCCGACCACGTCTCCGGCAAAGGCGGTGTCGGCGAGCTGACGCTGCGAGGCGAAGAAGAATTGCGGTGCCGTCAGGCCCATCTGCTTGCCGGTGCGCGACAGACGCGCCTTCATGCCGCGCGCGAGCTTGCCCGAGCAGACGCGGACGAAGGCGATGCGGTCGCGGTGGTTCGGATCCATGTTCGCCTGGATCTTGAAGACGAAGGCGGTCATCCGATCGTCCGTCGCCTCTACGGTGCGGATATCGGCGACCTGGGCGCGGGGCGGCGGCGCGAAGTCGCTGAGCGCATTGATGAGGTCTCGGACACCGAAGTTGCGGAGAGCCGAGCCGAAGAAGACCGGTGTCAGATGGCCTTCGAGGAAAGCCTTGCGGTCGAAAGGCTTGCAGGCCTCGATCGCCAGCGTCGTTTCCTCGATGAAGGCTTCGCGCTCGTTCTCGGGCAGGCGGTGAGAAGCCAGTTCCGGGTCATTGACCTTGGTCAGCCGCTCCTGCGTATCGGCGCCGCGCACCTCGTTGGTGGCGAGATGATAGGTGCCGCAGAAGGTCTTCGAGCGGCCGACCGGCCAGGTGACCGGCGCGCAGTCGAGCGCCAGCTTGCCCTCGACTTCGTCGAGGATCTCGAAGGGATCGCGGCTCTCCCTGTCCATCTTGTTGACGAAGGTGATGATCGGGATATCGCGCAGGCGGCAGACCTCGAACAGCTTCAGCGTGCGCGGCTCGATGCCCTTGGCGGCGTCGATGACCATGACAGCCGCATCGACCGCCGTCAGTGTCCGGTAGGTGTCGTCGGCGAAATCCTCGTGGCCGGGCGTGTCGAGCAGGTTGAAGACCGTGTCGTTGTATTCGAAGGTCATCACCGAGGTCACGACCGAGATACCGCGCTCGCGCTCGATTTTCATCCAATCCGAGCGGGTCTGGATACGGTCCTTCTTCGCCTTGACCTCGCCGGCGAGCTGGATCGCGCCGCCGAAGAGAAGAAGCTTTTCGGTGAGGGTCGTCTTACCGGCGTCCGGGTGTGAAATGATCGCAAATGTGCGGCGGCGGGAGACCGCCTCGGCAATGCTTTCGGCCATGATCGAGGTTCCTGTGAGTTGCGGCGTCTTTACAGGTTCAAGGGCCAATATGCAATTGACTGCCGGGAGACCGATGCTGTTATGGCGGAATGATCATGAACGCGCCCGATAGCCAGCCCGCCCTCACACTCGTCCGCCTGCCGCATGCAGACGGTCTCGATCTACCCGCCTACGAGACCGCAGGCGCGGCCGGCATGGACCTTCGCGCGGCTCTTGTGGCCGAAGCGCCGGTGACGATCCCGCCGGGCGGCCGGGCGCTCGTGCCGACCGGCTTCATCTTCGAGATCCCTGCCGGTTACGAGGGCCAAGTGCGGCCGCGTTCAGGCCTTGCCTTCAAGCACGGCATCACCTGCCTCAATACGCCGGGCACGATCGACAGCGATTATCGCGGCGAGGTGAAGGTGCTGCTCGTCAATCTGGGCCAGGAGGATTTCACGGTCGAGCGCGGCATGCGCATCGCCCAGATGATTATCGCGCCGGTGGTACAGATGACCGTGCGCGAGGCGGACGGCGCCAGTGCCACCGCGCGCGGCGCCGGCGGCTTCGGCTCGACCGGGTCCAGCTAATACATGTGTCGCCCAAAAGTGTGCAGCGGTTTTGGGACAACGACATGCATATGAAACAAGGACCTAAAGCGGCGGCAGCCGCCGCTTGACGGGCGTCGACTTGACGATCGAGGTATTGGTCTGCGCCTTCTCGGCGATGCGGTCGAGGATGGTATCGAGTTCTGCCATGTCGCGCACCAGCATCTTGGCAACGAAGCAGTCGTCGCCCGTGACCTTGTCGCATTCGACGATCGCCGGCGTCTCCTGGATCAACCTTTCGACGATGTGCAGCATGCCCGGCATCGGCCGAACGCGGACGATGGCCTGCAGCGGATAGCCGAGCCGGACCGGATGGACGGAGATGGTGAAGCCGTCGAGCACGCCGCGTTCCTCGAGCTTTCGCAGACGCTCGGCCGCGCTCGGCGAGGAGAGCCCCGCCTCCTCAGCGAGTTCCTTCAGCGACACCCGGGCGTTGGCGGCCAGAATTTCGAGGATGCGTCGGTCGAGTTCGTCCAGCATGGATATCCCTGTTAGCAAGAAAGCGCCATTTCCCTTTCATAATTAGGCATTATTCCACATTCTCCTTTCGCGATCCATATCAATCGGCCATGCGGCTCACTATTCTGCGCCAGAACGGAAGGAGAAATGGCCATGGATAAGGATGTCCGGCGCGGAAGCGCGGAAATGACGGCGGCAATGCTGATCTCGGGAACGATCGGATGGTTCGTGCTGATGTCGGCGCAGACGGTCACCGGCGTCGTCTTCTGGCGCTGCGTCTTCGGGGCGGCAACGCTTGCCCTTCTGGCGGCGCTCTTCGGCCTCCTCGACTTTCGCCATCTGCGCATGAAGGTCATGGCTCTGTCGGCGCTTGGCGGGGTTGCGATCGTCGTCAACTGGCTGCTGCTCTTCGGCGCCTATCCGCGCGCTTCGATCTCGATCGCGACGATGGTCTACAACACCCAGCCATTCATGCTGCTCGGACTGGGCGCTTTTTTTCTCGGAGAGCGGATCACCGGCAGCAAGCTCTTCTGGCTCTCGGTATCTTTTGCGGGAATGATCGCGATCGTATCCGCCAAGCCTGCCGGTGCATATGAACCCAGCGACTATCTCGTCGGCATCGGGCTCGCCCTTGCAGCAGCCTTCTTCTACGCCATCGCGGCGATCGTCACCAAGCTCCTCAAGGGCACACCGCCGCAGCTGATCGCACTTATCCAGGTGACCACAGGCGCCGTGATGCTGGCGCCGTTCGCGTTTGCCGAGCCGCTGCCGCAGGGCGAAGCGCAGTGGCTGCTGCTGATCGTGATCGGCGTTGTCCATACCGGCGTCATGTACATTCTGCTCTATGGCGCGATCCAGAAGCTGCCGACCCATATCACGGGAGCGCTTTCCTTCATCTACCCGATTGCCGCAATCCTCGTCGACCGAATTGCCTTCGGGCATGCACTGCAGCCAGTGCAGATCGCCGGGTCGGCCGCGATCCTGCTTGCGGCTTCCGGCACCAATCTCGGCTGGACCCTTCGGTCGATCCCCTTTATCAAACGCGAAACCGAACGGAGTCCCTCGTGATCACCTGCTACCTGAAATACGTCATCGATCCATACAAACTCAAGGAATTCGAGCACTACGCCAAGCTCTGGATTCCGCTGGTCGACCGGCTGGGGGGCAAGCATCACGGCTACTTCATGCCACATGAAGGGGCGAACAATATCGCGCTCGCGCTCTTCAGTTTTCCATCGCTTGCCGCCTACGAAGCCTATCGGGAGAAGATGGCCGCGGATCCCGAATGTCAGGCGGCCTTCGGCTATGCCGAAGAGACACGCTGCATCCTGAGCTATGAGCGGAGCTTCATGCGCCCGGTATTCGAGTAGGTACGCTACGGCATGTCTCCCTTATCGACCTCGATCCGAGGAGAAAGACATGCAGCAATTCAAAGTGCCACAGCGACGTGTGCCCGTCTGAGAAAGCGCGGCGCTGTACCAAACACACGGGCTGTTTCGCAACAAGCATCGCCGGTGCGCTCGGGCGGCATTTGCTTTTCGGCGGCTCGCGCTAAACAAGGGGCTAACGGAAAGGAAGAAGCCCATGACGCTCGCAACCCTTCTCGCCTATAGCGGCGCCCTGTTCATCGCTGCGGCCATTCCCGGGCCCGGCGTGACGGCGGTCGTGGCGCGGGCGCTCGGGTCCGGTTTTCGCGAGACCTTCTTCATGGGCCTCGGCCTCATCCTCGGCGATATGCTCTATCTGACCGCGGTCGTGCTCGGGCTAGCCTTCATCGCCCAGACCTTCACGACCGGCTTTTTCGTCGTGAAGATCGCCGGCGCGCTCTATCTTTGCTATGTCGCCTGGAAGCTCTGGACCGCGGGCCTGCTGCCGCAGGAGGTGGAGGAACGGAAATCTGCAAGTGCCGCGATGTCTTTCCTTTCTGGGCTGCTGGTGACGCTCGGCAATCCAAAGACGATGCTGTTCTACGTGGCGCTGGTACCGACGCTGATCGATCTCGCCTCGATCGGCATCGAGGACTACGGACTACTGCTCGCCGCCACTTTCCTCGTCCTCTTGACGGTGCTCTTGCCTTACATGCTGCTTGCCGCGCGGGCCCGTGCCCTTCTGAAGCAGCCCAAGGCACTGACGGCGCTCAACCGCGCAGCCGCCGGCATTCTCGCCGGCACCGCGGCCTACATCGCCACGCGCGCCACCTGAAAAAAGATTTCTCAACCGGGGGTATCGTAACCTTTTTTTGCCTCGGCTGACCGTTTCCACGGCGTTCACGCTCTGGCTTGGCCTGATCAATCTTCCTATGCTTGCGACAATCATTTCAAAACGAAGGGAGAAACAAAAATGTCCGAAGCGCGCAAGCCCGGCCGCGGCCGCATCTATTCCTCGATCACCGAAACGATCGGCGACACTCCCATCGTGCGGCTGGACAAGCTTGCCAAGGCTAAGGGGGTCAAGGCGAACTTGCTCGCCAAGCTCGAATTCTTCAATCCGATCGCCTCCGTCAAGGATCGGATCGGCGTCGCCATGGTGGAAGCGCTCGAGGCTCAGGGCAGGATTGCTCCCGGCCGCACGACCCTCATCGAGCCGACCTCGGGCAATACCGGCATCGCGCTTGCCTTCGTTGCGGCCGCCAGAGGCTACAAGCTGATCCTTACGATGCCGGAGACGATGTCGGTCGAACGGCGCAAGATGCTGGCGCTGCTTGGTGCTGAACTGGTGCTGACGGAGGGCTCCAAGGGCATGAAGGGTGCGATCGCCAAGGCGCAGGAACTCACCGAGACGCTGCCCGATGCGATCATCCCGCAGCAGTTCGAAAATCCGGCCAACCCGGAAATCCACCGCCGGACGACCGCCGAGGAGATCTGGAACGACACCGACGGTGCCGTCGACATCCTCGTATCGGGCATCGGCACCGGCGGCACGATCACCGGTGCCGGTCAGGTCCTGAAGGCGCGTAAGCCGTCTGTGAAGGTAGTGGCCGTCGAACCCGAAGAATCGCCTATCCTCTCCGGCGGCGCACCCGGCCCGCACAAGATCCAGGGCATCGGCGCCGGCTTCGCGCCTCCGATCCTCGACACCTCGATTTACGACGAGGTGATCACCGTCAATGCCGGCGAAGCCGTCGAGGCCGCACGCCTGGTCGCGAGGCTCGAAGGCGTGCCCGTCGGCATCTCCGCGGGGGCGGCGCTCCAGGCGGCCATCGAGGTCGGCCTGCGCGAGGAAAACGCCGGCAAGAATATCGTCGTCATTATCCCGTCGTTTGCGGAGCGCTACCTCTCCACCGTGCTGTTCGAGGGGCTGGGGGTTTAGGCCGAGCGCGATCTTTTTTTGGCCTTATCCCGGTCAAAGCCAAGGATGACAGTAAGAAAGGCACTAAGCCGCCGCCGGCAAACGCTCCCCAGCGACACGGTAGGAGATCGCCTCGGCGAGGTGGATGCGGCCGACCGTCGCCGCACCATCGAGGTCCGCGAGCGTGCGCGCCACCTTCAGGACGCGATGGTAGCCGCGGGCCGAAAACTTCATCTTTTCCGCCGCATCCCTGAGGAGCTGTAAACCAGCGGCATCAGGCTCGGCGATCTTCTCGATCATCGCCGTCGATGCGCGGGCGTTGCTCGTCAGTTTCGGGTGGTCGAGCGCGGCGAAGCGGTCCGCCTGCAGCTCACGGGCGCGCGCAACCCGCCTTGCGACATCGGCACTCGCCTCGGCCGTGCCGGGGCGGATCAGATCGGCGGCGCTCACGGCGGGCACGTCGATGCGGATGTCGATCCGGTCCATGAGCGGTCCGGAGATCCGCGCCTGGTAATCGGCCATGCAGCGCGGGCCGCGGGCACAGCTATGGCCCGGCTCGCCGGCCATGCCGCAGCGGCAGGGGTTCATGGCCGCGACGAGCTGGATCGCCGCCGGATAGCTGACACGGTGATTGGCGCGGGCAATCACGCATTCGCCCGTTTCCAGCGGCTGGCGCAGCGCATCGAGCACTTGCGGGGAGAATTCCGGAAATTCGTCGAGAAACAGGACGCCGTGATGCGCGAGCGACGCCTCGCCGGGCTTTGCCCTGTTCCCGCCACCGATCAAGGCCGCCATGGTGGCCGAATGGTGCGGCGCGCGGAACGGCCGCCGGTCGGAGAGCTTGCCGCCCGGCAATTGTCCGGCGACCGAATGGACCATCGATACTTCCAGCAGTTCGGCAGGCGAGAGCAGCGGCAGTATTGAGGGAAGGCGGGCCGCCAGCATCGACTTGCCGGACCCGGGCGGGCCAACCATCAGGAGGTTGTGGTTCCCGGCGGCGGCAACTTCCAGCGCCCGCTTGGCGCTTTCCTGGCCCTTAATGTCGGCGAGATCCGGCAGGTTGGCGGCCGTCGCCCGCACCGAGGGTTCCGGGCGGGAGATGACCTGCGTGCCGCGGAAATGGTTGGCGATCGCGATCAGACTTCGCGGCGCGAGGATGTCGATCTCCGCCCCGGCCCAGGCCGCCTCCGGGCCGCTTTCGGCCGGGCAGATCAGCCCCTTGCCGAGTGCATTGGCACCGATCGCTGCCGGCAGCGCACCGGCAACGGGTGCGATCGTCCCATCGAGATTGAGTTCGCCGATGACGACATAGCCGGAAAGCGCATCCGCGGGAATCGCCCCGAGCGCCGCCATCAGGCCGAGCGCGATCGCCAGATCGAAGTGGCTGCCCTCCTTCGGCAGGTCGGCCGGCGCCAGATTGACGGTCACGCGCTTGGCCGGCAGCGCCAGGCCGGAGGCATGGAGCGCCGCCTGCACGCGCTCGCGACTCTCGGCGACGGCCTTGTCCGGCAGCCCGACGATCTGCATGCCAACCTTACCGGGCGCAACCATCACCTGGACGTCGACCGGAACGCCTTCAATCCCCTGAAACGCCACGGTACTAACGCGCGCGACCATGATGCCCCCCTGCCCGACGTGCTTGCACCGCTACAACCGTCGCCGGTGCCGCGCCAATCTTGCACGGTACGCGCTCAAAAACAAGAACAATAACAGAACAACACGCACCGCGGGAGCAGCACCTTCGCCTCAGGTGATCAGCCGCGCTTCTTCTCGATCGCGTCCCAGAGCAGGCTTGCGACATCGGCACCGCCGAAGCGCTTCACCTCGCGAATGCCCGTCGGCGAGGTGACATTGATCTCGGTCATGTAGTCGCCGATCACGTCAATGCCCACGAATAGGAAGCCGCGCTCCTTTAGCGCCGGGCCAATACGGGCGCAGATCTCGCGCTCGCGGGCAGTGAGTTCCGTCGCCTCGGCGCGTCCGCCCACATGCATGTTGGAGCGGGCGTCGTGCTCTGCCGGCACGCGATTGATCGCGCCGACCGGCTCGCCGTCGACGAGCAGGATGCGCTTATCGCCCTTCCTGACCTGCGGCAGGTATTCTTGGGCGATGAAGGGCTCGCGGAAGATCTGACCGAACATTTCGAGCAGAGAGGAGAGGTTCCGGTCGTCGCGCGCGGAGTGGAAGACGCCGGCGCCGCCATTGCCATAGAGGGGTTTGAGGATGATGTCGCCCATCTCCTGGCGGAAGCGGGCGATTTCGCCCGGATCGCGGGTGATCAGCGTCTTCGGCATCAGGTCCGGGAACTCAGTGACGAAGATCTTCTCCGGCGAGTTGCGGACCCAGGCCGGGTCGTTGACGACCAAGGTTTTCGGATGCAGGCGCTCGAGCAGATGCGTCGAGGTGATATAGGCCATGTCGAAGGGAGGATCCTGGCGAAGCAGGATGACGTCCATGGTCGAAAGGTCCACCCGCTCCGGCTCGCCGAGCGTGAAGTGGTCACCCTTGACATCGCGCAACGTCATCTGCTGCGCCGTCGCATGGACCTTGCCGTCACGCAAGGACAGCTTGTCGGGAGTATAGTGGAACAGCCGATAGCCGCGGGCCTGCGCCTCGAGGCTCATCGCGAATGTCGAATCGCCCGTAATGGTGATGCCCGACACATGGTCCATCTGGACCCCGACATTGACGATTCTTGCCATCTTCCCGTTCCCGATTGAATCCCGACCCGCATAATTCCCTGGACCGGCATCGGCTGGAGCTGGAATTATGCGGCAAATCAAAGCGCTATACGGGACGCCGCCGCATGTACGCTCGCAACATGTAGAACGCGCAAGGCGCTCAGGCAAGAAGGTGGCGGCCTCATCCAACCCGGAGAGCGCGGCGGATTTCGCGCCTGACGGCGTCGACATTTTTGCAAATGTTATTCGAAGCCCTCGACGACGCAGGTGATGAGGTCGTGATCGGACAGGGGACGACCGGACGCGTCGAGCGAGGGAATGATGCGGCTTTCGCCGATCCTCAAGCCGCGCGCGAGAAACCAGTCGAGCTTCATAGCCCGTTCCGGCCAGCGCGTGATCAGGCTGGGGCGGGTCGTCGTCTGATCGATCGGGCCGCCATGGCGGGTGAAGCCGCGCGCGGCGCTCATCTCGAATAGCCCCTCCGCCTCGAAGTCTCCGCCGATATGATTGCCGGTATTGAGATCGCCGCCGATCAGGATGGGAAGCCCGGGAACCGCCGCCTCCAGTCGATCGATCAGTTCCTTCACCTGTCGTTCGCGATAGGCGGCCGTCGTGGCGCTTTCGAGATGGGTGGAGACAGCGACGAAGGGGCCTGCCTCGGTCTCAACGACGCCGCCGACTGCGATACGCTCGCCGAGCCGCGGCTGGTCGGTATCCGTGAACCACAGGCGCTCGCCCCAGAGCCGCGATAGGAGAGGCCGGCGGAGGGGAAGGGAACTCAGAAAGGCATTGCCGTGGAACCCTCTTTCGTTGGCGTCGTCCCTGCACAAGTCGCGCTCCGTCTCCGATCCCAACCCGAGTTCAAGGAACTCGACCCCATACGCATATTGCATGCCGAGCGCCATCGCGACTTCCGCCGTCGTGTGACGCTGGCCTGTACGGGCCATGCCGTAGTCCATTTCGGAAAGCATCACCAGCGACGCGCCGGTCGCGCGGAGATGCTCGGCGCTTTCTCGCGGAAACAGACAGCGCTCGAGGTTCCAGGCGGCGGCCGTGAAGGGAAAGGGGAGCGGTCCGTCCGAAGCAGTGATGCCGCCGACCTCGATCCTGTTCATCGCTTCGATGCCTGCCATCGCCGCATCATGGGCGGCTATGCTGCGCTCCATGCGGGCGACATCGTTGCGGCTCTGTTCAGAGGGGATGGCGAGCGTCGATACGGTCTCTTCGATCACAATGCGGGCTCCACATTGACGATTTCTCGGTCCGTAGGCGCGGCACCCACCGCTTGGCGATAGAGCCGCTTGCCAGTCTCCGCCGAGAAAAAATGCAATCGTTCTGTGGATATGGTGATCGCGAGCACATCTGCAAGCGGCGCCTCTGGCGCAAGCGCCACGGTCAATGCCTGATCCTCGACCATACCATGAACGAGGCGCTGCGCCCCGAGTTCCTCGACATAGTCGACGCGGAAGACGAGCGCCTCGTCGCCGAGCGCCGCCGGGCGCAGGTCCTCGGCCCTGAGGCCAACGGTCACCCGGCCTTGCGCGGGCGCCGGATAACCGAGCTCGATCGCATGGGTGCCGATATTTAGGCTGCCTCCTTCAAGGCTGCCTTTGACAAGGTTCATGGCGGGCGAACCAATGAAGCTCGCTACGAAAGTGGAAGCCGGCGCGTGATAGACGTCGAGCGGCCGGCCAATCTGCTCGATCCGGCCGCCATTCAGCACGACCAGCCTGTCGGCGAGCGTCATCGCCTCGAGCTGGTCGTGGGTGACGTAGAGCGAGGTCGTGCCGAGCCGCTTCTGCAGCCGCTTGATCTCGCCCCGCATCGAGACGCGCAGTTTGGCGTCGAGATTCGACAGCGGCTCGTCGAACAGGAAGGCAGCGGGCTTGCGGACGATCGCCCGGCCCATGGCGACGCGCTGGCGCTGGCCGCCCGAGAGCGCTCGCGGCTTGCGGTTGAGATAAGGCTCGATCTCCAGCATGCGCGCGGCATCGGTAACACGCGCGTCGATCTCCGTCTTAGGTGTCTTGCGGTTCTTCAAGCCATAGGCGAGGTTCTCGTAGACGGTCATGTGCGGATAGAGCGCATAGTTCTGGAAGACCATGGCGATGTCGCGCTCGGCCGGATCCACCTCGTTGACGATGCGTGTTCCGATCTTCACCGTGCCCTTCGAGACCGTCTCAAGCCCGGCAACCATGCGCAGCAGTGTGGACTTGCCGCAGCCCGAAGGGCCGACGAGCACGATGAACTCCCCGTCCTTGATATCGATCGAGACGGATTTCACGGCCTCGACGCCGCCCGCGTAGATTTTCGAGACCTCTGCGATGTCGATCGCTGCCATTGGCTGCCTCCGTTGATGATTGCAGGTTGCCGGGCGCACCCGCACCCTTGTCGTCCGTTATTTGTCGCTCTCGGTCAGCCCCTTGATGAACCAGCGCTGGAAGATCACGACGATCAGCACCGGCGGCAGCATGGCAAGGATCGCCAGTGCGAAGGCCTCGTTGTAATCGGGGATATTGGAGCCGACCCAGACCAGCAGAATCTGCTTGATGCCGCGTACCAGCGTGAAGAAGCCCTCGTCCGTCGTCATCAGGGTCGGCCAGAGATACTGATTCCAGCCGTAAACGAACATGATGATGAAGATCGCCGCCATCATCGTGCGCGAGAGCGGCACCAGCACGTCTATGAAGAACTTGAACGGACCGGCGCCATCGATGCGGGCGGCCTCCAAGAGCTCGTCCGGCACCGACTTGAAAAACTGACGGAAATAGAAGGTGCCGGTTGCGGACGCCAGAAGCGGTACGATCAGCCCCGTATAGGTATTGGTGAGCTTCAGCGCATTCATTACCTCATAGGAGGGCAGGATGCGGACTTCGAGCGGCAGAAGAAGCGTCGTGAAGATCACCCAGAAGAAGAAGGTCGCGAGCGGAAAACGGAAGTAGACGATCGCATAGGCCGCGAGCATCGAGAGCACGATCTTGCCCATCGCGAAGCCGAGACCGAGGATCATCGAATTCATCATCATGTTGAAGCCGGTGATCTTGCCGGTGAAGCCGCCCTCGCGGGTCAGCACTGTTCCGTAGGTCTCGGCGAAATGGCCGCCCCAGGTCAGGCTCAATCCGTTGCGGTGGATGCCGGCCGCCTCGTGGGTGGAGGTCATGAAGGCGACCACGACCGGGCCCACCATGATGAAGACGCCGATCATCAGAATGACGTGGTCGAGGATTTTCGTGCGATGCATCGGCGCCACCTCAATTGTAGTGCACGCGCCGCTCGATGAAGCGGAATTGGAAGATGGTGAGCACGAAGACGATGAGCATGAGGATCACCGATTGCGCCGAGGACCCGCCGAGGTCGTTCCCGCGGAACCCGTCCATGTAGACCTTGTAGACGAGCGTGATCGGGTTGTTGGCGGCCTTGTCCTTCACCATCACGTCGATGACCCCGAAGGTGTCGAAGAGCGCATAGGTGATGTTGATGATCAGCAGGAAGAAAGCGGTCGGGGCGAGCAGAGGCAGGATGACCGTCCAGAACCTGCGCAGCTCCGAACGGCAGTCGATCGCCGCCGCTTCGCGCACCGAAGCCGGGATACCCTGCAGGCCCGACAGGAAGAAAATGAAATTATAGGGAATCTGTTTCCAGACAGAGACGACGATCATTGCGAAAGCCGTGTCGCCGTAGTTAAGGCCGACCTTGATCTCCCAGCCGAACCATCGGGCGAGCTCGACCATCGGGCCGATATGCTGGTCGAAGAACATCATGCCGATAAGGCCGGCGACCGGTGGCGCGATCGCATAAACCCAGATCAGCAGCGTCTTGTAGGCGGCATTGCCGCGAATTACCCCGTCCGCCTTGACGGCGAGCAGGAGCCCGATCGACAGCGCGAAGAAGGTGACGAGTGCGGTGAAAATGGCGGTGAAGCGCGCGATCCCGAGATATTCGCCAGACTTCAGCACGTCGGTGTAATTGCCAAGGCCGACGAAGGTGGAGCCGAAGCCGAAGGGATCCTCGAGATAGAAGGAAGAGTGGATCGCCTGCGCCGACGGCCAGTAGAAAAAGGTGAAGATGATCGCAAGTTGCGGCGCGAGGAAGAGATAGGGGAGCAAGCGCGACGTGAATTGCACGCGCTTGGCGGCTGTCTGCCCGTGATGGCCGGACGCGCCCGTCACCCGGCCTGCCGGCCACCTTCTCCCCGTTAGCGCGGGGAGAAGGGTCGTCCCATCGGGGCTCTGGCTCATCGAAATCAGCCGGCCGTCTTGGCGAAACGGGCGAGCAGTTCGTTGCCTTCGCGCTCGATCGTCTCAAGCGCGTCCTTGACCGTGGTTTCTCCCGAGAAGATGCGGCCGTATTCGCGTTCCATGATCTCGCGGATCTGCGGATAGAAGCCGAGGCGGTAACCCTTCGACCATTCGCCGGCGGGCAGAAGGAGCTGCTTGATGCCGACTTCGGCGACCGGCATTTCTTTGTAGTAGCCGTCCCTTTCAGCGAGCTCATAGGCAGCCTTGGTGATGGCAACGTAACCGGTTGCCTTGTGGTAGAAGTACTGGATCTCCGGCGAAGTCAGGAACTGGAAGAAGTCGGCGACGCACTTGTTTTCTTCCTCCGACTTGCCGGACATCGCAAAGAGCGCCGCGCCGCCGATGAAGGAATTGGTGCCAGCGCCCTCGATCGATTCCCAATAGGGCAGGAAGGTCGCGGAGAAGGGCATGGTCGCCGTCTTCTGCAGGCCGCCGAAGGAACCGGAGGAGCCGATCCAGAAGGCCGCCTTGCCCTCTTCGAAGACCTTCTGGTTGTCGTTCCAGCCAGCGCCGTAGAAGCCGAAATAGCCCTCATCCTTCCAGGCCTTGAGCTTCTCGAACATCATCTGAACGTGAGGATCCGTCACCTTCAGCTCGGTGTCGAAGACGCTGTCGTAGCCGTTGTTGTTGGTGGCGAACTGGATGTTGTTGCGCGAGAAGAAATTCTCGGTGAACTGCCAGGTGAGCTGCGACTGGACGAGCGGAATGTAACCCGCCTCTTTCAGCTTCGGAGCGATGGCTTCGAACTCTTCCCAGGTCCTCGGCGCTTCGGCGCCGGCCTTCTTGAGCGCCTCGTCGTTGATATACATGATCGGCGCCGAGGAATTGAACGGCATGCCGACGAACTTGCCATCGCTACTGGCGTAGAAATAACGCACGCCATCGATGAAGGCGCCGCGGTCGAAGCCGTAACCGGCCCTGGTGATCAGGTCTTCCGCCGGGATGACCGCGCCTTTGGCATTGATGATTGTCGCCGCACCGGCATCGAAGACCTGCAGGATGTTCGGCTGTTCGCCCGAGCGGAAGGCGGCGATGCCGGAAGCGAGCGCCTCTTCATAGGTGCCCTTGCTGACCGGGGTCAGAACGCAGGCGCTCTGGGACGCGTTGAATTTCTGGGCGACCTCGTTGATCACCTCGCCATTGCGGCCGGCCATGCCGTGCCACCAGGTGATGTTGGTCGCGGCCAGCGACGTCGTTGCGGAAAATGCAAAGGTTACGGCTGCAAGCAAAGCTTTCCTGATCATGTCCCTGTCCTCTCCACCGTGGTTGCGGTCGGCAGTGGACTAGTGGCCTTCAATGACAGACAGGTAATGCTTCTGTGACGGAACGATTACATTTTTCCCGTTCGGTCAAAAAAGCGGTCGTCAAAAGGCGTTGGGCAGATGCCGGGGCCAGCGCCAGGGCGTGACGGCGACGATGTCGTAACGCACCGACAGGCGGTGGAAATCGGGCTGGCGCGCGAGCCAGACATCGCTTGCCGCTCTGATGCGCCTTTGAGAGAAATCGGACACGGCGAAGACCGCGCCATCGAACGTCGTCCTTGCCTTCACCTCGACGATGGCGACGAGATCGCCCCGCCGCGCGATGATGTCGATCTCGCCTAGCCTGGTGCGGTACCGCATTGCGACAATGCGATAACCTTTGAGTAAAAGGCAGAGCGCAGCGCGGTATTCGGCAAGAAGTCCGCGCTTCAGCGCCCGGATCTTGCGGGCGTCCGGTGGCTCAGCCTTCATCACGTCCCTTGAGGCTCAACAGCCGGTCGTAGAGGTCCTTGCGCGGCAGACCTGTGCGGCGGGCGGCTTCCGTCGCGGCCTTGCCCATCGGCATGTCATGGGCGAGTTCCTGCAAAATGGCGTCGAGATCGGCCTCTTGCCGAACCGGCCTGGCCTCGGGCGGTCCGATCAACAACACGATCTCGCCCTTCACGCCGGCAGCTGCGTCATAGAAGGCCTTGAGCTCGCCGAGCGTGCCGCGGCGGAACTCCTCGAAGGCCTTCGTCAGCTCTCGGCAGACCGCCGCCCTCCTCTCCGTGCCGAGCACCTCGGCAGCCGCGGCGACGGCCGCGGCGATGCGGTGCGGCGACTCGAAGAAGATCAGCGTCGCCGGCACGGCTGCCAGTTCCGCGAGGCGGTCTCGCCGGGCTTTCTGCTTCGTCGGGAGGAAGCCGGCAAAGAGAAAGGCGTCGCTCGGAAGGCCCGAGCCGACGAGTGCGGCAAGCGGCGCCGACGGCCCTGGGATGGGAATGACGCGGTGCCCCGCTTCGATTGCAAGCTGAGCAAGGCGGTAACCGGGGTCGGAGACGAGCGGCGTGCCCGCGTCGGAGACGAGCGCCACCGACTTGCCTTCTGCAAGCTCGCCCAGGAGACGCGGCCCTGCCTCGGCGGCATTATGCTCGTGATAGGCGAGCGGCCGATTGACGATGCCGTAGCGGTCGAGCAGGACCCTCGTCACGCGCGTGTCCTCGCAGGCGAGCACATCCGCGGCGGCGATCGTTTCCAGGGCACGAAGCGTGATGTCGGCGAGGTTGCCGATCGGCGTTGCGACGAGATAGAGCGCCGGCTCCAGGGGGCGCGCCGGAATGCTTGCATTCAGCAGGCGAAAGCCGCGCTGCCGTTCCTTTTCCCCCGCCCCGCTCGATTGCTGCTTTTCCACTGCCCGATTCCCGATCATGCCCGGCGGATCATAATCCCGATCGCCAGTTTCCGCCCTTTATGAGTGAGCAGAAGGCGCAGGGCAAGCGTACGGCGACTGCGGCCACAGGCTTGGGGAAACTGCCCGCGAAACCCCTTGCTTTCGCAGTTCCTTTTCTGCCATTTTGCCCGTCCATATCTTTCCGGCCGTTCGGCCGGGGACGCAGTTGACGCTGCGGCGGGCGCCTTGTCCGCCCGGCATAGGTTGAAAGCGGTAGCATCCCATGCGCATTACTCTCGAGCGATCAAACCTGCTGAAATCGCTGAACCACGTCCACCGCGTGGTCGAACGGCGAAACACGATCCCGATCCTCTCGAACGTGCTGTTGCGCTCCGATGGTGCGAGCCTCGAAATGAAGGCGACCGACCTCGACCTCGAAATCACCGAGGCAACGCCGGCGCAGGTGGAACAGGCGGGCGCCACGACCGTTCCGGCCCACCTCCTCTACGACATCGTGCGCAAGCTGCCCGACGGGTCGGAAGTGCTGCTGGCGACCAATGCGGAGGGAACGGCGATGACGGTCGCCTCCGGCCGCTCCAAGTTTTCCCTGCAATGCCTGCCGCAATCGGACTTTCCGGACCTGACGGCCGGCAGCTTCTCGCATTCGTTCCGCGTCAAGGCGACGGATCTCAAGATGCTGATCGACCGGACGCAGTTCGCGATCTCGACCGAGGAGACGCGCTACTATCTGAACGGCATCTTCATGCATACGGTGGAAAACAAGGGCGAACTCAAGCTGCGCGCCGTCGCCACCGACGGCCACCGCCTCGCCCGCGCCGACATCGAAGCGCCGGCGGGCTCCGAGGGCATGCCCGGGGTCATCGTTCCGCGCAAGACCGTCAGCGAATTGCAGAAGCTGCTCGACAATCCTGACGTCGTGGTCACGGTCGAGGTCTCGGACGCGAAGATCCGCCTGACGATCGGCTCGATCATCATGACGTCGAAGCTGATCGACGGAACCTTCCCCGATTATCAGCGCGTCATCCCTGCAAATAACGACAAGGAACTACGCGTCGACTGCCAATCTTTCGCGCAGGCTGTCGATCGCGTCTCGACGATCTCCTCCGAGCGTGGACGCGCCGTGAAGCTCGCATTGAACGAAGGGCAGATGACGCTGACCGTGAATAACCCGGATTCCGGGAGCGCGACCGAGGAACTGCCGGTCGGCTACGAGAGCGACCCGCTTGAAATCGGCTTCAACGCCAAGTACTTGCTCGACATCACCGCCCAACTCACCGGAAGCGATGCGGTCTTCATGCTGGCGGATCCAGGCTCGCCAACGCTGGTGCGCGATCTTGCCGCCGATGACGCGCTCTATGTATTGATGCCGATGCGAGTTTGAGAAACGAAACTTTCGGTCGAAACCCGCCCTGCTCTCGCAAGGCGGGTTTTTTCATGACTGCGGCTGCCCACCACATCGCGGTCCGAGCGTCATTTCAGACGTGCAAAGGTCGCGAGTAGCACTTTGTATCCCATGTCTTTCTCCTTAATAGAAAGGATCTGGGGAAACATGCAGGAGGCGCAGACAGACTTGTTTTCGCCGCATATAGGAGCACATTATGAAAAAGCACGCACTCAAGCTCGGCGAATCGGAGAGCATGAGGAGAGCTGACAGCGAGGAGGTCGAGGGGGTTCTATGAGCTTGCGCTTGAAGGTTAAGGAAAAGTTCGGCCAGAAGTTCGACGAGGAAATCCGCTTCTTCAAGGGCTGGATGAGCAATAGCCGCGCCGTCGGCGCGATCCTGCCGACATCCTCATTCACGGCACGGCGCATGGCGAGCGTCGTCAATCCGCGTTCCGGTCTGCCGGTACTCGAGCTCGGGCCAGGGACGGGTGTCATCACCAAGGCGATCCTGGAGCGCGGCGTGGCGCCCGAGAGGTTGGTATCAGTGGAATATTCCACAGACTTCTTCAATCAGTTGAAGGAGCATTTCCCGGACGTGCAGTTCATCAATGGCGACGCCTTCGATCTCGCCCGCACGCTGGGGGCGTTCAAGGACCAGCAGTTCGACAGCGTCATCTCCGCCGTGCCGCTGCTGAACTTCCCGATGCACCGCCGCGTCGCGCTGATCGAGGATCTGCTCGCGCGCATTCCGGTGGGCCGGCCGGTCGTGCAGATCTCCTATGGCCCACTCTCTCCGGTTGTCGCCATGCCGGATCGTTACCGCATCCAGCATTTCGACTTCGTCGTGCGGAACCTTCCGCCGGCCCAGCTCTGGGTCTACAGCCGGACGCATTAATCTCCGCGCGGGGGCGCTGTCGTGTTCGGCATCTATCTCACGCATCCGCAGGTCCGGATCGACCCCCGTGTGCCGGTGCCGCAATGGGGCCTTTCCGATCTCGGATGGGAGCGCACGCGCATGGCGGCAGAACAGCCTTGGGTCCGGCTTCTCGGTCGCATCATTTCATCTCCTGAGAAGAAGGCGATCGAGACGGCAATCATCCTCGCAGACGCCGCCGGCGTCCCCTTGGAGAAGGATGAGGAGATGGCGGAGAACGACCGCTCCGCGACAGGTTTTCTGCCGCCGGAGGAATTCGAGAGGGCGGCCGACTGGTTCTTCGCCCATCCAGCGGCGAGCTTCAGAGGCTGGGAACGGGCAATCGACGCGCAGGCGCGCATCTCGAGGGCCGTATTCTACATCCTCGATCGCCACGATCCGGCTGTCCCGATCGCCTTTGTCGGCCACGGGGGCGTCGGCACCCTGCTCAAGTGCCGGATGACGGGCACTGCCATTGCCCGCAGCGCCGACCAACTGCCCGGCGGAGGCAATCTCTTTGCGTTCCGTCTTGCGGATCGTGCCGTCACGTGCGACTGGACGCCGATGGAGTTCTGGCAGGGGTAGTCTCGACATGAGCTTGAACGTGCGTGAACGGCTGATCGTCGGCCTCGACGTCCCGACGATAGCCGAGGCGGAGAAGACCGTCTCGACCCTCGGCGACGAGGTCATCTTCTACAAGATCGGCTATCAGCTCGTCTTCGCCGGCGGGCTCGAATTCGCCCGCGACCTCGCCGCGAGCGGCAAGAAGGTCTTCCTCGACATGAAGCTGCTCGACATCGACAACACGGTTGCCAAGGGCGTCGAGAATATCGTCAAGATGGGCATGTCGATGCTGACGCTCCACGCCTATCCGAAAGCGATGAGGGCGGCGGTCGAAGCCGCCAAGGGCTCCGACCTCTGCCTGCTCGGCGTGACCGTGCTCACCTCGATGGACGAGCAGGATGTGATCGACGCCGGATATCTTTACGACCCCCCCACCCTGGTGCTGCGCCGCGCCGAGCAGGCGCGCGCCACCGGAATGGGCGGCATCGTCTGCTCGGCGGAAGAGGCTAGAGCCGTGCGCGGGATCATAGGCCGGGACATGGCCGTGGTGACGCCGGGAATCCGCCCTGCCGGGGCGGAGAAAGGCGACCAGAAACGGGTGATGACGCCGGCAGACGCGATCAGGGCTGGATCGAGCCATCTCGTCGTCGGCCGACCGATCGTCAAGGCAGAAGACCCGCTTGCTGCAAGCCGCTCGATCCTTGCCGAAATGGAAGACGCCCTTTCGACCTGAGCATCGCGGCAGGACCAACGACTTAGCGTCGCCAGTCCGCCGCTTGACCTCGCCCGAGATTTGCCGAAAGTAACGACCTCGGCTGCAGTAGCGCAGCAAGACGAGGAGCTCATATGGCCAAAGGATATTGGATTGCTCGGGTCGATGTAAGAGACCCCGAACGTTACCAAGACTATGTGGCGGCCGCCAAGCCCGCCTTCGAGAAATATGGCGCAAGCTTCCTTGCCCGCGGCGGGCAGTTCCAGCGCCTGGAAGGCGCCGTGCGCGCCCGCAACGTTGTGATCGAGTTCCCATCCTTCCAGGCCGCCATCGACTGCTACAATTCGCCCGAATATCAGATTGCCGCGGCGATCCGCCAAGCGGTCGCAGACGCCGAGATGGTGGTCGTGGAGGGGGTCTGAAGGTTCCAAGAAGGTGGCGCGGGATGCGGGCGGAAAACCGCGCACACTTTTCCTGATCCCGCGCTTGCGCCGCGGTGAAAAAGGGCTTGCAGGTGTGTGCGGATTGGCCTTCACCTCGCCCGCCGCTTGCGATATGTAGCAGGCAATTCTTCCCAAGATATCAGGAGTGCGCAACCCATGACATTGTCCAACCTTCCGCCGCTGGTGACGATATTCGGCGGATCCGGATTCGTCGGCCGTCATGTGGTGCGCGCGCTCGCCAAACGCGGTTATCGCATTCGCGTTGCCGTTCGCCGGCCGGATCTCGCCGGCCACCTCCAGCCGCTCGGCAATGTCGGCCAGATTTCCTTCATCCAGGCAAATTTGCGCTACCGCAAGTCGGTTGATCGGGCGGTAGAGGGTGCCGATCACGTCATCAATTGCGTCGGGGTCCTCTATGAGAGCGGCCGCAACACCTTCGATGCCGTCCAGGAATTCGGTGCTCGCGCCGTTGCCGAAGCCGCGCGGGCGGCCGGCGCGACGCTCACCCATATCTCGGCGATCGGCGCGGACCCCAACTCCGCATCCGCCTATGCGCGCACCAAGGGGCGGGCAGAGCGTGCGATCCTCGAAACCGTTCCAGAGGCGATCATCCTGCGCCCGTCGATCATCTTCGGTCCCGAGGACGGTTTCTTCAACAAGTTCGCGGACATGGCGCGCTTCTCCCCCATGCTGCCGCTGATCGGCGGCGGCCGCACCAGGTTCCAGCCGGTCTATGTAGCGGACGTTGCTGAGGCTGTTGCCCGCGCCGTTGAAGGCAAGCTTCAAGGCGGAGCAATCTTCGAGCTCGGCGGACCTCAAGTGCTGTCTTTCCGCGAATGTCTCGAGCTCATGCTGAAGACGATCGACCGCAAGCGTTCCTTCGTGGCGATTCCCTTCGGCATAGCATCGCTTCTTGGACGTGTCGCCTCGCTGGTGCCGTTCATCGCGCCGCCGATCACCGCCGACCAGGTGATGTTGCTGAAATCCGACAATGTCGTCTCAGAAAAGGCCGAAAGCGAAGGGCGGACGCTGGCCGGCATTGGGATCGCGCCGACGATGCTCGAGGCTATTCTGCCGACCTATCTGGTGCGCTATCGCCCGCAGGGGCAGTATACGCGGACCGGTCGCTCGGCCTAATCGCGCCTCAACGACAGAAATCAATCAAAGCCGCCTGCACTTGCCGGCGGCTTTCTGTTGCGACGGAGCAACACAGTTGCAATTGTGCCGCAGTCGCAAGCGCGTGCGTCGTTTACCGCAAATTCAGCATGTCCTGATATTGATCATGACATCTCCGCCGAATAAACAGCGCCCAACACGGCGAGGAAACGCAAATGGCGCCGGCAAGAGAATACTCGAAAGGCATAAGATCCCATGGGCAAGTCGATCGCGATCTTTTTTGCATCCGCGGCACTGGTCATTCTGGCTGGCTCGCTCATGGCACCGAGCACGGTCGCAAGCAGTAGCGGGGGCTGCGCACCCGCCTACGGCGTCGATCCGTGCACGACGGCATCCGTCGGTGTCTTCGGCAAATAGGCCGGCATCGCCTCCTTCCCTCGTGAGGTGGCGGGAGCGGTAACGCCCAGAGATTTCAGTTTATTGGCGGGGGCCAGGGGCCGCATGCGTTTCGCAAGAAACGCATGCGGCTTCATGCTTTCGTGTCCGGATTTCCACATCTCGGGGCCCTCATCCGGCTTGCCGGTCGAAGGCCCTATCCGACCAGCCACAGGCCGATCAGCCCGGCGATGCCGACGAGGATGCGCCAGATGGCGAAGGGCGTGAATCCGCGGTGCGAAACGAAATCGAGCAGCGAGCGCACGACGAAGATCCCGGCGACGAAGGCGGCGATGAAGCCGACGGCGATCAGGCCGATATCGTCGAAGGAGAGCGCATCGCGGTTCTTGTAGAGATCGATGGTGAAGGCACCGACCATGGTCGGCATGGCAAGGAAGAAGGAGAATTCGGCCGCCGAGCGCTTGTCCGTTCCCATGAGCAGGGCCCCGGCGATCGTCGCTCCGGAACGCGAGGTGCCCGGAACCATCGCCAGGCACTGGAAGAGACCGATTTTCAGCGCCAGCGACGGCGGATACTGGAAGACGTCGGTATATCGCGGCCTCAAGGGCAGCCGGTCGATGACATAGAGGACGAGGCCGCCGACGATCAGCACCACGCAGATCAGCATCGGCGTCTCGAACAGCACCGACTTGATGAAGCCATGCGCCGCCGCACCGATGAGGGCCGCCGGCAGAAAGGCGACGAGAACGGAGAAGACGAAACGGCGCGCGGCCAGACTCGTGGGCAAGGCCAAGGCGATCGACAGAAGTTTCTGGAAATAGACGAGCAGGATCGCGAGGATTGCACCGAGCTGGATAAGAACAGCGAAGGTATTCCCAGGGGATTTGAAGCCGAGGAAATGCCCGGCAAGGAGAACATGCGCGGTCGAAGAGACGGGAATGAACTCGGTGAGCCCTTCGATGAGCCCGAGAACGAGCGCGCTGATGATCGATTGATCCGCCATATATAAGCTTTTCCTGATATAGTGTGCTCTGGAAAGAGAATAGCGATTCTCTTGTGTTTGCCACCTGAACTACCTATAGCTCGTTACAACGAGCCGTGGCCAGATGCATATGCCGCGATGCTGACATTCCCAAGACAGCTCACCCAAAACAGCTCAAAAACATCGATGCCGACACTTTATCATCACCCCATGTCTTCCAGCTCGCGGTTCGTACGCCTTATTCTCTCCGAATATGGCTATCAGACGGAACTCTGCGAAGAGCAGCCCTGGGAGAACCGGCGGGACTTCCTGGCGCTGAACCCCGCCGGCACCCTGCCGGTCTATGTCGACGACAGCATGCGCGCACTCTGTGGCGCGACGATCATCTCGGAATATTTGGACGAGACCAGCGGCATCATGAAGCGCGACCGCCGACTGCTGGCGGAAGATCCGTTCCAGCGGGCCGAGATTCGCCGGCTCACCGAATGGTTCATGGAGAAGATGGAAGGCGACGTGACCCGCCCGCTGGTGCGCGAGCGCATCTTCAAGCTGCAGATGACCCCGGACCAGGGCGGCGGCGCACCGGATTCGAAAATTCTCAGGACTTCGCGCAACAACATCCGCCAGCACATGAAATATCTCTCCTGGCTTGCCGGGTCCCGTCCCTGGCTTGCCGGCGACCGCATCTCCTATGCCGATCTTGCGGCGGCCGCGGCGATTTCGGTGCTCGACTATCTCGGCGAAATAGAATGGCCCGAATCACCGGCCGCCAAGGAATGGTACCAGCGGCTGAAGTCGCGCCCCTCGTTCCGCCCCCTGCTTGCCGAGCGGGTGCGCGGCATCACCCCCGTTTCCCATTATGCGGACCTCGACTTTTAAGGACATGACCATGCCTGGGAACGCTGCAAAGGCGGAGAACCAGGACAGGAAACGACGGACGCTCACCGCCTTCCTGAAGGAGGAAGCCGCGGCCAAGGGCTTCGATCTCTGTCGCATCACCCGTCCGGATGCGATACCGCACGCGCCGGCGCGCCTGAACGCTTTCCTCTCTGCAGGCTGCCACGGCACAATGGACTGGCTTGCCGAAACGGCAGAGCGGCGCTCCGATCCGCGCGCTCTCTGGGGAGAGGTCCGGTCGATCGCCCTGTTCGGCATGAATTACGGCCCGGACGAGGATCCGCGCGATATTCTCGGCAAGCGCAACCGAGGCGCCATCTCGGTCTATGCCCAGAACCGCGATTATCATAACGTCGTCAAGGGGCGACTGAAGGAGATCGCGACGCGATTTGCTGCCCGCGCCGGCGGGGACGTCAAGGTTTTCGTGGACACCGCGCCAGTGATGGAGAAGCCTCTTGCGGAAAAGGCCGGCCTCGGATGGCAGGGCAAGCACACCAATCTCGTCAGCCGAGAGTTCGGATCCTGGCTGTTCCTCGGCAGTCTGTTCACAACCGCCGATCTCGATTTCGATGCACCCGAAAACGACCATTGCGGCTCTTGCCGGGCCTGCCTCGACGCCTGCCCGACCGGCGCGTTCCCCGCGCCCTACCAGATCGATGCGCGACGCTGCATTTCCTATTTGACGATCGAACACAAGGGGCGGATCCAGCCGGAGCTGCGGCCGCTGATCGGCAACCGCATCTATGGCTGCGATGATTGCCTCTCCGCCTGTCCGTGGAACAAGTTCGCCCGCTCTGCTTCGGAGATGAAACTCAAGGCCCGCGAGGATCTCAAGGAACCGGAACTTGCCTTCCTGCTGACGCTCGACGATGCCGCCTTCCGCAGCTTCTTTTCCGGCTCGCCGGTGAAGCGCATCGGCCGTGACCGCTTCATCAGAAATGTCTTGATCGCCGCCGGCAACTCCGGCGAAGAAAGCCTGATCGCCGCCTGCAAGACATTGGCGAGAGATACCTCGGCGACCGTCAGGGGAATGGCCGTCTGGGCGCTTTCGCGACTGGTCGGACGCGAGGAACTCGCCGCCTTCGCCGGCGAATGCGAGCCCGAGACGGATGAAGAGGTTGTTTTGGAATGGAAAATGGCGGGAGTGAGTTGATGAATGTCCTGGTACTTGGCGCCGGTTATTCCGGTACGGCAATCGCGAAGGCGCTCGCCCCCTCCGCACAGTCGGTCACCGGCACGACACGCTCGCCGGACAAGCTGGCGGCCCTCTCGAGCGCGGGGATCACTCCGATTCTCTTCGACGGAAACGCAATATCGGCCGAACTTGCCGAAGCGATGCAGAAGACGACGCATCTCATCCAGTCGATCGCCCCTGGACAGGAAGGCGATCCGATGTTCCGCGCCACCAGGCCGCCGCTCGACGAGTTGCTGCCGAAGCTGCAATGGGGTGGCTATCTCTCCACCGTCGGCGTCTATGGCGACCATGGCGGCGCCTGGGTCGCGGAGGATGCGCCGATCAGGCCCGTCTCGCAGCGCTCCAAGGAGCGCGTCGAAGCGGAAAATGCGTGGCTGGACTTTGGTGCCCGGCAAGGCATTCCCGTCGCCGTGCTCAGACTCGCGGGCATTTACGGGCCGGGCCGCAACGCCTTCCGCAACCTAGCCGCGGGAACGGCGCATCGTATCATCAAGCCGAACCAGGTCTTCAACCGCATCCGTGTCGAAGATATCGGCGCCGCGACGGCTCTTCTTGCCGCGCGCGGCTTGAGCGGCATCTACAATATCACCGACGACGAACCGGCACCGCCGCAGGATGTGGTTGCGGAGGCCGCCCGGCTGATGGGTGTGGAGCCGCCCCAGGAAGTCCCATTCGAAACGGCCGAGCTTTCCCCGATGGCCCGCTCCTTCTATGGCGAGAACAAGCGCGTTTCGAACGCACGGCTGCGAGAGGCGGGTTACGAACTTGCCTTTCCCAACTATCGCGCATCACTTGCACAGCTGTGGGCCTCTGGTACTTGGCCCGGATAGACAATATGCTCGGACACACTCTACAGCAGTATAACCTTCCATAGCAGTGGTGCTGCGTCAGATCATTCGAAAGTATTGGCTTCCGCAGCTTGTGCTTGACTGCCATAAGCTGTCCACTTTTTTGCCTATACTTCGCCACCATCCACAACCTTTGCGATAGTTCGCGAAACAAAACCTTCATGGACCGCAGAATCTCATATCGATCGAAAATTTAAATTGCCCCTCTTCATAAAGAGGACAGCTGGCTCTCAGCGAAGACGGCTGGAAACGGTTAGCCATTGATTCCAAAGAAGTTCCTCGAAGGGTTTAAACTATTTCAAGCAATCTTTAGTTTTAGATTTTTGCAAATCTGCAATAAATCCTAATCGGACGTTAACGGTTGAAGCACTTTTTTTTGCCATTTTTTGCCCCGATTAGCACGACCTGTAAGAGAACAATTTCAACATTCAATCCGAGGGGGACGTCGCTTGAAGCCTGCGAAGATGAAGGCTGCGGCCGCTGCAGCGTTATTCACCGTCGGGATAGGACTGGTCTCGGCATCCGACACTCAGGCGGCAGCAGCCAAATGCGGCGGCGCATCCTGGTATGCCCTCACCTCGAAAACGGCCTCCGGCGAAAGGATGAACGCCGCGCGCCTGACCGCCGCGCATCGTAACCTGAAATTCGGCACCAAGGTTCAGGTCACCAACAAGCGCAATGGCAAGTCGGTCGTCGTCAGGATCAATGATCGCGGACCCTTCATTCGTGGCCGTGTGCTCGATCTTTCCAAGGCCGCGGCGTCGCAGATCGGCATGGTCCGTTCCGGCACCGCCAGCGTCTGTTATCAGGTCATCAACTCCTGACCGGTGCGCGCGGCAGCCATATTCTACCGCTGCCGTCTTGCTCTTCGATGCCTTCGCCGCTACCACGGCGAAAAAGGAGTTGATCGAAGATGCGATTGGGCGGCCGGCTCTCGGGAGCCATTGACGTTCTTGACGACATAGAGAGGCGCAAGCGCCCCGTTGCCGACGCACTCAAAGACTGGGGCCTCTCCCATCGCTTCGCCGGCTCCGGCGACCGCGCCGCCATCGGCAACATCGTCTATGACGCGCTGCGGATGAAACTCTCCCATGCCTATATGATGGACAGCGACAGCGCCGTCGCGCTTGCTCACGCGGTCATGTACCGGCAGTGGGGCTTTAGCCCGGAGAGCCTTGCGGCGGAACTTGCCGAAGACAAGTTCGCCCCGGAGACGCCGTCGTCGAACATGATGAAAGCCTTCAGCGAGCGCCGGATCGAAAACGCGCCGCTCAACGTGCAGGGCGATATTCCCGAGTGGACTCAACCCTCGTTCGAAGAGAATTTCTCCGACGCTTGGCTCGAAGAGGCCCAGGCGCTCGCAGGCCGTCCGACCCTCGACCTGCGCGTCAACACGCTAAAGGCGACCCGCGCGAAAGTGTTGAAGGCGTTGGAACGCAGCGGCGCCGAACCGGCGGCGATCGCCCGCCAGGGCATCCGCATCCCTGCCGGCGAGGGCGCCTCGCGCCTGCCTAACGTAACCGCCGAGGTTTCCTTCCAGAAAGGCTGGTTCGAGGTCCAGGACGAAGGCTCGCAGATCGTCGCCGACCTCGTTTTTCCGCAGGAGGGCGAGCAGGTGCTCGACTATTGCGCCGGCGGCGGCGGCAAGACGCTCGCCATGTCGGCCGCAATGAACAACAAGGGCCAGGTCCATGCGTATGATACCGACCGCAAGCGGCTGGCGCCGATCATTGAACGGCTGAAACGTGCGGGCACCCGCAATGTGCAGGTGCATGAAGCTGCCGACTCGCTTGCACCGCTTTCATCACGCTGCGACCGCGTGCTCGTCGATGCTCCCTGCACCGGCACCGGAACCTGGCGCCGCCGGCCGGACACGAAGTGGCGGCTGACGCAGAAGAATCTCGAGGAGAGGCTCGCACAGCAGGAAGAGGCGCTTGCCAGCGCCGCGCAGTTCGTCCGTCCCGGGGGACACCTGATCTATGTAACCTGTTCGGTTCTGCCGGAGGAAAACGAAGCACAGGTCTACGGCTTCTGCGAGGACAACCCTGAATTCGAGATCCTGTCGGCCGCCGATACTTGGGCTGCATTTTTCGGTACCGGCAAGCCGCAGCCCTGGTCCGCCGACATGAAGACGGTGACGCTGACGCCGGCCTCGACCGGAACCGATGGCTTCTTCTTCTGCGTGATGGGGCGGAAGGGCTGATCGCGCTCCTACTCGCGTCTCTTCTTTAATCCACCTCTATTTGAGGACAAAGACAGCAATTCCAAGTGCTAAAGCGACGGTCGCGCGTCTGACAAGACGCGGCGCTGTGAAGTCGCGAGCTCCCGCCCGTCAAAGTCGCAAATTGAAAGACTTCTAAACTATACACTTTGACACAAGTTTGCTTTTGGTCCATGACAGCCGAGCTTTACCGGGCGTGCACGGCCGCCTTGAGACAAGCGAAGGAGAGGGTCATGACCAAGAAATTCATCCGCACAGCCGCGTTGGCGCTCCTGGCGGCCACGTCCGCGCTGGCCCTGCAGCCGGCCAAGGCCGCGACCGACGCCGCTGCGGTCGTCAAGCATTATGCCGCCATTGCACATGCCAAATACGAGGACGCGCTGACGACGGCCGAGGCACTCGACAAGGCCGTCGACGCGCTGATCGCAAATCCGAGCAACGAGACGCTGAAGGCCGCGCGCGAGGCCTGGCTGAAGGCGCGCAATCCGTATCAGGAGACGGAAGTCTATCGTTTCGGCAACGCGATCGTCGACGAGTGGGAAGGCAAGGTCAATGCCTGGCCGCTCGACGAGGGCCTGATCGACTATGTCGACGCGAGCTACGGCACCGAGAGCGACGAGAACGCGCTCTTCGTTGCCAATGTGATCGCAAGCAAGAGGATCAAGATCGACGGCAAGGACGTCGATGCGACCAACATCACGCCGGAACTCCTGTCCGGCACGCTGCAGGAGGCCGGCGGTGTCGAAGCAAATGTCGCGACCGGCTATCATGCCATCGAATTCCTGCTCTGGGGACAAGACCTGAACGGCACCGGTCCCGGTGCCGGCAACAGGGCCCATACCGACTTCGACACTCAGGCATGCACGAATGGGAATTGCGACCGCCGCGCCGCCTATCTGAAGGCAGCCTCGAGCCTGCTCGTCTCCGATCTCAAGGGCATGGTCGCCAACTGGGCGCCGGAGGGCGACGCCACCAAGGCGGTCGAAGCCGACCCGAAGGCGGGGCTTGCCGCAATTCTCACCGGCATGGGCTCGCTCTCCTACGGCGAACTCGCCGGCGAACGCATGAAGCTCGGCCTGCTGCTACACGATCCGGAAGAGGAGCACGATTGCTTCTCCGACAACACCCACAACTCGCATCTGCATGACGCGATCGGCATCCAGTCGGCCTATACCGGCGAGTACACCCGGATCGACGGCACGAGGCTGGCCGGGCCGGCCCTCTCCGAACTGGTCGCCGCCCAGGATGCCGCGCTCGACAAGGAGATGAAGGGCAAGCTCGCTGCCACGGTCGAGAAGATGCAGGCGATGGCGAAACGTGCCGAGACGGTCGAGGCCTATGACCAGATGATCGGCGAAGGCAATGCGGAGGGCAATGCCACCGTTCAGGCGGCCATCGACGGGCTGATCGCCCAGGCGAAGACGGTTGAGCGCGTGATTGCCGCGCTCGATCTCGGCCAGATCGAGCTTGAAGGTTCCGACAGTCTGGATAATCCTAACGCGGTCTTCCAATAAGCGAAAAAGGCGGCCGTGTCCGGCAGGGGGCGGCCCGGCCTAACCCATGAATGTCCCGACGATCCGCTTTCTCGCGCTTCCCATCGCGCTCCTCGCCGCAGCGGCAGCGGCGACGCACGGTGGTGTCCGGGCGGAACCCCATCGGATCGTGGCGGCGAAAGCCGACACCCCCCTCTGCCCTGCCCAAGCCAGAGGGGGATGTCGTCCGCAACGCGACGATCTCTCCGAGCATGAGCTCGAGCGCGTGCTCGATGTGACGCGGCCGACGACGGACTTCTCGAAAGCCGAGCAGTTCGAGGCGATGTCCGGGGGCGCGACGACGACGATCGCTCCGTTAGACGAGAAGGTATTCTCGCAATTCTCAGCGAACCTTCCCTTCGAGGCCGAGGAGAATTTCAAGCTCGGCAAGGCACTGTTCGAGAAGCTCTGGGTCTCCTCCCCCTCCTCTACGCAAGCCTCCGATGGGCTCGGGCCGCTCTACAACGCTCGCGCCTGCGAGAGCTGCCACCCGCGCGACGGCCGCGGCCGTCCGCCCGAAGCCGCAGCGGATGCGACGTCGATGTTCTATCGACTTGCCCGTCCGGCGAGGGATGAGGCTGAGCGGCAGATGATCACGGCTCAAAAGGTCACCAATTTTCCCGATCCGGTCTACGGTGCCCAATTGCAGGACAGTGCGGTACCTGGGCTAGCCGCCGAGGGCCGCATCACCATCACCTATACGGAAGAGCCGGTGACGCTTGCCGGCGGCGAGACGGTGTCGCTTCGCAAACCACACTATGCGGTCGCCGATCTCGGCTACGGTGCAATGGACGCGGCGACGACATTGTCGCCTCGAGTCGCACCGCCGGTGATCGGACTCGGCCTGATCGAGGCGATCCATGAGGCCGATATTCTGGCAAGCGCCGATCCGGAGGACATGGACGGCGACGGCGTCAGCGGCAGGGCGGCGCTCGTGCGTGACCGGCAGTCCGGCGCCACGATGCTGGGCCGCTTCGGCTGGAAGGCACAGAACCCGACCATTCGCCAGCAGACCGCCGACGCCTTTGCCACCGACATGGGCCTGTCCACGCCCGATGTCGACCGCAGCCATGGGGATTGCACCGCGGCGCAGACCGCCTGTCTCGAACTCCCAACCGGCGTGCAGCCGCGGCTCGGGGCCGTCGAGGCTCCCGATCCCGTGCTCGGGCTCGTCACCTTCTATTCCTCCAATCTCGCCGTGCCCGCCCGCCGCGAGGCGAGCTTTGCCGCGACCTTGAGGGGCAAGCGGCTATTCTACGAGGCGGGGTGCCCGGCCTGTCACACACCGAAATTCGTGACCCGGCGCGATGCTCCACATAAGGAGGTGGCATTCCAGTTGATCTGGCCCTACTCCGATTTCCTGCTGCACGACATGGGCGAGGGCCTCGCCGACGGCCAGGAAGTCGGTCTCGCCAGCGGACGCGAATGGCGGACACCGCCGCTCTGGGGAATCGGCCTGACGAGGACCGTCAGCGGCCACACATTCCTGCTTCACGACGGGCGTGCGCGCAATTTTACCGAGGCCATCCTCTGGCATGGCGGCGAAGCGGAAAAGGGGCGCAACGCCTTCGCCGCCATGGCGAAGGATGACCGCAAAGCCCTCTTGACCTTTCTGGAGTCGCTATGATGCGCCTTGGCCTGTTCCTGCCACTATCTCTCCTGTGCATCACGATCGCTGCCGGTCCTGCGGCGGCACAGGAAGGCGGAGCCCCAATGCTGCGCGCGCTCGACGAGACGGTGCTTCCGGGCGTGATGACGAAGGCGGTGGACGACTTCATCATTCCCGGCTATCGCAACCTCTCGCGGGCGACCGCCACGCTTGCCGCCGCGAGCGCGGCGCTTTGCGCAGAGCCCTCCGAATTCGCATTGCAAGCCAGTCGGTCGGCCTTCGCGGAGGTCGTCGAGACATGGTCACAGATCGAAATCATCCGGCTCGGGCCTGCGCTCGAACAGAACCGCTTCGAACGCTTTCTCTTCTACCCGGACCGAAAAAGCACCGGCTTGAAGCAGGTCCAGGCCATTCTCGCCAAGAGCGACGAGAGCGCAATCGACGTCGAGCGCCTCAGGGCAAAGAGCGTCGCGGTCCAGGGCCTCGGTGCGCTCGAGTATGTCCTTCACGGCAAGGGAGCGGATAGGCTTGCCGGCAAAGACGGTGGCTTCCGTTGCCGCTACGGGCACGCCATCGCCGGGAACCTGGAGGCGATTGCCGGCGAGTTGCGCGCCGCATGGGAAAAGCCGGACGGCATCCAAGCCGCGTGGAAGGCGCCGGGCCCCGACAATCCGCTCTTCCGCGACAACACGGAGGCCGCAACCGAACTGCTTGGCGTTCTCATCCATAGCGTCGAAATGGTGAAGGACCAGCGGCTGCGCACCTTTTATGCCGGAACGATCTCCGGCAAACCGGGCAAGGACAATCCGAAGCTGGCGATCTATTGGCGCTCCAATCAGACGATGCCGTCCATTTCAGCGAATTTTCGGGGTCTGCAGACATTCTTCGAGGCGTCCGGCATGGAGCAACTACTGCCTGCCGACAGCCGCTCGATCGCCGCCTCCGTGAAGTTCCTCCTGAAATCACTGACGAGCGCAGCCGACCGGATCGACGGTCCGATCGACGCGGCGCTTGGCCACGACGAGCGGCGCGCGGCTCTCGACTTCATCGCCCTCAACACCGCCGACCTGCTCGACCGGCTCAATCGTGATTTTGGTGGCGCGATCGGCCTTGCCGCCGGCTTTTCCTTTGCCGATGGTGACTGACACGAGAAGGGGAAACGACCGCTGCTCTCACCCGTTGACAAGAGGCGCGTTTGGGCGCAAATCGCATGTCGCGCCTGCTGCCGCGGGCACGTTTCATCACAAGGATCAACAGAAATGAACCCCGACAGTCGAAGTCGAGTCTTCACGCTCACGGCCGTCCGGACCTGATTGATCAGGGCTCCAGCCGGTCGGACGACTCGACGACATGGAGCCTGATATGCTGCGCATCTATAAAAGCCAGAACAGCCGCCTCGTGCTTGCCGATCACGCCGCCGGCCTCACTGCAGATGAGGCGGTGGCATGGTTCGACCTCCTCAATCCCTCCGCAGACGAGACGCGGTTCGTGGAGGGCCATCTCGGCATCGAGATCCCGACGCGCGACGAGATGCAGGAGATCGAACTGTCCGACCGCCTCTATCAGGAGGATGGCGCCGAGTTCATGACCATTACGGCGACGGCGAAGCTCGACAGCGACCATCCGGCCAAGGTGCCGGTCACCTTCATCCTGAAGGGAACGACGCTCGTCACGGTGCGTCACGCCGAGCCGAAGCCGTTCCAGCTCTATGCAAACCGCATACAGAAGCCGAACGGCGCAGCCTGCGAGACGGGTGAACTGGTCATGCTCGGCCTGCTCGAGACCATGATCGATCGTATTGCCGACGCACTCGAGCGCGCCGGCAACGAGGTCGACGCGATCTCGCGCGAGGTGTTTCGCAAGACCCACGCCAGCGCCACCAAGAAGACACGCAACCTGCAATCGCTGATCGAGCAGATCGGCCAGAAGGGCGACCTTCTGACGACCATCCGCGAAAGCCTGGTCAGCATCGGCAGGCTGGTGGCCTATCACGTCGCCGTCGAGGGAAGCAGCCCGCGCAAGGCGGCGAAGGAGAGCCGGCAGCGCGTCAAGCTGATCCAGCGCGACGCGACTTCGCTCGGCGATCACGCGCTGTTCCTGTCGAACAAGATCAACTTCCTGCTCGACGCGACGCTTGGGCTCATCAACCTCGAGCAGAACCAGATCATCAAGATCTTCTCGGTGGCGGCTGTCGTCTTCCTGCCGCCGACGCTGGTCGCCTCGATCTATGGCATGAACTTCGAGGCTATGCCGGAACTCGCCTGGCACTTGGGCTATCCCTACGCACTCGGCATGATGGCGCTTTCCGCGCTGTTGCCCTACCTCTTTTTCAAGCGCCGGGGGTGGTTGTGATGATAGCGCGCTCTCCTCGGCAGTGCCCAACCCTCCCCAACCTCTTCCCACAAGGGGGAGGGGCTCTCGACCCCAGCTCGCTCAGTCTAAACGGATCCGCGCCTTTTCGCCGGCAAAACCTCATCGACCGACGCAGCTTCGTTAAAATGGCGGGTGCCGCGTGGGTGGCGGCGCTTGGCCCTCGAGCCGCCTTCGCACTCGAAAGTGCGGACGCCGTCTTCGCCTCCGCATTCTTCGCCCCCGACGGCAGCTATGGTGTGGCGACGCTTACGGAAGCGGGCGAGATCGTCGACCGAACGCCGCTACCGGCGCGGGCGCACGGCATTGCCTTCTCGCCGGCGACCCGGCGTGCCGTCGCCTTCGCGCGCCGGCCCGGTACTTACGCAATGATCCTTGCGACCGACGGAAGCACGGAGCCGATCGTGATTTCCGCCGCCGAAGGCCGTCACTTCTTCGGCCATGGTTGCTTTTCCGCTGACGGCAGGCTGCTCTACGCCACCGAGAACGATTTTTCCGCCAACCGCGGCATGGTCGGCGTCTATGACGGCCGCCAAGGTTTTGCCAGGGTGAGTGAATTCCCAACCTACGGCATCGGACCGCACGACATGACGCTCGCTGCGGATGGTCGCACGCTCGTCATTGCCAATGGCGGCATCGAAACCCATCCGGACTTCGGCCGCACCAAGCTCAATCTCGACCATATGGAACCGAGCCTTGCCCTTGTCGATCCGGCCACGGGGGCACTCATCGAGAAGCATGTGCTGCCTCCGGAACTGAAGCAGCTTTCGACCCGCCATCTCGACATCGGCGCCGATGCCCGCATCTGGTTCGCCTGCCAGTACGAGGGCCCGCGCAACGACCTGCCGCCGCTCGTCGGCCATTTTGCGAAAGGCGAGTCGCTGAGCTTCGTCGACCTGCCGGAGCGCATCACAACGGCGCTTGCCAATTATGTCGGCGCCATCTCCGTCAACCGCCGCCAGGGGCTGATTTGTGTTACGTCACCCAAGGGTCATGTCGCCGTCACACTCGACGCAAAAACCGGCGCTGTCGTGAGCGAGGAGCGCATACCGGATGCCGCGGGCGTGGCGGCCGCCGCCAATGGATTTGCGGTTTCCTCCTATGACGGGCTCTTCAGAGGGCACAGGAGTGCCATCGCATGGGACCAGCACATCGTTCGGCTTGACTAGGGGGTAAAGCGCCCATCGCAGAGTGATTGTAGCGGTCTTATGCCGCCCGCCCGCCAACGCCGGACAGCGCCGCCAGGTCGTCCCAGCGATAAGCGACTTGAACCAGGCGTTCGCCGCCAACGCCGACGCGTCCTTCGCCGATAGCCCGAGCACCCATGCGTTCATAGAACGCCCGGTTGGGGTTTTCCGCAAGGACCCAGGCAAAAAGCGACGAAGCCCTCGTTTGGTGGCAATGGGCCGCGACCGTGCGCACGAGCGCCGAGCCAATGCCGGCGCCGTGGTACTGCGGCAGAACATACAGTTCATAGAGCTCCCGGTCGAAAGCGAGCGGCATGCCCCGCGCCCGCCCATAATTGGCGAAACCGATCACTCGATCTTCCGAAAGGTCGGCGGCCACCATGAGGAAGCTCCCCGGCACGCGCATCCGCCGCGCATGCCCAATGGCCTGGTCATCGACCGTCATCGCATCGAGATAGGCATCCGAAATGATGCCGCGAAAGGTTGCGCGCCAAGTCGTGACCAGGACCGAGGCGATCGCCATGAGGTCGTCGGGGTCGGCCGGCCTGATCTCGATACGTCTGAAATTCTTCATGCGTAAGATATATGGACGCGCCTCGCCCCGCAAAAGCCTGCAAGGGGCGGAATCCTACGGCAAGTTTGGGCCGGACGATTGCGCTTGTCCTGGGGCAAAACGCGTGCAACTGTCGGCCGATCTCACAGGGCATTTTTGCGGGGGCACTTGCAATTGAACGAAGACAGTGAGCCGTATGATTTCCGCGCCCGCGTCCGGGAGAGCTTCGGTCGCCAGGCGGCCATGCGCACGATCGGCGCGGAATTGACACGGGTCGAGCAGGGGACGGTCGAGATCGAACTGCCCTTCGATGAAAAGCTGACGCAGCAGCACGGACTCATCCATGCGGGCATCCTCGCCGCCGCCCTCGATGCCGCCGGCACCTACGCGGCTTACTCGGTGATCGACCCCAATGCATCGCTGCTGACGATCGAGTTCAAAGTCAACCTGCTCTCGCCCGGCCGCGGCGAACGCTTCCTGTTCCGCGGCGAAGTGACGAAGCCGGGCACGACCATCATCGTCTCGGACGGGCGCGCCTATGCGGTGAGATCTGACGGGCCAGCGAAGCTGATCGCCTCGATGACCGGAACGATGATGGTGGTGCGCGGGCGCGAGGGGATCGCGGGATGAGCTTCGAGCTGAAGACTGTCGCGGGCAGGAAGATCCTCTATGTGATGGCCGTTGATCCCGAATACGGCCCGTGCCTGCGCGTCCGCATCAGGCCACTGATGACCGGCGTCGGCCCGGTCGAGGCCGCCGTCACGCTGACGAAAGCGCTTGGCGATCTCCGCGCGTCGGATCGCCTGCCTGATCTCATCGTCTCGCTCGGCTCGGCTGGGTCGGCGACCCTCGAGCAGACGGAAATCTACCAGGCGAGCTCGGTCGCCTACCGCGACATGGATGCCTCCGCGCTCGGTTTCGAGAAGGGTGCAACGCCTTTCCTCGACCTCCCCGCCGTTGTGCCGCTGCCGCTAACGATTCCGGCCGTCAAGAAGGCGCGGCTTTCCACCGGCGCCAATATCGTTTCGGGCAAGGCCTATGGCGAGATCGATGCGGACATGGTCGAGATGGAGACCTATGCGATCCTGCGCGCCTGCCAGGCTTTCGGCGTACCGATGATCGGGCTGCGCGGCATATCGGACGGCAAGGCGGAACTGAAGCACGTCAACGACTGGACCGAATACCTGCACGTCATCGACGAAAAGCTCGCAGCCACCATAGATCGACTTGAAACGGCACTGGAAGCCGGCGAAATCCGGCTCTGAGGGTCGGTGCCACATTGTCGGGATGCAATGTAATCGTTGCGCCGACGGCAGGCTTTCATTAAAGGCTCGCCATGATCACGCTTGAAGGCCCGCCATGACCCAGACCGCCCACCCCGACACCGTCCTGATCGTTGATTTCGGCAGCCAGGTGACGCAGCTGATCGCCCGGCGCGTACGTGAAGCCGGCGTATATTGCGAAATCGTGCCGTTCCAATCGGCCGAGGAGGGCTTCAAGCGGCTCAAGCCGAAGGCAGTGATCCTGTCCGGAAGCCCGGCTTCGACGCTCGACACCGGTTCGCCCCGAGCCCCTTCGGTGATCTTCGACAGCGGCATTCCGGTCTTCGGCATCTGCTATGGCCAGCAGACCATGTGCGCCCAGCTCGGCGGCAAGGTGGAGAGCGGCCATCACCGCGAGTTCGGCCGCGCCTTTATCGAGGTCGAGAAGGATTGCGATCTCTTCGAAGGCCTCTGGTCCGTCGGCTCGCGCCACCAGGTGTGGATGTCGCACGGCGACCGCGTCACCTCTTTGCCGCCGGGCTTTCAGGTCGTCGCCACCTCGCCCAATGCCCCCTTCGCCTTCATCGCCGACGAGACGCGCAAATATTACGCCGTGCAGTTCCATCCGGAAGTCGTGCACACGCCGGACGGCGCCAAGTTGATCGCCAATTTCGTACACAGGATCGCCGGTATTGCGGGCGACTGGACGATGTCCGCCTACCGCGCCAAGGCGGTCGAGGCGATCCGCGAGCAGGTCGGCGATAAGAAAGTGATCTGCGCGCTCTCGGGCGGCGTCGATTCCTCCGTTGCTGCACTCCTCATCCACGAGGCCGTTGGCGACCAGCTCACCTGCATCCTCGTCGACCACGGCCTGATGCGCAAGGACGAGGCGGCGAATGTCGTCGCCATGTTCCGGGAGCACTATAACCTCAGCCTCCTCCATATCGACGCCTCCGACCGCTTCATCGGTGAACTCGAGGGCGTCAGCGATCCGGAAACGAAGCGCAAGATCATCGGGCGGCTGTTCATCGAAGTTTTCGAGGAGGAGGCGAAGAAGCTTGGCGGCGCCGATTTCCTCGCCCAGGGCACGCTCTATCCCGATGTAATCGAAAGCGTCTCCTTCACCGGCGGCCCGTCGGTGACGATCAAGTCGCATCACAATGTCGGCGGTCTGCCGGAGCGCATGAACATGCAGCTCGTCGAGCCGCTGCGCGAACTGTTCAAGGACGAGGTGCGCGTGCTCGGCCGCGAACTCGGCCTGCCCGAGAGCTTCATCGGCCGTCACCCCTTCCCCGGCCCGGGCCTTGCGATCCGCTGCCCCGGCGGCATCACCCGCGAGAAGCTCGAGATCCTGCGTGAGGCGGATGCGATCTATCTCGACGAGATCCGCAAGGCCGGCCTCTACGACGCGATCTGGCAGGCCTTTGCCGTTTTGCTTCCGGTGCAGACGGTCGGCGTCATGGGCGATGGTCGCACCTACGAATATGTCTGCGCGCTGCGCGCCGTCACCTCGGTCGACGGCATGACGGCCGACTTCTACCACTACGACATGGAATTCCTCGGCCGCGCCGCAACCCGGATCATCAACGAAGTCCGCGGCATCAACCGCGTCGTCTACGACGTCACCTCGAAGCCGCCGGGTACGATCGAGTGGGAGTGATCGGCCTGCTCATGCACGCGGCGACGACCACGCCCGAGAGGAAGGTTAGTGCGGCGATCGAGAAAATCGCCGCAGAAAGGCCGAAGCGATCGGCAATGAGTCCCGCGGAGAGAGCGCCGATCGCATAACCGAGATCCCGCCAGAAACGGTAAACGCTGAGCGAGCGGGCGCGCCAGGTGGGATGCGACGCGTCGGAGACTGCAGCGATCAAGGCGGGATAGACCATCGCCGTGCCGACGCCGAGAATGAGGCTGCCGACTAGCCACCATCCGAACTCACGTGTCGCGGCGGTCAGGACCAGGCCGGCGGCCTGCACCCACATGCCGGCGACGATCAGGCCCTTCCGCCCCAGGCGGTCGCTCAAGGGACCGGTGGCAATCTGCAGCACGCCCCAGGTCGCGGGATAGGCGGCCTTCAGAATGCCGATCCGTTCCACCCCGAGGCCGAAGGCGGCGAAGAACAGCGGGAAAATGCCCCAACTCATGCCGTCGTTGAGATTGTTGACGAGACCGGCCTGCGACGCTGCGAAAAGGTTGCGATCCTTGAATGATGTAAGCGCGAAGATTTCCCGGAAGCCGATCGAGGTCGCTTCCCCGGCATTGGAGGAAGCTTCCAGCCGGACATGGTCTCGCGTGTCGCGGACGAGGAGAGCCGACAGCACGGTGCCCAACCCCGCATAGGCGACACCAAGATAGATCGGCGTTGGGCGCAGGCCGTAGCGCGAGGCGAGATAGCCTGTGAGAAATGCGGTTGCGCCCACCGCGAGATAGCCGGCGAATTCGTTCAATCCCACCGCAAGGCCGCGCGACTTCGGCCCGACCAGATCGACTTTCATGATCACCGTCATCGACCAGGCGAGTCCTTGGTTGATCCCGAGAAGGGCATTGGCGGCGATCACCCATCCCCAACTCGGCGCCCCAATGATCATGAACGGAACCGGCAAGCCGAAGAGCCAGCCAAGCACGAGAACCCGCTTGCGGCCCCAGAGGTCCGCCAGTTGACCGGAGACGAGATTGGCGAAGGCCTTCACCACGCCGAAGCTGACGATGAAGGAGATGACGAATGTCGTCGAGGAAATCCCGAATTCTTCAGCGCCGATCAGCGGCACGACGGTGCGCTCGATCCCCACCACGCCGCCGACAAAGGCATTGATGAGGACAAGCAGCGAGAACTGGGGCCAGTTTTCCTTAAGCCCCAGCCGCAGAGGCCGTCCGCTCTCCGGTTGGAGGCCTGCTTCGACGTTCGGAACGATCATCAAATTGCCCTCCTTGCGAGGGCGGCTGCATGAGTGCTCGCGCAAGGATAGGGCGAGAGCGGGCCTGCCAGCAAGTGCCGCGGCAGCCGCCGAAGCCGTATGCCGATCTCCCGAGACCGGCAAAAAACGCGGTGCATTCCGCTCGATCTGCGCATCGTTTACAGCGGGACCCCGGCGCCCGTCTTCGGGCTGTCGAGCAGGATGGTCGAGCGAATCGTCTTGATTTCGGCAATGTCTTCGAACTTACTCCACAGCAGGCGCTTGTAATCGGCGACGTCGGCAACGGCGACCTTCAAGAGGAAATCGAAATCGCCTGCGACCGTATGGCATTCGATCACTTCCGGCATACGCGAGACGAGCTCGATGAAACGCTGTCCCACGCGGCTGGCGGTGCGCTCCAGCGTCACCTCGACAAAAGCCTGGAAACCGATGCCTAGCGCCTTCGGATCGACGATCACCGTCTGGCGGATAACGCCCGCCGCGTAGAGGCGGGCTAATCGCCGAGACAATGGCGCGGGCGACAGGCCGACCTTCTCAGCCAGCTCGTTGTTGCTGCGCGAGGCGTCCTCGATCAGCAGTTTGATGATGCGCCGGTCCGTCGCATCCAGTTCCATTTGCCCGCGCTCCATGACTACCTCCACCCGGACAGCAAAAACGCCCACATCAAACTTGCATTCTCGCAAATTCGTTTAAGTCATCACGCAATATTGGGCAACCTGATCAGCGAATTTGCGGATGGAGCAAGCTAAACACTGACGGATCGCCGACCCTCCGGCTTGCCTTTCAGCGGCCCCGGGACGACTATCGAAACAGTGTCATTTTTTAAGGGAATTCCACCATGTTCGAAGCCCTCACCCGCCAGCCCGACGACGCGTTGCTTGCTCTGATCGGGCTGTTCCGCGAGGACGAACGCCTCGGCAAGGTCGATCTCGGCGTCGGCGTCTACCGCGACGAGACGGGGCGCACGCCGATCTTCCGTGCGGTCAAGGCGGCGGAAAAACGGCTCCTCGAAACGCAGGACACCAAGGCCTATGTCGGCCCCGAGGGAGATCTCGTGTTCCTCGCCCACCTCTGGAGCCTTGTCGCCAGCGATACGGTCGACAGGAGCCAGGTCGCAGGCGTGCAGACGCCGGGAGGTTCCGGCGCGCTTCGTTTGGCGGCAGACCTCATCGCGCGGATGGGCGGCCGAGGCATCTGGCTCGGTTTGCCGAGCTGGCCGAACCACGCGCCGATCTTCAAGGCGGCCGGCCTAAGCATCGCGACTTACGACTTCTTCGACATTCCGTCGCAAGCAGTCATGTTCGACAATCTCATCAGCGCGCTGGAAGGCGCGGCCCCCGGCGACGCGGTGCTCCTGCATGCGAGCTGCCATAACCCGACCGGCGGGGCACTGACCGAGGCCCAATGGCTGGAGGTCGCGACACTCGTCAACGAGCGCGGTCTGTTGCCGCTCGTCGACCTCGCCTATCAGGGTTTCGGCCGCGGCCTGGAGCAGGACGTCGCCGGCCTCCGGCACCTCTTGAGCGCCGTTCCGGAAGTGCTCGTCGCCGTGTCGTGCTCAAAATCCTTCGGTCTCTATCGCGAACGCACCGGCGCCATCTTCGCGCTCACCACCTCGCCTCAGTCCGCCGACACGGTCCGCTCCAATCTCGCCGGCCTTGCCCGCACCAGCTATTCGATGCCGCCGGATCATGGCGCAGCCGTCGTGCGCACGATCCTCGCCGACGAGGCGCTTCGGCGCGACTGGGCGGAGGAACTAGAATCAATGCGGCTGCGCATGACCGGCATCCGCCGGACGCTGGCGGAAGGCCTGAGAAGCCGCTGGCAAAGCCTCGGCGCGATCGCCGACCAGGAGGGCATGTTCTCGATGCTGCCGCTGACGGAAGCGGAGGTGATGCGGCTCAGGACCGAGCACGGCATCTACATGCCGGGCTCCGGCCGCATCAATATTGCCGGGCTGAAGACGGCGGAGGTCGCCGGGGTTGTCCAGAAATTCACCAACCTCTGATCCGGATCGCGATGATGACGACCGATACCCCTTTCGACGCCGCGCCGGTGGACCGGCACAGGCTTTATGAAGACGTGCTCGCGATCCTCACGGGCACGCTCGTCGTTTCCCTCGGCGTGGTGATCTACAGCAAAGCGGTGCTGCTGACGGGCAGCACTGCCGGCTTGGCGTTGCTCCTGCAATATGCAACCGGTTCGAGCTTCTGGCTGATGTTTTCGCTCGTCAACCTGCCCTTCTATGTGCTCGCGATCAAGCGGCTCGGCTGGCTCTTCGCGCTGCGCACCTTCGTCGCCGTCAGCCTCGTCTCGCTGTTCTCACGCTTGACGGCGGAATGGCTGGAATTCGCGCGGCTCGACCCGGTCTATGCCACCGTCGCCGGCGGTGCCCTGATGGGGATGGGCCTGCTTATTCTCTTCCGGCACCGCACGGGCCTTGGCGGCATCAATATCCTGGCGATCTACCTCCAGGAGAAGGCGGGGATCCGCGCCGGCTATTTTCAGCTCGCCGTCGACCTCGCCATCCTCGTTGCCGCCTTTTTCGTGCTCCCACCGGCAAATCTGATGCTCTCGATCCTCGGCGCGACCATCGTCAACATGATGCTCGCGATCAATCACAAGCCTGGGCGCTATGTCGGGATAACCTGAGGTATCGCGGCAAGTCTTTTCACTTCCGCTCGGCGCAGCTATGTGTACGGCCGCGCCGGAGCGAAGAAGGTTTTGCGATAATGGTTACGATCTACGGCATCAACAACTGCGACACGATGAAAAAGGCGCGCGCCTGGCTCGACGGCCGCGGCACGGCCTACCGGTTTCACGACTATAAGGCCGAAGGTATCGACCGGGCGCATCTCGAGCGCTGGTGTGCGGAACTCGGCTGGGAGACGGTCCTCAATCGCTCGGGCATGTCCTTCCGCAACCTGGACACAGCGGAGAAGCAGGACCTGACGGCCGAAAAGGCGATCGCGCTGATGCTCAAGCAGCCCTCCATGATCAAGCGGCCGGTGCTGGAGAACGGAAGCAAGCTGCTCATCGGCTTCAAGCCTGAACTCTACGAAGCTGCGTTCGGCGGGTAAGGCATCGATGTCTAAGACTACGCGGGCGACGCAAGCTCTGGCAAAGGCCGGCATTTCCTTCACGGTGCACAGCTACGACTACGATCCGGGCGCCGAACGCGTCGGGCTGCAGGCGGCCGAAGCACTCGGCGAGGATCCGTCGCGCGTATTGAAAACGCTGATGGCGGAGGTGGACGGCAAGCCTGTCTGCTGCATCGTGCCCTCCGACAGGGAGGTCAGCATGAAGAAGCTGGCCGCCGCTTTCCGCGGCAAGTCGGCGGCCATGATGAAGCCGGCGGAAGCCGAGCGCCTCACCGGCTATCACGTGGGCGGCATCAGCCCTTTCGGCCAAAGGAAGATCGTTCCGACGGCGATTGAGGAAGCCGCACTATCGGAAGCACTCGTCTTCATAAATGGCGGCCAACGCGGACTGCAGGTGCGGCTTGCGCCAAAAGATGCGCAGGCCGCTCTCAAGGCGATCGCCGCGCCCTTGGTCGCCTGATCGTCGCTTCTGCCTCAGGCAAGGGCCGATAGCGGGAAGAGGAAAAGTGTGCGCGGTTCTCCGCCCGCATCCGGCGCCAACTTCCTAGGCTAGTGATTACCTCAACAGTTCGCATCTCAGTAGAGCCGCGAAAGCAAGGCCGCCAGTTCACGTGCCTCCGCCTCGCTGAGCTTGCCACCGATGTGGCGCTCGATCGATCGCGCATAGGTCTGCCACATCCGCTCCCGCATAGCCCTGCCCTCCTTGGTGACGACGATCCAGCGGCCGCGGCCGTCGGCATCGAATGTCTCGCGGCAGACGAGCCCTTCCCGCTCCAGCCGGTCGATAAGCCTCGATAGATTATACTGGGCAAGCAATGTTCGCGCTTCGATCTCGAAGGGCCGCAGCCGCCCGCCGTCGGCCTTCACCAGTTCCCAAAGCACGTCATACCAACCAAGCGGCGGCAGGCTCGCCGACTTGAAGTCCTTCTCGATCGCCGCAAGCACCCGCTGTTGTGCCCGCATGAGGCCGATCCAGGCCTGGGTGATCGCAGGGGCCGGTGCCCCGTTCTGCAATGATGCTTTTGTCATAAATGCAATTACATCTATCTTGACGGATTTGGCAAGCCGGTCCATAGATATATGCAACTGCATCTATCTTGAACACGGAGACATCGATGACTGCGACCTTGACACTGGTCAGCCACCATCTCTGCCCCTATGTGCAGCGTGCCGCGATCGTACTTTCCGAAAAGGGAGTGGCGTTCGAGCGCGTCTATATAGATCTCGGCAACAAGCCCGACTGGTTCCTGAAGACGTCGCCGCTCGGCAAAGTGCCGCTACTCAGCGTGCCGCAGAACGATGGCGACGCGATCCTCTTCGAAAGCGCAGTGATCTGCGAGTATCTGGAAGAGACCCAGCCGGGATCGAAGCTGCATCCGGCCGATCCGCTGACCAGGGCGCGCCATCGCGGCTGGATGGAATTTGGTTCTTCCATGCTTTCCGAACTTTGGGTCTACGAGACCACGCAGGATACCGAGACGCTGGAGAGGAAGCGCGACGCGCTCAAAGCGAAATTCGCGACCATCGAGGCGGAGCTTGGTGACGGCCCCTATTTCGCAGGCGCCGCGTTCAGCCTCGTCGACGCCGTCTTCGCGCCGATCTTCCGCTACTTCGATGTCTTCGACAGAATCTCCGACATGGGCATCTTCGACGGGCTGCCGCGTGTTCGCGCCTGGCGGCAGGCGCTTTCGGCGCGGCCGAGCGTGAAGACCGCAGTAACCGAGGATTATGCCGAACGGTTGTTGGCTTTCTTGAGGAGGCACGATGCGGCCCTGCTGAGGACGGAAAATGTGGTCGCCTGATCGCCTTCTAGAGGGCGAGGGAGCTTCTGTTTTCGGAGCAAGCGGTTTAAAACCGCGATGACACTCGCAAGAAGAAGAGCAGGAGCAGAGATGAACGCGCCCCTCCAGTCGGCCAAGGCCGACGTCGATCCCGTAAAGCTCGAAAAACTCGCAGAAGTCGCGATCAAGGTCGGCCTGCAGCTCAGGCGCGGTCAGGATCTGGTGATGACCGCACCGATCGCGGCCCTGCCGCTCGTTCGCCTCATCACCAGGCACGCCTATATGGCGGGCGCCGGGCTGGTGACGACCTTCTATACGGACGAAGAAGCGACCCTTGCTCGCTATGCCCACGCGCCCGACGAGAGCTTCGACCGCGCCAGCGACTGGCTTTACGAGGGCATGGCGAAAGCCTTTGCCAATGGCGCGGCGCGGCTTGCGATCGCCGGCGACAATCCGATGCTGCTTTCGGGCCAGGACCCGCAAAAGGTCGCGCGCGCCAACCGGGCCAATTCGAGGGCCTACAAGCCGGCGCTGGCAAAGATCTCGAACTTCGACATCAACTGGAACATCGTTTCCTATCCGAATCCCTCCTGGGCACGGCAGGTCTTCCCGGACCATCCCGAGGCGGTTGCCGTCGAGAAGCTGGCGAATGCGATCTTCGCTGCCTCCCGTGTCGATGTCGACGATCCGATCGCAGCCTGGGAAAAGCACAATGCCGATCTCCGCCGGCGCTCGACCTGGCTCAACGAGGAGCGCTTCGCCGCGCTGCACTTCACCGGCCCTGGCACCGACCTGACGGTCGGTCTGGCAGACGGCCACGAATGGCACGGCGGCGCCTCGACCGCCAAGAACGGTATCACCTGCAACCCAAACATACCAACCGAAGAGGTGTTCACCACCCCGCATGCGCTGCGCGTCGAAGGCCATGTCAGGAGCACCAAGCCGCTTTCCCACCAGGGCACGCTGATCGACGACATTCAGGTGCGCTTCGAAGCCGGGCGCATCGTCGAGGCTAGGGCCTCGCGCGGCGAGGAAGTGCTGAAGAAAGTGCTCGACACCGATGAAGGCGCCCGCCGGCTGGGCGAAGTGGCGCTGGTGCCGCATTCCTCGCCGATCTCGGCAAGTGGCATCCTGTTCTACAACACGCTCTTCGACGAGAACGCCTCCTGCCACATCGCGCTTGGCCAATGCTATTCGAAGTGCTTCCTGAATGGCGCAAGCCTCAGCGACGAGCAGATCCGCGCCCAGGGAGGCAATTCGAGCCTCATCCATATCGACTGGATGATCGGCTCCGGCGAGGTCGACATCGATGGCGTTCGCGCCGACGGCAGCCGCGTGCCTGTCATGCGCAAGGGCGAGTGGGCCTAGGCCGTGGTGACGATTTAATCATTTGAGCCAGAGCATGATGCTGGCGAGCTTGACGAAGCCGAGGAAGGTTGCGGCGAGCTTCTCGTAGCGGGTGGCGATGCGGCGCCACTGTTTGAGCTTGGTGAAGAAGCCCTCAATGCCCCAGCGCTGGCGGTAGGCGATCCGATCATAGCCGTGCTGGTGCTTGCGGTGACGGCGGGGCGGAATGACCGGTTCGCCGCCCTGATCCAAGATGGTATCGTGGAGGCTG